>Ga0209630_10004672_pt1 | contig 11934 bp, 19 predicted proteins | sample COG_01_FD_184745 | JGI IMG/M metagenome (GOLD analysis project Ga0209630, IMG submission 184745) | Pelagic Microbial community sample from North Sea - COGITO 998_met_01 (SPAdes) (version 2) | ecosystem: Environmental > Aquatic > Marine > Neritic zone/Coastal water | place: Helgoland, sampling... | reverse complement strand
ACACTTAGAGACCATTCTCTCAGCATCCATCTCCAACACTAAACCTTCAGCGGCAAATTTAGCACTGATACGTTCTATATTAGAAGCATCGTTTGGAGCAATTTCAAAAGCAACATTAGACATATTCTTCTCCTTAATATTCACCCATGGATTCTAAAACTCTTGACCGAAGATCAACCAACGCTTCCCATTCTGCTTCTTCTTGAGTCATACCTTCGTCTGCAATATACTCTTCAGCCAACTCTGTGATGGCATCGAAGCCCATTGATTCGAAAATTATGTCATCTAATACACTACTCTTGGCGCGAATGTTGTATCTCATATCTAATCTCTCATTGTTTAAAATCATATTATGACAGGTATTTTATGTTTTGTCAACACTTTTATTCATGAATTTTAAGAATACATTATATTCGGAATTTTCATCATTATACAGTCCTCACAATGTAAGCGGGTTGGGTTGGATCTGATCTCAAAGAAACATCTTTGACCTCAAATGCTTTCCAAGAAGCTTCGAACTCCTCATAACCTTCAGCACGAACGTTACACAAGGTCTCATCTTCTTTCAAAGCAGTGAACAAAGACTCTGGAACAACATCCTGTTTCTTTGCTGCACGATCAGCAACATACTCAGCATACGTTTCAAAGTCAGTAATCCGTTTAGTCATAGTTAATCTCTCATCGTTTAAAATCATATTATGGCAGGTTTTACGGTAAAAGTCAACAACTTTCTTAGAACATTTTGTTATAAGGGTACCGGGTTTCTTAAGCAATAGACATTAGTAACAATTTTACCATCTTCCCAGATGTACGCCTCGGGTAATCCTTCACCGTCTTCACGCATTTCTACCAGAGATTTCTTCTCAGGAAATTCTTTCGCTAGTTCACAAGCATAGTTCTTGATGAACTCATAACATGTGCGAATCGAGGTGACTGGATTGAGGATATCCTCGTCATTGTGATAGATAGAAAACATATTTACGCACTCATCGCTGAAAACATTTCAGACTCAACCATAGATCGAATCTTGCGAGTATCAGGGCTAGAAAACTCTTTGATCCCTGTAGAAGCGGTGATGGTGTCAAAAATAGCATAGATCGCTTCGTTAATAGGGCGACGACTCTTGATATCGCTGATCTTGATACCTTCTTCAACGAATTTATAGTGAACTGTATCAGCAATAACACCTTTAACAGTAGCGCTTGAGATTACTTCGAAGATTGATTTAGCCATGTTTTTGCACTCTTTTCTTTAATTGATGGGTATATTATGGCAGGTTTTTCAGTAAATGTCAACAACTTTCCTAGAACATTTTGTTCTAAGCTTAGAACATTTTGTTATAAGGCCACCGAGTTTCTTATTAATTTATTGACGTAAACATATTCGTCTTTGCCTTTGTTTGCTTTGTTCCAGAGAACCATGTAGTCATCGGAATTCATATCTGACATATCTTGATTCCACTTTGCTCTTAGCATTACAAGGTTACTCGTGTCGCGGCTACCGTTATTCTTTGCTGATATTTTGTGACCACCTTCTGCATCTGCATATACTAAGTCTTCACCGTCTACACCACAGACAAATTCCTGTATTGCTAACATTGACTGCATTTGTGTTTCACTAAACGTTCTGCCTGTTCTCTTGCCTTCTGAGACATACTCTGAGAAATCGCAGCCCTCTAAGATTAATAACTGTATTGCATATCTCAATTCTTTAGCACCTTTCCACTCTCCTAAGACTGACTTGAATTGTTGTGCTGGAGTCTTAGTAGAATCTAGGACAGGTAACCCATCGTAAGGGTTAAGGAATCTCTCATCTAAGTCTGCAACGTTTTGAGTTGCGTTTTGATAAATGCTGTTGACCTTTATCCACAAAGTATCGTAATTTTCAACGAAGAATTTCTCACCGTAATTTTCAGCACAATGGAAATATATTCTCAACCAAAGACTGAACTCACCTTTACCAACTTTTGTTCTTGTTGTGTTAGTGCTTTTAGAAGCATACTTAAGACTTCTTGCTTTTGCCATTTCGATAATGAAGTTATAGACTGCAAGTATTTTCTTGTGAACCTTTTCCATATCTCTCAGTGTGATATCATCGTTAGCATAAAGCATATCTAAACTTTTATCACATGCTGGTGTTTCAAGAGGTAGTCTTCCTAAAATCATTGCTACTATTCTTGCAACAAGTTCTTCGTTTTTGAGCCTGTCGTTATCGAATGCTACGTAATCCCATACTTCATGTGGTGTTACTCTGACAAAGTTTCTGACATAGTTTGCAAGAGGAGTATCACCGTATGCATTTCTGATTTCTTGTTTTGTCATTGTTGTTGTTTTGTTCAATGCTCTGAAGACAATACCTTTCTCTTCATTTCTTAAATCTTTGTAATAAACAAAAGTAATATATGTTGAAAAGAATTTATTTCTTTCATTCTTTGTTAAGTCTTTAAAAAATCTACCATCAGATAAAGAGAATTTATCTGCAACAAATTCTTTGATTGCTCTCTTTCTGTGACCACCGTCAAGTGATTCATACCTATATTTACCTTTATAATCTTCACCAGCATCGTTTAAAGTAATCTCACCGATGTTTAAACCAATAAGAACATGTTCAACAATGCCTCTTTTTTTATTAATATCACCTACATCAGGTCTCTGATGTATAGGGTTTAAATCAATATCGTCTTGAATTATAAAAGATTGTATTGTAACCAAATCTTTATAAAATCTGTCATGCAAATATAAATCTTTTAATTCTGTTTTCATGTCAATCTCTCATTGTTTAAAATCATATTATGCCAGGTTTTGCAGTAAATGTCAACACTTTTTACATGATTTATTTTCATGTTCAGGAGGGATTACATGAATTCTTTTCACGATTCTTTTCACGATCTTTTTTGATATTCTTCTTCGGATCCCGGATATCTCCATGCCCATACAGCAACGAGCGCCATAAAGCCACCTGACCACAGAACTGCGTTAAAATTGTATGTGGTGAACCACAGGAACGCCAAACTGCTACTCATGACCAATATCATAGCATATTTCATTCGCTGAGGGAAGATGCGCTTCTCAACCCAATTAGTCAGAAATGGACCAAAGTGTTTGTGATTGTACAAATAATCGTGCATTCTCTGAGAACTTTTGCTGAAGCAATAGGCTGAGAATACCAGAAAAATACTAAAAGGTATACACGGCGTCACAAATCCGATATATGCCATTCCTAGAGACAGCATACCTGCGGTGTACCATAGGGCTTTCTTAATACGGGAACTGACGTTTTTTGAATTCGGTGACATAATCTTCCTCTAACCCTAGTGCTATCATAACATTTTTGGAGTTGGTATTGGCTAATTGGTTCTTACAGTACTTAGTGCGGTTCTCTTTGTAGTTTTTAAGGTGTACCCAATCAACCGTAGTATTCATCAGAGTGTCAAGTTCTTTGAACCATGCGTGAAGATTTTCCTTTCCCATGTGAACGAGGTTTTTGATCTCTTTCGAATCGTCGGTTGCTCCTGCTACAACCATATGATCAGAGAATATTTCCTTTGCCCATGGTGGTAATTCTCTGGTTCGTTTAGGAATATAAGGAGTTACATTGGTAATGAAATCTTGGGATGCCTGAGAGTAATTAAGAGAAGTGGGCGACATGTCGTGAAAACATCCAGTGATCTTGTTCTTACCACAGATGATATCAAACCCGTATATGGGCATTGGGTAATTATCCTTTGAGAAACAAGCAACGTGCATCATCCACATCTTCTTGGTCTCTCGACAATCAATAATGGATATGTTCGCTAGGTCAGTCTTCTTCGATGAGAAGCGAATATCTGTGTGTGGACCATTGATAGTTACGCTGGGCTTACCACAATGACCCTCCATCATGATCTGAGCATATTCGCTAAAATCAATAAACTCATCCCATATCATGATTGGTCATCTCTAAGTGGTCTTTTGATATTGCGATATGCCATTGGAACCCGAGTTTTACTTCGTCAATATAAGGTCGATAAAGAGGTGCATCATAGGTCTCACAATACTGATCTCGAATAAACTTTCTTTTTGATACGATATCTTCGAATTCATACGCAGAAGCAGTGCCGGGATATTTTTGTTTCATAATTTGACCACCATACATGAACCCCATATAATTCAGGTAGATATGTGCTCGAACATCAGAACAGACATTTTTGAGATAGGTAGCATAGGCAGTTGCTATGTGAGACGGGTCTGCCCAATAAGATGCGCGAAGTTGTGCTAGATCGTTTTCTAGATAAGGCAATCGGCGAAACGTTGGACCAACACACAAGTCTAGAACAGAAAATATTTCAATATTTGACATAAGATAAACAGCACGTTCTTCGTCTGTTTGATCACCTTCGAACATTTTTACATTAAAAGGCTGGTCTTCTAATTCTTCATGCAGGTGTTTGGTCGCTTCTTTGATTGTTGACATATTCTGTCCAATTGGTGATGAGTTTAAGCCCATAGTTATTGATACCTTTAGGTATATCTATATTAGGCTTATAAATGAGAGGATTCTTTTTGAATGAGTCATAGTTGACATGATGATGCCATCTATCATATTTCCACACCATTTTTGCGACATCCGGATGCATATCAACAAGCATTTGTGATTTGGCTACCGTACCTGCTACATTATACCTATCTTTAACTGTTAGTGTTTCATCAGCTTGAATAGCGGTACCTGTCTCAGGATCATAACCAATTTCTTTATGATAGAACTCCTCAGTATTACCGCCCTTGGTTGTTTGGGTCGCACCTTTACCTTGTAGAAATGCATTGAACTGAACAGTGCAGTCACCATCTTTGAGAACACGAAGACAAATATCAGTATCTTCATTGTAACGACCTCTCCATCGATGCTTACATGTATTCTCAATGAGTAAGGTAGAGTATATTCTTGTGTTTTTTACATACGGTGGATATTTCTGATTAGGAGCACAGAAAAAACGATACTGAGGTCCTGCGATAGGTACATTGGTATATCGATCAACGAAGTCTTCCATGATCTTGAAACAAATACCAGACTCGACTCGAATTCTTATATTATTATTCAACCGATAGAAATCTGTGATATTATCATCAAGCACCCAATGTCTTTCAGCACCTAGGTCGATAGAATGATCCCAGCACCAGTTTCGTGCACGACCAGGTCCATCACCATGATTTGAGAAAGGTGCAATCAATAATGTTACAAACGGGCGAATGGAAAAATGATCAAGTGCCTTTTCATATGCTTGCTCATCTTGTGGTTCAATGGCAATATAATGAGGTACTTGCATTCTCGCGAGTGACCGTGAAGTGAACATAGAGTCTGAGCGATTTTTTGATATAATATACACAGGATAAGTAGGATTTGTGTGTTTCATGCACGTGGTCATTCTGATTCAATCCACCTTAACTCAGAGTTTTTAGTCGCAACATTCTTGGGGTGCCATATCGATTTAGTTTTTTTCGTGAGAATCTGACCAACAAGTGTTTCAAAGTGTTTGTAATCAGCCTCTGTCCTAAAATGAACATATAATGTCTTGAATGGTTTTTGTTCATCTTGTTTGAATTCAGGCATGCCAACCCAGTGTTTTTCCGCAGATTGTGGATCACTACCTGATATTTCAAGACCAAATGCATCAAGGCTCACTGGTGACATATCAACCTTCTCACCAATAAAGTTATCGTATTCAGCCGATTCTACTGTTTTGTCGTTGCTCATATTTTTCTTTTGTCTCCAATAACATTTGTGTCCAATTATCTCTTGATTCTATCACGACCTGTGCAGTAGGAAATCCATCATTACCCTCATCAACAGCAATTACGGTAACGAGTTGGGTAATAGGCATTCCTGTTCGTTCTTCCCACATGATTGCATAAGCGGCTTCCTGACAAAAATAGTTTTCGATGAACTTTCTTGGTTTGAGTCGCTTACTGGTTTTGTAGTCAATGATTGAAGTCTTGCCGTTAAATTCAGCAACACAATCAACACGCCCAGCAAGGCGTAAGTGATCAGAATATAATGGAATTTCTTGCCCATACACGATACCTAATGATTTGTCAAGTACATCACGCACACTCTTAATAGATTGTATCACATCTGGTGTCTGCGTGTCAAGTAATTCTTGCCACGATACATTGTTCACATACTTCTCTAATGCTTCGTGAACAGCGGTACCACGTTTTGAGGCTCGGGTGGAGATTTTGTTTGCGACTTCTTCACCCACTCGTGCTCGCCATTTGGCAATACCTTCTTCACTGAGAATGCTGAGAACAGTTGTAATCGAGGGATATGCTTTACCATCAGGCGTGTTGTACTTTCTACCGGTGGTTGCGGTTTCTGTTGTTAAATCAGTATAACCAAGATCGATAGGTTGATGAATGAAATTATCTTTTGTATCTCTTTTCAATTGCTTCTAATCTCCTGCGTTCCGCACGATTAGGTGGTATTTTTTCACCAGGATTGATAACTTGCTGATCCATACCGCGACCATCGGATATATCAGACTCATCTTCCATTGTTTGTGCTTTTGTTAATCTATCATTATACACCATTATTTTCATGTTGTCAAGCACAGGTATTTTAAGACTATTGTGATTGTGGTGTAAAACAAACTCAGTATTAGGAAATTCTCGAAAAATATCGCGCCATATTGGGCGCCAATTATTCAAAAGTCTATAATTATTACTCATTGTTCTGTCACTTGATAGAACTAAATCAGTGACAGATCGCATGTTGAAGTCAAATATGGTGTCAAATCCATACATATGTACTTCATCGGCTTTCTTTTTGTGTGCAGCATAATGAACTGCAGCGTGCCCACAGTTAAAATTGGTGGCATTACCTGCATACTCAGGCACATGAGTATAAAATTCTTTTACGCAATGTGCGTATTTTAAATAAAAATTGGATTGCTCGTACATCCAAATTCGAGGTCGTGTGCCTAATATCCAATCATAAGCATCAAGTTTTACAGTACCTTCATCAAGTGCCATCATCATTTTAAAGTCGACCATCATCGTGCCATAAGGCTTCTTGTCAACATCAAAAGGAGGCATATTACATAATAACAGTTTACCTTCTTTCTGTTTACGTTGATTGTAATATATTGCTTTATCACCGTTGCCTAGTATATGCCAAATATTACTCATTATACATTAATTTCCTAATTTGCATGTTACCTTTTTCACCCGTCCAATGCATTGCTATTTTGTCCAAACTATCTTGCCCATCAAGTATCTGAAGACGAAGCCAGTTGTACTTGTTAGGAGCAGTCGTAATGTTGGATATTCGTTTTAAAGGCGATTCTCTGACAATTTCATGAAGTATCTCTTGATCACCTGCCTTTGGAAAAAGAGCGCATTCTTCAGCCCAAATCTTCAGTATATCAGGGACTCCGCTAAATGCGACCACTCCGCTATTGTGCCAAGTCTCTCCTCGTCTCGCTGACCATGGTTTGTCTTCTACCATACACAATTTGTTGCTCTCTATATGATCAAATATGCCGCTCATATCACCCAGTATATGTATATCGGTGTCTAACCAGCAAGATTCATCGTACATTTCACCAATCATTTTCATTGTAGCTGGTTTATGAAACCAACCACCTGCTTGTGTTCTAGGAGCAGTGTATACCTGAAGAAACTTAGAAAAAAATGGTTGTGCTCGCATCTCTTTTGATATGCCAAAGTCCACAAATATCAGAGGTGTCTGATTGTGTTTTGTAAAATGTTTGACGAACCACTCTAGTTGCCACTCGGTGTTCTTGTCACATCCCGTGAAAAATACTCTAGACTTTGAGGAATTCATATTGTGTAGGGTTTTTCTTATAATTGTGTTTGGCTTGTACACCAGTTTTATTTTGAATAGTAGTAAATGTGTCTTTAGCTGTCACTGGCCATGGATAATACTCTTCTAACCAAGGGAACAGAGAGAGTTGCAAAAATACATCTGTCGCCATTGCGTGTGTCTTTGCAGTTTCACACAACTTTTTAGCAGCATTTGGTTTTAACATATATGCATGAGCGCCTGGAAAATAAGGCTTACTTGTTAAAGGATTGACCCCGAATAGTTTGGGTGATTTCCATTTACCATAGCTAGGTGCACCTATATTCATACATCCTTGAAAGTTTGCTTTGGGCAGTTCATTTAATATAACAGCATCATGTTCAAATATTGTATAGATTTCTTTGCCCTGAGCACAGAGATTCCATAATTTATAATGGGATAAGAATGTAGATAAAACATTTTCTGGTCTAGAACCGGTATCTTCCTTAAAACGAGAATAATTTAGACCAAGTTTATTAAAAAGTTCTTTTGGTTTTTGTTTAGGAGTTATTGCAGGAAAAATTTCAGTTTTTAATCCAAATTTATCCGCTGAAGACATACACCTTTCAGCAACTTTTACCGATAAAGGTAAATCAGTTATGGTTATAACAAACGATTTCATTTTGTAATTTCAAAAATATAACTATCTGGTTTAAAACTTATAGATCTTAAATCATGACGCTCTACGGAGTAATCTTTGATTGCTTTCATAAATTGATCGAAGTGCCATGTAGTGTATTCAGACGGATTTCTTAATATCCATGGATGTTGTTTTTCTTCTAGAGTCATAATGTCTAGTGCCCAAGCGTCTTCAACAAAATACTTGCCTCCTTCTTTTAAGTAATTGATGGTGTTATTGAATGATAAACGATTAGCTTTAGGCGTGTGTTTACCATCATCGATAATAAAATCAAATTTTATATCTTCTCCCCAAGCAGTATTAATTTTCGAAGATAGGCCTGCCACAGTGCTATTGCCAATAATGTAATGAACTCTTTCATGATTTAAGATCTTAACGTCTTGTGGTGCCAATCTAGTAAAGATGTCAATACCATATATTTGAGCATTAGGAAAGTAATCTACCCAAGCTTGTAAACTGGTACCTTTCCATATGCCTATCTCCAGTATGTTAATAGGATCATGTCGAAAATCTTCAAAAGCTTTTTCGTAAACAATATGATAGTTATGACAATCTTTACCCTTTTCAGGTATTCCTATTTTTTTGCCTTTATCACAATTATACCTCTGAAAACACTCTAACAAACTATCTGTCATGTCACTCTCCTATTCATTTATAAGCTTCATCAACTCATCTATATTTTCACCTTTACCAGGCAATTTATCTTTCAAGAAAAAATGTATGAAATTACAATTTTCTATATTATTGTGTGCGGTATATAAACCATTCCACTTGCAATCCAAATGCTGCACAGGAATATTATATCTTTTTATAAAAAAATTTAATAGTGTTTGGTCCGTACTCCATTTCCAATTGCCTTCTCCGTTAACAAAATGCACAAACTCTTTTCTTCTTAGAAATTTTTCTGAGTTTTGCCCCTTAAGATACGGTTTAAATTTTTTACTGTTAAGCACCATCATGCCCATATTAAAAAATTCATATCCTAAACTGTTAAGTTTAAAATCTAAACCATCGTTATCCAATGCCATATACTGCATAGCACTGTAATTTTTAATTTTTTTGATGTACCATTCTTGAATATCCATTTCACGCTCACTAACAACTGCGATTGCTTTGTTTGTGTCTACATCATCGAATATATTAGAGGATATTTTTCTTATGTAGATATCTGCATCTATTATTGCTATTTGATCATAATTATCTAGCAAATCAAAAGCATTTTCTTTTTCAAAAATAGGAAGATACCCACCATGAGGAACAAAAGATTTTGGGTTACGAGATGTCTGAAAAGGATCGGGTATAAGGTTTAATATAGGTTTTCTTTGTATAAAATGATCGATACCAAATTCTTTTGCGTAAGAAGCCACGCTATCTATACAATGTTTGTACAGTTTAGAATTTCTTTCAGCTCCTAAACTAACCTGATATATCAGACGTTTCATTATAATTGATAATCTCTCAGATTAAAATCGGTGCCATGCATTTTCATCAAGTCTCTTTCATGATTAGTATACACCAAAACTTCTGGATCGTCAACTAGAAAATCACAATCATTACAATAGCTAGGATAGTTGCCAGATCGATGATCGTCACGGAGTTTACTATACGCCTCACCCTCCCAAATCTCTTCGATGGTGTTTTCGCTTGTGTGCCCGAGAACTGCTTCTTCGTCTCTGCCGAGGACTTGGCAACACGGATGAACAGCACCTCTTTGACCATCAAGACCACCAGCACGAATAACGACATCAGGGCTAAAAGGACGTCCACAAGTTTTCTTTTCTCCTTTCCTAGCACCAACTTCTGTAATGTCTTGTACACCTGACCAATTATGCATTTTCCATATTTCTGTTTTAACACCTAAGGTATTTACTATTCTTTTGTATGACTCCAGTTCCATATCAAAAGCTTCTTGTGAATGTGCTGTCATCAGATGATATGTACTAACTACACATTCGCTTCCACTTTCAACAACATATTCTTGCATTTTTCTAACTTTGTCCCAAGTCGAACCAAAGTCACCTCCTATGCGATTATACATCCACCTATCATAAAGTTCTGCGTTTGATCCTATCCATGAAAATCGATAAAAATCTAATCCAGCATCAACACAGGCTCGCATGAATTCACCTTCCATTCGATAACCATTAGAAAATATAAATGCTTTCGCACCATACTTCTTTACGATCTCAATGTATTTAGGTAAATTACGATTGAGTGTTGCTTCACCAGAACCGTCTAGATTGACAACACGTAGCCCATGTTGAGCACAGTCTGCTACGTTATCTTCGAACTCTTGAAGTGTCATCTTTTTGAGAAAGTCTTTGTGTCTGCCTCCAGTACGCACGTCTTGCGGGCACATACTACATGAGTAATTACACCCTCCGTTAACTTCAATTACTGCTCTGTCGATAATCATATAATGATTCCATAATTACTTTTTTGTACCGATTCACTCGACTGTCCATGTGTTTTAGATTATTCGGTAGTCGATCTAAATATTCCCAAATATTATTTTTTTTCGAATATGGATGTCTAAAATGAACCCCTTGCGGATTGTGAACATTAATAATACTAGAGTTACCCAACACAATCACCGGTTTCATTAAATTTTTACAGATGTATTGCCACATACCATCGTAGTATATAGCAAAGCGACAACTGTGTATGTGGTAGAACGCTTCACGGACAGGTGTTCGGTAAGTAAGTTCGACTAAATTAAATCCCTTATTGTTAAGTTTGTCAAGAATCCTTTTCCAATGCTCATTAGAAAAAGATTGTTTCCATCTCGGTGGTTTTTCAGCGTTGAACAAAGGTCTCCAAAAAACAACTTTGTTCTCTACAGGATTGGAGTTCCAAAATTTAGGATCGTATATCCAATTACAAATACCATCCAATACAGAAGTGGGTCCTTTAGTTCTTTGAAATCCTCTGTGTCGTATACCCCATAGTTCTTCGTCGTAGGCATCGAACATATGATTTATTTTTATCTGGTCTTTTTTATAATAAAATTGATGAAGGTAGTCGCATCGTTCTATAATAGTTTCAGGATCTTCGTAGTGATGAAGATAAGACTTACCATGATTCCAATGTACATTTAGTTGAAGATGATCTCTTTTAGCTAAATGGCACAACATATGAACTGTGTTTAAACCAAATAAAATATCACCAACGCCGAAAGTACCTTTCCAGTCAACATTGTTTTCTTTAGTTAGATAAAAAGGATGTTTTTTCAGAGGATCATAATATGTTTCATATTCCATTTCATTCTAAATTTTTTATGATATTTTCTAGATTAAATTTACTATTCAATTCTTCCCAATCGTCTTCAAGAATATCAACCTGTCTAGATTTTTTTAGATTATTAGATTTAAGACGATCTTCTCTAGAACTTTTATCTCTGGATTTCTTTTTATTATTTGGATCAAATCTTGTATATTTTGCCACGTCAATTACCTACC
>Ga0209630_10004670_pt1 | contig 11939 bp, 10 predicted proteins | sample COG_01_FD_184745 | JGI IMG/M metagenome (GOLD analysis project Ga0209630, IMG submission 184745) | Pelagic Microbial community sample from North Sea - COGITO 998_met_01 (SPAdes) (version 2) | ecosystem: Environmental > Aquatic > Marine > Neritic zone/Coastal water | place: Helgoland, sampling... | reverse complement strand
TGAAAAATTAGAAATACTAAAAGGTCGTGGATATATAGAAATCAATGAATTTATGGATTCCCATAATATTTCAGAACAAGCATTAATAGATGCTCAGTTGCTATGCTATAACGAACTCATGTCGACAATAGATTATTATCATTATCACATCACTAAGAAAGGTAATGCTTTTTTAAGACAGATAAAATCTACCGAACTGATCTTGGTAAGACCTAGCTATTCAGTAAGGTTGATGGTTGAGGTTGATAAAGAGCACAATCACATTGCATAGGTGATTATTAGAATAGAACTAAAATTCTGAATACCAATAATTAAAGAAATTATTATAGTCGGTCAGTTGCTTTGAGCGTTATTGTCTGCTTTTGGTTGATATGCGAATTATAATAAGAACGACCCAAAGTGGACATGCTTCTTTATAATATTACCGTTTTTATTACTTAAATGTTTCTCCTGTCACAACGTTAATATAAATACGGTTATTTCTGTGCATGCCACCACAGTATGTGAAGTATATTGGCTTTGGTTTATGATTTTGAGATCTTACCCATCCACCCATTTCCGCGAATTCACTTAGGCTACACTTCCCTGTTTTAATTAATTTATCTGATATCGATATAAAAATATCTTGATATGTTGAGAAGTCATCAGATAATTTTAGTGCTGTTGCAATTTGTGAATCATCTCCCGCATATACAGAAGAAAAAGATAAGATTGAATACAAAATTATAATAGCGTATTTCATTGTTATTTTTATCCTTGGCTGTCAATAGTTACGAAGAGTTTAATTTTTGACAAAATATTAAGTTTTAATTACGGCAGAACTAATAATGTTTTTAACATCATCAATAAGGTGACCATAATAATGAATTTTTGTAGCCTGAAATAGTATCAAGTGAAGCATTTCATTTTTAGAAGCAGCTGCTATATATGCCTTCCTTGGTACCTCATCATTTTTCACGAATTCAAACTCAAATTCGAAACCTTGGTCAACACCTATTTTAATGGGTCTAAGAGTTCCTCGGTTAGTAATTTTAGCATCAGTATATATCAAGAGTGTAGACTCAATAAATTCAATAATTTCATTTGGCAACATATCCTTGTCGTACGTGTCTAATTTTTTATCGTTTGTGCTCGGAAGCAAAGTATCGCCATGAGATATTTCAGAAATGAAAATAAGCGAATTAAGTGAACCACCGTCTACAGTCCAAGCAGGTAATCCTGCAAAAGAAAATTGTTTAGGTATCAAATTCCATTGATTTGTTGGATTGATAATAAATGACTTAACGGTTTGTTGTCCCGAGGTGACGACAGTATGCTGCATGCAAGATGTAGATAATAATGCAAAAAATAATAAAAATATTCTAGCCTTCATTTTATGCTCCAGTGTTTATATAAAACTCAATCATTTCCTTATCATGAGCATCAGGTTTCATATTAAGGTATTTATTGAAGTGCCCTTTAGCTTCGGGATAATTCCTCGCTTTATAATCGATTAGCCCTAATGAGCGGTGCACCTCGGCAGGATAGTCTTCATATTCAGTAGCCTTATTATAGTGTTCTTTAATAAGATGCTCTTCTTCCTCTATTTCTTTTAATCGATATAATTCACCAAGATAGAAATGTATTAATCCAAGTGAAACATTATTGTTTAATAGTTTTTTAAATAGATATTCTGTTTGTTCAAACTGTCTCAAATTTAATTCGTCTTTTAATGCTATAGGAAGAATTGGTGATATTTTTTCCCAGTATGTTTCTTTATTTTTTATTATAGAAGTTTGACTTGTCCTGTTTAGAGCTATGGCATGAGATTCTAGATTATTAATTCGCTCACCTGGATCTGGATGAGTAGCGTAAAAATATGATCCAGCAGTGATATCCTCGCTAGCAGCCTTTTTTTCTTCAATTAAATTTACCCATATCTCTTTTGCTGCATTAATATCAAGTTTGGCATCATTTAAAAGTTGAATACCGTATTTATCTGCTTCTCGTTCATTATCTCTTGAATATGAAAAAATACTGCCCGTCAATATTAGGTTGGATAAATCTAATGTACTTCTACCGAAATCAGCATTCATATTTCCTGAGGCCACTGCACCCACTACGCCTAATGAAAGAAAAGCAAAAAAACTACTTTTAGTATTAGTATCTTCCATACTTTTAATTGAATGCCTTTTTAAAAAATGTCCGATCTCGTGGCCTAAGACAGAGGCTAGTTGTGCTTCATTTTCAACTCTTAGCAAGAATCCGGTATGTACTTGCATCATCCCATTAGGAGCCATACTCGCGTTAAAATATGGATTTCTGATCACATAAACTCTAACATCTTCACAATATTCTAGAGCTAGTTTGCAAAGAACTTCTTTGAGATAACCATCTAAATCTATATCATTAATGCGAACTGGAGAATTTTTTAACTGATTTTCATGGTCTGAAAATTCCATCCATAAACCAGCTTCAGTTTTAGCAAGGTTAGGCGCGTAATTGCTACCAAATTCTGGAGTGAGCCTTTCAAAGCTATAAGAAGCCGATGGTATAACTAGCATAAGAATGCTTGCTATGATGATAATAAGCATAAACTTTATAGATTTAGTCTGGCAAACTATCGAGAAGTAACTCTACCGTTATCAGTGCCGGGGTTTCTGTTCTTAAATCACCAACGCCGCGTTGTAAATAATTGAACCAGACTACATTTCCATTTGATAAATCAATGAGTGATGCAAATCCAGCCTGTTGACCCCCATTAACTCCTACACCGAGTAAGGCAGCGGCTAATTGTAAAACTACTCGACCACCAGAACTATAGCTATCATTTACATGTATAAATAATGCGTAATCCGCGCCTGTGAAATCTTTGATTGCTTTAGTTCCGTCTCCAAGAGTCCAATCAAAAATATTTTTCTTAGTTGGCAACGGATATTGTAATTTATTGAAAAGAATCGCCTGACCTACAGCTCGATGTAATTGCTCATGCTCTACTATTGTTTTATATATTGGGTCAGATTCATCTGGTCTTAGATATTCCACAAAATCAGACTCTCTTTTATTATCAATAACAACTAGTGAGCTATCGATGTTATTCAACGCGGCTATGCTCCATTCAGCCTGGGGCTCTAATGCACCGCCTGCTGTTAAAATGGATAATGTCACATCGGGTGGCATCACGGCAATCGTGCTAATATTTTTTGTGTAACTTTGATTTAAAGAGTCTACCGATGAAAAACTACGTGTAGTGGCACAGCCACTTGCAATCACTGCCACCAGAAAAATAAAGAATATGTTTTTTATATTGTTCATTGAGAATACCTAAGTATTTACTATCTTAATAACTGACAGCGAGCAAATCAAAATGCCAGCTATTGCGTCTCTATAATAAATAATTAATCTAGTGACAATGATAAGGGACTGATCTGTTATGACACCCACGTTTATCAGTTCCACCGCTGTGTTGTGGAGCGCCTATACTAGAGCCATCTTCACCATGTGTATGCCCAGAAAAAAACTCCACCGGTTCGCGCTCATTATTAGTGTTCAGAGCATAGATACTGCTAAATGCTGCTACTCCGACAAAGATTGTCAAAAGCTTGATTTTCTTTTTCATCAATATACTCCTTAGTTCCATTTGAAGATTTAGAATCCAATACTACACATTAAAAATATTTATATTTTAATTAGTCAATCGGCTAAGTGTAGAACACATTTATCATAACTGACTACTACTCTGCTAACAAAAGAAATAATAACGTAGGATCGTCATACACAAAAATCAATCTATATTGAGCACATTGTTTTACTAATACACTCATCCATTTGGAGTATATTAATTACACATAGAGTTACTATAATCGTAGCGTCAAATATCTTATTGAATCAAACTGAAACAATGATGTTTTCATTCATCACTCTTTGGGGAAATATAACTCTATTATGGATATTCTCAATAATTCTGTTGAACTTGCTCTTCCAGGCTATATAAAAGTGAACTTCAATTTATAGCCATAGGAATCCACAAATGTTTAATAAAATTCTGTCTTTCTGTTTTATTCTAATGTTTTCACCATATCTGTTGGCCATGGACCCTTGTAACTGCCATGGTTATGATGGCCCCGGAGGCCCTTGCTATGATGGGCCTGGAGGCCCTGCTTACGATGGCCCTGGCGGGGCTGCTTATAGTGGCCCCGGTGGTGCTTGCTATGATGGGCCTGGAGGAGCTGCTTACGATAGCCCTGGCGGGCCTGCTTATAGTGGCCCCGGTGGTTCAAGGTATGATGGGCCTGGCGGGCCTGCTTACGATGGCCCTGGCGGGCCATGCTATTCAGGGCCGGGAGGCCCAGCGTATGATGGCCCTGGCGGACCATGCTATTCAGGCCCGGGTGGTACAGGACGAAATTGTCCGGCGATATGTCGCTAGTCTCACTTAATCAATTTAAATACTCATGAAAACTGCAGTAGTTTTCAGTTTTATATCAGTAAAGTAAATTATATCTGACTACTTTTTTATGAGAACCGCAATATTAAGAACAACACTCCTAATCCCAGCACTCATCTACTCTTTCGGCGGTGGACCAGACGGCTACGGATATCGTAACAATTAAAAGACGTGGTAATCATCACTGTCACCGTATTGATAACAAAGATGAAAATTATTCTTCAAAAAGCGAGATACTAGTTCCGGTTACTATAGCAAAATAATATTGAACATATGATTAAAGATGAGCAGCAACCTTTAGAGGGTTTTCTTAATGATCTAATAGAAAAGATGCGACCTAAACTATTAGACCTAACACGTCGCAATCCACTTTTGTCCACGCCTTTTTCGGAAAAAAGTCACGCCAATTTCCGCGTAGTTGATGAAGTTCCGTCATTTCTTTTTGACAAACTACTTGCGGATAAGATGCGCTTAGTATCTTTACCATCCTTAGAAGAAGACCCTAAAGATGAAGAATCTATAGAATTTAAAAAAGCGTATTCTTCAGCCAGACATTCAGATGATGTTTATCAAGAAAAACTATTTGAAATTGACTCTAGCGATGATGATTATGAACAAAAACAAAATACAATTCATAGAGAGTTAAAAGACAAGATACGGCAAGAATTAGGAATGTCTGAACGACAAACCAAAATCAACATATCCTTAAAGCAACATGCAATAAATCATCATATAAACCCATCTTATGAATTAAGTTATGAACTATCTGACAATAGCCCACAACACATAGACGATGAAATCCAAACGTTGCTGTTGCCAGATCTTTTTGAAAGAAGATTAAACTCGATATTAAGTAAGGTTCGTACTTGGCAACAAGAAACTGGCATTTCTGTTTTTCATGTCGCATTCGGATTTTTAGAATGGTTTGATGGAAGCGCTGATAACAAATCATTTGCACCGTTAGTGTTGATGCCAGCAGTCTTGGAAAAAGTAAGAAAACCCACTGGCGCAGAGTTCTATGTATCAAGTGAAGGTGATAGCGTTGAGCATAACGTAGTCTTAGCTGAAAAATTAAGGCTTGATTACGGAATAGACCTTGAAGTATTTGATAATGAGAAGTCTGTTGACGAGTACTTAGTGTCTATTGAAAAAGCATTACCAAAACACCTTAAATGGCGCGTCAGGAAACAAGTAGCTCTTGGAGTTTTCCCCTCCGCCAAAATGGCTATGTATCATGATCTAAATACAGAAAATTGGAGCTTCATAGAAAATGAAGCTATCAAAACATTATTTACCGGTAGTGAATTTAGTAGTTCAGCTCTATATGCGGATGACTATGATGTCGACCATGAAGAAATCGAAACGAAAGTACCTTTTTTAATAACAGAAGCAGACTCATCTCAATTTAGTACTATTGTAGACATTGTTAACAATAAGAATACTGCAGTAGAAGGCCCGCCTGGGTCTGGCAAATCTCAAACAATTGTTAATACAATCGCTGCCGCATTGAACGATGGCAAAAAGGTATTATTTGTTGCTGAGAAAAGCGCAGCATTACAGGTAGTCAAATCACGATTAGAAGCTCTCAATTTGGGTGAGTTTCTTTTGCCGCTATTGGCCTCTAAGGGAGGTCGGTCCTCAATAATAAATTCTATTAAGGAAAGAGTAGAATTTGGTGGATGGCATTTAGATAGCCTAAAAGGAACAAGGTCAGCTTTTAATAGATCCCGGAACGAGTTAAAAAAATATATAGATATATTGTCGATGGTTTTTTATAACTCTGAGCTGACGACACATGAAATACTTGGTTCAAGATTAAATATAAATGAGTTCTTTTCGAAGCTTCCGAAAGAAATAAAGTCTTACAAGATTGACAGTGTCTTGGAATATTCTCATGAAGGTATTTCTGAGATTTACAAATGTTGTAATGACCTAGAAGATGCGGCTGAAGAATATCTGAATAAACTAGATAACTGGAGTTTTATTAATGCGTCAAACCTGACTTCATTCGCTGCGGAACAAATACTAGAAAAAGTAGAGGAAATAGAGGAACACTATAATCAGAATGAAAAACTCAGAGGTGAATTAGCTCAATATGAGTTAGATAAAATAGTTAATTCTAGCTTAGTGCAGCATAGCATTGATACTTTAGAAGAATATTCTCAGAAATTAACCAATGAATCAGCTGTTGTTATAAATAACATTGAAACTAAGAATGGTATACGGTCAGTAAAAGATTTCTATGAGTCATTGGAATACTGCTTACAAACAAAAGTAGTATTAAAAGAAATGCTTATGGATACAGACGACCCTGAGAATATTACTAGACTCGATGAATTAATTAATATTTATGAAAAATATAGCGTTGATATAGTAAGCTCGGAACAAATAGATAGCATTAAAGACAAGTATAAAGAAGCATTAGAAAGTTATGTATATTTGGATAATGTAATTAGCGCAATAATTAAACTTGACGATAGCTTTAATAGAAACTCAACAGATAAACTGATCAAAATGTTGCAGATTGCATCTGAGGTAGAAAATGATGTATTAGATTTTAGGCATAAATTATTAGAAGATAAAAAAGCAAGGAAACGAATACTAAGCAGAAAAAAACTAGCTGAATCTATCAGAGGGATGAGGATTAGTCTCAATGAAATATTCTCTCTTGATAGAAATATAGATATTAATGAACTGCAAGATCATACGGACACTCTTGTAGACCCTGGTTTTTTTAGTCTATTTAACTCAAAGTATAGAGCTGCAAAAAAATATTATAAAGTTATATCCAGAAACCACCAGTTTAAATATAAGACTGCGTTAGATAACACTGAAACACTTCTAGGTTTTTTAAAAAAAGAGAAGGAAATTACAGAAGATAAATTATTAAACGAACTGTTCCAATATAATAATGAAGGGGTGAACTCAGATTTTAACTTGGCCGAAAAAGCTATATCTTTTTACAACATCATAGATGAGAACTTTGGGTTAGAAGATGATGATAAAATCAGAGAGTTCTTTTTTAATGAAAAAAACAATGCAATAAAAGATCTTCCATCACCTGATATAGAAAAGATAAGAATCACTACTAACCAGGATAATCATTCAAAGCTTTCAGAGAAATTAACACAACTTCGATCAGCGCAACAAACATTAAGTCAAGACATATTAAATATCAAAGAAATTTTTGTCCATTTAAGTAAAAAAGAAATCCACAGGAACGAACTGGTCTCGACAAGAAACCTTCTGCAACAGTATCTGACACAATATCAAAAGATTGACCACGCAAATGCAAAGAATTTGCTAGGCAATCATTACCTTCATCTCAACACCGATATCAACAACCTTAAAAACATCATTGATTTTTGCGACAAGTTAAGCCTTCTGCCTGAATGCAAGGAGCAAATTATATGCGCCTGTATTGAAAACAAAAATAACGAATTACAAATATTATTATCGGATCTTTTAAAAAGCGAAAATAAATATGGCGAAGGCTTGTCTGTCTTAGCATCTCTTTTAAGATGCAAAACCACTGATATAATTAACGCATCTCCCGAAAACAATATTATAGCTTGGGTAAAAAGAGCCAAATCAGATAGAGATGGGCTTTTAAATTATTCAAAATTACTCGCATATAAAAACACAGTTTATGAACTTGGTTTTGAAAATATAGTAAAAATGTATGCTGATGAATCAAAAAATTATAATCGGTTGAAAGATGTTGTGAGAGCAGTCTATTTAAATAATCTCTCAGAATTAATTTATGAAGAATTTGGGGATGATTTAGCAAAGTTCAATGGTCTGAAACTGAATAGTCTCAGGAATGAATTAGCAGAGAAAGATAAAGAATTACAAAAATGGTCAAGTTTTCATATCGCAGAAAAACTTACTCAAAATGCTAACCCACCAGGTGGTATTGGCCGAGGGCCCAAAAGAGACTGGACTGAACTTAGTCTAATAAATAATGAGATTGCAAAGAAAAAACAACATATATCTCCGAGGGCATTAACAAGACGCGCTGGTCGTGCTCTATTGGAATTAAAACCATGTTGGATGATGTCTCCATTATCAGTAGCACAATATATTAGTAAAGGCGGCATTGAATTTGATTTGTTAATAATAGATGAAGGGTCTCAAATGACACCAGAGAATGCTATTGGAGCTCTAGCCCGCTGTAAACAGGCTATGATCGTTGGAGACACCAACCAGTTACCACCCAGTAGCTTCTTTAAGAAGTTTATTGTTGATGATGAGGAAGACGAGGATTCTGTCAGTGAAGAATCAATTCTTGAAATAGCGAACAATGCTTTTAGGCCTGCTAGAAGATTACGGTGGCATTATCGATCACGCCATTCCTCGCTTATAGCTTTTTCTAATAAATATATTTATGACAATGACCTAACAATTTATCCTTCTGCTAGTGAAGATCATCCTTCATTAGGAGTCTCTATGGTAGAAACCGAAGGCATATATTCTTCTGGTAGTAACCCTATAGAAGCGTCTGTAACAATTGAGCACATAATAAAATTTATGCGTGAACAAAAATGCAGGTCGCTAGGTGTAGTAACAATCAATAAAAAACAATGTGATTTATTGAATGAAGAGTTTGAATATGCTATTGCCAAAAACCCTGAGTTAAATGAATATATTAATTATTGGGATGAAGAGAACGATGGTCTTGAAGAGTTTTTTATAAAAAACCTTGAAAATGTTCAGGGTGACGAGAGAGATGTGATTTTTATTAGTACTGTCTATGGACCAGCTTCACCGGGAGCTAAGGTAATGCAGCGGTTTGGGCCCATAAATGGTGTAGCAGGCAAACGTAGGCTAAACGTCCTCTTTACGAGAGCAAAAGAACAAATAATTACATTTAGCTCAATGACTTCTGTAGATATTTTAGCTAATGAAGACAGTAACCCAGGAGTATTTCTATTAAAACAATGGTTTGATTATTCTAAGACCGGTGTGTTAGAGGCAGGTGTTATTACTCATAAAGAACCAGATTCTGAGTTTGAAGAATACGTTATCGAACAGATTAAGAGTATGGGGTGTGAGGCTACTCCTCAAGTCGGAGTTTCAGGTTATTTTATTGACATTGGAGTCAGGCATCCTCTTTGGTCCCATGGATTCATTCTAGGAGTAGAATGTGATGGCGCTTCATATCATTCATCTAAATCGGCCAGAGATAGAGATAGACTGAGAGAAGAAGTATTAGTTAACCTTGGTTGGAAAATATATCGAATTTGGTCTACAGATTGGTTTGAAAACCCTAGAGCAGAGGCCGAGAAGCTAAGAATTGCCATACAAGAAAGAATAGATTATTTACTGAAAGAAAAAGCACCTGACTACATAGATAAAAACAAAAAAAGTACTGAACAAGTATTAGAAACTATCGGGAAGAATATTTCTGTCACATCAACTGAGGATACTCCCCGTCGAATAGATGAGGGGCCGGATGATGCTTTTTACACCCCCCCCCAGTTTGTTACACATCTAGATGCTGACGCATTTAAAGATTTAGAGAGTACTAATGATTTAGAAAATAAACCGAGTCAGACTAAGAATGATTCAGAGACTTTAACTGATGAGCAAGCAAGGTCATTATTAGTTAAATTGAGGGATGAAGAAATTGCGGAAGAATTTGAATTTTATGAAAATGAAAAAGGAATTTTAAATGACCGTATGATTGACGCATTCCTTGCTGTAAAGCCTGAGACGCTAGATGATTTTCATAAGAAGATTCCTAGTGTTTTAAGAGATAAAATAGATCGGAGACAAATGATATATTTAAAATCGATACTAAATATCTGTAGTAGCTCAAATATTATCTAACAGGCACTGGCTAAAACGGGCAGCTGTCAGATCAAATCTAAACTTCTACAACTAAGAACTACTTATTTACCTGCTTTGATTAATATTCCCTAATTTTTTTCCAAGCCACCACGTGGCCCTACAATCTTCCTCATTGTATTTAAGTAAATCATATAAATATTGCTTCTTTTCTGTAGGCCAGTTTCCCCATTTTGGATAGTGTTCTGAAAAGTTGTCAATTCGCCTACATGCTTCTGCAGGCCCAATATTATATGTTTGCACGAGAGGACGATTAGGACAAAATGCTTTCAAATATTGATTCAAAACCTTTTTTTTAAGATTTTCATCTAAAACGATGGCTTTACTGTTTTTTATTTTTCGTAATGGTGGCAATAGATTAAAACTGACACCCTCAAACATATCAAGATATGCAGGTGCATTCAGCTCAATAACGCTACGTTCATAATCAGACCAGAATACGATACAAGCATCTTTATCTTTGGCTTCTTTTATAAGGTTCTCAATAGTAGTGGCAAATTTTTCAATTCTGCCTTTGTTCTGCGAACCATTCTTACATGGCTTCCAAAATTCTTTAAAAAATATTGCTTCATATTTTTCATTACTACCATTGCCTGGATTTGGACGAAACACTCCGGCCATATGAGGTAATGGAATGCCTGTATTTCTACTTTTTCCTTCACCTTCAAAATCAAGGTAGATAGAATTGCGTGCAATTATTCGATTAAAGTCCATATATAGTTTCCCAAAATATTATTCCAGAATCATCTTGATTTTTAAGTACATCTTTATTCAATTCAATCATGTATACGCTATATGGCATTTTTTATTCCTCAACTTGTATGAATACTATTTCACCAAACTAAATTTGCACTGTTGTAATCATGTTCACAATCCGTTATTTCAGAAATAGTTTTTATTTCATTGCATCCGCCTACAGGAATCATCCATAGGTCAGGGTGAAATACATCTTCAGGGTTCATCTCCAAACATATCTCATCTCCTTTAATGTAAGCCCACGCCCCGTAATTAATCGGTGTTATCGTCCAACATAAGAGGTTGCTATACATGTATGTTGGACCTGTAATCCTTACGACTTTACCCTAATTTATCTCGCAACCGGCATCCTCTTTTATTATTAATGCAATATCACCTTCTTTACAAATGTTGTTCATATTTCTGTTCTCCGCATAAAAATTAACTGATGAATCGATAGCCAACACGACAAATAGTCACTTCTATAAGCAACCAGCAAATCGGTGCTTTTTATTTAAAGGGCATGTAACGCCAGTTTGTCAAGCGGCATATTTTTAACGACATTATTAATTACGTTAATGTTAAGAAGGCTTCCCCGTGAAAATGCCAAGACTTGACAAGCTGCAAAATTAGGGTCTATTTTAAATAAGCGCTTAATTCGGAATGAGTGTGTAACGAACTTGATTATTTGAAAATTGACTATAGAAGAATTATGGGAAGGGTCGGAAGATAGTGTGATCTCCTTGAGAGGTTGTGGGCGCTGCGGGGTGCGATCCCTCGCCCTTCCCGCCTTAAAATCATTGATGATAGATTTATGAAGGAAGATACATGGTTGATAACGAAAATCATAAAAGCGCAATTAATTTATTATCTGAAATAGGGGCGAAATTGCGTTGTTATCAGCGAATATCAGTCGATCAACTTATAG
>Ga0209630_10004669_pt1 | contig 11941 bp, 10 predicted proteins | sample COG_01_FD_184745 | JGI IMG/M metagenome (GOLD analysis project Ga0209630, IMG submission 184745) | Pelagic Microbial community sample from North Sea - COGITO 998_met_01 (SPAdes) (version 2) | ecosystem: Environmental > Aquatic > Marine > Neritic zone/Coastal water | place: Helgoland, sampling... | reverse complement strand
CGGTCGTCTTGGATATGTGTCCTTCTGGCGTTCCTACTTTCGAAAGTTTCCACAGACTGATGTGGATGAAGCATACCGGTTGCTTGAACGGGTGGGCTTGGACCATATGGCTGACAAACGTGCTGATGAACTTTCTGGCGGCCAGCGCCAACGGGTAGGTATTTGTAGAGCCTTAATCCAGAACCCAGAATTACTGTTGGTTGATGAGCCGACAGCCTCCCTTGATCCTAAAACTTCGCGCCAAATTATGAGGCTTGTTTGTGAGCTATGCAAGGAGCGGAAACTCTCCGCAATCATAAACATCCATGATGTTTTTTTAGCGCAAATGTTCGCTGAGCGAATCGTCGGCTTGCAATTGGGTGAGATTGTGTACGATGGCCAACCTGATGGCCTAACACCTGATGTGTTGACGACAATTTATGGAGAAGAGGACTGGGAGTCTACCATCGAAAAAGTTAAAGAAGAAGATCATGAGGAAGAAAGTAAAGATTCAATATTTTTGGCCTCGGCAAAGTAGGGGGCAATTAATATGTCCACTGTACGCATCTGGAAGCGCCCACCTTTTATTAAACGAGCCTGGCTCCGCTGGAGTCTGACCATAGGAGGCGGTCTTTTTGTATTAGTCGCCATTGGTACGATGGACGTTAACTGGCAGCGGGTAGCCGCGGGTGCACCCCGGGCAGAACGGTTTATCGCCTCTTTTTTCCCACCGGATTTTGCAAGTAAGTCCAGTGATATCTGGGAAGGAATATTTGAAAGCCTTTGGATGACAGTAGTCTCAACTGTGGTTGGTATTCTTCTTTCTATCCCAATAGGTTTAGGAGCTGCACGTAATTTGGCACCCCGCCCAATCTACTTGTTTTTTCGCGGAGTTCTCGCAGTTTCAAGGACTTTCCCAGAAATTATCATTGCTTTATTTGCTGTTAAATTATTTGGTTTTGGACCCTTTGCTGGAATAATTGCCCTGTCCATTGGCAGCATTGGGTTTTATGGTAAGCTGCTTGCGGAAGATATTGAAGACATGGATCCAGTGCAGGCTGAAGCAGTTAAGTCAACAGGGTCGTCGTGGTTACAGTGGTTAAATTATTCAGTTCAGCCGCAAGTCACTCCTCGTATGATTGGACTGGCTATGTATCGTTTTGATATTAATTTTCGGGAGTCAGCAGTGCTCGGTATTGTAGGTGCTGGTGGCATTGGCGCAACTCTGCTGACCACGTTTGATCGGTATGAATTCAGTTCATCTGCTACTATTTTGCTTATCATAATCGGTATCGTCATGGCCGTAGAATATTCTTCTGGCTATATCAGGAAGTGGGTCCAGTAATGCCAAACAGGCAGCATGGGAATATAAAAATCTGGCAACGCCGTGATCGTGGCCATCAACTGACGATCTGGGCTTGCCAGTTTATAGGTGTTGCCATTTTTGTCTATTGTTGGCAGTTAGTTTCCAATAATACAATTTGGATGTTTGTCACCGACGCACCACGCCAAGCAAATGATATGTTTGAGCGAATGTTACCCCCAAAGTGGGAGTACATGGATGTTCTTTGGCGCCCCATCTGGGACACGATCATTATTGCCACACTTGGAACCTTGATGGCTGTGGTCTTTGCATTTCCTATCGCCTTTCTGGCTGCGCGTAATACAACCCCATCGAAAGTTCTGGTACGCCCTATCGCTTTGCTTGCCATTGTCTCATCAAGGTCGATTAATTCCTTGCTTTGGGCGTTGATGCTGGTGACTATTTTAGGGCCTGGTGTCTTAGCGGGAGTCTTAGCTATAGGTTTTCGCTCAATAGGTTTCTGTGCCAAGCTTTTGTATGAGGCAATTGAGGAAATTGATGAAACTCAGATTGAAGCCATTACCGCTACTGGTGCCAGTGGTTCACAGATTCTGAACTATGGAATAGTGCCACAAATTCTACCTGCTTTTGCAGGTATTTCAGTCTTCCGTTGGGACATTAATATACGAGAGTCAGCTATTCTGGGCCTTGTTGGGGCTGGTGGAATTGGACTGCAACTGAGCTCCTCCATTGACACGGTAAGCTGGACTCAGGTTTCATTGATCCTACTTGTTATTCTGATGACCGTTATTGTGAGTGAGTGGGTATCTGCAAAAATCCGACATTCAATTATCTAGTCTTAGTCCTTAAAAAGGGCTATTGTGTGCGCTCCTAAATCGCTTATATTCCACCATATGAATACTGCATTAAACTCCTTAGGCTTAGCGAAGTCACCATCAGCGACACGTATCGTTGTCGCCATGTCTGGTGGTGTTGACAGTTCAGTCACGGCAGCCATGTTGCACGATGAAGGATATGACGTCGTAGGTATCACCCTACAGCTTTATGATCACGGCAAGGCTTTGTCCAAGTCGGGTACCTGCTGTGCTGGGCGTGATATCAATGATGCACGTAAGGTGGCTGATTCTATTGGCATTCCACATTATGTTCTAGATTTTGAGACACGCTTCAAAGAAGCAGTAATAGATGATTTTGCAGATACTTACTTGCGAGGAGAAACTCCAATTCCGTGCGTACGCTGTAATGAAACTGTCAAGTTTACAGATCTATTGGACAAAGCAAAAGACTTGGATGCAGATTTGATGGTCACTGGACATTATGTACGTCGACTGATGGGGCAGGATGGGGCGGAGCTTCATGCTGGTAGCGATTATACACGTGATCAAAGCTATTTCATGTTTTCTATGACTCGTGAACAGCTTGATTTTTTGCGCTTTCCCTTGGGGCATTTAGATAAAATTACAACTCGTGAGCTGGCCCGCAAGTATGACCTACCCGTCGCCTCTAAACGAGATAGCCAAGATATATGTTTTGTGCAGAAAGGCTCTTACAGTGACATAGTTCGTAAACTCCGCCCAGAGGCTGTGACTGAAGGTGATATTGTGAATTTAGAAGGAAATGTACTGGGTCGTCATTCAGGTATCATCAACTATACGGTTGGCCAGCGCCGGGGCTTGGGTATAGCCGCTACAGAACCTCTTTATGTGATACGCTTGGATCCACTCAAATCGCAAGTAGTAGTTGGCCCAAAAGAAGCACTTAGACGCCAGTGCCTTACCATCAAGGATATTAATTGGTTGGGAGTTGGTGACTTCCCAGAGAGTGATCTCACGCTCAATGTCAAATTACGCTCCACCCAACTTCCCTTGAGTGCAAATGTAAGTCTATGCGGCGATGGCATGGCAAAGGTTGTTCTAAAAGACTCTCAAGGTGCCGTGGCACCCGGGCAGGCATGTGTCTTTTATGACGGAGAAAGGGTCATGGGTGGTGGCTGGATTATGCGTGAAGATGAACTTGTATAAAAATTACTGTGCGGCGGCTTCTTTGGGTGCTTTAATAACACTTGTGCGTTCAAATAGTTCCCCTGCAAGCTCTCTTTCCTGTTGATGATGCCACATGCCCGAGTATAATCCTGCTTTGGCGAGTAATGTGGAGTGATTGCCGCGTTCGGCCACTCGACCTTCACTTAGCACAATGATTTCGTCTGCATGGATAATAGTAGACAGGCGATGGGCAATGATAAGAGTGGTGCGGCCACTGGAGACTTCCCTCAGAGATTCCTGAATTTCTTTTTCTGTATGTGTGTCCAGTGATGATGTTGCCTCGTCAAACACAAATATAGATGGCCTTTTCAAGATTGTTCGGGCTATGGCTATGCGCTGTTTTTCCCCACCAGATAACTTAAGGCCACGCTCGCCAACGTCGCTCTCGTATCCCTCTGGCAGGCTAGAAATAAAATCGTGAATAGCGGCTAGTTTGGCGGCTTCCTCTACCTCTTTAGAAGTTGCATTGGGACGCCCGTAACAAATATTGTAGAAAATTGTATCATTAAATAGCACAGTATCTTGTGGAACTATGCCAATCGTGCCGCGCCAGCTGTCTTGAGTGACGCTTCGAGTATCCTGTCCATCGATCATCACACTTCCTTGGTTGACATCATAAAAACGAAAAAGGAGTCGGGCTATTGTTGATTTTCCAGACCCACTAGATCCCACAATAGCAGTGGTATTACCTGCTGGAACCTTGAACGAAACATCATTAAGGATGGCCCTATTAGAGTTGTAGGAAAATGAGACGTTTTTGAATTCTACTTCTGCGCCCTCGATTTCGAGTGCCGGAGCCTCTGGTGGATCTACCACTTCAGCCTGCTCACTCAATAAAGCGAACATTTGTTCCATGTCAATTAGGGAATGTTTTATTTCACGGTAGCTTGATCCCAAAAAGCTGAGCGGTATGTAAAGCTGCAACAGGTAGGTGTTGACAAGAACAAAATCACCAACAGTCATAGTGCCACTGGTAACGCCGTATCCAGCCATAATCATGATTATAGTTGCGCCGCTGGCGATAATTGCCCCTTGTCCCGTGTTGAGTAACGATAGTGATACCTTCGCCGTTATAGCTGCAGCTTCATATGCTCTCATGGCCTTACCAAACCGCATTGCCTCGTGTTCTTCGTTCCCGAAATATTTGACTGTCTCATAGTTGATTAGGCTGTCAATAGCCTTGGTGTGCGCATCGCTGTCAGAATCGTTCATGGTACGGCGGTACTTGATCCGCCATTCAGTAACTACTAGGGTCCAAAAAACATAGCAAGCAATGGTGACAGCAGTAACCAAGGAAAACAAAACATCAAACAGTCCCCACAGTAGGCCAAGCACTAATAGTATCTCGACCATTGTTGGGATGACGTTGAACAATAACATACGCAGTAAATATTCAATGCCCTTCGTGCCACGTTCAATGGCCCGACTCAAGCCTCCAGTACGTCTATCCAAATGAAAGCGTAAAGCGAGATCATGTATGTGGCGAAACGTCTGGACACCTGCCTTACGGATAGCTCGTTCAGCAACTGTGGCAAAAACTGCACCCTGTAATTCCTTGAAGGCTAAAGACAAAACTCGCAACAATCCGTAGCTGATGAGTAGACCGATGGGAACAACGATGGCAAAGTTTTCGGCATCGATCCCCTGTCCTGGAATTGGTTTGCTTAATATGTCGACTGCATATTTAAGGAGGACCGGTACCGCGACGGCGCTCAGCTTTGCAAGTGTAAGTAATGCCATAGATAAAACTATCCTGGCCCGCACTGAAAATTCATCTTGTGGCCATAAATAGGGCATCAAGGAACGAATGGAGCTGAAATTGCCGGAAAGTTCTCTGTGCATTGGGTTATATTTAGGTTTAGGCATGTTTGCTCAAGTCGTTAGGGACGAATGTAACCGCTATCTAAATTATATAGTTGTTTGTTTGAATTTTTGCTACTGCTGAAGCGAACTTTCAGTCCTAAAAGCCCTTACTTCCTTGTCACGTATGTTTTAAACAATTACTGTAATTTGCCTATAATATCTTTTGTGGCTTTTAATTTGGTTTGTGCTAGTCAAATAGCGTTTTACTATAAAATAAAGATAGAACCCCTTAAGATGTTTTTTTCTTCTACTTTTTCAAAACACAACTATGTTGTTCCCCCTCTATTTTCTCCAAAACATATATTTACTATTCCATAACAAGTGCATATTACGAAACTACTTTAGTAATTTGAAAATAGTATAGAAAATGAGATTGAAAATCCGTGCTGTTTACGATTTGTTGAGAAAGCTATAATAGGATTTTAGAACTTTGATTTGGATGTTGTGAGCTTCATGGGAATACATGCGCTATCAACTGAATTATTATGAATACGTGAATTCATAGACTATCATTAATGCTTGGCAAGAGCTCAGGATATTCTATCTTTTTAATAATGGGACAGATACTGCTCAGGATTGGTTTGAAGAAATGGAAGCTGGCAATCAAACATGAAGAACCGCAATTTAGTTGAGGGATTTTCAAATGCTGAGGTTTATGAAATGGCTGGTGTCCTGCTGAGACAACATGGAAAGGACGCTGCTGTTTATGCATCCATGCAGGCTGGTAAAAAATTGAGTATGGGTGACATGACGGGCTATAGAATTTGGAAACGCTTGGTTATGCTTGTTGATGGCATTTTTGAAAAAGCACCTCCAGAGCAAAGTTGTTTACACTGACTTAAATCATGGACGCTTGATGCAAAGCAGGTTTAAGCTATTCTATGGTAAAAAAATATGGCTGAAGAAGATGACAATGATTCTGGTGAGGCATTAAAAGCTGATGACGATGGCATTGATTCTGGTCAGACATCAACGTCCGAAGGGGACGATATTGATTCTACTGGGGCATTAAAATCTGATGATGATGACCAGGAAGTTATTGGCGCTGTCTATGGTGTTACCATCGATGTGACGGCGGTACTTGGAACATCGACCATGCCGATAGGCCAAGTGCTAAAACTTGGACGTGGAGCAGTTGTTGAACTGGAGCGCTTCGTTGGTGAAGAAATTGAACTTTTTGCAGAAGAAAATTTAATTGCCAAGGGTGAAGTCGTCGTAATTGACGACCACCTTGCTGTAAATATTACTAGGATTATTAAGCGTATTTAACTAGGAGGTTGAATTAAAGTTTTAAAAAAATATTAACCCCACCAGATAATGTGCCAAACTTTCCAACATTAAAAGTATTAAAATGGTCTGCCAGGCGCTACCGATACAATCTGTATTTTGGATAGGCACAGTGATATAATAGCTTACTATTGTTTGTATCAAAGTAATTTGTGCGGTTGAAAATCTGTTAATAGATGAAGCGGATAACAAGAGAATTTGTGATCAATTTTAACCAGAAAACAAATAAATTTAGTCGTTACCCATGGACAAGTATCGGGCCTTCCTGGAATAGATAAAGTACCCTTCCTAATTAGGGATAGCATGTGGGCGATTGTGACGGCTAACAAAAAGATAGTAATAGTACTATTTAAAATAGAAGTTAAAATTCTTGTATAAAGTCCCTCATATGGAAAAAAATAAAATAGAAATTTTATGCACTCTTGGGCCAAGCTCATTCGATGGACAAGTGATCAAGCGGCTAGATGGGCTAGGAGTTGGTCTTTTTCGTATCAACTTATCTCACACTAAAGCCCACGACCTAGCGTCAATTATTGAAACTATACAATCTAATACTGATGTGCCCATTTGCCTTGATACGGAAGGCGCGCAGGTCAGGACCGGTGATTTTGTTCAGACACAGATTGAGCTCAAAGAGAATAGTATTGTCTGTGGTCACCGCCGTAAAGTTTCTGGTGATGCAGAAAACTTTAATTTCTATCCAAAAAATATTGTCGACGAGTTCCAAATTGGGGACTTAATCAGTATCGACTTTAATTCCGTTCTGGTTCAGGTTACGGGAATAAAAGAAGAGGGTGTAATCTTGCGTGTCATAAACGGGGGTCTGGTTGGCCGTAATAAAGCAGTGACTGTTGACCGTGACATTGCTTTATCTCCCTTAACGGAAAATGATCAGGCTTGCCTCGCTATAGGTTTGGAGAGAAAACTTAACCATTATGCTCTATCCTTTGCTAGTTGCCGAGACGACGTCGATAAAATTCGCCAACTAACAAGAGACGATGCCTTTATTATTTCAAAAATAGAGTCTCTTACTGGGCTGGCCAATTTAGTTGATATTGCTACTGCCTCTGATGCCCTGTTGATTGACCGTGGAGATTTGTCGCGTCAAGTGCCTTTGGAACGCATACCAGAAGTTCAAAAGGCAATCATCAAAAATGCCAAGGATATGAACCGTAAAGTGTATGTTGCTACTAATTTACTGGAATCTATGATTACCCACCCAACCCCAACTAGAGCAGAAGTTAATGATATATATAATACTTTGCTTGATGGCGCCGATGGCTTAGTACTTGCTGCAGAAACTGCGATTGGCGCCCATCCTATTGCTTGTGCGTCTATGGTGGTGAAGATGGTGCGCAATTTCGAGAAGCCTAAGTTAGCTGACCCGCTTGAATACCCTTTTGATCCTATATCTTTGCTAGTTGAACCCCATGGGGGGCGTCTTGTTCAGCGCCTTGCAAGCGTTAAAGAATGTGAGCAGGTAACTGACCTTATTCAACTCTCGGTTTCTAGCACAACACTACTTGATTGCGAGCAAATAGCCTATGGCACCTACTCACCTTTAACCGGTTTTATGAATCACCAGACTTGCGAGTCGGTGCTAGAAACCAACCGACTTCCAGACGGTACCATCTGGACAATGCCAATTCTTTTAGCGGCGCCAGAAATAGCTGCCAATAGTTTTGGAGTTGGAGACCGAGTTGCCCTTGCTGGGGCCAATGGGAAGGTTTACGCGACCTTAGATGTCTCAGAAATTTTTACTATGGACCTAGAGCTAGTTGCACAGAAGTGGTTTAATACAATTTCTAGGGATCATCCTGGTGTTGCTCGGTTGTTTAAGGGTGGGGATCGGTTCGTTGCGGGTGATGTTTGCTTAGTCGAGCGCCTGCCGTCTACGCATAGGCACTATGAACTGACCCCAGCGCAAAGTCGCTATATATTTGCCCACAAAGGGTGGTCAAAAGTGATTGGTTTTTATACTCACAATCCAATTCATCGTGGTCACGAGCATATGCAATTAAAAGCTCTTGAAGATACGGGTGCAGATGGCCTGTATATAAATCCAGTTATCAGACCAAAAGAGTGTGGAGACTTCATGCCAGGTCCGATCATGTTGAGCTATCAAACAATGTTAGACCTTGGGTTGTTTCCAAAAGGCAAGGTTATCCTTGGGAGTGTTGCCGCCTATTCTCGTTACGCAGGGCCCCGTGAAATCGTTTTTACAGCCTTGTGTCGTAAAAATATGGGGTGTAGCCATTATATCATTTGCAACGACCATACGGGTGTAGAATATTTTCATGCACTTGAATCTAATCAAGAGTTTATTGAAAGTCTTGGAGATTTTGGCATCCAATTGGTGTTTTTTGACACTGTTGGCTACGACACTTCAACTGCCTGCTATGGACCTGCCAGTGATAGTGTAAATATGCATGCTATTGACGACACTCAAATTCGAGCCTACCTACGAGATGGAAAGAGCATTCCTGAGTGGATGATGCGTGAGGTTGTCCAAGAGAGCTTGCGGTCAGAAATTGCTAAAAACAAAACTTTGTTTGTCGAATGAAACAGGGCTTGATTTTTTGGTTCTCTGGACTTTCTGGGGTGGGAAAAACGACGATTGCTGACCTAATCCGCAAGCGCCTTGGCAACCAGGGCCTTAAGGTATCTGTGCTCGATGGAGATGATGTGCGAGATCGTCTTCACCGTCATCTTGGCTTTAGTGAACCAGAAATTAAAGAAAACAACAAACTTATTGCTAGGTTGTGCGAAAGTGAGAGAGAGATTGCGGATATTGTTCTAGTGCCAGTGATTTCTCCCTACGCAGAATCCCGTATGAAAGCACGGCAACAATTATCTCCAGGTTTTTTTGAAATTTATTTATTTGCCGAAATTTCAATACTTGAAGACCGTGATACAAAAGGACTGTATGTCAAAGCTCGTAACGGTGAAATGAAGAATTTGATTGGATATTCACCGGGCGCTCCTTACGAACCACCCGAAACACCTGATTTCATCATTGATACTGGTATCGTCTCAGTTAAAGAAGCGCATGATAAATTAACAAGCTTTATCCTTACACAACTTACCCAGTAGTTAAATTTTGGGCCATTAAACCCTCACATCCTTCTTAATTGTTCTTTCAATAAGACAGCAGAATAAAACAATAAAGGGAAATCTTCTTCTATACATTTCCGAGCTGAGTGTCATTAGCTTTAACGTCTTCGTTTCTCACAATAGTATTATAAGGCGTTTGCAGATAGTAAGGGAGGAGAGACGGATGTAGTCATCCATGAACCAGAAAATTTTCCTTTTTGAACTTTCTCCAACTCCCATTTAAATGTCATCTTTTGATAATCCAAAGTGGTTATAGTCACGGCAAATTGTGAGTGTCTTTTAGTTTTGAAAACCTGCTCAATTTTATGGTTACGATGATATAAAATATTTTTATAATTTTGGCTTTTCATCATAAGGGTAAAACGTTCAACTGGCCCTGTCATAATCCTATTGCTTGGATGCGCAAATGCCCAAGTTTGTAAAATTCCTGCGTCAGGTGTGGGGTCATTATTTTTTTGTAATGATTTAAGCTGAATTTTTATAACGTTTTTTGGCTGCATATCGGGATGTGGAGAAATTATATCTTGTGAATTTGCGGAGTTATTTACTGAAATCCATACCAATGCCACCATCATTGTTTTCCATATCATCAGCTTTCTCATTTCTGTTTATGCTCATTTAATAATATTGAAGAATCATATAAAATTAGGACCAGTTCTTGTAAAAATGGTGAACTGGGCCATGGCCGGAACCAATGCTCAGAACATCAGCGGCGTTAATGGCACCTAGCAGATAGCTGTGGGCTTCACGTGTAGCTTCTAGAATCGTTAATCCTTTTGCAATTCCTGCAGCAATAGATGATGATAGTGTACAGCCCGTACCGTGTGTATTTGTGGTTTTAATGCGAGGTGCACTAAAACGAATTGCTGGTTCATTACTAAGAATTAGAACATCCACACAATTTGCACCCTTGGCATGGCCACCTTTCATGAGAACTGTTTGTGGGCCCATGGCAAGTAAGGCCCGTCCCTGGTTTTCCATTTCATCAAAAGTTGTTGCCACACCAGCATCAAGCAAGACCGCAGCTTCTGGCAAATTAGGCGTTAGCAGCGTTGCCATTGGCAACAAATAGGTACGAAGCGCTGAAATCGCTTCTTCTTGAAGCAATGCGTCGCCTGACTTAGCAATCATTACTGGGTCTAGTACAATAGGAGCAGACTGTGATTCTAGTCCTTTAGCGACTGTTTGGATGATACTGGATGTTGCTAGCATACCAATTTTTAGGGCATCAATGCGAATGTCAAAAAGGACAGCCTTAATCTGAGCCGCAATAATTTCGTCAGGAATGCTATGAACTGCGGTTACTTCTTGAGTGTTTTGGGCAGTGACTGCCGTTATCACACTTGCTCCATACACGCCAAGCGCTGAAAAAGATTTCAAGTCCGCTTGAATACCAGCACCACCACCACTATCGGAGCCCGCAATTGTCAGTGCAGTCGGGGCTTCTTTTGGTATTGAATCTAAAATGTCTTATCCTCACAATATACAAATACATTTTGACGGGGGATTTTTAATGATATGTGACCTGAAGAATAGATGCTTCCGTTCATTCAGCCGGTATTAACCAGTTCAAGCTCAATGGATGAAAATTATCCTAGCTTTTCTAGCATCCCAACTATACTTAATTTTTTTTTATATAACAGCGTAAGTGATGATTTTCAACGGCGAATTGACTTTAAATTTCGCTGGCTGGAATGTTTGATTTGTGGCTCGTCGCTCATTTTTTTAGCCTGTCAAGACTTTCATCTTGTTGCTTAAACAAAATGACACAAAACTAAATAACTAATTTTTTTCTTAGTACAGATATTGGTTAACCAAGTTATATCTGAGCCTTAGTTTCTTTAACTGATTATTTTTAAGTTGGAAAAAGTAAATAGTATCTATTTAAATAGAAAAATCCCGCCATACCGAGTAAGGGAAGGCGGGATTTAGGTGATTATGGATTTGTATCAGCCCATGCCAGAAGAGGGGTCGACATCTTGAGAATCGTTCCCTTCTTCACCCTCGCCGATGTCCCCAAAGTCTTGACCAAGGCTAGCACCTGACCCTATACCTCCTCCTTGCTCTGTTGCACCGTCTATTGCAGCACCGATGGCAACATCGTTTTGATCTGGCCCGTTTTGGATGGTTCCTGCAGCCGCGTGGTCTCCACCTATAGAATCTTCAAGTTCCTTTAATCCCCCATCAGGGTTGAGTCCCTCGGACACGTTTGTAGCAGTAGCCATCACAAATGGCTCTGGTACTGTATAGTCATCACCCATTGGAGCATGATCGTATCCACCTTCTGGTGGCATCATATCTGTTGCAGCACATGCACCATCTGCTGGAGGAG
>Ga0209630_10004658_pt1 | contig 11959 bp, 12 predicted proteins | sample COG_01_FD_184745 | JGI IMG/M metagenome (GOLD analysis project Ga0209630, IMG submission 184745) | Pelagic Microbial community sample from North Sea - COGITO 998_met_01 (SPAdes) (version 2) | ecosystem: Environmental > Aquatic > Marine > Neritic zone/Coastal water | place: Helgoland, sampling... | reverse complement strand
TGCTTTTAATATAGCCGATAGTGTTATTTTTATTGGTGCGGCGTTATTGATCCTCGATATGTTTATCAACAACGATGCTGCACCCACAGAATCAAAAGAATCAAAAGAATCAAAAGAATCAAAAGAGATAAAAAATGACTGATAATACCGCTGTGATTACTGATAACTCAGAAGTTATCTTACATTTTGATTTGAAACTCGAAGATGGTTCCGCTGCAGACAGTACACGAGTTAACAATAAACCGGCTAAAATGGTGATGGGCGATGGCAGTTTAACACCTAATTTTGAAGCCTGTTTACGTGGATTGAAACAAGGTGATAAAGATTCGTTTACCCTAAACGCAGATGATGCTTTTGGTCAGCCTAATCCTGATAATATTTATCATGTTGAGCGCACCAAGTTTGCTGCAGAATTAGAAATTGTCGAAGGTATGATTATCGCTTTTACGCAACCAGATGGCAGTGAGTTACCTGGCGTGATTCGAAGTATTGCAGGGCATTCAGTGACGGTGGATTTTAACCACCCATTGGCGGGCCAAACCGTTATTTTTGACGTAGAAATTATTGATGTGATTAACGCTCAGACGACTGACGCGTAGATCGCTAACGCATACATTATTAAGGATATTCATCACATGCAAATTCAATTAGCCAATCCTCGTGGTTTTTGTGCCGGTGTTGACCGTGCAATCACTATTGTTGAACGCGCATTGGAGTTGTTTGAACATCCGATTTATGTTCGTCATGAAGTGGTTCATAATAAATTTGTGGTTGATGGGCTAAAAGCCCGTGGTGCAGTGTTTGTAGAAGAATTACATCAAGTTCCGGATGACAGCATTGTTATCTTTTCTGCTCATGGTGTGTCTCAAGCAGTGCGCAATGAGGCAGAACAACGTGGTCTTAAAGTATTTGATGCAACATGTCCTTTGGTAACAAAAGTGCATATGGAAGTGATGCGTGCCAGCAAAAAAGGCATCGAATGTATATTAATAGGACATAAGGGACATCCCGAAGTCGAAGGTACGATGGGACAATATGATAACCCTCAGGGTGGCATTTACTTAGTTGAAACAGCTGAAGATGCTCGCCAATTAACAGTAAAAAATCCAGACGTATTATATTATTGCTCACAAACCACCTTATCGGTAGATGATACAGCGGATGTAATTGATGCATTGCGTGAAACCTTCCCTAACATCGATGGGCCGCGAAAAGATGATATCTGTTACGCCACCCAAAATCGTCAAGATGCTGTGCGTGAACTTGCGGTAAGTTGTGATTTGTTATTAGTGGTGGGTGCGACCAACAGCTCTAACTCTAATCGTTTAAGTGAGTTGGCTGTGAAACTAGGTACGCCATCGTATTTGATTGATGATGCTTCTATGATTGATACACAATGGCTCGTTGGCAAGCAAGCCGTGGGTGTAACGGCGGGAGCATCAGCGCCTGAAGTCTTAGTCCAAGGTGTGATTGATGCGTTAAAAGCACATGGTGCGCAATCCGTCACTGAAATCACAGGCCGTGAAGAAAATATTGAATTTGCGGTACCGAAGGAACTGCAACTTAAACAGCTTTAACTAATCCTCACCATCTTTTCTCCTCGTGGATCGATCAAATCAAGTCCAAACTGGACGCTATAGTCCAGCGAGTGCTATGGTTCAGCGAGTGAAGTCATTCGGACTGGTACTAAGGCTTAATGTGTGCTTATTACCGCGCCTAAACTGAGCTTTACACACCTGTCCATCAGAACAGTTTTGCACTTAAATCCTATACCTAAGATCGGTTCTGCATACGCTTAACTGGATCTTCTTCGCATATGGTTATACATATTAAGCATCTATTAATATTGTTGAGCCATATTTTGAACTTACTTTCAGCATCAAGCATATCCATTAATCCTCGCTCTAGTCAGCTAGGGTTAGGCATGATTGAAATATTGGTCACATTAGTCATCTTAGCCATTGGTCTACTGGGCGTTGCCTCGTTACAATTGGTCGCTTCATTTAATAATGCTGATGCGTTATCTCGTTCACAGGCGGTACTTGTTGCTGAGCAAGTCTCTGAGCGTATGCGGGTATCAGCGTTTAATGCACCAGATGCCGATGGCAAAATTATTGATGATGGTTATGTAAATAGTAATTTATATAATTTTGCTAATCTTAGTTGTAACAGCACAGCGAGTGAGCATGTCTGCTTTTGCCAACAGTTCCCGGCAACATTAGCCAATTGTCAGACCACTGTGTGTGATAGTGCGCAGTTCGCAGCGTTTGATGCTTATCAACTGTCTTGTGCCAGTATCCAGCATAATCCTAATATGCGCTTGTCGGTTACATGTGCGGATACTAATACGACTGATTCGACTGCATGTAGTGCTGGCTCTAGACATACAATAATGCTGAGTTGGCCAGCGTCGCACTGGGGTGCCAATACAACTAGCACGACAATCAGCAATGCAGCCTGTAATCCTACAGCAAGTGATGATAATGATTGCATCATTGTTGAGGTGTTTTTATGAAGCAAGCAGGGTTTAGTTTAGTTGAAATAATGATCAGTCTTGCCTTGGGTGCGATTTTGAGTGTGACGGTGATCCAGGTTATGGTCAGTCAATCCGTCACTGATAAATTAAATCGAGCCTTGGCGAGTGTCCAAGAAAATGGTCGTTATGCGGTAGTTAAGTTACAACAAGATATCATGCTAACCGGGCGCTACGACATGCTTTCTGTTCAACTTGATCGTAGTCAAGATGTGACCGAAGAAGCTGTGTTCTTACAAAACAATGCATTGGTATTACCCAATACGTTTGCCAGCAGAGCAATTTTAGGTGTGACACAAGGGAGTAATGGGAGCAATGATACTTTAGTGATCAGCAAGGTCGATAGTCGCGACTGCCGAGGCTACTCATTAGGGTATGCTGCCGGTGCTGAGTTTCCAGTGGTAAATGAATATTTTATCGAAGACCGTAAGCTAAAATGTCGTGGTTTTGACTTACGTGTATTACGTGGGCAGCAGGTTGCCACTGGTCATAATAATCATAATGCGTTCACGCTGCTTGATAATGTTGAAGGCTTCCAGGTGCTTTATGGTTTGGCTAATCATGCTACTGGCTCTGCACTTGCTACCCCTAATCAATATGTGACGGCTGACAATATTACCCAGCCTGAGCGAGTGGTTGCTATTCGTATAGCACTATTGATCCGCAGTGATGATACTATCAACATTAATAATACTCGTGGGTTTGCGTTACTCAATGAAACTGCTGTTTTACCGACTACTTCGCATTTATATCGTCAGTTTGAAGCGACGATTATGCTCCGCAATATACAGAATATGATTAAACGGAGTCGAGTATGAAGCATACCTATAGCGTTCAACCATTTAACCGTCCTCCAGTCATGCATCTTTATAAACAAAGCGGTGTCGTTATGATCTTTGCTTTATTGGTGTTGTTATCATTAACCTTATTAGGTATCGCATCTGTTTCCAATGGCTTAATTCAAACCAAAATGGCCAGTGCCATGGAGCAACAATCATTAGCATTTGATGCGGCTGAATCCGCGTTAGCTGGGGCGGTGTTTGAATCAGAAGATGAAAGTGTATTGGTCGATAATACTCTAACCGATCCTTTGTCTGAAGCTCGGCAAATCAGCGCGATTGATTTAACGATTACTGCATTAAGTTGTTTTGCTGATCAAGGTTATGTGCAACGCACATTGACCCAAAGTGGTTTGCAAACCGGGACAAGACACATCACTACTGGCAGTTATGATACGCAAGCTCGATTAGCCAGTTGGTCGCGTAGTGCCTTTGTTCAAGAACAAACTTGTCGTGGCTCTTCTAGTGTGATTGGAGGCAGTAATATCAATTGTCATGTATTCATTATTCGTGGGTGTGGTCAGGTGCAAAACAGTCCATATGCGGTGGCTAATTCATTGTCTGCGACTGTGTTTGCGCCAGCGTCACAATAACATTAGGAGAAATTAACATGTCTACTCGTCATCTTTATTGCATGTTACTCAGTGCCTTACTGAGTATAGGGATTGCATGGTCAGCGTATGCGGATGATCTTGAGATTTACCTTGGAACGGGTAATCAAGCGGTTACTTACAATCCTAATGTACTCTTTATTATGGATACGTCGGGCAGTATGAGCAATAAAGACGGCACGAACCAAACGCGTCTATTACGAGTACAGAATGCGTTAAATGATGCGTTAGCCAGTGCCACGAATATCAACGCAGGCCTAATGCGTTTTTCAGACAGCGGTGGGCCTGTGTTATTTCCAATCAAAGACATAGACGAATATGTAAAGCCTGAACTGGTATTGCCGATTACCGAAGGGGCTGATGATGCGGTTGAAATAGGTGGGACGCTCAATGTCACAAATACTATCTTACCGATTTCTCAGGGGACAAGCATCGTCCAAACAGGCTTACGCTATCAAAACATTGCTATTCCACAAGGTGCGACGATCACACGTGCATTTTTACGACTCACCTCAGCATTAGTTAATTCAGATGAAACCGCTATTGAAATTTATGGACAACTTGACGCCAATGCCGTTGCTTTTAAGGCCAGCAATCCGATTTCAACTCGTACTCGCACTACCGAATTTACTGCATGGGAGAGTGATAATGAATTTGGTTTCACTAATGAAGTACATAATTCACCAGATATAAGTGCAGTAATACAAGCGATTGTCGATCAGACGAATTGGTGTGGAGGTAATGATTTAGCCATATTATTAGACACACAATCGACATCTGGTAGCTCGGCGAGACAGACCTTTAGTTTTGAATCTGGCACCGGGCAAGTACCTCAACTAGTCATTGAATATGATGATACGACCGCTACCGGATGTGTTGCCGGAGAGTTAGTATATCAAGTGTCTAAACAAGGCAATAATGCTGAAGAGCGCAGTAACGGTTATCAAAATACTGGTACTGAACTCACCTTTAAGGACACAACGAACGATTATGTAGGCTTGCGTTTTAGTAATATTAATCTACCCCAAGGAGCAGTGATTTTGGATGCTTACCTTGAATTTACCGCTTATCAAAATGGCACAGGCAGCCAAGCTAGCATGTTGATCCAAGGCGTCAACCAGAACGATCCCAATGATTTTTCACCTTACACGCGATATATGTTGCGTGATAAACCCAAAACAGTGAGTGTCCAATGGAATTCAATCTCACCTTGGTACTATAAAGGGCTGTATCAAAGCCCACCTGTCACCAGTATAGTCCAACAAATAGTCAACCGTTCCGGCTGGCAGCCGAATAATGAAATGATGTTTGTGTTATCGGATTTTGGCTCATCTAAACGTGGCGGATATACTTACCAAGGCAAGCCCTCTGGTGCTGCAAAACTAATCATTAAGTATCAAGCAAATGCGATACCGGGTAGTTCTTCTACAGTACGTGAGCTTTTGCAATCAAAGGTTGATAGTTTAACGCACACCGGTTATACCCCAATCGTAGATACCTTGTATGAAGCTGCGCAGTATTTTGGTGGTCGCCAAGTAGATTATGGATTGCAGCGAGGCACCATTAGCGCCGGTAGTTCCTTACGTAAAAGTACCCGAGTGAGTCATCGTCAATCTTATACTGGCGCCGATGCGGTGCGTCCAAATGGTTGTGATGAAGATAATTTAAGTGATAGTGACTGTATCAATGAGGCTATCCCTAGTCCTGCGACCTATATTTCCCCCGTAACCGATTTACAATGCCAAACGAATAATCACATTGTTTTGTTATCAGATGGTGAGGCTAATAATAATCATAGTGTCAGCAAAATCCAATCGTTACTCAACCAAACTTGCAGTGGCAGCGGAGGGGAAAAATGTGGATTAGATTTGGTTGATAACCTGTCGCAATCAAACACGTCGGTCATTGATGCTAGAGTAATCACCCATACGATTGGCTTTGCTGCGAATACTAATGCCAATAATTTCTTAAATCAGTTAGCATTGAATGGTGGTGGTGGCTTTTATCAAGCGGATGACTCACAAGAATTAGTGGATGCGTTTCAACAAATATTGCGTTCGGTTAAAGATGTCAATGCAACGTTTGTTTCCCCAGGTGTCGCGGTCAATCAACTCAATCGTTTAACGCATAAAGATGAGTTGTACTTTGCGTTATTTAAGCCATCAGAAGGGGCGTTATGGCCTGGGAATTTAAAGAAATATAAGATTAATGGCAATGATGTACTTGATAAAAATGGCGTGCTAGCAGTCGATAGTGCAACGGGTTTTTTCTCTGAGTACTCGCATAGTTTTTGGTCTGTGCTTACCGATGGTAATGATGTTCGTGATGGCGGAGCGGCTAGCCGATTATCGTTAACGCGAAATATGTATACCTTTAATGAAACAGGCAGTATTTTACAAACCGCGAATAAATTGCATGAAAGTAATACGTTAATTGATACCACCGATTTAGCCTTAACGAGTTTACCTGATCCAAGTGGGTTACGAGAGTTGGTATTAAAGTGGGCCCGAGGTGTTGATGTGCGTGATGATGACAACGATGGCAGTACGAGTGATGTGCGCTTACAAATGGGCGACCCAATCCATTCTCAACCAGTAATTGTCAATTATGGGGAAACAGACTCGGCGATTTTTGTCGCAACGAATCATGGTTTTTTACATTCTATTGATGCGCAAACAGGCACTGAGAACTTTGCAATCATTCCGCAAGAATTATTAGGAAACTTGTATTCGTTTTATCAAGATACATCCACGTTTAACCATATTTATGGTATGGATGGGGATTTAGTGTTACGCACGTATGGCGAAAAAACCTATTTGTATGTTGGTATGCGTCGCGGTGGTAACAATTATTATGTATTTGACGTGACGAGCAAACTCGACCCAAAATTAGTATTTAGCATAAAAGGTGGAGAAGGAGAATATGCGCGTTTAGGGCAAACTTGGTCACGCCCTACGTTGACTCAAATACGTATAGGTACGACCGTTAAAGATATCATGATTATTGGTGGCGGGTATGATGATAGTCAAGATACTAAAACGGTACGAACTGCAGATGGTGTGGGTAATGCGATATATATTATTGATGCAAATACCGGGGCTAAATTATTTGAGATTGCCGCTAATAATGCCGATTTAAATATATCCAATATGGAATATTCGATTGCCGGTCGGATATCGACCATTGATCGCGATGCAGATGGTTTGGCAGACCACTTATACGCCGCAGATCTCGGTGGGCAAGTGTTTCGTTTTGATATTTATAATGGTGCAACGGGCTCGGATTTAGTTAAAGGGGGGCTGCTTGCTGATTTTAATGGTAATACTGTCAACACTAATCGTCGCTTTTATTATGGTCCAGATGTGACCGAAGTGGCGACTGGGGATGAGCAATATTTTGCTGTTGCACTGGGTTCTGGTTTTCGCGCAGGTCCCTTAAATACGGATATTCAAGATAGTTTTTATATGTTAAAAGATGAAGGTGTTTACCTCAAAGATGAATATGGACAGTTTACGCTACCGTCATCGCCATTCACGTCTGATAGCTTATACGATGCCACTAGTCATCAGTTGACATCGAGTGATACGGTTGTTAAAGACCTCGCCCTAGCAAGCTTTCGCGGCAAAAAAGGGTGGCGGATTGATTTACAAAGTGGTGGTGAAAAAGTCCTCGCTTCACCGTTGATCTTAGATTACCAGGTGTTTTTTACCACTTACTTACCTGCCAGTGCTAGTACCAGTGCGTGTGCTCCACCTGCAGGTAACGCACGTGCATATTTAGTGGATCTATTCACGGGGAATGCAGTGGTGGATTTAAATCAAGATACTCTCGACACACATAGCGATCGCTTTGCATTGTTAAATCAAACCGGGATTGCTCCAGATACAAAAATATTGATTGAAAATATAGTTAAGCCGGTGGTGTGCTTAGGCGCAGAATGCACCTCAGCGGTGATTGAATATGATCTTAGTGGACAAGAGATTGCTTGTCTTGGCGACTTTGCATGCTTAGCACAAAATATTTATGGCCGTTTTGAACGCGTCCAACCTCAATCCTGGACAACCGAAATAGAGAGACAACTATGAACCCACCAATGATAAACACTCTAAGGATAAATACATCCAATCAAAATGGGTTCACCTTGGTCGAGCTGATGATCGTCATTGCGATTGTGGGTATTATTGCCACGGTAGGCTATCCAAGCTTTATCAATGTCAGTCAGTCGACATATCGAACCGCAGGACAAAGTGATTTAATGGCGTTTGCTGGTGCAATGGAGCGCCACAAGTTAGCCAATTATACTTATCAAGGCGCCGCTGCTAGCGGAGCTAATACAGGTGCACCAACTGTGTTTGCGACCTATTCCCCCTCTCAAGAAGGTGCGAGCAATAAGCGTTTTGATTTAACGATTAGTAGCATGAACACCAATGGCACTGAGTATACCATCACGGCTACTCCTGTTACTGGTGGAGTGATGGCTGATAATGGCGTATTAGTTTATTTTAGTGACGGACGTAAGGCATGGGATAAAAATAATAATGGGAGTATCAGCGCAGATGAATATTGTTGGCAATGTTAAGGCCATATCACAATAGATTCACTCACAATCAATTGCAGTTCCTGCGTTAGTCTCATACACCCCATCACCATCACTGTCTTTACTCATCGTCACTCTACCTTGTAAACTGACAAATAAGGCTCGAGAAAATCGAGCTTCTTCGCCCGCATTACAAATTTTTATCGTGGCAGGCGTTGCACTGCTGCCAGTAAAGAAAAATTGAATTGCAGTGTTAGGTCCTGTCATCACATTTTGCAATTCACTCGTTTCAGTACTTAATAACAAAGGTTCCGTGGAGTCCCTAATATTGTTATCATTAACATCAGCAAAAACGATTTTACTGGCACTCCAATCATTCGAACAGGTGCTAAAATTACTCGCTGGACAAACTGTAATGGTTTGCTTGGTTTCTACCGCGTGTAAACGGGCATATTGTAACAGGCTGCTGGTACGATTGATCTCACTAATAATTCTATTTTGAGTGAAAATACTATGAGCGCTAGGCACAACAAATGTCATGGTTAGCCCAATAATACTTATTCCCATCATCATTTCTAATAAGGTTAAACCGCGCTGTTTAATGTGCATAGTTTGCTTTACGGGTAAATAGATATATGGAGGCAACAGGTTGACCTTAAAATAATTGATTAACGTTATAATAATAATGCATTAAGTAGTATTTTTAGGTATCCTAAAACCATTAAAGACCTTGTTTTGTATACCTAAATTACATTTCATTCGTATATGACAAAGTAATAACCTTATTATCCTATAAGTGAAGCGCGACGGAAACTGTCCGTTAGTTGAGGATTTAACTAACAGCTTTGATTGCTACATTTTCCATAATATCGACACAATGATTAATTTGTTAAGTAAAAGGGTGCGTCATGATTGCCACAATTTTAGCTGAAATGAAGGTGCTTGCGAGCATCGATCCTGAATTTGAAGTGCAACGCCGAGTTAGCTTTATCCAAACTCAGATGCAAGCTTCAGGCTGTAAAGCCTTAGTATTGGGTATTAGTGGTGGGATTGATTCTTGTACGTTAGGACGTATTGCGCAACTTGCCGTTGACGGCTTAAACAGCACTACGAATTCGACGGCATATCAGTTTGTCGCAGTGCGTTTGCCGTATTCTACTCAAGCTGATGAAGTCGATGCGCAAGATTCCTTGAATTTTATCCAACCTACTTATAGTGTGAGTGTCAATGTGCAGCCAGGTACGGACGCGATTCATGCGCAAACCGAACAAGCACTAACAGCCGCTGGATTAATGCCTGCTGATGCGCACCATGTAGATTTTGTGAAAGGGAACGTAAAAGCCCGTACACGCATGGTGACGCAATACGAAATTGCCGGTATGCTAGGTGGATTAGTACTTGGTACGGATCATAGCGCTGAAAATATCACCGGTTTTTATACCAAATATGGTGATGGAGCTTGTGACTTAGCGCCGTTATTTGGCTTGAACAAACGTCAAGTTCGTCAAGTCGCTGCTTATTTAGGTGCACCAGAACATGTCATTACTAAAGCTCCTACTGCGGATTTAGAATCGCTAACGCCACAATTATCAGATGAACAGGCGCTAGGATTAAGTTATGATGAGATAGATGATTTTTTAGAAGGGCGAGATGTCAGCCCAGCCGTAAGCGACAAATTAGTGTCGATTTACCAAAAGACACAACACAAACGAGTTCCTATTCCAACAATTTACGATAGTGAGTAAATGATGAAAAAAATCGAAGCGATTATTAAGCCGTTTAAAATGGACGATGTCCGTGAAGCATTAGCAGAAGTCGGTATCAATGGTATGACCGTATCTGAAGTAAAAGGCTTTGGGCGTCAAAAGGGCCATACGGAGTTATATCGTGGTGCCGAATATCAAGTGGATTTTTTGCCAAAAATAAAAATCGAAATTGTCTTATCTGATGATATTGTAGAACGTGCGATTGAAGCGATTACTGCTTCAGCCAATACGGGTAAAATTGGTGACGGTAAAGTGTTTGTTTACAACGTTGAGCAAGCTGTACGTATTCGTACCGGTGAACAAAACGACGAAGCGCTGTAATTAGGTGCTAGCACCAATTATAAAACCTGAGTAATCCACAATTAAATAGTGTAATTGACCGAAGCGACTTTAATGTTTTGTGCATTAAGTCGCTTTTTAATTGCGGTCATTCCAATATCCAGGTTTACGTTGATTATGCATTATCGCAACTACATAAATAGTATTTTCATCAACGGTTCTGTAAATAACAGAATACGGGAATCGACTTAGGATAAAGCGCCGATGGTATTGCCCTATTTTAGGCCATGTTTGTTGTAAGGATTGGATAGAATGAAATGCATCTTCTAGTTCTTGTACAAAATCGTAGCCCAGACCTTTGACCTGTTCCTGATACCAGTCAAAGGACGATTTGATTTCTTCTGTGGTGTCTGGGTGAAATAGTAATTCAGGCATTTAGTTTACAATTTTTGCTTGATTTTGTCCCATGTTGTAGGGCTAACTTTACCGCTTTCCAATTCATCACTTCGTTGCTCAGCCAGTGATAACCAGTCTTGTTCAACGCAATCATCTGGACGTCCATCCATTGCTGATAATAAACAACGAGCAGCGATTGCTTTCTCTTTGGTACTCATTTGGTCAATGCTATTCATAAGATTTTTGAGAGCTTCAGACATAAATATATCTCCAAACAATTTAACTGATGATAGTTTAGCAGTTTATAGTATCAATTTATTGTAAATTTAATTTACCGCTAAAACCGACTAGTGGCTGTGGCCACAACCGCCTGGTGCATGTGCATGGCCATGTGCAATTTCGTCTTCAGTTGCTGCACGTACGTCTAAGATCTCAACATCAAAAGATAAATCCATACCTGCTAATGGGTGATTTCCATCAACAACCACTTCATCTTCGGTTTCGTCGATGATCATAACCGTCTGTTCACCGTCGTCTGTATTTGCACGGAATGTCATGCCGACTTTGACATCATTATCACCAAACATGGCTTTTGGCACATTCGACACGAGTTGTTCATGGCGTTCCCCATAAGCTTCCTCTGATGTAACAGCAACGACGAAGCTATCGCCTTTTACTTTATCGGTTAATGCATTTTCAAGGCCTTGGATCAGGTATTGACTACCTTGTAAATGAACCATTGGCTCGCCATCGCGCGATGAGTCGATTTGAGTACCATCAGTAGTAGAGACAGTGTAATGCATTGTGACAACAGTATTGTTAGCGATATTCATGAAAACTTCCTAAATTAAGCGTCTAAAGAGTAGGGCAGAGCCTGAGTAGTGACTATTATGTCAGGTTGTGATTTGACTCTCAAGTCTGTACCTGATTGGGTATCATTTGGTAGTACCGCAAACAGCCATGTTTGACCATCAAGCACACCGCGACTTAAGACTTGT
>Ga0209630_10004656_pt1 | contig 11960 bp, 15 predicted proteins | sample COG_01_FD_184745 | JGI IMG/M metagenome (GOLD analysis project Ga0209630, IMG submission 184745) | Pelagic Microbial community sample from North Sea - COGITO 998_met_01 (SPAdes) (version 2) | ecosystem: Environmental > Aquatic > Marine > Neritic zone/Coastal water | place: Helgoland, sampling... | reverse complement strand
TTTTACTTGTCATCATCGTTTCCTCTTGGGTTAACGATGAACTAAAACTATCTCTTAGACAATCAGGCTAGTTGGTCCACATGGTGCTGACGGGGTACAGTCCTTAAAGACAACAGTATAGTGCATTACTCTTGGATTCCATGGGACAGGTTTTCCCTTATTAACCCATGTCCAGTTTTTTCCATCTTCCGAATTCCATATATCCGGCTGATAATGTCCTTGATTAGCATCACCACCAACTATCCACATTTTTCCTTTAAAAACAACATATCCTGCTGTATGCCGACCTTCCCAATCATGATTAAAATTGAAATTAGAAGTCAAGAACGTATTAGCCTTTTCCAAATCCCAATCAAGACCATCTCTCGAGCTCCAAACTTCATTATGAGTTATCATTTTGCCATTATTATTCACCATGGGATTATTGGGTGACATGTGTGCACCGTAACCCCAACCTCCGATTAGCCACATACGATTGTTGAAAACTAATGCTCCAGCACCATCTCTCGGTGCAAATGGCGCCTGCTTGGTAACATTGACCCATTCATAACCATAATCAATAGTCTGTTTATTTTGAATAATATTATCTTTATGTTTTATTCTTTCTTTTATAAAACCAGTTACAGATCCATATGAAATTAATATCACTATAAGTAAGGCAGCGAACCATAATAATTTGTTGGTAATGTTCTTCATTTTTTGATTTAAAATAATAGGGAAAAATATCCTGCTAATATTAAGTGGTATTGCTTATTAAAAACAATATCGATGTGATATTTACCTAAAAGTTACCTAAATAGGATGTTTCAAATAACCAATATTAATAAAATCATTGGTATATATGGTGCTCCCTACGAGACTCGAACTCGTGTTTTCGCCGTGAGAGGGCGACGTCCTGGGCCACTAGACGAAGGGAGCAATGGATATTGAAGTGCGTTATTATAGGCAACAATAAGATGCCCTCATACAGAAAAATTTTACATGACAACCCTTGATAGTTCCAAAAAGGTCGCCAAGCTTAAAATAAAGCCGACGATTATCACGCGTGATCAACATACGATATCTCGTGCAGCAATCAGCGAAAATGCCCTGAAGGTGTTGTATCGCCTTAAGAATGCCGAGTATAAAGCTTATTTGGTCGGTGGTGGTGTCCGCGATATTTTGTTAGGCAGAGAGCCCAAGGATTTTGATGTTGTTACCGATGCAAAACCTGAACAGATAAGGGAGTTATTTCGTAATTGTCGATTAATTGGTCGTCGCTTTCGTCTGGCGCATGTCCGCTTTGGTGATGAATTGATCGAGGTATCAACCTTTCGAGCGGCACATCATGTCTCTGATCAAGGCGCTGGCCAAACAGAAGATGGCAGGATAATTCGTGACAATGTGTATGGTGATATTGATGATGATGTTTGGCGACGTGATTTCACTATCAATGCCTTGTTCTACAATATTAAAGACTTTTCAATTGTCGATTATGTTGGTGGCGTTAAAGATCTTGAAGCAGGTCAATTAAGGTTGATTGGCGACCCGGCGCAACGTTATATAGAAGACCCTGTAAGAATGCTTCGTGCCATTCGGTTTTCATCTAAGCTGGGTTTGAATATCCATCCGGAAGCAGAAAAACCTATTGGTGAGTACGCCGCGTTATTAAAAGATATTCCGGCGGCGCGTTTATTTGAGGAAATGCTTAAGTTATTTATGGGTGGTAGTGCCTTGCAAACTTTCGAATCGTTGCGGCATTACAATTTATTTCAGTACCTGTTTCCACAGACAGATAAACTATTGGATACGCAGGAACGTGACTATCCGCATACCTTTATTATGCAGGCATTGAAAAATACAGACCAAAGGATCAATGAAGGTAATTCAGTTGCGCCTGGTTTTTTATTAGCAGCGTTATTATGGGAGCCAATGCGGGTTATCGCTGATGAACATATCGCTAATGGCCTGTCAGAAATAGAAGCAGTGCAGCTGGCTGGTGATACTGTTATTTCAAGACAAATATTAAGTACAGCAATGCCGCGTCGATTTACACATATGGCGCGCGATATTTGGACCTTACAAGTCAGGTTAAAAAGGACTAAAAAACGCGCAATACGCGTATTGATGCATCCAAAATTTCGAGCGGCTTATGATTTTCTATTGTTACGTGCTCAGGCGGGAGAGCCGCTGGGTGAATTTGTCGATTATTGGACAAAAGAACAATTGGAAGAGCCTCTGGCCGGTAAAGAGAAAATCCATAAACCTCGATCGCGCCGCCGTCCGCGTAAAAGCCGAAATAATAACTCCACTGATTCATGATAATTGTTTATATCGGCCTGGGTAGTAACCTAGGAGGAGATCATGCATCACCTAAACAAAATATTGTCTCTGCCATAGATGCGCTTGGAGGGATACAATCTACACAAATGATTAGCGTATCCTCTCTTTATGAAAGTAAACCAGTTGGCCCGCAAGATCAGGGTAATTATATCAATGCGGTTGTGAAGCTGGAAACGAATCTTGATGCGATAGAGCTGCTGGATAATTTGCAAGCGATTGAAAATGCTCATGGTCGGGAACGTAAACAGCACTGGGGCCCACGAACACTGGATCTGGATATATTATTGTTTAGTGATCAAGTTATTCATAACGAAAGATTAACGATTCCTCATTCAGAGATAGGTAATCGTCCGTTTGTTTTAGTGCCGCTAGCCGAAATTGAGCCTGACTGTGTTATTCCAGAAAAGGGTTTAGTCACTGATTTAATTTCGAAATTAGATAAAGCCGGTTTGAAGGTGTTGCCATGAAGCAGGGACATCCGGATTATATTGTTGTTGAGGGGCCTATTGGAGTAGGCAAGACAACACTAGCTAAACGTTTGGCAAAAACATTTGATACTGAATTGATGTTGGAACTTGCAGCAGAAAACCCATTTTTACCGCGCTTTTATTCCGATCCAAAATCAGTCGCTTTACCAACGCAACTTTTCTTTTTATTTCAGCGCGCCAAACAATTGGAAGCTTTGCGTCAAACGGATATGTTTAAATCGGTACAGGTGTCCGATTTCTTGATTGAAAAAGATAAGTTGTTTGCCTCGGTTACGTTGGATGATGATGAGCTAGCACTATATCATCAGGTCTATGACAGACTAACTTTGGATTCACCTGTTCCCGATCTTGTTATTTATCTACAAGCCCCAATAGATATATTAATGCAACGCATAATAGAACGCGGTCATGACTATGAACGACCAATGAACCGAAATTATCTTAAAAAGATATCAGACACTTATGTCGAGTTTTTTTATCATTACACAACAGCGCCATTGCTTATTGTAAACACAAATGATTTTGACCTGTCTGGAAATGACAGAGACTATAATCTTTTACTAGAACACATCAAACACCTCCCGCCGGGCAGGCACTATTTCAACCCGATTGAATTATGATGCAGAAAGTTACCATAGCAACGCTAAAACAAATGAAATCAACAGGCGAGAAGATCGCATGTTTGACTTCATATGATGCCAGTTTTGCAAAATTACAAGACGAAACAGGCGTGGATGTTTTACTTGTCGGCGATTCTCTTGGCATGGTCTTGCATGGAGATGAAACGACCTTAAACGTAACCATGGAAGAGATGATTTATCACACTCGATTGGTAAGCAAAGTGTGTCAACGCGCCTTAGTGATCAGTGATATGCCATACAAAAGTTATACTTCAGCAACACAGGCATTGGAGAATGCAAGACGTTTGGTCAGCGAAGCTAATGCCGACATGGTTAAAATGGAAGGTGGGGTAGAAATAAGCGAAGCTGTTTCATTAATTACACAAGATGGTATTCCTGTTTGTGGTCATCTTGGACTGATGCCGCAGTCTATTCAGGAGTTAGGTGGCTATCGGGTACAAGCAAAGACAGAAGCTGAAGCGGAAAAACTTAAACAGGATGCCATTTCATTACAGGCATCTGGTGCAGACAGTTTAGTTTTGGAGTGCGTGCCTGCAAAAGTTGCTGCGGAAGTCAGAGATTTATTAGATATCCCGGTCATTGGCATTGGTGCAGGTGTAGATTGTGATGGGCAAGTGTTGGTAGTCTATGACATGCTTGGTCTAAGTGAGAAGGAATTTAAATTTTCAAAGAACTTTCTTATTGATAAAGGATCCATAGCCGATGCATTAAAGGACTATGTTGCAGCAGTTAAAAATAACTCTTTTCCGAGCGCCTCGCATTCATACGAATAATGGAACGAATAGAAAAAATTAACGCGCTTCGAGAGAAGTTAGGCTCAGTCCGTAAAGCCGATAATAAAATTGCCTTGGTCCCTACGATGGGTAATTTACACGAAGGACATCTCTCTCTAGTCAAAAAAGCACAATCATTAGCTGACTATGTTGTCGTTAGTATCTTTGTAAATCCAACGCAATTTGTAGAGGGTGAAGATTTTGATAACTACCCGCGTACGCTAGATGCAGATCTTGAATATTTGAGACAATTAGATGTCGACCTTGTTTTTATACCCGACATGGAAGAGGTTTATCCTGATGACGTTCAGATCACAACAGAGGTGATCGTACCTGAGCTTGATTCAATCTATTGTGGGGAATATCGACCCGGACATTTCAAAGGTGTCGCAACGGTGGTATGTAAACTATTTAATATGGTTCAGCCGGATATTGCTGTCTTTGGTGAAAAGGATTATCAACAATTATTAGTGATACGTAGTCTGGTAAAAAACCTTAACTTGCCAATAGATATTTATGGTGCGGCTACACTGCGTGAAACGGACGGATTAGCAATGAGTTCCCGTAATATGTATCTGAATGAGGTCGAACGCCAGAAAGCACCATTACTCTTTAAAACTATAATGGAGGTAGCTGAATCTATAAAAAGAGGCGAATCTGATTATGAAAATCTTGAAAAAAATGCAATTTCATCTTTAAAAGAAGCTGGTTTTAAACCCGAATACTTTAGTATATGCGACTTAAAAACACTAAAACTACCTATAAATCAAAAGCTTGTGGTCTTAGCAGCGGCATGGCTAGGAAAAGCTCGATTAATTGACAATGTTGCAGTGCAATCCTATGATTGACCCCCATTAAATCTTGGGTAATATCCACATTTAAATTGGTAAGCTTACAAATATTATGGAAATAACGGTTTTAAAAGCAAAATTACATCAAGCCTGTGTTACACATGCAGAGCTCGAGTATGATGGATCTTGTGCCATAGATGGTGCCCTGCTGGATAAGGCAGGAATTCATGAATACGAGCAGATCGATATCTATAACATTACTAATGGTGAACGTTTCACTACGTACGCCATTCGCGCCGAAGAAAATTCGCGCATAATTTCCGTAAACGGTGCGGCAGCGCATAAAGCCAATCCGGGTGATCGTGTCATTATTTGTGCTTACGGCAGGATCAATGAAAATGAGATGAGTAAATTTAAACCAACACTTGTTTACTTAGACGAAGAAAATAATATATCCCGCATAAAAGACCATATCCCAGTACAAGCTGCTTAATTCATTCAAGCTTAGTAGCTTAAAGCGACCTGACAGGTCGCTTTTGCAGTTTTCTTTGTAGTGTCCGTCTATGCAAACCAAGACAACGAGCTGCCTCAGAGATATTTCCGTTACAGTCTGCGAGAACCTTTTGAATATGTTCCCATTCGAGGCGATCAAGTGAGATTGGTGTCGGTGAAATATCTGTCTGACTTTCGCCACTGCTACGCTCGAAGGCAGCAACAATTTCGTCTGCGTCAGCGGGTTTGGTCAAGTAGTGTGTCGCTCCCAGTTTCACTGCTTCAACTGCAGTGGATATACTGGCATAACCCGTCAGTATCACAATTTTGATTCCATTGTTTGATTCGCATAATGATGGAATCAGTTGCAGACCCGATAATCCCGGCATTCTAAGATCAACAACAGCATAATCAGGCTTGAATTCTTGCAGTAGTTGCTTGGCATCTTCGACGTTTGCTGCAGACCTTACCTCGAAGTCTCTTTTAGTTAAGGCCTTGCTTAATACTTCGCTGAATATTGGATCGTCGTCAACTAAGATTAAAGGTTTCATTGATGTTTATATTACTTTAACGTGCGAGCAATGGTGAGAGGGGTATGCTAATTTCAGCGTGCGCTCCCCCATCTTTGTGGTTATTTAAGGAAATTTTGCCACCCATTCGGGTCAATGTTGTTTCTGCCAAAAATAAACCAATACCAAGGCCTTGATCATAAGGTTTTGTGGAAAAAATCGTTTTACCCAATAGGGGTTGGTGTTGTTCTTTAATGCCATGTCCATCATCGATAACCTCAATATTCATACTGGTGTTATTCCAGGCACATACGATATGTATTTTTTTTGATGAAGCATCAGCCGCATTGTTTAGGATATTAATAATCGCTGATGTTAAAGTTTGATCGACAATTATTTCTGGTGTTTCTGCAGAGGGTTTTAACTCAATATCAAAATCGATATCTGATCGGGTTTGTTGCCAGTGGCTGATAATTTCCTGAATATAGGAATCTATCCTGATCTTGCTCCCGGTATCTGCTTGTGATTGGCCTGCATCTGAAGACATACGTCCCAAAATGGTTTTGCAGCGGTGGATCTGATCTTTTAGCAATTCCAGTTCACCGATCAGTTCTTTATCGTCCTCATAATCTTTTAACAATTCACCAGTAATAACAGCCATTGTTGATAATGGTGTACCAAGTTCGTGTGCTGTGCCGGCAGCGAGAGTACCTAATGCAAGGATACGATCTGCACGCAATGCCTCTTCCCTTGCTTCAGCCAACGCCCGGTCTTGTTTTCGCACCGTACTGGATATGCGAGCAACAAAATACGCGACCAGACTTGCAGTCAAAATAAAACCAAACCACATTCCCCAGAGGTGTATTTGAGTGCCACTTTGATGAATATGCACGCCGTCTAATGGCACATATACAAACATCAATGCCGAATAGCTACCTATGGCAACTAAGGTAATGACAAAAGTATATGCAGGCCTCAGGCTAGCTGCAGCAAAAATGATGGGTAGTATGAAGAATGAAATAAATGGATTGATTGAGCCACCCGTGTAATAGATCAATAACGATAACGCGCATATATCTACCATCAATTGTGTCACGAAGATGCGGTCGGTAATCTCTTTAGGGTCTCGGTAGCGTAGCCAGGAATAAGCAGTAAATAAGCTTAACAAGGTTATGATTAAAATAATGGGTTCAACGGGGAGATATATTCCGATAGAAAAATACATATAGCTCAACGCTAGAACCTGACCGCTAATAGAATACAGGCGGATTAACAGCAGATATCCAAGATTGAGATGCATGGTTAGAATTCTATCTATATTAAATCTTGTCTGTAATTATACCTGCTTATGAAATAAAACCACTGTGACAATATGTCACATTCTAAATACCTGTTGTTTTTGCTAAGTTCCTGCCCCACAAATAATTAATAATAAGTAATTAAGGACAAACCAATTTGTATAACAACGAAAAATTTAGGCATGTCACTAAGTATTTAATTCTGTTTTTCTTATCAGGTATAGCAAGCGCAGTAAATGCTGAGCATCCCGTATCCTTATCTGAGCTTGTAGTCTCAGGTGAGTACTCTGGTTTTGATACCTATGTACTGAATCCCGATTTGGTCAATGTGTCCGCAGCTGATAGCGCACAGTTACTTAAGAAAGTTCCGGGTGCCAACGTAAATAGCAACGGCACAGTGACGGGTATCGCACAATATCGCGGCATGTATGGCGACCGCATTAATATACTCATAGACGGTATCAAGATCAGCTCTGGCGGACCGAACGCCATGGATACACCCATCTCGTATATCCCACGTGCGCAATTAGAAAGCCTAGAAGTCATTCGCGGTATTGCACCCGTCAGTTCAGGTAACGAAACCATAGGCGGCACAATACGCGCGACATCAACACGCAGTGCATTCACAGAAGAAGAGCAGCTTAGTATGCATGGTGAAATATCCGCCGGAGGGCATAGCGTAAATTCCGGTTATGACACTTCATTATTGATGTCGATTGCGAATCAGAACCATCGAATGCATATCGCCGGGAGTCGTCAAGATAGCGATGATTATGAATTCGCTAATGGAGATGTCACTCCGAGTGAACATGAGCGTAACAGCTATGAGATTGGTTATGGTTACAAGAGAGAAAATCATGAGTTTGGACTTAAATACGTGCTCAATGATACTAATGGAAGCGGCACCCCTGCATTGCCGATGGATATTGTTTATATTGATGCAGATATTGTTCGAGGGACTTATAAAAGCCGTTGGAATCAGGTTGATATAGAGAGCAAAATTTACTGGTCTCAAATCGATCATAAGATGTCTAACTTCGAATTACGTTTGCCACCGCTAACAGGTGGCGGCGCGGGTCCGGGGACTATGCAACGTTTTTCACTTACAGATAGTGAAGATGTTGGTTATGGCATTGAAGCCAGTATGGCTTTTGCAGGAGGCAAATTAAAGTTTGGTACAGATGGTCATCTTGCCAAGCATGATGCTGATGTATTTAATCCAATGAGTGCTGTCTTTCGAATCGAAAATTTCAATGACATTAAACGTGATGTCTTTGGTGTTTTTGGTGAGTGGCAACGTGGGCTTGCTGCTGCATGGGACTTGGAACTAGGTCTGCGATACACACGCGTCAATATGGATGCCGGATCTGTGTCGGCAGCAGGAATGGCGGGTATGATGGCAATTAATTCCAATGCGCTCGCAACGACCTTTAATAACGCGGATCTTTCCCAGGAAGATGACAATATCGACGTGGTACTAAAATTGAACCACGCTCTACGAAAGGATACCAACATTGAAGTTGGTTTTGCCCGTAAGATGCGTTCACCAACTTATCAGCAACGTTATCTTTGGTTGCCATTGCAATCAACGGGTGGTTTAGCTGATGGCAATAATTATATCGGTGATATCAATCTTGATCCGGAAGTTTCATATCAGTTTGAACTGGGGCTGGATTGGCGTAACAAAATGGCCTACTTTGCGCCACGTGCTTTCTATCATCATGTGGATGATTATATTGAAGGTATTAATGCCACAAATACAAGGGCAATTGCCTTTCATACAATGGCAACCGGTATGACGGGTAGCAGCGCGAAACTTTTACAGTTCGCAAACGTTGATGCCCGCTTGTATGGCATCGATGCCGACTTTGGTTATCATCTTAATGATTTCTGGCATGTAGATGGTGCGGTAAGTTATGTAAAAGGAGAACGCCGAGATAATGGTGATAACCTCTATCGTATTGCTCCTGCCAATGCTCGTCTTGGTTTAACCCACCAAAGAAAAAATTGGTCTGCCACAGTAGAGACAAGTGCATACCTACAAAAAGAGGATGTGTCTGGAGTCACCAATGAACTTGAAACAGCGGGCTATGCATTGCTAAATATCTACGGTAACTACAGTATCCCTGATTCAGGGTTCACACTTGTCGCCGGTATCGATAACTTATTTGATAAGAACTATGCGCCGCATCTTGGTGGTGTTAATCGTGTCCGAAGTGTTGATGTGCCTGTTGGTGTGCGTATTCCTGGACCAGGAATCAATGGTTATATCAATCTGGTTTATAAGTGGTAAGAAAGTTAATCAATATTCAGATTAAAGAGCCATTTAAACGCTATCATTAAACGATCTTCTTTCAGCCTATGAAATAATAGGCTGAAAGAATTTTAAGAAAAAATTATTTTTCTTGCTTATTTACCCAGCGGCAATTTAATCAGATTGCCTGGCCCAAGTACGTCATCGCCGCGAGCAAGCAGATAAGCATAAAGATTATCCATGTTGTCCATAACACGTTTATTGGTCTTGTGTGGGCGCATCATTGTGCCAGATTTACCGTTAGTCACAATATTGACAAAATCATCCTTGCTTAACTTTGTTGTCACACTTTGCCCCAAATTAGGACCAACAGCACCGACACCCCCTTTACCATGACAGGCGCCACAGCCACCACCATTGTAGGTTTTCCAACCCTCCATAGCATTGGCACTAATTTTACCGTCTATTACTTGATAGGGTTTTTCGTTTTCTGCATGAGCAGTGAATGACATTAGGCCTACCATTGTCACTAGAACGCCTGATTTAGCTAGTTTCCACATAAGATAATCCTCAAACATTTAAAATATAGAATATTATTTTTTATAACCCGATTTCGTTATACAAAATATGGCAAAATATAATACTTATGAACAGAAAAGAAAAAGATGGTTCCACCAATAAATTGAATATTTTCCATAATTAAGTAGAACGAATAAGTGAATACACAAATTAAAACTGCTGGCGTTATTATTATCGGTAATGAAATATTATCAGGACGTACGCAGGATTTGAACGTCTCTTATATAGGCCAAAAACTTGGCGACCTAGGTATAGTTCTGGCAGAAGTCATCGTTATTCCTGATGTCGAAGAAACAATTATTGAAAGAGTAAGGTCATACGCTGATAATTTTGATTACGTTTTTACTACGGGTGGTATAGGCCCGACACATGATGATATAACCACAGCGTCTATTGCGAAGGCATTTTCTGTAAAACTCATACGTCACCCAGATGCAGTCGCCACTATGGAAGACTACTATGATCCGGGAAACTTAACCGAAGCGCGATTAAAGATGGCTGATATTCCAGAAGGCGCAACACTTATTGATAATCCTGTTAGTGGCGCACCTGGGATACAGGTCGAGAATGTTTTTATCATGGCGGGCGTTCCTGAAATTATGCAAGCGATGCTCGATGGCTTAACTGATAGATTGATCGGCGGTCCTCCGATTTTAGCAGCGAGCATCAGTACTAATTTGACGGAGAGTAAACTTGCAGAAGGGATGAGCAAGATTCAGGACAAATGTACGGAAGTAAGTATCGGTAGTTACCCCTATTTCAAGCGCGGCAAGCTCGGTGTAAATATCGTCTTACGTTCTATTGATAAAACACTGTTATTAAAACAACTAGCATTAATCACTACACTTGTTGAAGAAACGAAGGGCATTATTCTGGAGACAATAACGCCAGATTAGTTGGTACGAGACTACTGCATGGGTTTAGAGTCAGGTAATGGGTGTACCCATGATCTGATTATTACTTAATGTGCTGTTTCGATAGAATCACCAAGTTCGTTATGCAATTGAAACTTTGAGAGACTAGCTGCGGGGTTCCAATCACGCTGATGGTTTGAGCTTACATCTAGAGTTCGGCTTGCCGTATCCACTGCTAGTTCAATGGCATCAAACATGTCATCTCCTTCGTTTTCGATTACGACATCGGGCAATTGATTAAGCGCAATTTGTATTTGGCAACGTTTATCTGTGCCACGGAGGGAACTATCAATGTCTGAAATTAGTACTTTGATATGTTCAATTTTTTCATGGTGGCTATCTAAAGCGAATAGCAAGCGATGTGAGATATGGTGGCGGATTTCGTGGCCTAGTGGAAAAGTTTCTGTTTGCATTTCAATTCGCATAATTAGCTCCAGTTCTGAATTTCATTTTCAGAGCAGATACTAGAGCGTTTTCATATTTTATTAAATTCGAATATTATTTGATAACACATCGAATTTTTCGAGGTATTGATATGATTAATTACAAGCACCTGCATTATTTTTACGTCGTGGCTAGGGAAGGCAGTATTGCCAAGGCAAGCGAACTGTTACACCTCACGCCGCAAACCATCAGTGGCCAATTATCCGTGTTAGAGGAAAATTTTGGAGAATCGCTATTTAGTCGTGTTGGGAGGAATTTGGTGTTAACTGAAACGGGTAGGTTGGCATTGAGCTATGCAGAGGAGATCTTTTCTCTAGGAGGCGAACTCTGTACGTCGTCAAAACCTTTTGGACAGGTAGCGGTTTGATTTAAGAGACACATTAGTTCATCAATAGGTTATGTGCTTCACTTGTTGTTTATCGTAATGCATTTGTCGTCTCATCGCTAACGTGTTT
>Ga0209630_10004650_pt1 | contig 11972 bp, 10 predicted proteins | sample COG_01_FD_184745 | JGI IMG/M metagenome (GOLD analysis project Ga0209630, IMG submission 184745) | Pelagic Microbial community sample from North Sea - COGITO 998_met_01 (SPAdes) (version 2) | ecosystem: Environmental > Aquatic > Marine > Neritic zone/Coastal water | place: Helgoland, sampling... | reverse complement strand
GGCCTATCATTTCTTGATCAACAAAATAACTAAGTAAAAAGCTCAGCCGTTAAATTCAAGCATATTCGATTAGAGACACGTAGGCCGCAATGTCGATACGGAGGTTTTTATGAAGATATCCATAAAGAGTTTTTCATTGATTTGTTTAGCATCGCTATTGTTGTTAGGTTCAAACTTAGCTAGAGCTGAGCAAGAAGGCAAAGGGACAGGCCCTAAACTTTTATGCAAATACATAGAGGTAGATCACAAAGGAAGGCCGCCGTTTAAAAGGCGAACAGTAACCAGAGAATGTCCTCATGAGCAAGAAAACCTTGTCTATACCGAGAAGGTTCCTAAAGACGCTTTAAATAAATAGTATCGTAAACTGGGGCATCTTCACAAAAGATAATGGCAATTGAAATTTATAGCTGGGTGGTCGATAAATTTTGGATCACTTAGTGAGGGGCATTATATGTGTGCCTTTGGCGTTGTTTTTGTTGTTACCCGCGATTTGTTTTGCGGATACAGAAACCAAATCAAGCTTATGGACTATGTCGCTCAACCGGTTTCAGTTTACTGAAAAATATCGAGGATTCTTAGATATCCAGCCACGATTTACTGTTGATGATGTTCCCAAGGGTGATGATGGGAGTATCAATACAGTATTGATTAGAGGTGCGTTGGGTTATCAATTCAAACCAAATATTGGTATCTATCAAGGTTATGCCATTAGACATAATTTTCCGATCTATTTTCACCCGATAAAAAACCCCGCCGTAGCGGGGTTTGATATATTTCTGAATCCAGTTTAAAACCAGGTTTGTGCTCTTAATAGAAACATTCCTGGTTCCCCAGCTCCAATTGTACCGGAATCCCAATCACACTCCCCCGTGTCACAAAAGGCTTTAATGTAGTTTGCCTGTAGTCGAATGTTATGCGTTGCGTAGTAGTTAAGCGCTGCTGTAAAAGCTGAGCCTTCTTCTTCAAGTGCACCACCATTGACTGCTGAACCAAGCGTCGCATGATCGTATCTCACTGCGACTTCAAGCGCTCCCCAGCCTCCCTTATTAAAAGCGTTTTTTGGCTTAACTGTGGACCAGGATCCAACGCTCTTTTTGTATGGCCTGGCATCTCCTTTGGTAAGGAAGTATCCGGCTTGTACAAAGAAGCCTTCCATGTCGTCATCACCAGCAGGATTGCCATCAAGATCGAAACTGCCATAGAAGTATTCGCCGCTTGCCCAGAGCTGCTTGTAAGCTGCTGCTGCATTGAAGTTAAACGAAGTGTAGTTTGAAGCCGCAATGGCACCATCGGAATCGATAATTCGACTTCCCTGAGCTACGTTTGGTCTGACTTGAAATCGAGAAATGGTATTATTGCCGTAGCTTCGGTGGCCTCCCGAAATACCCGCATGCAATAAAGTTTGTTCCTCTTTATCATAATCAGACCAGACGACACGGCCGGAGTAACCATGACCTTGATCAAAATTGGTGATTCCGCCTGGTGCATTACGTAGTGTGTAATAGCCATGTTCTGTTAACCAGTGGTCCCATTCCTTGGTGAAAGTGATGCCCATTGTTCTACCACCTACTCCCAGTGATTGATGATGAAACAGGTCGGATACGAACGAACGCTCAATAAAAGTAAATTTATTTGAACTAACAAACTCACTCATGCCGTAACCGGAACGTCGCTGACCGATAGTAATATCTACCGGTAGCTTGGTATATTTAATCCAGCCATCTTCTATTGCCTGATCACTATCCTGAGCATCCTCAAGATCAAACTCAAATTTCCAATCCCAATACTTAGCCCAAGTCCCTCTTGCGCCAATTCGAGCTCGACGAAATGATGTGTTGCTCGAATTCGCATAACCGTCATCATTACCAGCAAAGAGTGTATCTATATGCAAACGACCGGTAAGGCGAAACTTATTATCACCTTTAGTGATCTCAAATTTTCCGTTGGTATTAATTTTAGGTAGATCAGCCGTTTTCTTTTCGACTTTTTCTACCTCGGCCTTCATTTGACTGATATTGCTTTCAGCCTTCTTTCCGTCAGCCTTAGCAGCAGTTTCAAGCAGTTCATATTCTTCAGCAGTAATACTGCCCTTTTTCACGAGGATTTTTAAAAGGTCCAACATGGCTTCGTTGCTTGCCATAGCCGGTGTTGATATTGCTGCAAACGATCCAATGACAATCGCACCCAGCAAGTGTTTGAAGCGTGTCTTTTTAAACACAGTAGTTCTCCTTTAAATATTTGATATGTCGCATGAGTTGATACGTTATGTTTATAAATAGTTTAGATGTAATCAAAATGAAAGACCTTTATGTGAGGAACATGCCTTTGAACATAAAGAAGAAGATTATGGCCAAGCCTGCACCTGCTGGTAGTGTGATCAGCCAGGAAGTAAAAATACTTCCGACAACTCTGAGATTGATAGCACCAATTCCTCTTGCCAAACCAACACCGAGTACCGCGCCAACCAGTGTATGCGTTGTTGATACAGGGATGCCTGCAAAGGATGCCAATACGACTGTCGTTGCCGCAGATAACTCAGCTGCAAATCCACGTGTGGGTGTTAATTCGGTGATTTTTGTACCAACGGTCTTCATGACTTTATAACCTAAAGTAATTAATCCGAAGACAATCCCAGACCCGCCTAATAATAAGATCCATACTGGCATGACTGATTTTTGTAGTACTTCGCCGCCGCTATTAATCGTGCCGACTATAGCTGCCAGAGGGCCTACCGCATTAGCGACATCATTTGATCCATGTGCAAAAGCCATAGCACAAGCGGTGAAGATCATGAGTACAGCAAAAATACTCTCTACATTAGCAAAGCGATTTTGGTTATCTGTAACAGTGCTAGGTTTGATCCTGTTGAGTAAATACTTTCCGATCATGGCAACAACCAATCCGAAAAGAGCAGCAAAAAACAGACTCTCACCTGCACTAATATGTAGGCCAATATGCTTTAGTCCTTTGACTAGTGTCACCATGCCAATCATGAAACCGGTAAAAAACATGTAAACGGGCACGTATTTTTTTGCGTTGGTAAAAGGATCCGCGCTATCGAGAATAAATTTCTGCACACTGCGCATTAGCATATAAGCAATAGAGCCAGCTAATAGCGGCGAAATAACCCAGCTAGCAACAATAGCCTGAACTTTGCTCCAGACTACTGCATCAATACCAATACCTACGGCAGCGAAGCCAATTATTGCCCCGACGATTGAATGAGTTGTTGATACAGGCCAGCCGAAACTGGATGCAATTAAAAGCCAAATGCCGGCAGCCAATAGTGCAGATAGCATGCCGAAAATAAGGTATTCCGGATTGCCTGATAATACTGCTGAATCGATTATCCCCTTTCGAATAGTTGATGTTACTTCGCCACCAGCAAGGTAAGCGCCTGCGAACTCGAATATCATGGCAATAATAATGGCTTGTTTGACTGTTAATGCATTAGAACCGACGGATGTTCCCATTGCATTGGCGACATCGTTGGCGCCAACACCCCAGGCCATAAAAAAGCCAAAGAGACAGGCAAGTATTAAAAGAATTTGACCGTATTCAGAAATAAATAACATAGTTTTTCTCTTAGTAATATTAGCGTGCGACGATAATTTGAATCTGATCGCCCGTTGTTTGTGCGCAATCAGCCAGATTGCCAATTTGTTCGATAATCTTATAAAGAAAGACCACGTCGACGGCTGAAAACTGATCTTCTAAAGGGTGTAGTTGTGCACGAATAAGGATTTGCTGTTCATCGGTTTCATGTTCCAGTTGTTCTAGTCGTGATATGAGTCCTTCAACCAGATCAACTTCTCTGCCACCAAAGCCTGTTTCGATTAATTCGTCCAATTCATTTATCACTGACTTCGCCGCTAATGTGGCATCAATAGACGTTGTTATGAATTGAGTAAGAGCATCGGCTATGGCTTGTGGAACAGGCAGTTGTCGACCAAAAACCAAACCGGCGATGTCTTTCGTTGTGTTTGCTATCTTGTCTTGTTTGGATAAAAGGTTAAGCAGGTCTTGTCTGGGGATAGGCATAAACAAGCTTTTCGGGAGATGCAGGCGGATTTGTTTTTTTTCTGTATCCGCACGATTCTCGGCCTCAACAATCAGTTCGTAGTGTTTTTCAGCTTGTTCCCAATCATTAGCAATGACGGCTTTGAAGAAAGGGAGCATTTGTTGGGCGCATTCCACGACGCTCCGCATGTGTTCTTGCAGAGGTTTAATAGGTGAATGTCCGAACATTTTGGTAAATGCATTAGAAGATGACATAGTTTATATCGCTCAAAGTAAGTAAAGATGATGGCCGTAGCCATATAACTGAAATGCAGATTAGACTGCATATGTTAAGGAAATATAAAGAGAGGGTTAAGTTTTTATGAATTCACTAAAGGCAAGGTGACACGGAACAAAGAACCGTTTCCCATAGCACTTTCCAGAGCGATGTGGCCCTGATGCTTTAATACAATATGTTTGACTATGGAAAGACCAAGTCCGGTACTGCCTAATGTTTTTGAGCGGGCTTTATCTACACGGTAAAAACGTTCAAATATCCGCTGTTGTTCCGCTTGTTTTATACCGATGCCATCATCTTCAACTTCAATGATAGCTTGATTGTTATCTGTTTTTAGGTGAACTGTTACATGACCACCTGTGGGCGTATATTTAATCGCATTGTCGATCAGATTATCTAATAATTGACTCAATGACTTTTCATCACCAGCTATAAATACGTCCATTTTCGGACATTGTGTCTTTAGCGTTAATGGTTTTTCTCTCGCAATTAGCTGCAACTCATTGCAACTATTAATAATGATCTCGTTTAAATTAATTTTGTTGAACGGCTCAGAACCATACGATTCAAGTCGGGATAAAGTCAGTAAATCTGATACAAGTAGAGATAGCCGTACAGATTGCTCGTTAGCCCTTTGTAAGAAACGCTGGTGTGTCTCGGCCTCCATATTGTCATCTTCAAGTAATGTTTCGGTAATAGCCTGTATTGCAGTTACCGGCGTCTTGAGTTCATGTGAAGCATTAGCAACAAAATCTCTTCTTATTGCTTCACGTTGTCCAGCAGCTTGAGCTAGTAAATTTAATGTCGATGCCAGTTCACCTATTTCATCTTGTCTATCAATGGCAAGGTGCTGTTTATAGTCACCTTCTGTCAATAATTTCGCTACATCTGTCATACGGCGCAAGGGATCTGCGAAACTATGTGCTATCCAGAATCCCAATAATAGAGCAATGATAGCTGTCAGGCTTGCTGCAGCGATGACAACATTTCGTAAGTGGTTCAGGCGTTGTTCAATATGCGCTACAGGTAGTGCGACACGTATAAATCCATACTCATCATGTGCATCATCAATAGGCATGGCCATATAACGCATGGTTTTAGATAAGGTCTGGCTGAAACGGGTAATGACCCCCAAGCCAGTGTCATACGCTTGTTGTAGTTCTGGACGTTCGCGGTGATTGTCCATGGTTTCAGGCTCTTGTTGCGAGTCAGCCAGAACGGTTCCATCTTTTGCTATAATCGTGATCCGTGTATCAACATCATGGGTCATTTGGATAATCCGTTGTTGTAAATTATCAGGCTGATCAGATGACAATATAGGGACCATGCTCTCTCGTATTATAGTGGCCGTACTTTTCAGACTGTTTTCAATTTCTATCAAACTATCTTGTTGCATTTGCCGTGCAATCATTAGACTAATAATGGCCGTACAAAACAGGATGATGAGAACAAATCCAGCGTAAAGTTTTAGAAAGATTCGTGAATGTATCAAGGTTTATAAGCCTTTATTCATCGTTTCTTTGAATCGATAACCGACACTGCGCACGGTTTCGATAAAATCTTGATGATCGCCTAACGACTTTCGAATAGCACGTATGTGTACATCGATATTACGATCTGACACAACAACATGATCTCCAATAGCATCCTGTATTAATTGTTCACGGCTAAATACTCGGCCAGGTTGTGAGGCAAGTTTATGCAAGAGACGAAATTCAGTGTTGGTTAAATTGAGAGTTTGACCGAAAAGTTGTGCAGAAAATTGTTCGGGGTTAATTTTTAATGGTCCAAGAGTTATAGATGGCGATGAAGTTGACTCATTTATTTCACTTGAGCGACGAAGCAAGGCTTTGATTCGTGCAATCAGTTCTTTTGGGCTAAATGGTTTGGTTACATAATCATCTGCTCCAAGACCCAAGCCAAGAACGACATCACTTTCTTCTTCTTTTGCGGTGACCATAATAATTGGTATGGCACGCGTTGAAGTCTCGTTTTTTAAAATACGGCAGATTTCCAGGCCATCTATTTCAGGCAACATGATATCTAGTAGTACTAAATCTGGCGTATCTTGACGCACCATCTTCAGTCCTGCTCTACCATCAGATGATACGGATACTCTATAACCTTCTCGCTTAAGGTTATATTCTAAAACCTCAAGGATATCCTTCTCATCTTCAATAATGATTATATGTTTTTGCTTCATTTCGATACTTCCTAAACAGCCGATAAACGATCATATCTCAGGATTTTGTTAAGCATCTAAAAAATAATATCTAGAGAGCACTCTAAAGTATGAGGTGGGGATTTCAATTACTAATGTAGTTTTTTGTGTCCTTGCATCCTCAGCCAAAGATTGCTGACAAGATGTAGAAAAAGATTATTGCCAGTATGCCGCCTGCTGGCAAAGTAATAATCCAAGACATAAATATCGAACCAATCATACGCAGGTTCAAGGCAGAGATGCCGCGCGCAAAACCAACACCTAATACCGCGCCTACCAGTGTATGTGTCGTTGAAATGGGTAACCCGGTTCCTGAGGCGACTACCACAGTTGTTGATGCAGCAAGATTACAGCAAAAACCACGGCTAGGAGTGAGATCAGTAATACCCGATCCTACCGTGGCAATGACCTTGTGGCCATACATTAACAAGCCGGCAATGATACCTATAGCACCAAGCAATAATATCCATATTGACATGACAGATTCCTGTTCGATGTGACCGCCGCTATTGACGATACTGACAATGGCAGCTACCGGTCCAACAGCATTGGCAACGTCATTGGAACCATGAGCAAAGGCCATGGAGCAGGCAGTGAAGACCATTAATACACCGAAGACGAGCTCAACGTCATGAAACTGAAATGACGGGTTCTTTTCTTTTTTAAACTCGAGTTTTCTAATCAAGTGTGCACCTATGATGGCACATAATAGGCCGATGATAATGCTGACGGCATAACATTCAAGCGTAGATAACTCCAGACCAATATGTTTTAAGCCTTTAAACATGGTAACGAGAGAGATCATTGCGCCCGTCAAAAAAATGTAAAAAGGAACATAACGTTTTGCATTTTTCATAGGGTCAGAGGTATCAAGTATTAATTTCTGCACACTACGAAATAGAGCATAGGCTAAAGTTCCAGCAATAACCGGAGACACAACCCAGCTAGCTGCTATAGATCCCACTTTGCCCCATTTGACGGCTTCTATACCGATACCCACTGCAGCAAAACCGACTATCGCACCAACAATAGAATGTGTTGTTGATACGGGTAATCCATACTTAGTGGCGACTAATAGCCATATGCCTGCAGCCAATAATGCGGCAAGCATGCCGAAGACCAGTAATTCGGGTGTTCCTGAGAGTAGATTGGCATCGATGATGCCTTTGCGTATGGTTGATGTGACTTGACCGCCTGCCAGAAATGCGCCAGCGAATTCAAAAATAGCGGCAATGATAACGGCGCGTTTAAGGGTCAGCGCCTTGGAACCCACCGATGTTGCCATTGCATTTGCAACATCATTCGCGCCTATGCCCCATGCCATAAACAGGCCGAAGCACCCCGCCAATACCAAATATATTGTTGTATGTTCCATTGTTATTATTATTATTTAGCTAGCATTAATTGCAGGCGATTGCCTGTGCTCTGCGCTGAATCAGCGAGATCCCCGGTCCACTCTATGATCTTGTAGAGAAACATCACGTCTATGGGGGGTAGTTCTTGTTCGGTCTTATAGAGATCTGCGCGTAACTTAATTTGAATCTCATCTGTCTCGCCTTCAATGACATGTAACTCTTCAATCATCTTTTGTACACGAATCGCTTCATCGCCTCTAAATCCGGTGACGACTAATTCATCTAGTTCATTGATTGCGACTTGAGCTTGTCGAGTTGCATCAATACAGCGCTTAAGAAACTCCATATAGGCATCGCTGATGGATTTTGGCAGTGACATCTTACGCCCCAGTGTTAAACCAGCTATATCCTTGGCCTTGTTTGCAATATGGTCTTGCATTTCCAGAACTTCCAGCACATCTCTTCTATCGATGGGCATGAAAAGGCTGGTCGGGAGATGTAGCCGGAGTTTATTTTTTATCTCATCTGCGTCGTGTTCTAATTGTACGAGCTTCGCCTGTGTATTAGCGGCCTGATCCCAATCATTGTTAATAACAGACTCAAAGTAAGGAATGAGTTCTTCTACGCATAACACCACGATACCGATATGTTTCTGTAAGGGGGTTACTGGGGAGTTACCAAAAATTCGTGAAAAATAGTTAGATTGAGTCATTAATTAAGCACCCTATGGATTTGGGTCAAATTTCTGAAGTTGATATTCATTATGCTTAACTTCACTAAATGATTATTAGTACTTAACATTTCACAAAGATGTAATATAAAAAAGTTATATCTATATTGTTCCGGGATTGTATGCTGTATGCAGTGTCATTGTATAGAGTCAATTATCTTAAATAAGTATTAAACCTGCATTAGCATTTAAATTTCTTGTATATACTTGATTTACATCAATATACATAAAGAAGTAAGCGATAATCTACTACTATGGTGATTAAAACAATAGAAAGAAACTGCAATGGATACGAGTAATTTAAAACAACCAGAGCTTTATATAAATCGCGAGCTGAGTCTTCTGGAATTCAACCGCCGTGTATTTGAGCAAGCCAAGGATGAAAATAATCCATTGCTTGAACGCTTACGTTTTCTTTGTATTGCCAGTACTAATCTGGACGAGTTTTTCGAGATTCGTGTTTCTGGTTTAAATCAGCAGGTTAAGTATGGCTCAGTGCAAACAGGGGAAGACAACCTAACACCCGTTGAAAGTTTGAAAAAGATTAGTGAAATAGCACATGAACTTGTAGAAGAGCAATATAAAATACTAAACGAAGTGCTCATTCCTGAGTTATCCAAAGAAAAAATACGCATCCTAAGACGCGCACAGTGGAAACCAAAATTATCGCGTTGGGTAAAACGTTATTTTAATCGGGAATTAATTCCTATCTTAAGTCCGATTGGCCTAGATCCATCACACCCCTTCCCACGCGTATTAAATAAGAACCTTTATTTTATCGTAACGCTGGAAGGAAAAGATGCCTTTGGACGCGAAGGTGGTTATGCAATAGTACAAGCACCACGTTCACTGCCACGTGTTATTGAAGTTCCAAAAGAACATTCAACGAGGACGCATGATTTTATTTTGTTATCGTCAGTATTGCATGATCACGTTGGTGAATTATTTCCAGGCATGAAGGTAAAGGGTTGTTTTCAATTTCGTGTTACACGGAATAGTGATCTGTTTGTCGATGATGAAGAGATTGATGACCTTTTGCGCGCACTTGAAGGCGAGTTGCCGTCACGACGTTATAATGACGCAGTCCGTCTAGAGGTTGCTGATAATTGCCCGGAAGAAATCATGAACTTCCTGCTTGATCAATTTAAATTAACCGAAGATGCACTTTATAAAGTTAATGGCCCGGTGAATCTGAATCGATTACTACAGCTTCATGATTTGGTTGACCGTCCTGATTTAGTCTATCCGGGTTTCACGCCAGATATACCGCCACGTTTATTGAAAACGACTAATATTTTTGAGACCTTACATAATGGCGATATCCTGCTTCTACATCCATTTCAATCGTTTGCCCCGGTTGTCGATTTTCTAAGACAAGCTGCAAATGACCCTGCAGTGTTATCGATAAAACAAACTTTGTATCGAACTGGTGGTGATTCAGCTGTCGTGTCAGCAATAAAAGATGCCGCACGTGCGGGAAAAGAAGTTACGGTTGTCATTGAATTACGCGCACGTTTTGATGAAGAAGCAAATATCGAATTGGCAAGCGATTTACAAGAGGCAGGGGCTCATGTCGTTTATGGTGTTGTTGGTTATAAAACCCATGCCAAAATGATCATGGTTGTTCGCCGAGAAGGGCGTTCTCTACGACGTTATGTACATCTTGGTACCGGGAACTATCATACTCGTACTGCCAGGCTATATACAGACTATGGTTTATTAACAGCAGATCAAGCTGTTGGTGAGGATGTAAACAAGCTCTTTCATCAAATGACCGGGCTGGGTCGAGCTACTAAATTGAAAAAATTATTACAGTCCCCCTTTACCTTGCATAAGGGGATTCTGGATTTTATTAATCAAGAAATAATTAACGCAAAGGCAGGCAAAGAGGCGCGTGTCATTGCTAAAATGAACGCCTTGGTTGATCCAGAGATTATTCGGGCCTTATATGAAGCTTCTATGGCAGGTGTAAAAGTTGATCTGATCATCCGCGGTATTTGTTGCTTGCGACCCGGTATAAAGGGTATCTCTGACAATATTCAGGTTCGTTCAATCATCGGCCGATTTCTTGAGCACACACGTGTCTTTTATTTTCATAATAATGGTGACCCAAATCTTTTTTGTTCCAGCGCGGATTGGATGCCTAGAAATCTTTTTCATCGTGTAGAGGCCTGTTTTCCTATAGAGGAAAAGCGTCCACGCGATCAAGTGATTAAGTTTGGTTTACTAAATTACCTTACTGATAATACGCAAGCATGGATATTACAGTCTGATGGCAGCTATCGCCATGCAAAAGCCGGTAATGCTAAACCAAGGTCAGCACAACAAGTGTTGCTGGATCAGTATTGTTAATGGCGTTAGTTAAAAATTAATTTGTAGTTTGTTACAGAAAGATAACTTTTTTCTGTTTCAAGGTCAGCTTCAGTCAAGGGATGATCTATAAGCCAGTTATCCTGAAAATCTAGTTCGATTGTTTCACCTTTAATTTTGATATCGATGTCAGGTATCTTTATCCCGTTTCGACTTCGATTTAATACGATCGCCAAACGTAAAATGATAATCAATTTTATCAGTTTATTTTTAACATCATCAGTCACCTGATCAAATAAATCTAGAGAAATTTTCCGTCGATGTAAACGAACCAGAATACTCAATAAAACTTGTTCCTGACGTGAAAATCCAGGCATGTCAGAATTGCTTAAAAGATAGGCAGCGTGTTTGTGGTATTGGTTATGCGCAATTGCTAAACCGACCTCATGTAATCGCGCTGCCCAACGAATCATTTTTAAATCTTCTCTTTTCTCTAATTGCCATTCGGCCTTGGCATTTTTGAATAAATGCTTGGTTATCTTCTCAACTCGTTCGGCATGTTCAACATCAACACTGTATCGATTCATCAATCGGTTGACGGTTTTATCACGAACATCCATGTCTTGCTGACGGCCAATCTGGTCGTACAATAAACCTTCTCGCAATGCGCCTTCCGAATATTCCATAGATTTAATTTCTAATGCTTTAAATACAGCAGACAGCACAACGACACCACCGACAAAGACAGGTTTGCGATTTTCAGGGAGGGCATCGAAATCAATTTTGTTGATATGTCCAAAAGAAATAAGCGACTTTCTTAATTCTGATAAAGACTCAGGGCATATGACAGAGTCATTCCAGCCTTTGGCAATAATGACATCGAGTATTGATCGTATGGTTCCAGAGGTGCCTATGGATTTGTCCCAACCATAGTGGTGATAGATGCTCTGTACATTTTCCAGTTCTTGTAGAGCTGCTATACAAGCTTTACGTAAACGCTTCGTCGTTATCTCGCCATCATTAAAGAAACGTTTGCTGATATTAACGCAGCCCATAAAC
>Ga0209630_10004646_pt1 | contig 11979 bp, 11 predicted proteins | sample COG_01_FD_184745 | JGI IMG/M metagenome (GOLD analysis project Ga0209630, IMG submission 184745) | Pelagic Microbial community sample from North Sea - COGITO 998_met_01 (SPAdes) (version 2) | ecosystem: Environmental > Aquatic > Marine > Neritic zone/Coastal water | place: Helgoland, sampling... | reverse complement strand
CGACCGTTGCGATGTAGAGCTCGAAGGCAACCAACCGCGGTCACTTGTGTGGGCGCGTTACCCGGGCGTTCTCAGCGACGACCCTCGGATTCACCTGTGTGCGCTGGCCTATCTCAGCGACAGCAACGCGATGGAAGCAGTTGCCCATGCACACCCGAAGGGCATGCCCGAAGACCACGAATCCTGGGACGAGACGTACATGACCGCCAGCCTGGATCACGCCATGTGGTTCCATCGCCCGGTCAATGCCAACGACTGGCTGCTCTTCGACATGGACGGCCACGGCATCCTCCGCACCCGAGGCCTGAGCACCGGCCATGTCTTCGCCGCCGACGGCACCCACATCGCCACCATCGCCCAGGAAGGCCTGATCCGCGAAGCTACGTGATGCTGGGAGCCTGTTCACCGTCGCACATATCAGCCTCTAGCGCGACGGCGGTCCCGCCCTCCGAGGCGATCAGGTCAACGGTCTCTTGTGCCGACGCCAGGACTCGGTCCACGGCGAGGACCTTCGCCGTTTCACGGGCGAATAGCAGCGCAGTGGCCCGACCGTGGTTCGTTCAGGATCACCCACCCATCGCTCTCGACTGCGTGAGAGCACGGGGCCACCGACTCGAAGCCGTCAGCGAGTCATGAAGGACTCGGGCTCCATATCGCCGAGCCTAGGTGGAGGCGTGGAGTGTTGCGGGCGCTCGCTACGAGGCGATGCGATTTCCAACCGCATTTTTGCTGCACCGTTAGAGTTCGCACATGGCACCACTGTTGCGAGCACAAGCAAGCGGCCCCGCCGCACTACGAGCACTCCTTGTTACTGGGCAGGAAACAAAACAACCGCTCGTGTTGCCAGGTTGTTACGACGCCCTCGGTGCCCGGCTGATCGAACAGGCCGACTTCAGTGCTGTGTACATGACCGGCTTCGGCACAACGGCATCGTTGCTCGGTCGTCCTGACGTCGGGCTGCTGGGCATGACCGAAATGGTCGACAACGCCCGACGTATCACCTCGGCGGTCGACCTCCCTGTGGTTGCAGATGCCGACACCGGCTACGGCAACCAGATCAATGTGATCCGCACCGTGCAGCAATACGAACGGGCCGGCATCGCTGGCATGCATATCGAGGATCAGATCCTGCCCAAGAAGTGCGGCCATATGGAGAACAAGCAGGTTGTCGACGCCAATGTCATGACCGCCAAGGTTGCCGCTGCCGCAGCTGCACGGACCGATGAGGACTTCGTGATCATCGCCCGTACCGACTCTCGTGCCGAACACGGTCTCGACGAGGCCATCCGCCGGGCATCAGCCTGTGCCGAGGCCGGCGCCGATGTGCTTTTCGTCGAGGCTCTCCAAGGCGAGGACGAGATCGAACGAGTCGCCGCCGAATTCAGTGGCATGCCGTTGTTGTTCAACTGGGTCGAGGGCGGCAAGACACCGCCGCTCAGCTACGACGAGATCGCATCCCTCGGCTATTCGATCATTTTGATGCCGATCATGACGCTGCTCGCCGCCACCGCTGCCATGCAACAGGCGCTTGCCCAGCTCAAGGAAGCCGGCACACCCACTCCGTTTGTGTCCGAGCTCATGAGCTTCGACGAATTCACCGACCTGATCGGCTTGCCCGAAATCAACGACCTCGAAGCCAGGTTCTCGTAACTGCTGGACTGTGGCATGGTTGGCTCATGACCTGGTTTGGTGACGTATTTGGCTTCGAAGAATCGAGCGAGAACATCGATCGTCACATCACGATCGATGGCGGCCACATGCACTCGGGCGGGAATGGCCGCACGTTCAGGAGCGGCACGCTCTCGGTGCCCACGCTCGATGAGTTACGAGACGAGGCTGATGCTGTGGCAGACCAGGTGCCGGGTTCGCTGAGGATCCGCGAGGTTGTAGCCGATGCCCAGGCGCTTCATATCGACCCGGCGAATGCGGGCGCGCTGTTTCAGGTCGCGTCCCAATGCAATCTGCTGGAGATGGCGTCGCCCGACGCAACCCCCGGCGACGGCATCACCATCTACGAGTACGACCACACCCAAGGACCAGCATGCGCTATCGCATGTGCCGCTGGCACCTTGCAGCGGAACTGGTTCGCCCAGTCGACAGAAGATCAAGTCGACACGCTGGCCGCGGTTGGCAAGGACCTCGGCAATCGTTCAGACCACAACGGCTATGGCCACTTCTGGGAGATGCGTAATGGTTATGCGCTCTTGACCGGTGCGGTTCCCGACGATGTGCCCGAGGCCCACGACGAACTAGCGATCGGCATCCACGCCGACACCGAGGTGACGCTTGCAGGCGCCGGCCACACTGTTACCCAGGCATATTGCAGCGCGCTACCACTTGGCTACTCGTCGGTCGACACGGACCAAGTCGCGCCGCTCGCTCGCATGGTTCTCAACTCGTCGTACGAGGCAACACTCGCCGCTGGAGCGATCAACGCGGCACGCTCCGGCAACAACACCGTGTGGCTCACACTCGTTGGCGGCGGCGTCTTCCATAACCCCATCACATGGATCGTCGACGCCATCGAACGAGCATGCAACCTCTATGCCGACGTCGACTTGGACATCGCCATCGTCAGCTACCGCAACTCGAACCCAGCACTACGCCGACTGCTGGGCTAAGGCTTGGCATTCTTCGTCATTTCTGGGTTTCTGGGTTTCTGACATTTCAAACATCCGCGTCTAGCTGCGTCCTGCGCCGCCTCAATCGGCTGAACATCTGTGCGCCGCAGCTCAGTGTCCGGGGTCGACGCCCATGAGTTCGTAGAGTTTCGCAGCGTTGAAACCAGGCTGCTGACTCGCGTTGATCAGCACAGCTTCCTTGGCTGCGATGTCGGCTGCAGCCTGAGGAACCTGGTCAGCAACCTTGATAGGAATCACCACCGCTCCGTGTTGGTCAGCATGGATCAGGTCGCCCGGTTCGACATGCATGCCCAGCACTTCGACCGGCACGTTGTACTCCTCCACCCGGACCCAAGCGTGCGATGGCCCAGGCATGCCGGCCAACAGCTGGAAGCCTTCGGCCGAGTCAGGAAGATCACGGATGCTGCCATTGGTGATTACACCGAGCGATCCCAGGCCCTTGTGGATGCTGGTGTTGACCTCGCCCCACCATGCGCCGTAGCCCGGGATCTCGTCGATGTCCTCGATCACCGTGATGGTCGGGCCGGGGCCCTCGCCGATGTGTTCGTAGTACGCGAGCCGGATACGAGTCGCCTCATCAGCGTCGGCCGTCGGTGGCGTCTGGGCACGAATCTTGCCAGTGCGGGCATAGCCAACAATTGGTTCGAGATGTGGCCGAGGGGAAAAGAACGGCGAGATCGTATAGCCGTAACCTCGACGTTCAGGGGCAACGACCTCAAGCGCATTACACACCGTTGGGGTGTCAAGCGCTCGCAACGCCGTCAGGACTTCGTCGGAAACTGGACCGGTCATGCTGCACTCCCTGCTGGGTGGAGCACGCCACCTAGGACGGTGCCCCACACTTCGATGTCCTTCAACGTAACCGGATCGACCAGGAGTGGATCCTCTTCAAGCACCGCGAAGTCGGCCAGCTTGCCCGCTTCGATGCTGCCCATCTCATGGTCAAGCTTGAGCTGATAGGCAGCGTCAAGCGTGATCGCCTTCATCGCGTCCATCACCGGGATTCGCTCATCCGGACCGAGCACTTCGCCGGTCGCCGTCAGCCGGTTCACGGCGCACCATGCGGTGTGCAGATGACCCATCGGTGTGATTGGCGTGTCGCTGTGGATCGAGAAACTGACGCCCTCACGAAGCGCCGTTGCGCAGGCGTCCATGCCTGCCGCTCGCTCAGGGCCAACAGTGAAATCGCGGTGTTGGTCACCCCAGTAAAAGATGTGGTTGCTGAAGATATTGGCGCACATGCCAAGCGCTGCCATACGTTTGTATTGCGCAGGTGTCGTGAGCTGGCTGTGCTGAACCGTGTGGCGATGATCCCACCGGGGATGGCGCTCAAGGGCCTGCTCGACCGCATCGATGAAGACCTCAGCTGCTTGGTCGCCGTTGCAGTGACAGTGGACCGTGATGCCAGCGGCATGGTGCGTGGCCACAATGTCTGCCATCTGATCGGGCGGGATCAACCACAGGCCGTTTTCGTCTGCGCCCTCGGGTGGGTTGTAGTAGTACGGCCATGAAATTCGAGCAGTGAAACCCTGAATCGAACCATCGAGCACCAGCTTGACAATGCCGAAGCGAAGCTTGTCGGTGGTCTGGCTCTTCAGTTCGGTGACGATTCCCGCAAGCTCATCAGGATCAGCGGGACCGCCAAATGCTGGTGCGCCTGCCACCATGACTCGAGCGGGATACGCGGGGTCATCGGTGGCTTTGCGCCACGAATCGAGCGACTCGGCATCGTTCACCCGAGTGGTGCCGAGATCGGTGACCAACGTGTGGCCCGCGTTCCGTGCCTCGTACGCGTAGTTCCACTTGGCCGTGTCTGACCCAATGGCCTTCATAAGGTCGACCATGCCAGCGCTCGCCAGACTCATGGCCGCGGGTTCCTGCAACTCACCATTGGGCGTATTGTCGGCGTTGCGCGCAACGCCCGGCGTGGTCGTGTGTTCGTTGATCTCGGAACGCTCGAGTAACGCGGTGTTCACCGTGGCCAAGTGGCCACTGGCGTGGTAGACGTAGATCGAACGGTCGGTGCTGACCCGATCGAGGTGCACCGCAACCAGTCGTTCCTCGTCGAAGTACAACGGGTCGAGTCCCCACGCGATCAATGGCTCAGCGGGATCAGTGATGGCACTCTCGTATTCAGCCAGTCGGTCGAGTACCTCTTCGACGTTCTTGCAGCCTTTCCACAGCTTGCCATGCGGGTCTTTGCGATCGAAGAAGCCTACGTATGGGAATTGCCAGACGCCGCCAGCCATCACATGGGTGTGGGCTTCTATGAAACCCGGCGTGAGGACCTTGTCGGCGAACGTGTTGTCGACCGAATGTTCTCCCCAACCAGCGAGTTCCTCGACGGTGCCCACCCCGAGCACCCGTCCGTCTCGGACTGCAACGGCTTCAGCAAAGGGGAACGCCGGATTCATTGTGATGACCCGTCGGGCCGGATAGATCGTCGCTGCCATAAGAGAAACCTCGTTGGTGAATCAGTCGGTGTCCGATTGTTGCACCTCGCGCTAGTTCGTTGTGAGGCGAGCCCATTTCTCAACACCGGTGGTTGAATAGAATCGTGGTTGAACAAAACAAATGGATGGCAAAGGTCGAAGAAGATCCAAACCATTCCTCGTGGTACATAGAACGCTTTCGCACGATGGCCGCCGAAGGCCGCGATCTGGGCGGCGAAGCCAGGCTGATCAACGCGATGTGTGCGCCCGCCTCCCGCATTCTCGACGCTGGCTGCGGGCCTGGTCGCGTCAGTGCCTTCCTCCATGCCGCTGGCCACGACGTCGTAGGTGTCGATGTCGACCCGGCCTTGATCGCCGCTGCCGAAGAAGACCACCCAGGGCCACGGTGGTTCGTTTCCGACCTGGCGGAGCTGGATCTGCCAGCCGCGGGCGTCTACGAACCGTTCGACATCGCCGTGTGTGCAGGCAATGTGGCTACGTTCCTCGCGCCCAGCACTCGGATCGAGGTTCTGACCCGGCTCGGGCGACACATCACCAAAGGCGGCCGAATCGTGATTGGTTTTGGGCTCCACCGCGACTATGAACTCCACGAATTTCGTTCAGATGTCGTTGCGGCCGGTTTGCAGATTCAGCTCGAACTCGACAGCTGGGACGTGCGGCCATTCACCCCAGAATCCGACTTCCTCGTCGCCGTGCTCTCCCACGAAGTCGGCCCTATCAACACATAGACCTAGAATCGTCAGGAGTTCGAGGCGGCTCCTGCTCCCGACAACAATCCAAGAATGCTGGTGCCGCAAACCTCGGTGGTCATGAGCTGTGGTGATAGGTCACTTGGGTCGATGTTTGCGATATCGCCCATCTGGGCATGCAGGCACTCAGCGGTTGTCGCGTCGTCGATGCCAAACGCCTCGCTGATCTGCTCGATCTGTTCGGTGCGCACCCGAGTGAGCTCACATACCCGGAGCAAGTAGTCCTCGAGATTGCGGCTGGATTCAAGATTGGCCTGTTGTACCCCGGTTGGGAGCACGAAGGATGCCGTCGGCTCATATCCCGTCGATGCGTAGGCCTGCCCAATCGCGGCAAACCCCGTGCGCAAGGCGGCAATATCATTGGTAATCACAGCTGGCGCCTGTTCGGCAATTTGCTCGAGCTGAATATCGATATCGGTAAACACCTCAGCATCTGGTGTGGTGATGAACCGCACTGCGCTGTCAGTTACAAATGCATTGGCTGGATTGCAGAACGCTACCGAGGAAGTAATCGGCGTCTCTGTCTGGGCTGGCTCTGTCTGGGCTGGCTCTGTCGATGAGGTTTGGTCAGATGCCGATGAGCAGCTCACCGCAGCAAGCGCTACGAGTAGCGCGAACAAGACCGCTCCGCCACTCTTCATGTGTCGCTGACACCAATGAAGACCAGCTGACTTCCCCGGTCGACTCCATCGACCCATGGGTTGCCGCGACGCAACGTCCACCGCTTGCCGACACGTTGAAGAATCATCTGATGATCGGGCTCTTCATCGAGCCACACGATTCCCTTGGCGCGCACAACATGATCACCGAGATCTGCCATCATTACCTCGATCAGCGGTCGGTCGACCGGCCCGCCATCGTGGGCCCAGTCCCAAGTGGTGAAGATCTCATGGGCATGGATATGGGCCGGCGTCCGCGTGCCAGGCTGATCGGTGACGCCCAAAAGCAACATGGGATCCACCGCCGCGTCCTGCGCTTGGATGACCACGGCATCGGGGCACGTGTTGCACAGCCACTCCTCGGTGGCGGCCAGATGACCGGCATCGACCAAATCGGTCTTGTTCAAGATCACGATGTCACCCGATGCCAGCTGAGCAACAATCGTGTCGCCCACATATTTGTCACGAGATTTCGTGCGAATGGTCTCTGCGTCGACGACAACGATCGTGGCATCGAGTCGGAATCCAGGACTGTGGCCCCATGCAGCGATGGCCGCTGGATCGGCAACACCGGATGCCTCGATGACGAGACGCTCGGGCGCAGGGTCAAGCTCACGTATCGTTCCGAGGGCGGTGGCAAAACCATCGACCAGCGAACAGCAGATACACCCATTTGATAGCGCCATGGTGTCGCCGTCGGTTGAATCAATCAGGGCTTCGTCGATATTGATGTCACCGAAATCGTTGACCAACACCGCGATGCGTGCGTCGGCGTTCGCCAGGATGTGATTGAGCAACGTCGTTTTGCCAGCACCCAGATAACCGCCGAGCACCGTTACTGAGATATCAGCCATGCAAACAGTCTGCCCCTGTTTCTTCTTTGATCGTTCGCGCCAAGTTATTCGACAGCAGCGAAGTGGCCGGGCGCAACTTCGACAAGCTGGACCCGTTCCGGTGCTTCGCCCGGCCCCCAACGAGGGCTCGGGATCTCGTCGGTCAGCAGTGGCCGGCGCTGACGCAGACGCGGATCGGCGATCGGCACGGCAGACAACAATCGTTTGGTGTACGAGTGCTTCGGGTTTTCAAAGATGTCGGCCCGCGACCCAAGTTCGACGATCTGTCCGAGATACATCACGGCAACTCGGTGGCTGATACGTTCGACGACCGCAAGGTCGTGGCTGATGAACAGATAACTCAGGTTCATCTCATCTTGCAGATCCATCATCAGGTTCACGACCTGCGCCTGGATCGACACGTCAAGAGCCGATACCGCCTCGTCGGCAATGACCAGCTTTGGCTCGAGCGCCAGCGCACGCGCAATACAGATGCGTTGCCGTTGCCCGCCCGAGAACTGGTGAGGAAACTGGTCGGTGTGTTCCGGCTCGAGCCCAACCTTCCGGAAGAGTTCCTTCACCTGTTCGTCGATCTCGGTTGCTGCACCGACACTATGCACCTTGAGTGGTTCGGCAACGGCCCGACCGACGGTCCGCCGCGGATCCAGGCTGGCGAACGGATCTTGAAAGATGATCTGCATCTTGGTGCGATGGGGACGTAGTGCTCGAGGCCCCAGGTTGGTGATGTCTCGGCCAGCGAGATTGATCGAGCCACTGGTCGGATCGAGGAGCCGAATAATGAGATGCGCAAGTGTGGATTTTCCACAACCACTCTCGCCAACAACAGCGAGTGTCTCGCCCCTGCCGACAGCCAGCGATACATGCTCAACGGCGTGCACCTTGGAACCGCCGCCAACGGGAAACTCTTTGGATAGATCGGTGACCTCGACCAGAGGTTGGCTGTCGTTCACTGGAAGTCGACGAGGTCGAAGCGGGCTGGTTTGGTCGTGCCGGCCATGGATCCAAGCTTTGGCACCGACGCCAGCAACGCTTGGGTATAGGGCTCTTGCGGCCTTTCGAAAATATCGAACACCGAACCCGACTCGACAAGTTTTGAGCGATTCATCACGACGACATCGTCGGCGACTTCGGCAACGACACCCATGTCGTGGGTGATGATCATGACCGCAGCGTCGGTTTCGTCTTGTAGTTGACGCATCAGGCCCAAGATCTGGGCCTGGATGGTCACATCGAGTGCGGTAGTAGGTTCGTCGGCAATCAACACTGTTGGATCACAAGACAACGCCATCGCGATCATGACCCGCTGGCGCATACCACCAGACATCTGGTGCGGATACTCCTTGAGCCGCCGGGCTGCTTCGGGGATCCGGACCCGATCGAACATTTCGAGCGCCCGCTCGTTGGCCGCCTTGCGATGAAGGCCCTGATGCAACATGACAGCCTCGGCTACCTGGTTACCAACCGTGTACACGGGGTTCAGGCTGGTGAGCGGCTCTTGAAAGATCATCGAGATCTCGTTGCCGCGAATATCGCGTAGCACCGCCTCGGGTTGGGTAACCAAGTCGATCACCGAGCCGTCAGGAGTGCGAAACAGCAACTCACCATCGGCGATTTTGGCCCGCGTTCCCAGCGTGACCAGCCGCATGATGGACAGCGCGGTCACCGATTTTCCCGACCCGGACTCACCAACGATGGCCAGGGTCTGGCCCTCGTGAAGATCGAAGGAGAGTCCGTCGACGGCAACAAAGTCGTCGAACGTCACAGTAAGGCCACGAACGGAAAGTAGTGGTTTGGTCTCTGTCATGTCAGCGTCCCCTCAGCTTGGGGTTATACGCATCTTGAAGACCATCGCCAACAAGCGACAGGCCGAGAACCGTTAGGAAGATTGCCATGCCAGGGAACGTGACCGCCCACCAGTTGGTGGTGAAGAACTCACGAGCGCGCCCGATAGCGAACCCCCAACTCAGGCTGCCCGGATCCCCAAGACCAAGGAAGGCTAGGCCTGCTTCGATCACAATCGCTGCGCCCATAATCAGGGTCGCTGACACAATCAACGTTGGCAGTGCGTTCGGCAAGATGACCCGCGTGATGATACGCAGGTCACTGGCACCAATGGCTCGGGCAGCCTTTACGTACTCGAGGTTTTTGATACGTAAGAATTCGGCCCGGGTGAGTCGCATGAGTTGTGGCCAACTAATCGATCCAATCGCAAACGTGATGGTCCAATAGGACGGCTCAAACAATGCCACCACCACGATCGCAAACAACAACCCAGGAAGCACTTGGAAGAATTCGGTGATCCTCATGAGGAGGCTGTCGACCCAGCCGCCGTAGTACCCAGCAAGGGCTCCCAGCGACAATCCGACAAAGATGATCATCGCCGAAGCACCGGCAGCGATCTTCAGCGTCGCAGCTCCGCCGTAGATCACGATCGTCCAGATATCTCGCCCCAGATTGTCGGTGCCCATAAGTCCTCCACCTTCGCTACCGGGACTTACGTGGGGTCCGCCAACACGGGCACCCGGATCGCGGTCAAAGAAGAGCGGCACGATGAAACTCAGTATCAACATGCTGGTAAGCAGAAATACCCCGAAGATCGCGGCCTTGTTGCGCACGAACATCCGCAACGCCTCGCGGCCAGGAGCCGCACCGATACCACTCACTCCGGCAGGCAGGTCGGGCGAGACTGGCTGAAGAGATTCAGGCATTGACGCCACCCGTCACCCGAATTCGCGGATCAATCAATCGGTACGTGAGATCGGTCAGCAGGTTGGCGACGATCACCACAACCGACGCCAACAACAACACGCCGAGCAGCACCGGCGCATCTCGACGCAACAGAGCATCGAACGCCAGCCGCCCGATGCCAGGCCACGCGAAGACTGTCTCGACCAGGATTGCCCCTGAGAGTGCCGTGCCGAACTGCAAGCCCAGAATCGTCACCACCGGGATGAGCCCATTGCGTAGGCCATGTTTAAAGACGACCGACCGTTCACTGAGACCCTTGGCTCGGGCTGTACGCACATAGTCCGACTCGAGGACCTCGAGCATCGAGGCCCGCGACAACCGGCTGTATTGAGCCAAAAAGATAAACCCCAACGTGAGCGCCGGCAAGATCAGATGCTGGCCAAGGTCAAGCAACGACTCGAACCAATTCCCTTCGAAACCCAAATCATGATTGCCCGACACCGGGAAGAAATCGACCTTGACTGCCACGAATATCAGCAGGAGCAGCCCTGACCAGAATGCAGGCATAGCAAACCCGACCAACGCCAGCACCGTGATCAACTGGCTCAATAGGCTCGTGGGCTTTCGGGCCGCGATCGTGCCGATCGACACTCCGACGACGAACGCAAACGCAAGTGCACTGAACGCCAGCAGGGCCGTTGCGCCAAGACGGTCAAAGATCAGTGACGTGACCGATTGTCCATCCCAGATCGACTCGCCCAAGTCTCCCTGCACCACGTCGCCGACATAGTTACCCAGCTGAACAACGAATGGATCATCAAGTCCGTACCGAGCGCGGATCTCTGCCAGCTCTTCAGGACTCGACGCCGACTGGTCGCCGGCAATCACATCGGCCGCGTCACCAGGAGCGACGTGGATAAGCGTGAAATTGAGGACGATGACGGCCAGGATCAGACCCAAAGCCTGGGCGATCCTGGCCACTATCGCTCTCACGTTTGGTTACTCGCCATCGAGCCAGACTTCGTGCCACGGGCTCATGAAGCCCCAGATACCCGTAGGTGGGTTCTGCACTCGTGGCTTGCGGATCTGGTACCAGTCAGGCTTACCGAGATAGACGATCGGGGCATCCTGGTTGATGAGTTCCGATGCTTCGAAGTACGCCGCTTGGCGGGCATCGTTGTCGAAGGTCGCCGCTGCGGTGTCGAGTAGCGCATCGACCTCTTCATTGCAGTACCAAGCGTTGTTCGACCAGATCACACCAGGAGGTTCGATTCGGTTTTCGCAGTCATAACTGCGATGTACACCGATCACTGGGTCGCCCCAGTTCCATACCTGGGTATAGGTGATGTCATAGGTACCACCAGCCACCGCGGCTGCCCATGTTGGGAAGTCGGGTACCTGGCGGATGTTCACGGTTACACCAATAGCGGAGAGGTCCTGCTGGATAAATTCAGCAGTCGGCAACATGGCAGCAGTAGCGGGCATGTCGAGCTCGAAACCGTCTCCCAAACCAACCGACTCAAGCAAGGCTGTGGCCTCGTCGGGGGCGAGGCGGTCATAGTTGGTTGCGTCGGCATTGTAGAACGGGCTCGCGTTCTGGATACCGGTGACGTTGGCCGAGCTACGACCGAGCTGCACGATGTCGCGCCAGCCCTGTTGGTCAATGGCCAGCGAGATTGCCTGGCGAGCCTCAACGGTAGACAATACGTCGCTACGGGTGTTCAGGAAGAGCCAATCGATCTGACCAATCGCTTCGTGGCCCTTGGCCTCGACGACGAATCGATCGTCTTCTTCGAACTGCTGGGTTGCCGCCGCATTTGGCGACGTGATCATGTCGTAGTCGCCGTTCTCAAGCCCAAGGATGGCAGTGTTCGGATCAGGCACGATATCGATGATGATTTCATCGAGCAGCGGATAGCCCTCGAGGAAGAAGT
>Ga0209630_10004638_pt1 | contig 11991 bp, 12 predicted proteins | sample COG_01_FD_184745 | JGI IMG/M metagenome (GOLD analysis project Ga0209630, IMG submission 184745) | Pelagic Microbial community sample from North Sea - COGITO 998_met_01 (SPAdes) (version 2) | ecosystem: Environmental > Aquatic > Marine > Neritic zone/Coastal water | place: Helgoland, sampling... | reverse complement strand
GAGAGTTCAAACTTAGGATGTCCAATGTTGGGCGTCCGAAGTGTCAGCTATGGTTCGAGAAGAACAATCCCGATCATCAGGAGCCTCTGCCTACGTCATTTAAAATCAATATGATATTTGGTGACATGGTGGAGGCTCTGCTAAAAGGTTTGCTTAGAGCATCTGGAACAGAGTTTGGTGACAATGAAAAGGTAACACTGTCACTAAACGACAAGGATGAAGTCTCTGGTGAGTATGACATGTTGTTGGATGGCAAGATAGATGATGTCAAGTCAGCTAGTACATGGTCATACGAGAATAAGTTTGTTGACTTCTACACACTAGAGAAGGGTGACTCCTTTGGCTACGTGCCACAGCTTGTAGGCTACGCTGCAGCCGCTAACAAAAAGGTTGGTGGTTGGTGGGTTGTTAATAAAAACAACGGTAGCTTCAAGTATGTCTCAGCAGCAGAGGTAGACAAGGATAGAGTGTTACAAAAGATAAGGGATGTACACACCTACCTTGATAGCAATGCACCCTTTGAGAGATGCTTTACAGACGAACCAGAGGTATACAGAGGTAAGGCTAGTGGTAACTATAAGCTACCCAAGTCCTGCACCTTCTGTAACCACAAGTTCAAATGCTGGCCTGAACTAAAGAGCCTACCATCTAAGGTATACAGTGGCAAGAAAGAGCCACCTACCGTACACTACACAAAACTAAGAGGTGAATATGACTACAGTAACAATTAATGATACAGACTACGAAACAGATAGTATGTCTGACAAACAAAAAGAGATAGTACAATTGCTACAACAGAACCTAGTATCTGTTAATATGCTAGAGCACTGGATGCAGTGTGTTAAGTTTGTGGGGGAGATGAAGACAAGAGAACTAGAGAAGTCTCTAAAAGAAGAAACAGAGATGGTTCGTGCTCGTAACGAAAAAGGACATTATATAGCAGATGACCCAGACACCCCAGAAAACGAAGCGTGGGTTGAGAAGCCTAAAGAAAAGAAGGAGTAACCCTAGAAGGTATCGCAGTGGCTTAGAGAAAGAAGTTGCTGACTACCTAAGAGATAGACAGAACCAAGTCAGGTATGAACGTTTAAAGATAGAGTGGGAAGACTTACGCTATAGAACGTACACGCCTGACTTTATTTTAGACAACGGTATCATAATAGAAACGAAAGGTATCTTTGATTCAGAAGATAGACGTAAGCATCTAGCCATACGAGAACAACATCCAGAGTTAGATATACGTTTTATTTTCAGCAACAGCAAAGCAAAGCTGTACAAAGGTGCGAAGTCAAGATACTATGAGTGGTGTGATAAGTATGAGTTCCAGTGGGATCATCGTGTCATACCTGAAGCGTGGTTAAAAGAGAAGGGTAGACCTACGAAGTTAAAACTTATTCCTTTTAAAGGAGAAAGAAAGTAACATGACTAAGTATAAAATAGGAGCAGATGAAGTAGCATTAGTATTAAAGCCTTGTTCTTTTGATAGTAAAGGTAGGTGGACAGGTGAGTTAAACACAGGGCTTGTAGTAGGAGAACAGAATCTACTCAGTCCTGAAGATGTCTCATACCTAGTTCACTTGGCTACACTCATGGGTGCATTTTTAGAACTTGCACAACATGATCAAGATCTTTATACTATGGTTGAAGAACACAGAAACGAGTTAGTAGGTTATGAGGACGAAGAAGATATGCCACTGTACGAGAAGGTAGAAGGTACAGAAGGTAAAGTCTTGAAGCTTACTAGATTTACAAAGACACAAGGAAATGCATAATGGATACTATTGATACACTTACTATGAACGGACAGACTATCACACTAGACTGCGATCCTGTAGATAAGCCACCACATTATACACATGGAGAAATAGAGTGTATAGAAGCTATCCGTGAGGTAGTTAGAAGAGTCAATGATGGAGAAGAAGGATATTATCTAGGTAACATATTTAAATATTTATGGAGATATAATGACAAGGATGGTTTAGAAGGTTTAGAAAAAGGTTACAAGTATTACGGATGGTTAATTCAACGATACAAGGAAACGCATAAGTGATAGCAGGAAAGAAAAAGTTTAGCGTTACATTTCTACTAGAAGTAGATGAACCGTGTAACGTTCTATCAACTGTAGAGGATGCACATGTGGAAGATGTACATGATCTAATACATAATACGTTCCACGACATAGACGATGTGAATATAGAAAACTTAAATATAAGGGAGAGACTATGATTAATGCTAGTGACATCGAAGCATTTGAATATTATAACGATCTAGAGTTAGGTAACGTGTTGCCTACAGACTATCAAACGTTTATACACAAATCCAGGTACTCCAAGTGGCTACCTAAAGAACTAAGACGTGAGAGTTGGGCAGAGACAGTTGATCGTTACATGAAGAATATTGTTGCTGACAAGCTTGGTAAAAAAGATTACGATGATATAAGAAAAGCTATACTTAACTTAGAAGTCATGCCATCCATGAGAGCTATGATGACTGCAGGTGCAGCAGCAGACAGAGATAATACATGTATATACAACTGTAGCTACCTACCTGTAGATGATCCAAAGTCTTTTGATGAAGCTATGTTTATCCTTCTGTGTGGCACTGGCGTTGGCTTTAGTGTAGAGAGACAATACATAAACAAGCTACCTGAAGTACCTGACTTGTATGACAGTGAGACTACCATCGTAGTGCAGGATAGTAAAGAAGGTTGGGCTAAATCTTTTAGACAACTACTAGCTCTACTGTGGGCAGGTGAGATACCTAAGTGGAACATGTCTAAGATCAGACCTGCAGGTGCTAGGTTAGAAACGTTTGGTGGTAGAGCTAGTGGCCCTGCTCCATTGGTAGATCTGTTTAACTTTACTGTACAAACATTTAAGAACGCACAAGGACGTAAACTAAACGCACTAGAGTGTCACGATATCATGTGCTTTGTAGGACAGATAGTAGTTTCTGGTGGCGTTAGACGCAGTGCTATGATATCATTATCAAACCTGAGTGATGATCGTATGCGTCACGCTAAGTCAGGACAGTGGTGGGAAACTGCAGGGCATCGTGCTCTAGCAAACAACTCTGTATCTTACACAGAGAAGCCCGACATGGACTCCTTCTTGCGTGAGTGGTCATCACTTGTAGAAAGTAAATCTGGTGAAAGGGGAATATTTAACCGTGAAGCATCTAAGAAACAAGCTGCAAAGTATGACAGACGTGATCCTAACTTTGAGTTCGGAACTAATCCATGTAGTGAGATTATACTCAGGCCGTATCAGTTCTGTAATCTTACGGAAGTTGTTGTCAGGGCTGGAGATGACGTGGATTCTATTGCGAGAAAAGTCAGGCTTGCAGCGATACTTGGAACAGTTCAGTCCACATATACTAAGTTCCCATATCTGCGAAAGGTGTGGCAGCGAAATACCGAAGAAGAACGATTGTTGGGTTTGTCACTCACAGGGATAATGGATAACCCTTTAATGACAACAAAGAATAAAGGTCTTAATAAAACATTGGAGTTCCTAAGAAATGTATCTGTATCTACTAATGCTGAATATGCTAGTCTTTTTAACATACCCTGCTCTGCTGCGATTAGCTGCAACAAACCATCAGGAACTGTCTCACAGTTGGTTGACAGTGCCAGTGGTATACACTCTCGCCATAGTGCATATTATATCCGTACTGTTCGCGCTGACGTAAACGATCCACTGACACAGTTTATGAAAGATCAAGGCATACCTAATGAGCCATGCGTTATGAAACCTGACACCACTGCAGTGTTTAGTTTTCCTATAAAGTCTCCTAACAAAGCAGTTACTCGTAATGACCTAACAGCTATAGAACAACTAGAGACATGGCTAGAGTATCAAAGACATTGGTGTGAGCATAAACCTAGCGTCACCTGCACTGTTCGTGAGGATGAGTGGCTAGACGTAGGTGCGTTTGTGTATAGACACTTTGACGAAATGAGTGGTATATCCTTCCTACCCCACTCAGATCACACATACCAACAGGCACCCTATCAGGAGTGTAGCAAAGAGGAGTACAATAAACTCCTTAAAGCTATGCCTCGTAGCATAGAGTGGTCAGCTTTGTGTGATTATGAAAAGGAAGATAACACTGCAGCTATGCAAACACTAGCCTGTACTGGCGATACGTGTGAGATAGTTGACTTAACATAAAGGAGATAATTATTATGTTAGTATTTAATTTACTTGTACCTGTAGTCTACGCTTTAACACTTTACGGTGGTTACAATAATGTAGCTAAACCAGTGGCTAAAGCAACATACGAAACAGGCGTTGTTGTTTACGAAAAAAGTATAGACATCATTAAAGATATTACTACAGATGATGCAATTACAGAAGATTCATAATAGTGTATGTCTTAGTGCTCATAATGTCTATTGCGCCAGGGTATGTTCAGGTACAAGCAGTTAATCATATATACCTTACTATGGAAAGTTGCAAAGATGGCGCATCTTACATACGTAGTGATCTTATGAGTGCTAGACCTACACCTCAATCCACTGTGTCTGCTTATTGCACAGAGATACCAACAGAGGTATAATGAACATAGAGCGTGAAGCAAAGATACACATGGAAAGAAAGCTAAAGCTTTTCTTTGAGGAGCTAGAAGTAAAGTTACGTCCTGTAAGAAAACACATAGAAGAAAATCTGCGTGAGGATATATACAAAGTCAGAGCTTTACAGGACATAGATGACATACTTATGATAGCTAAATACGCTGCAGAAAAGTATGGTCTAAAATAAAAGGGTAGCCGTTGACTTAGCGTTGGCGGCTACTCTGGTTTTGCAGCCTCTTTATACAGAGATAGTATAGCTTTAAACTGGTTTAACTCAGAAGGATTCATTGTTAGAGGATCTTTTATCTCTACCTTTTTTAACTCCTCCTCTGTTGCACCTTCATCTCGCAATGCATCTAAACGTATTTTATGGAACGTCTTCTTAGCGTTCTTGTATTGTTCACTATTACCAGAGTAGTTTATGGTGTCATACTTTTGTTTATTTAGTCTGTGTTCTTCCGACAGTACAGGCATAGCTTCATTTACTGCTGCTCTAGTTTGTTTAAGTATCTTGTTTACTTCCTGTCTTCGATATGTGTTAGTACCCTTTATAAAGTTTTTATCTGCTAGTAATGCTCTAGCTTTTCTTTCTAATAAGGGTGATAAGGTTTCGTTGAACAACCTATCATACATAGCAACCTGGCTTCTTTTGTTAGCTTTGAATCCTCGTAGCCCTGCCATAGTGTATACTTTTTCAGCAGCAGTTTTAGATGGTACTACTCGCACACCAAAAATAGAAGCTAATGGATTCGGGTCATACAAGTCACCCTCTCTGGTTGATACACGCAACTGACTGAAATCGTTTTCTTCATTAACGTCACGAAATATATCCAGTATATTATCTAGATATCTCGTAGCCTCTAAAGTAAACACCTCTGTGCCACTCCTTTTTACTAGCTCCATCTTACCAGTTTCAGGATCTATAATAGCTTTCTGTCTCTTGTCTTTATGTATATCTGTATCACGGATAAAACCTACAGCCCTGTCTACAGTCTGAAAGGGCCTAGTAAAGCCAGCCAAGAAACTACCTGCTCTTCTTTGTAGTTCTGCTGCACCAGCTTCCCCATTTGTTTCGTCAAACATCATGTCTAATATTCTGTACATATCGTTACCGAACTGTATGTCTTTAGCAAACTGACCTACACCTACTTGTACAAGTGCATCTTCAAGTGCTTCAGGTGTAGCTTTAGCAAAGTATGGTAGCTGATCTTTCATATTAGGATCTGCTTCACCTACGCCACCAAACTTTCCTTGCCTAGCTAACTGGTTAAACAGTCTACCCATAGCCAAGAACTCAGACATAGGAAAAGCGTTCTTTGTATCTACGGTTGTTCCACCACCTACGTCTAGCTGTGTAGATTCCAAGCCTCTGTCTTGTCTCTCTTGATCCATACGAGCAGCTAAGATTAAACCTGTAGTACCCACTGCTGCACGACTAAAAGCTTCTGAAGTTGCTATGTCTGCTTTACCACGCACGATAGCAGCAGTAGGAGCTATTAAACCTGCAGGACCAACCTGCCATACTGTAGCTATTGTGTTATTAAAGAACCTACCAAACGGTAGTATAGATCCTAGTACAGGCAAGTTAGATATACTCTCAACAAACTTAGCTGCGCTTCTTATAGCTGGCATCTGCTCCTTTGTGGTGTAGTCTTTAGAGAAAACACTCCTCATTGTGCTATCTACTGCCATGCCTAAAACATCTTCATCTATGGCGTTTAGATTATTAGTACGCATTACTTCAGCTAGACTCACACTGTTCTTTATTCTCAATTGCTTATCTAACTCAGTCATAAACATCTGTGACTTAGTAAAAGTATCCTGTGCTCTAACCCCTGTCAATCTAGATGAGGCATCAACAAATCCCTCCACAGTCTTGTACACTTTACTGTTTGGATTTATGTCAAACTTATCTGCTGATATCTCTACACCAGTACCACCCACTGTCTCGTGAAGCAAGCCTCTTATATCTTTGTTTTCTTCTAAAAACTTCATGTAAGCGTCATGTGTAGTAAACGGATCAGCTAGGTTTCTAAACTTATCCCCTTGTATTTTCCAGTATACTGAGCCTATTCTTTGCGCTTCTTTGTTACCTGAGATAGCTCCGTAAGCATAAAATGCACCACCGTTTAACATATCAGCTACCGTAGAGCCTAAGTAATACTGTGACCAACCAAATATGTTAGCTGCTGTTGTAGGCACAGAGGACACAAGTGCTCTACGCCAAACGTTTTGGAAGTACATTAGTTTCTTTGGTTGTTTTTCCTTAGATAAAAAGTAACCTGGTATACCATCTTCTAATGCATCTCGTATCTCTTTACGTTCTAACGATTGATTAATTATATCATTGCCCATGACAACACCAGCGTTAAGCTTGTTCTTAGCTTGCGCAAATACAGATAGCTCTCTACCTAGCCCACTAGAGTATGATGCTATCACGTCACTAAGTTTAACTTTAGCTGCAGCAACATCTCCTAAGTGTATGCCTGTAGCTTTCTCAAAGTCTTTTGACATAGAAACAAACTCTTTATCAGGCATCACACGTATCACATCTGTAAGAAAGTCTGATATAAAAGTTTCTTTGTTTACTGTAATGCCCTTCTTTCTTAGCATCCCTACAAGACCTGTTTCTTTATCTGGACCTAGAAGTATCTCACCAAGTAAACCCTCTGGCATCATCTGATTACCACGTATTTCTTTACCTGCTTCTACTTTCTTAGCCCAAGACTTATAGCCTTGACGTATAACCTTAGATGCCTCAAAGCCTATGGCTGCATCCACTACACCTTTTGTAGCAAACTTTTGCATAGACATTTCTTTTTGAGCATCAGCTAGGCTAGTCTTCTTACCTATCTTACGAGATGTCGTAGCTATACCAGTGCCAGCTAAAGAAAATGCAGGAGCCATAGCTCCACCTAACATCGTACTAAGTAGCACTTGCTTTTTGTTTATAGAAGTTACAGAGTCATCTACGTTTACATCTAGGTATATATCTTGTATTGCTATGTCTTGAAAGGCTGCAACCGTAGCGTCTGCACCAAACGTGGCAGCTAACTCTGCTGCTTTGCCTTTCTTTAATCTACTTTTTTCAAATTCTTTGAGAGAGCTAAATCCAAGCTTACGAAATGCTTCCGTTCTAGTATTGATAGCAGCCTGTTGAAGAGCTAGTTTACCTGCCTTACTTCTAGCTGCACCCTTTCCTATCTTAGCAACCACGTCATCCTGCGCTGCTTTTACTGCTTTGTCTATAGCTTTTTTGTTAGCTCCCTTTCGGATACCTTCTTTATATGCTCTGTTAGCTGCTTCTTTAATTAATTTTTTACTAGCAGTTGTTGCGCCTAGTGTGGTTGCTTTACCTATACCACCAGTTAGAAGACCTAAATAGTTGGATGGGTCTGCTGCAGCAGCAAAGATATAATCTTTTATACCATCTATTTTACCAGAGAAAGTTTCACCTCTGTTAAACAAGTTTCCTAAACTGTCATACAATCTGTATGCATCTGCAGCAGCAGCTTTGTCTGCTTCACTACCCTTACGTACAAACTGTACCTCACCTGCAGTTGACAAAGTGTTTGCATTGAACCAACGCATATGATCTACAAAATCATTTACTAGCTTAGTGTCATCCTCCATAGTGCGGTAGTCATCGCCTTTGTTTCTAGACATATACTCACGTATAGTATTTAAGTTTTCTCTTTTGTAGAAATCATCTAGCTTTAGTTTCTTGTCTGGAACTTTACTGTCAAAGATAACATCTTCATCTTCCTCCTCTTTGTATGTGCCATCTCTAGCACTTTTTATAAGATCAGATATACTACCTGAGTATACCTTTTTAGGAGGAACAGTTAAAGCTGTACCTTGATTACCTTCTATTAAATCGTATATGCTGCCTGTATGAACTTCTGCCATTATAAATCCAATTGTTTATTTAGTTCTTCTTGAACTTGTTTAATAACGTAAGGAGTCAGTCTATTTTTAGCTGAGAACCTTTTCCAATAAGCCATTAGTTTGTCTTTATCATTTAATAAATTTTTATCGTTAGCATCTTTAATAAAAGTATTTATTGCACTAGTTACAAACTCTGTGTTTTTTTCTAGTACCCCATCTATTACTGCTTGATCTGTAACCAAGGCTTTAGGTTTATTTGTTCTACGATCATTAATGTATACCTTACCATCTGGAGTTATGCTAAAGTTCTGTTGAGCAAAACTTGTTACCCCATATACTGTAACATCCGTTGGTGCTTCTGCAACTAGCTCTTTACTCTCCTCAGTTTCTCCTGCCTCTTCTCTTCTTCTTTTCTCTGCTCTTCCAGAAAGACCTCCTTCACGAAAGAACTGTCCAATGTCATCAAATAAACTTGGTGTATCTTTAGGATCTACTTTAGTTTCTGGTATTTCTATTTCAGGATCGTCATCTCTACGCTCATCTGCTAGTGGGGTCATTTGACCACCAAGTTCTGCTGGTGGTAACACCTCTTCAGTTACTGGTTCACCTGCTAAAAAACTAGGTTCTGGTATGGCTTTTATGGCAGCTTCTATAGTTCCATCATCATCATACATTGTGTCAAAGTTAAAACCTTCCTCCGTTAGTTCTTTGATAGCTAAAGTGTTAGTTGGTTCTATTTCTCTTTCTAGTAAACCACCATCAGAGGTAGGAGTTATAAAAGTAATATTACCTAGCATCTTACCGTCTGCATCAACATTATATTTTAAAGTTATATTACCTTTAACTTCTTCTATCAGCGTACCCATGTCTGCTGCTGTAGCTTTTACTAGTGCCTTAGATGTAGCGTTGTTTCCTGCTATACCTTGTTCGTCAGACACTAATTCAATCAATGATGGATCTATATCATAAAGTTCAGGATTAAGATTATCAATAAACGTTTGACCGCCTAGCCTTACATATCTTTCAAGAAGAAATGCTTTGGCATTTTCAACTACAGCTTGCGTTGCTGGTATTTCTCTGCCATCAGGTAATTTGATAGGGGGTTTTAGTTTAGCTAGTTGATAAGCTTTACTTTTTTCTATATTATCTTGCAGTAAGGCCATCTCTCTAGTGAAATCCCTCATACCTTGCTGCACGTCAAACACTCTAGCTTGATCTGTAGTTAAATACACAGACCCTCTGTCAGGAGCCAAGCTATCGTAAGCATCCTGTCGAGCAAGCTCTATCATGTTAACTCTGTCTGCACCAAAGCTTAGTTTAGCTGCTGTTCTTGCATCACCAGAGGCAAATAACTTTCCTATTGTACCTCTACTATCAACTAAAGCAGGGGCATCATCACTTTCTAAACCATAAGATCTTCTTAAAAACTCTGCCACATCACCTTCTTCAAAAAGCTCTGCACCCTCTACTAATGTTTCTACCTCTGGAAAAGTCAATGTTTTTCTGCCTGTTTTCATGTTGTGCTTTTCCATAGCCTTTACTAAAGTAGGAAGTCCAGCCTCTCCTGAAGATATGGCAGCTTTTATTTGCATGTCGTTAGCGCCTAAGTTTCTAGCCTTGCCAACCAACATCATGTTACCGCTAACTAACTTTTTTCTATTATTAAACACAGCCCTAGCATCTGCATACTCTGCATCTAGCAACTTTCTTTCGTCAGCTTGCTTCTCAAGACGGTCATTTATTCCTGTGCTAACTGTGTTAAGAAAGTTAGCTGTAAAACTATTCCAATCAAATCCCATCTTACATACCTCTCCTAGCCATTAAACCCTGCTGTTCAACAGGCTGTTCCTCAACAAGTTGTAACTCCTCTGGTTCAGGTGGCTCATCTTGTATATCTTCTTTTGTTTCTACCTCTATCTCACCCTCATCTTCAAGAGTAGCTGCCATCTCTTTTAGTAAGGCAACTCCCTTGTCATCTTCTCCCCCTGTATCTATGCCTCTATCTATAGCTGTTCTTAACATCATTGCTACTTTCTGTTGTTCCTTTTCGCTTCTAGCTTCTTCAGGATCAATAGCTGAGTATTTAAAATCTATCTCGTATGTCTTTGCTACAGCAGCTAAGAACTCAGATAATACAGGAGCAACAATAAGACCGACATCTAAGTTATGTATGCCTCTCATTACTGATGCTAGATACATAGTTTTAACTATAGGTTCTATTGGTATGCCCATGTCAAGTACAGTCATCAAGTCATCTATTATTTCAGGATCACGTAAGTTAGTAAAGTAGTAAGCTAATGCATCATCTACTGTATCCAACTCAGATGGGCGCTCCCACGGCACATCATTAGGTGTGGTAAATAAAGAGTTTCCTGGTATTGGTGCTCCAAAGCTTGATACTTCCATTTTCTTTTCCTATTTAGTAAACCCAGCGCCAAAGTATAATCCTACTATGGCTGATACAATATGTGTGTCAAGGGGTGTGATTACAAATCCTTTAGCCATCTTCCACTGGATAGCGTCATCAGGTCCAAACATCCAGTTCCAAAAACCACCAGTTGCTTCTGTATATCCTACGTATACACTTACTTCAGGATACCACACTGCGACTAGCTTTGGCAAGACAATAATGCTAAATACTGCAGATAAAGCTATAAGTCTGCGTGTCCAAGCAAAGTGCTTGTCATCCTTGCCAGCGTTACGTGCTTCATCTACAGCTTGCTTCCTGAAGTTGGCACGTTCCATAAGCATTTTATTGTTAGCTTCTTTAGCCTTTATGGACTGCCCCCATATAGACATCACTCCACCTAGTATAGTGGAGAACAGCATGGTGATTAGTTCTAGGGGTAGTCCGAACATTAGCTAGCCTTTGTTCCCAATATCGCAGCATTATCTTGCTCTAGATAATCAGCCTCAGATTTTCTCCTCGTAGGATAGTCATCTCCAAAATTATCTAACTCATCTCTTGCTGCAGACCAATCTCCTGTAGTTGTGTATCTCCAAAATTTAGGTGTTTTAGCAGGTAAGTTACCATACTGAAAATGTACGGACGCAACGGCTGTAGCTTGCGGTACTGATAAATCTTCCCATCTAACATCGCTACTAGAGTTCCAAGTTTTTATAAGCCTACTCATTTCTTGTTCTTTTGCAAATGCATTTATTATATTTGCCTCTGACTCAGTTATACTTAAAGGATTGTCTTTAACAAATTTTGCAGCAACTTTTTTCTTTTTACCTAAGTAAGGTTTTAATTTATTTATCAATGATGGTGGCAATCCTGTTAAATCATTTTCGTTTCTTTGCCCTAAATCAAAACCAGACGCTATTGTAGCTCCAGACTTACCGTCGACTTGACCTGATTTCTTTTTTGGCACATACATAGATGTTTTAAAACCTTCTTTTTGTTTTATAAATTCAAAATCTACATTTGGTACTTTAGCGTATCTTTCAATAAATTTATCTCCTAAAGGTTCTAGTTCCTTATATCTGCTACCCAACCCTCGTCCATCATTTATATTAGGTTGGTT
>Ga0209630_10004636_pt1 | contig 11996 bp, 14 predicted proteins | sample COG_01_FD_184745 | JGI IMG/M metagenome (GOLD analysis project Ga0209630, IMG submission 184745) | Pelagic Microbial community sample from North Sea - COGITO 998_met_01 (SPAdes) (version 2) | ecosystem: Environmental > Aquatic > Marine > Neritic zone/Coastal water | place: Helgoland, sampling... | reverse complement strand
TTATCATCTAGTTCTTCTAGATCACGTTTAATTTCATCGATGTAATAAGAATCATCTTCATTCTCATTTAATTTACCTTCAGCTAAATATTTTCTTAAGTTAAAATTATCCATATTAATTTATTTTTATTTTATTTTATTACTACTTTAAATAAACCTGGGTGTTCTTTTTCGAAATATTTAGCTTGATTATAGCTACGACCAAAAACAAATTCATCTAATTCATCTGCATCAGTATATGTCGTAACATCTACTTCACCATCTTCTATTTCATCTTCAGTACCAAATTCATATGGAGAATCTGCTAATTTACCTGACTCGACGTTAAAAGCTATTTCTGGGGTTAGAAGTTCAATGTGGTAATTCACTTCTTCTTTTAATAGCTTACCTTCAGCTAAATCTTTCATAAAAAAATCAAATGCATCTGGTTGTTCTGCTTTTAAATCTTCTAAATATTCATCAAATATTTCTTTTGCTTTTTCTTTACTTAAGTTAAATTTTGATTGTAAGCCAGAAATACCGGATTTATTTAAAAGACCCTCATCTCTTAAATCATTTAATAAAGAATAATATTTTTGATCTTCTTTTAATAGCTTGCCTTCTGCAAGGAATTGTCTAAATCTATATAGTTCTTTCATTTTAATTTATTTTTATCTTTAAATCAGTTGTACCTTTTAATACACGGTGAATTTCACCTTTGGTTATAAATATTGTTTCTCCTTTTTTCATTGCTCTTGGTAGCATATTATCTCGTTGAATACACCATCCTTTGCCTTCAAGGATTTCTATTTTTCTATCTTCATCATCTTGATGCCATACCAATTCCATTGGATCTACATCTTTAGAAAATGTTCTTATATTACCTTCGTCAATATAAGTATTTATTTTGTTTTCCCCCATTTTTCTCCCTTTCCTTTATCTTTACATTTCCCAGGTGTAGGTCTACAAGAGGGGTATTTAGCTCTTTTTTCTCCTTTTTTTCTACCACAGGCTTTATATTTCATTTTACCTGTTTTAGAATCTTTTCTACCTGTATTACAATCAACCCAACCTCCTTCTTTACCTGAAGGGCCTTGTCTTTTAAACCATGTACGTAAAGTTTCTTTTTCTTTTTCGTTTAAAGTTTGAACGTGTTCTTTTACACCTTTCCAAATATCTCCTTTACGACATCTAACTACAGCTCCTGATTTGTAAGCTGAAGGTTTATCAAATTTACGATCAGCAATACGAAGACATCTATCTCGTTTTTTTTTCTTTTCTGTAAGAACTGTTTGTATTATTTCTTTAATTCTATCCATTACCAAAAAGTATTCATTTTAGCACCTAATCCTAATGCTGGAGCATATCTTGGTAAATTACAAGACCAGTATCCTGCTTTAGTTCTATCTTTTTTATTTTTACAATTATGTCTAGCAGCAAAAGCTTTACGTGCTTTAGGATTTCTAATTTTAGCTCTTAAACCACCGGATCCAAATGATACTTTTTTAATCTTTTTAGTTTTAGGATCACGTACATAAACATAATATGCTTTTGAACCACCACGTTTTGGTTTATTTAATGGTGGGTCTTTTTTTTCTTTTTTCTTTTTAGCTTCGTCTAATTGGCTTCTTAAAAGTGATTTCCAATTAACCATTATTTGAGCTACTCCTCTTATAAAATCAGGATTATTTAAATCACCTTTAAATTTACCAAATAATGTTCTTAAATCTTCTTTAAATTGATCTACTTTTCCCTTTATTCTTTGAGAAGTTGGTTCAAATTCTTTGGAATCTGGGTCTTCTGGGTTTCTTATAAAACCACTATAAGTTTGTTCTAACATTGGTAAATCTAAAGGTACAGATTCGCCTTCATATAAACCAAACTCACCTAGGTGTGTTTTAATTAATGCTTCATCTTCTTCACATAAATCAATTATATCACGTGAATACATTTTTCTAGCTTCTTTGATTAAAGCTAAATGTTTATCTGAACCAATACGATATACTGTTTCGAATAATGGTATTTTTTTATCTATGTGATATTGTAGGCCTTCAGACAATAAAGATTTAACTTTACTTTCTGTTAGTAAAGGTCCTTTTGTTTCACAAGTATTACATCCGCAGTTACACATAATTATCTTATTTTAAATATTTCTTTCCAAGTTGGGTTTATTTCCCACTCTCCATTTTCTTGTAATAAGTAACAAGCAGCATTTCCTCCTTTGGCATATCCCCTAAGATGTAAACCTATATCAGCACTTAATTCACTAATAGGCTTTAAGCCACTTATAAAATCATCAATACTACTAGGTACATTCCCTTTAAAATAACAATTAGCTGTAGCTTCTGAATCTGGTCCAAATTTATTTGCTCCAGAATATGCTTCAAATTCTTGTTCTTTAGATAATTCATAATTAGAATTATATGGAACAGTTTTAATAAACCAAAACATATATGGGCTTCTTGTTCCTATTTCTTCTTTTTGTAATTTTTGAAGAAATTCTACAATTATTTTTTTACCATCTTCTAACCCTAATATTTGTTCAAATCTTGAAGGTAACATCCAATTTTCTACAAAGGTAGCATTAGCAGCTTTTAAACTTATTTTTAAGTCATCCCCATAAGGACTAATTGGTTTATCTAAACTAACAAATATATCAGTTTTTGGGTTACCTTTACCTTTAAAGGTGGGTGCCCCTACTCTTTCTACCTCATAAGTTTTACCTTGATACTTAAATTCATAATTTTTACCTGATTTTTCAATCCAAAGTTTAACTATATCTTTTTCTTGTCCGTGTCCTGCTTTAAAATTATTAAATACATTATCTTTAGTTTTACCATCAAGGCTTACATCTATAAAATCTACCTGCTTTCCTGAAGGTTTTAGTATGTCTGATAATCTAATATAATATTCTTTGCCTTTATAATCAATACGGGTGTAATAAGAATTACCTTTTTTGGTTAAATCGGATTCTTTACTATCTAAAATTTTAAAATTTTCACCTTTATCTATATTAGCAACAACTTCAAATGAATCTGTAGTAAAAATAGGAGCATCTCTTTCTGTTTCAAAGCTCATTGTATCAGAACTATCATTTAATTCTACATATTTATAAAAGGCTCCTGTAGGTTTACTATAATTAGTAGTTCTACCAGATAAATTTGCTTCTTTAACTTTGACTTCTTCTCCTAATACTTCACTAATAAGTGATTCCAACAACAAAACATCCTGATCATTATTCATGTCAGGATACCCTTTGTCAAATTTGTAAGAAAATTTTGTAAAAAATTTATCGAATACCTTCATTATGCCTCTTCTGTTTCAACTTCATCTTTAACTTCTATATCTTCTGCCCCTTCAACATCTGCTCCTACACCGGTTGCCATTTTACCTCCATAAGATAAAATACGAGCTACAGATTCTACTGCTCTTTCTTCTTCATCTAAATTTAATAGGTAATATTTTTTACCTTGAATTTTAGCTACCCAACTTCTTTTATGATAAATTAATAAAAAGTTTTCACCATTTAATAAATTTATACGAAAAGTTGAAGGACGAGGAGCAACCCAATCTATAGATTCTAAAAACTTATCGAAATCAGAAGTAAGTAAATCAACAATAACTGATTTAAGTTCAGGAAATTTTGTCAATTCATCATAAGCGATAGCTGCATCATCTTCCTTAGATCTTTCTTTATATACTTTTTTAGCAAGTATTTTTATTTTTTCTTTTAATTCAGAAGATGTCATGTATTTTTTTATTTTTTAGATAAATAGGATGCAACAGCCATTTTGCGTCTTTTTTCTTGGGATTTACCTTTAAATTGTGGTGCATCTGAATCCTTGAAATCTTCAATATGTTTTTTTATTGATGATTTTTTTGTTAAAATTTCTTTAACGTGTTTTTGAATAAGATGTTTTAATGGTAATTCAAATTTAGTATCGGCATCTATTTTAATTGTTTCTTCTTTTACTATTTCACTACCTTTAATTCTACTATGTGCTATTCCGTATACATCTCCGTTTCCGAAATCTACTGTAGCTTGAGTATCTGATATTTTAGTTACCTTTCCTTTTTTACCGTCTTTAGTAAGTGTATCTCCAACTTTTACTACTTGTAAAGCATCTTCTTCACCTAACATAGAATCAATTTGATCTATTTTTTCTTCACCATCTAAATAATGTTTAGCAGAAATCATCATATCTTTAGCTTTAATAACTTTAGATTGCCACCAATGTGGAAAATCAACTTCTCCACCCTGATCGTATTTATCTACCATTTTATATAGTTCAGAAGCATATTTAGCTATTCTATATAAGTCTTTTTTAAGCATGTGGGGCTCGTTATCTTGATGTCCTACATCTAAATCTTCATCTATATAATCTTTTTCAGCTTTTCTTCTTTGCATATAATCTGTTGGAGTAGTATCATCATCAAATTTAAGATTAGCAATTGCATCTATATAATCTACTACTTTTCCGCTTTTTACAAACTCTACTTTCCACTCTGTTTCAGGTCCATGCATATGAACTACGACTGCTCTTCCAGCCCAAGTTCCCGATTTCATCTCTTTAGGATCCATTTCTTCGTCTATATCTTGTTTAATAGTTACAGGATGCATTTTTCCACTTCCTTTAGGAAATTCAAATTCTTTTTTACCTGCATCCTTAGCTGCATCTGCTGCTAATACAAAGGGTGATTGCTCTTCTATTGATTTAGAAAGAGAATCTTGGATCATTGATTTTAGATTTTCTAGATTCATTTTTTCAACTTTTTTCTTAGCTTGTTTAGTTGCTATACCATACATAACCTTTTCAGCTTCCTTACCATACTTTTTAACTAAAGCACGTTTGTTTTTTAGCAAACCTTTAAGAGCGATCTTTCTTTGCTCTAGTTCGTTTTCAGTAAGTTTGCGTTCATTTAGCATTTTATCTTTCTACAACGTGAGTTCTAGTAAAGAAAGTAATTGAATTACCAATTTGGTCAGCTAATTTTTCATCCCCAATTGATTGTGCATTATCATAAGCAAGTTTTAAAGCATCTTGAATTTCTTTTTCGTCATCTGAAAGGCCTGTTTGTGCTACAGAAGCATTTAATTTTGGTTCTTCGATTTCTACTTCGTCTTCAATATCAATTTCTACTTCTTCTTTTTCTTCTAAAGGAGTTTCATATTCGATTTCATCTTCTTGAAGTAAAGAAATAATATCTTCTTTAATTTTGGCTTTAAGATCTGATTTTTTCATTTTAGAAGACATCTCTTCTTTCTTAATACCATCTTCTTCGTAATTTTTTCCGTATCCTTCAGACATATCTTTACCAGGTAAAATTGTAAGATTTTTTACATCTTGACCATTCCAAGTTTTAGAATCTTGTCTTTGTATAAATTCAAAATTAGAAAAATCATTTTGTATTTTGTCATTAAAGCTAATTGCTTTATCACCAACAAGAGATAATGAAATACCATCATCATTTACTTGTATCCAAACATTTTTTAGATCTGAATCACCTCTAGGTGCTTTATCTAATGTTACTTTATCTGTAGTTAATTCTACATCAGCACCCATATTTTTAAATCTTGAAAATAATTTTTTAGCTAAAGATTTTAATTCTAAATTAGAACTAGCCATTTCTGTTTGGACTTCTGCTTCATTTTCTCCTAATCTGCTATAAGAAGCTTTATTACCCTTATCTACCATTTTTACAAATTTATCCACTTGATCTGGATAATTTTTCTTCCAATAATTTAAAAGTTTAGCTAATCCAGCAGTTGAACCTAATAAAGCACCAATACCCGCTAATACAGAAGCACTTTCGTTTACTTCTTTCATTCTCATTTTTTCAGTTTCTTTTTCAATAGAATCATCTCCTTTTTCTCCTTTTCTCATTACAGGATTAGACATTTCTTCTGTTGTTGTTTTTTCTTCAGTAATTAATTTATTCTCCTCAACTTCTTTTTGAAGTAAAGGATTATTCTTTAAATACTTTTTGTAATTAAAATCGCTCATTGTAAATATATTTTTATTTATAAATATTAATCTTTTCTATTAATGTTAATTTTTACATTATTGCTTCTTCCTATGTTACTACTTCTAGGAGGTGGTGATGAATAGTTTTTAGGAGGTGGAGGGTTTTTTATAAAATTATTGCTTGGGCCCTCAGGTCTACCATAATTTCTAATAGGTTTATTATTGTTGTTTATTATAATATTTTTATTTTTAAAGTTATTAGGATTATTATACTCTCTTACTATAATGTTTTTATTTCTTCCTTTTAAAATGTTGACAGAGTTTCTTAACTTATCTTCTTTTATTTCTGGTCTATTGTATATTCTAACGTTACTGTTATTATTAGCAATAGCTCTAGTTCTAACTCTATTTTTAATCTCTTTATCTTTAATATCTACTTGAATACTTTGTCTGTATCTATTCATATGAGCCATTGAAGGTCTATTCCAAATATGAAAGTTACTATAGTATGGGTCGTAACTATTCCATCCCCATTGTCTAAACCTATATGGGTCCCAATGGTTGAATGTGCCAAAATTAAAATTAAAGTTCCAGTCAAACCAGAAATCATATCTGTTTACATATAAGTCCCATGGGGAAATATTTCTATTATACTTCCATAAAAAGTTTCTATTATAAAAAGAATAATACCAACGTAAATCTTGCTGTTTAGCAAACTGAGAGTAATTCCATCTAAACTTACTATCTCTGCTGAACTTTCTGTATAGTGATGATTCACTATCGATCACATCTACTAAGATACCTTCCTGGGTAACTATAGGGGAGTGATTAAGCGTAGCTACTTTAAAGTTAGCACAGCTAGTTAATAAAAAAAATACAAGTAAAAATGTAATTTTTTTCATATTTTATTTTTCAGATTTAATTATACGAACTATATTTCCTCGATCTTCCTCTTCTGTTGAAAATACCTCATACCCTTGATATTTTTGACCATCGTATTTATCTCCAAAGTTTCCTAAATCCTGTTGAGAACCTTTAACATCTATTCTTTCTCCAAATTTAACATCAAAATCTAAATTATCAAATTTACTAGATAACCTATCAGCTAAATCCTCTAAGAATTCTTTATTTTCATTTATTCTAGTTAAATAACGATTTTTATTCCATTCATGCGTGTTAAAATTATCCATATTATTTATGTTTAATATCCTTATATAAATATGTACTTAATAAGGCTCCTATTGTAATAGATTTATCACGTATATATTCTAATTGATTTTCATTTAAAGTTTTTGCTCTAGAACAATATTCTATTCCTAAAGTACCTATAAATTCTTCTTTTAAAGAAAATAAAGCAAACATATAAGAAGATTTAACTCCTGTACCCTCTGCAAAAGTAGATAAACCAAACTTATCTCCTTTACTATAATTTGGTACTAGTATTTCTTTATTTTCGTACATATACATAAAAGGTTTTGTAAATAAGGATACAGGAATGTTTTTATATATATCTCCTATGCTTTTAGCCCCTGGTTTAACATGTTCGTAAAAAATAGAAAATTTTTGTATTGATTGTCCTGTGGGATAAAAATTACCTCCATTATGGAATTGAGAAACCCATACTCTACAACTTTTAAGTTCACTTTTTATATCCTCTAATTGTTCATCTACTAACATATTAGATCTAATTGAAGATAATAAAGGGTCTTCTTTTATTTTCTTTGATTCTAAATAAAATTTGTACCTAGTTACTAATATAGGACCTATAAGTGCAGTAAGTACTGCTAATAATATTGCTAATTCCAATTCAAACATATTTTAAGTTTTTAAACCTTCTAAATATTCAACAACTTCTTTAATATTTTTATCTACTAAGTCTTTATTAATCTTCCCATCCCATTTTTCAACATCTCCTGCTTCTGAGATAAATGAATTATTAGACTCAGACATTTTATCTTTTACCCAAGCTTTAAATTCTATTATCTTATTATCAAGTTCATTATTTTTAATATCTTTTTGATATTTTTCCCATTTTCCTTGTTTTTTTAATTCTGCTTCAAAATCTACCACACAATCAAAACAAGTTTTATGTATATTATAAAACTGTTTATCTATACGTTTTTTCATTACATTTTTACAATTAGGACAAAGTAAAGGCATAGAATATGCTTTTTTTGCTTTATCTAATTTAGTAATGTTTTGTTTAATTCCATTTTTTATAGTCCATGTTCTTCCATCAGATTCCCAAATATCACCTTCTTTGTGAAATTCACTTTTTTTAGAAAAACCAACACTAGAACGTGTTTTTTCACCATATTTTCCTTGAACAAGATTTCTTAATCTTTCTACATCTTGTTTTTGAAATTCTTTTTTTAAAATATTATCTTGACTCATAAACCTAATTTTTTTAAATCAGCAATAGCTTGAGGTGTTGATTGGTATAATATACCAAAACCGCCTGCATTATTCCAATTATTTATAATAGATTGTCTGTCGTCTATAAGTATATCAAATTGGGATAAGTTTTGCTTAACTTTATGTTTTTCTTTTGAAAATTTAAATGTTACTTTAGGTTTAGAAGGGAATATATCTCCAATATGGTTTCTTACCCATAAATTCTTTCCTAATCTAGATTGATCTTTAATTGAAGGAGCAGTTAATATTTCATAATCGTGTTTAGATATATATGAAACTAATTCACTTGCACCAGGCATTGGTGGGATCCCTACCCAAAATTTAATTTTATTTTCTTCATCAATAAAATCCCAAAATGCTTTTCTACCATATTTGCTTTCAAATTCCCTAGGTTCTATACCTGATAGATCTTTAAATCTGGAGTTAAAATCTGCTATAACACCATCCATGTCTAAATAAATTTTATAATTACCTTCTTCTTCTCTTAAAAGGGCTAGTTCGCGTGCATAAGCATTTAAACCAAATGGGTCTTTTTTCTTACCTTCTTGTAAACCATTATATATATCTTTCTCAACAACAAATATACTTTCAGGTGTAAATGAATTACCTATATATAAAGTTTCTTTTTCATTTTCTTTAGAATACTCCATATCTTTAGAAAGTTCCCCCATATAGTTAGGGTGTAAAATAAAATTTGGGTTATCTAAAGAAACTTTTACATATCCTCCAACTCTATCATTTGATTTTTTATGGTCTACATATCCAGAATAGTGTCCAAATCCTTTAGCGACATCTTCGTCTGTTGAAAAACTTAAAAACCCTTTATTTCCCCTAGAAGTTATTTTTAAATTAGAGGGTAATTTATATTCAATTACCCCGTTATTTTTAGATTTTACTTTTAATTTTTTAATAAAATCTTTATCAAAAGTGGTTCCTCTATATGCAAATTTATTACCACCAGATTTTGGATCTAATTGTTTAGGGTATTTGTTTTTAATTTTAGATAAGTCTTTTAATAAATCTACATTAATATCAGAGTAATCTTCTATATAATTTTTTAATTGGAATTCTAATTTTGAGTTTATGTTCTCATTTAATGGAGTATTATCATGCCCACATTTATGACATATAAATAAATCATTTCCACCATCTACTATATTCCAACTCCAACCACATTTATCACATTCTATCTTGTCGTTTACAATTGCTTCATTTAAACTATCAGTCCAATTTCTAAACGTCATTGTGCCTCTTAAATTAGCTTCTTGTTCTAATTTATCTAAATGGTCATCACTTGTTGTATCTGTACCTGGTATGTCACCTAATCTATCTTCTAAATATTGGATGTGATGTATCATTTCATGTGCATACGAACGTACTATATCCTTAGGATGCCTACCTTCAGTATATAAAACAATATGTTGTCTATTTGGGTCATAATATGCTGTTTTACCGAAAAAATCTTTAGCATTTTCTGAGTCACTATCTATAAACTCAAGTGATGGTAAAGGTTCGATATTCATACCTTTATTAATCATATGTTGAGTCAATTGATCTATTTTATCCTGGATATCAATGTATTGACTGTAAGATGCATTTTCTTTTAATTTTTTATATCCTGAACCATAAGGTGCTGCTTTACCATCTTCAGGATCGTTTTCAGATATTTTATCTGCTACTATGTTATATACTTCTTCTTGTTCTTCTGGGTTAAGCATTGTTGGTAGAAAAGGTATAAATTTTTCTAATGATATTTTAGAAGCATTTCTAGCAGCAGTACCTGAAACTCCACCTTGTGTTATAATAGTACGAAGTTCTAAATTTGGGTATTTAGAAATAGAAGTTGTTCTAGCAGAAATATCTTTAAAATCTTCTTCATTGCCCTCTCTAGCACCTATAACCCATAATATTTCTCTTGTTGGGTGGTCTGAAGCAAAATTATATACTGCTTTAATTGGTGGTTTTGAAGTAGGTTCTATTTTAACTTTAAAGGGAAGATAATTATTATATATTTCCCATATTAATAAAGATTCTTCTTGTGATATTCCATTTCTTTCTTTATTACCTATAAAAATAATAAATTCATCTATTTCAGGATTTTGTTTAAGTGCTTGTTCTACAACTTCAAAATGTCCCCCAGTAGGTGGCTTAAACCCCCCAGCATATACAGCGGTTGTTTGTTTATTTTCTTCTTCAGATAATAAACCTTTTATTAACTCATTAGTTAAACTCATGAATTTAAAAATTGTTTTATTTTTGCTTGTGCTTCTTCCTTAGATACAGAACCATCAATAATTTCTTTAGCCCCATCATCATTTAATAATGATTGAATTTGAGAATTCATTTCTGATTTTTGTTTTTTACTTCTTTCTATTTGTTTTGGTGTTTTTGGTTTAGTTCCTGTTGGTTTAAAAGGATCAAGATATTTTTTAATTACATCCTCTACACCTTTTAATTTTTCATCTTCTAATGTATTAGCAACAGAAACAAAATTATTACCAAATAAATCCTTATATGGAGAATAATTTTTAGTTACATCTAACCAACTACGCATTACAATTGCGGGTGCTAAACTTCTATCTTCACCTCCTGATTTTTCAAATCGGTCTTGGTTTTGAGATAAAGAACGTTCTAAATCAGTATAAACATACAACATAAACACATCATATCCTGCTTCTTCTAATTCTTGTTTTAATTGGGATGTTTTATTAATTGAAGCTGCAGTTCCATCTAATATAAATGATTCTTTACCTTCAATTGTATCTTTAACATCTATTTTAAAATCTTTAACAGCTGTAGCCATAGCTTGAGCTCCTTTACTTCTTTCATCAGGGGTTGCTCTTTTTAAATCTAAAGATACATTAGATTGTTTTAAATTAGAAATGTATTTATCATCTACATTCATTGTTTTTATCCCATCTAAATTTAAACCTCTTAAAATATACCCCTTACCTGCTCCGGGCGCCCCCGCTAAAATAATTGCTTTAGGGTTGTATTTATCTTCCATCAGTAAATTGTATAGCTTAATCATAAAAAATAGTTTATTATAAATATAACCTTAATTAAATAACGTATAAATATAATGAAAATATTTCAGGTAACCAAATTTTTACACGGTTCTCTTTACAATAGTTTTAAAAGAAGTTGTAGATGGTTTATGTTTTGGGTTTTCAAGGTCAAATAAACGTTTTACTGATTTATAGATATCAATACGTTTAAAAGGTAAAAATTGGGATTCATATACTTCCCAATTTTTACCTTTTAAACGTTTACCTGCTTTATCTGGTCCTCTAGATTTAGATTTTAACCATAATACACCTATACGTGCTGCTTCCTTACCATAGCATTCTTTATAACATTGAGCATAAGCTGCTCCTTGTAAATCATAAGTAGTTTGTAAATGGTTTGATGTTTTAAAATCAATAACCCATAATTCTCCATCAATTTCACATATACAATCACAGGTACCGGCTACTTTAAGTTCTTCACTAAATAAATGTACCTCAGTTTCAATTAATGTTGGTTTATAAGTTTCCCAAAAATCAACAAAACGTAAAAACATTTGCCATATTTTAGGATCCATTTTAGGGTACCCTTCAGAATTAAGGTAAGTTAATTCTTTATCTTCAAAATATTT
>Ga0209630_10004629_pt1 | contig 12012 bp, 12 predicted proteins | sample COG_01_FD_184745 | JGI IMG/M metagenome (GOLD analysis project Ga0209630, IMG submission 184745) | Pelagic Microbial community sample from North Sea - COGITO 998_met_01 (SPAdes) (version 2) | ecosystem: Environmental > Aquatic > Marine > Neritic zone/Coastal water | place: Helgoland, sampling... | reverse complement strand
AAAGCAACATTATCAGAATTTAGTTCAAGAGCAGTCATATATATATATATATATTAAATAGAAAATATCTAAATAGTATATAATTATGAAAATCCATCCTATTTGGTCCATATGTATAATAACGCGCCTATGTTTAGCATATATAGTATACCGGTTTGGAAATATGAATAAGCATATAAGATACGGTTTGACAATATTATTAATGACTATGGGGGTAGGATTTTTGTATAAAGGTTATTATGGTTCAAACAATGAAACACAAATAGCACCCGTATTTTGGCATGATACAAGATATATACATGGTTCATTATACACATTATCTACGCTATACTTAATTAACGGTAACCCCATTATTTCATCAATATTAATACTAACAGATATACTATTCTCAATACTATACCGTGTCATCACGGACCAATAACTATACTACCTATCCAACACCAATTTCGATATATGAATAATTTTAACATTCTTGTCTCTTATAATTTTCCTGGGAATCCACCTTTTAAATTTATGTTTATACTCACATTCAAATATAATCTCTTTATCGAGATCAACGTTTTTATCTAAGTTTGTGTTTTGAAAATCGTCCTCGTCTTCACTCTCCTCTATAAAATCAATATTTCCATTCTCTTTCACCGTTCGGAAGTGCGAATTCATATAAACACTGGTATTATAATTTGGTATATACGCCGTATTATAATATACTCGCTTACCATTATTATCAGACGCATACAATCTATATATATCACACTGTAAATCTGCTTTCACTACAAATGTTGCACGCATACCATTGCGAATTCTATTATAATCAATTTGTAAAACACTATTTGATTTAACTGGTTTCACAAGAATCTTTTTTTTATCTATAACTGGTCTTTTATTGACAGTGACATTTATAAATGGCATCGTATCATTCAAAACACGATACTGAATATGATGTATATTATATGGGATAGTTAATTTAATATCTTCTGGTATCGTATCGTCACCATAATCAACAACCTTCCAACACACTGGTATTGATATAGTCATATTTTGTTTTGTATTTGTTATTTCATTTGTGATAAGTTTATTTAAATAAATAAACTTCTCACCAGATACAAGTCCTTTAAGATTTGTTCCTTTATAATAATACATATCCTCTACCAAAAACGCATTTGTTTCTTGTAAGTGCACTCCATATAATAGTGTTCCGTATGGAACATCACTTTTATATATATGGTCAATCTTAATACATTTTAATACACGACCATCTTTATTCATATCAATTAAGAAAACACCATCATCACCCTTATAGAATGTATACCATAAATAGGATTTTTTCCCCGTCGGAATAGCCATTGCGAAATCATATTTTTCGGGAACTTTCTTATGTGATAATGTTTCATAAGAAGGTTCAAAATTTGGAAACCTTCCGATAAGTTGAGATAGGTTATATCCGGTTATGTTATGTTCGGGCATCTATTTTATATACCAATTTAGTTTTTATGTTATTTAAAAAATCAATTTTCTTATTCCATTGTATTCATAAATTCAGACAGTTCACTCTCCATGTCGTTATCGGTTTTACTAGTATTGTCTAAATTAATCGGTTTATTTTTAATATTATTCAATTCGTCTATTAACTCATCGTATTTTTTAGATTGAAAAATACCAATATGGTCTGTTTCTTCTTTTGTAAGATAGTGTTTCAAATAATAAAATCCCCTATGTGTAATAAAAATTATAATCAACGAAATAAGTATTGTATAAATTATAGATATCATCCTATATAATACGTAAAAATTTCTATATTAAAATAAACGATTTTAAGAAAATGCGTTCATCAATCCTTTTACATACGTCAATTTACTTCCATCATTTGCACATGAACCCTTACCAAATATAAAAGTAAAATAACTAAATTTCTTATTATATTCAGACTTCTTACTTCCTAAATATGATAAAAATCCCAAACCAATAACAATAATAACAATAATGTGCAATTGCGACTGTATATTTTTTAATGTATCATTTGATGTTTGTATTTTAATTATGTCTTCTTTATCATTATCATGGTTGTTGCTATTATTCTCTTTTATTTTCAATGTTAATAAATAAGATACAGTCAATAATACCATTGATACTATAAATGTTGTGTAATGTGAGTTTATGAGTAACAAAAATAATATGTAAAGTATACCTGAATTTTTGAATGCATCTGTCAAATTAAATGTGTCCAATGGAGTTTGTAATGATACAAAAAACAAAAGCGTTAAAAACCCAAATAAATGTTTCAACACAATTACATCAGTTAATGCTTTTTGGAATCTACAAGGAAATAATTCAGCCAAAAAATTACCAGATATTATAAGTATAAATATAAATAGGCCTTCAATCCGCATTATAATATATAATAAAAAAAGATTTAAATGTAACTTATGATTAAAGTTAGTTATGCCTATCGTATTAATTGTCGAGAAAAATGGAACATTAAAAGAGCATAACATAAAAGGGGATTTAAACCCCGATGAATTTTATAAAATTGCGAAATTTAAAGATGCAACGGACTTTGATAATGAAGCATCTTGGGAGGTTGATGTTCTAAATAAAACATATAATATTTCTCTATTTGCTAAAACAACTGGACGAGCAGGTCAAGAAAACAAGTATGAATTACCACCTCCTGTAGATGAAATATTATATTTTGGAAGGTGTTTATTGGTCAACGAAGATGGCACGGATTTAACAATCGATACCTGGAATATTATATATGAAGCATTATTTGGTGGATTCGATGATATTGGAGACGAAGACAGTGAGGAAGACGAGGAAGACTTAACCGGTGTTACATTAACAAAGACAGGATACATGAAGGATAGTTTTATAACAGATGACGGTGATATTGATACTAGTGATGACAATTATGAAGAGAACGCAGTAGAAATTATGACAGGTAATCGAAAACGTGCCAGTTTGCGTAAAATAAGTAAAGAAGATATAGAAACCGAAAGTGATGAAAATGATAGTGATTTTTTTGTTTGTACAGATGAATTAGAAGAGGAGGATTACGAGTAAAATTGAATATTAATATAAAGATACTATTATTATAATATTATAGACTATACCATTATGACACTAACAATATCAGACCCAATCACATTCCGTGAAAATATTAGAAACAAATTAAAAGACAAACTCGAAACAACAAATGATGTGTTAGTTCGTAACACAGAAAAGTCAGTATTCAATTATGCGATAAAAGAATGCCGCAACAAGAAGATAATATGTAAGTGGGATAAATCATCGTTTGTGACTATTTATATTGACAGATTGAGGACAGTGATTGCGAACTTACATTGTAATGATATATTGGAAATGCTTCAAAATGGTAAATTGTCACCGAGTGAATATGTATTCATGTCTCACCAGGAAATAAACCCTAAGCGATGGGAAGAAGCAATTAAGAAAAAAACGATTAAAGATGATAATAAATTCAATGCGAAACTGGAAGCATCTACTGATCTATTCACTTGTCCTCGTACTACGTGTAAATCAAAGAAATGCACTTATTATGAGATGCAGACGCGTTCAGCAGACGAACCAATGACAATTTTCATTACATGTCTAGACTGTGGAAAGAATTTTAAGAAGTCGTAATATCCAATCATTTACCATTTTACATTTTAACTGGTATAAAGGATTATTCACACACATATATATAATAATATAACTATGCCTCTATAGCTCAGTTGGTAGAGCGTTGCACTTGTAATGCAAAGGTCGGTAGTTCGATTCTGCCTGGAGGCAAATAATGTTGTGTATTTTCACATCATTATTTTATGAAAGATATTGTAATCCACGGAACACACGAAAAGTAAAAAAAACGGTTATAGTCTATTTGTTCATTTCGTTCTATCGAAACTGAATATAATATAAATATAAATTTTAAAAATAATACTGAAAATCTCGTGTCAATGTGTTTTTTTCTATATGCTACACCCGTTAGTAATGCAAGTAAGATAATGAACAATTGTAATAAATATACTGAATATGATATCAATACAATCGCATTGATGGTTTCGCATATAATTAGAGCGTGTATTCGGTTGAATTCGCGTCTTGTCGTATCTTCTAAATCATAAACACCTTCAAGTGTGGTGTAATCACCCGTTATAAATATGGAATTATTATCATTGTGTGGTATAATCTGTGATATATGATTATTCGTCATTATTTCACGTTGGCGTTTGACACGTTGTTGATATCTCTGAAATTCTAAATCGTCAATAAGACACGAGTTTGTTGCATTAGGTAATGTTATATCATCGTCTGTGGGTATTTCAATATTGAATTCAGGTATGTTTATCACAAAATTACATAATGGACAAATTGGTTTATGTAGAGACCACTCGTGTATACAAGTGTGATGAAAAGTATGTGAGCAATCAGTTACATACTTATCTGTTATAATTGGATAAAAACATACAGCACACTCCTCTAAATTATTTGGTGTCACGACTATTGTCTCCATTATACTTATATTTATACTTATATTTATACTGAACCTATTATTTATTTTTACTCGTAACAAATATAATATTAGCAAAAAAATATTAACAAGAAATGCATAACAAGAAATGCATAACAAGAAATGCATAACAAGAAATGCATATACAAATATAAAACGGATAAATGAATAAAACAAGTTAATCCAGTTGCTCTAGGTCAGCAAATTTCCAGTATTCAGAACCACCATTGGGTAATGGGCGACGAATGATATACGGTATTTTTTTTTGCTTAAATTCACTCAGTGCGATCAGATAAGAGTCTATAATATTATCTTTTACTTCAATGAATGGGGTAGCACCCGATTCTATTTGGGTCGCACGATTACCAAGAATATTTGCTATCTCATAACGAGTTAAGAATGGCAATGTTGTATGTAAGGGGTCAATTATTATACCATTCGAATTCCTAATAACCTTACACATAATCGCAACTTCTTCTGCATTATGAGTTTTCAATTCATGATGATTATTTGATATAATATCACTGGACATTTCAGTATTTATCTTTTGTAAGTAATTTTCATCATCGTCACTTTCATCATCGTCACTTTCATCATCTTCTTCATTATTACCAATATTAATATTAGTTTTTATATTCATATTTCCATCTACATCATCATCTTCTACATCTTCTTCTACGTCGTCTTCATCATCATCATCATCATCTTCGTCTTCTTCATCTAATACAGCATTATCATCGATAGGTTCATCATCTTCATCTCCACTATCATGAACCACAGATGCATCATCGTCAGAATCCTCTCCATCTTCCTCTATAATTGGGTCATCTTCTTCGTTATTATTCATTTGTATATTATAACAGAGTATTATTTCTAAATTTTTTTAGAAATAAATAATAATCAATTTTACGAATTCCAACTAGTATCACAATACTGACAAATATAAATATATTTTAGGTTTGAATTATCATATCTCATATAAATCACATCTAGTTCTCGCTTTGCGCCATCTTTATTCGATTTACATTTAATATTCGGGCAAGGCATATTTGCTATTCTGGGTAGGGTTGGGTCCATCTTAGTAAATTCGTTTACAGGTTTAATATTTTTCATAGAAGAACCATTGAAATGTGTGTCCAAAACACATAAACCTTCATTTGATACTGTAGTATCAATATCTCCACAGTTTCTACAACTATATGTGAGTGTATTTTCGTCATCATCACTAATAGATATATAATACATATTGTCGCATTTGTTACAGAATTTCATAGTGCTTGTTTTAATATAATTATATATATTTTCTATATTTCAATTTTAAGAAAGATTATATTACTAAACGGTGTAAAAAAACGTGAAATATAAAGATTTATAAACATTTTTTCTACTTCTATTATCGAAACAATATATAGATAATTTGTATGTTATAATTACGCAAATAATTTACATCCATAAAACTCATTATGTGCTTACGAACAATAATAATTATAAATTATTCTGTGAGCATATATAATGTTAATAATATTATAAACCCAGTATATTATAAAATTGAAATATCATAAAAAATATAATAAACGTTATATTATACTATACATTAATGATTGGTACTAAAACCGATACCATCAATAGGTCAAATAAAAAGAAGGGCAATGTACGGAATAGTTACAACAATTATCAGGATTTCATAGGTGCTCATTCTATGTCAAAGGAGGATAACCGAGAAGTCACCAATACACGTATTAATGGTGGTAAATTCCATATTCCTGATGTTGAATATGAAAACTTCCTCGAGATGTATTACAATGATATTGTAAAACATGGTTATAATGAACATTTAACAGAGAAACAACGAGATACAGGTGGTCCTATTGTAATAGATTTGGATTTTAGATACGACTATAGTGTTAAAACAAGACAACACACTATAGATGTTATCCATACATTGGTTCTCGCATATTTAGATGAACTGGGTAAGATGTTCCAGTTCAACTCAGACGAAGAAATTATGGTGTATATTCAAGAGAAACCACACGTGAATTGCATTCAAGAGAAAAAAATCACCAAGGATGGAGTTCATATACTATTTGGAATTCAAGCTGACCGTATTCAACAGAGCATGCTTCGTGATAATATTATCAAGGTGGCACCTGATATACTGAGTAGTTTACCACTTACGAACACAATAGAAGATGTTTTCGACAAAGGAATTAGTGAGGGATATGTGAATTGGCAGTTATTCGGTTCCTGTAAACCAGACCACGGTGTATATGGATTAACGCACATCTATAAATTTGAATACGACCCAGATGATGGTGAATTTATAGAGACCAAAGAGAACCATAAGAAATTTGACTGGGTAAATAACTTTAAGAAACTATCGGTTCGTTATACCGAGAATGCTAGTTTCTTTATGAGGACAGATTTCATTACAGAGTACGATAAGGTGCAAAAAGATGGTGGGGGTAAGCGTGCTAAAATGAAACGTACCGTATCTAAAAGTGTAATTGAACTTCATAGTATTGCTGATATTATGGATGCTCTTGAACAATATAAGGAGAACCTAAAATCTACCGATTACGAAGTACGAGATACCATTGACTATGTGATGGCTCTACCCGTCTCTTACTATGGACCCGGTTCTTATTCTAAGTGGATACGAGTGGGTTGGGCACTTGCTAATACAAATAAAGATTTATTCATCGTTTGGTTAGCATTCAGCACTAAATCCAATGAATTCTCTATGGATAGTGTGGACGATTTGAGAGTAATGTGGAATAATTTCGAGAATAATAATAAAGAGGGTCTTACACAGAGGTCTATTTTATATTGGGTTCACCAGGATTCACCCGATAAGTTTAAAGAAATACGAAATAAAAGCATCGATGCTCACCTAGATTTATCCATACGTAATATGAATATGTTTAACGCAGGTAGTAATAAAAATTATGGATGTGGTGATACAGATATAGCAAGTATATTGAATATGTTATATAAGCAGGATTTCGCTTGTGCTGGAATCAAGTCGGATAAATGGTATAGGTTTTCAAATCATCGTTGGGTAGAAGATGAATGTGGTACTACTCTGAGAAAGGGTATATCCGGTGATTTACGCGATTTGTATCGTAAAAAGGCAGACGTAATTTCCAATAGAATATGTCACGGAAATCTACCTGACGATAAACTGAAGATACAAGAGAGTATTTCCAATAAACTGGTGGATATTCTCGCTCGTCTATCAAGCACTACTCATAAGGACCATATATTGAAAGAGGCGCGGGAGTTATTCTATGACGCTGACATGAAATTCGTGGATTTACTAGATAGTAAACCCTACTTGATGTGTTTCAATAATGGAGTTATTGATTTCAAAGAGAAAATTTTCCGAGCAGGTCGCGCCGAGGATTATTTAGAAAAGAGCACCAAAATAAATTATGTTCCCTTGGATAGGAAACGCGATGCTAAGGTGATAAATGAAATCAATGATTTTATGATGAAACTATTCCCACTTGAAAAGTTACGTAATTATATGTGGGAGCATTTTGCGTCTATATTAATCGGGGTGAATCTCAACCAGAAACTTCACATGTATATCGGTGGTGGTGAAAATGGTAAATCTGTGCTAACCGACCTTCTTTCACAGTGTCTCGGTGACTATAGTTCTACTGTTCCACTTTCACTCATTACACAAGCAAGACAGAAGCAAGGTCAGGCGTCTCCTGATATCGTTGCTCTCAAAGGTCTCCGTCTGGCGTTGATGCAAGAACCATCCAAGGATGACCGCATCAATGATGGAGCAATGAAAGAACTCACAAGTTGTGTTGAACCTATTAAGGGACGTAATCTATTTAGCACTCCGATTACCTTCATTCCACAGTGTAAGATCGTAATTTGTTCGAATAATTTCATGAAGGTTAATAGTCAGGACCACGGCACCTGGCGTAGAATAGCAGTCGCAGATTTTATGTCTCTTTTCACCGATAAACCAACAGAAGGTGATAACGAGAACCCATACCAGTATAAGAAAGACCCTACACTAAAAGAGCGCTTTCCTGTATGGCGTGAGGTATTTATGGCGATGCTCGTAGAGAAAGCATTCGAATTAGATGGTAGAGTGAAACAATGTGATTTGGTTGATAAGGCAAGTAATAGCTACCGTCAACGCGAGGACCACATTGCCGAGTTTATCGCCGAGAAGATTAGGAAGGATGCCGATGGACGACTTACTAAAACCGAACTACAGAATGAATTCAACTTATGGTATCGTAGCACATATGGGCGCGATGGTCCAAGCATCAAAGAGGTTCACGAATATTTGAATAAGAAGTTCAGTAAATGCAAGGATGGTTCTTGGTATGGTATAAAATATAGATACGACGAAGCACGTAATAATGCGAGTGATGGTGAAGACGATGACGATGACGATGAATAAATTAACAACAATAAATTAACAATAAGATTGCATTATTATAATATTATTATACGTATAGCAATAATAATATTTTACACCTTTGTGCATGGAACCGTTACTTTTCGCTGGCGAAAAGGTGTGTAATCAACGCGACTATTGGAGTTCCGCTTTTTTATATATTTCACCGGTCATTAATGCAGTTATATACATCATCGTTTCGTATAAATATATTAGTAGAGGAGGGGCTATGTATGGATATACCAGCATTAATCCCAATAAAATACCTTTTTGTTGTAGTTTCATATCTTTATTTTTGAACAGTGTATAAGCAAACCAGAGAACCAAGAGACCATAAACGATTAATAACGTGGATTTTATATAATTTACTTTCGCTAAATTGAGTAATTCAAACTCGGCACGGCGACTCGTTGTTGAGTTTTTATAATTTTTTATGCCTTGTAATTCAGTTAAATAATTAGTCACGCTTGATTTACCAACTGTTCCATCAATACCGGCATAATCGGTCAATTTTTGTATGTATTGTGTTAATTCAAAATCCATTCTACTATATTATGAAATTAGATATAAAATCCATAATATATTTTTACTGTGTTTTTTGTATACATTTTCCTGTCGTTTCGTCCCACTTGGTCTTATCGACAGTGCCTGTCGGATTACAACAAGCAGCACCCTTACATAAAGCACTATCACTAACACCTAGTAAATCGCCAGCCAATTTCGCAGCAGCATTACGCGCATCAAAATCTGCCGTACTTTCTATTTTGGGTCCAGGTAAATCCAAACGATCGAAATTAATTTTTTCACGAGAACTTACATTAACAAGAGTAATCATCGAATATATGATAACACCTGTGAATAATAGGATATGAAGTAATGTATATACAACATCAGGTAAAACGTTGAAAAATACACGCATATAACGCATTACTATTACCAGAGCAAAAACGACGACGACCGCTATAATTAATTTTGTATATTCTGCTTGTCTTTTACGGTAACTCTCATTCATCATTAATACACGCATTTGACCCTTTTGTGCGTTGGCGAGCTGATCCTTTTTAACAGCTAATCTGTCTAATTCTGAATCTAATATATTATTCACTTGTTTCTGTTTTGTTAATACGGCTGATACGGCATTGTCTTTTAATTTGACTGATTCTGCTAATGATTTGAGGTTACCGTCCCTAACACTTGTTTCGCCAGTCCCTGTAGCGGCCATACTGAATTTATAGGCATTAAATAACATAGAACTATTGGTATCAGGTTTATCAGGTTCTGTCATAATATGTATATAAATAATACACATATTAAACCGTTGGTATATAAATATAATCTAAGAACTATTTCTCGCTAAAAGTATAGCTGTAATTATAAACGTAGCAGATGTGATGGACCCAATTGTGTATAATGTATTTTGTTGGTATAACATCTCTCTTAAATCTTCATCAATGGCGTCTATCTTTGCTCTTGGATCTGTTTTACCTTTATAGTAGTCTGTTGCAACACCGGTGCTATCAAATATAAAAGGTATCATATTGTTTTGTTCATCATACTCGTCGTGTGTTTGTAACAGTGCATCAGTACCACTTTTGGTTATGTCTTTATATTCAGCACCAGTCGTCCATAAACCAGAACCATCATGAATTCCACCACCATAACCAGTCAATACACCCAACTTACTTCTAATACTATGGGCGTTTGTTTTCATTTTATCGGTTTTTGCATTTATACGATGGTCCTGTGCTTTCAATTCATCCAATATTCGTAATCTTGTCCGAATGCCCTCACCATCAGCATTAGTTGCGACTGGTACATTGTTCTCAATTGTAAGACCTTCAATAGTAGAATACCCCCTAAATGGTTCTGGCTCCCCAGATTTCTTTACTGCTGATATCTTCATATGTATATCAGTAAGAGATTTAATTAAAAAAATACGAATTTCGTTTATATTCTCTGGAACGGAATTCAAAATAGAATTATCAATATATTTGACTTTATATCTAGCATCCTTACTAAATGCCTCCATGGTGACCACTGGAACCGTTTTCAGATTGACGTTACGATTGACGTTACGATTGGCGTTACGATTGACGTTATGATTGACGTTATTCAATCCTTTTAAGGGTTCATTAGCAACCAGTGTATCTTTTATCGCCCGAACATAACATAAATTTTTGGAACCTTTATTCGGGTCACATTTATCTATAGGGACTTTTTCTATGTTAGCGTAAATTCGGTTCTCATATAATAATTTCGGTAATCCGTAAGCCTTTATTTTATACAATATAAATATGTTCTGTGTGGTAGAACCCTTTGTTTTATGATAATGTTCGGTATATTTGAATTTTTGATTGAACATATCACGTACACCTGTGTTTCCCTTCTTATTGTTCGTAGTATAAAACATCGTAGAATTATTCCACGCAGAACCCAATGTTAATCTATACTTCAAACTACGGATTTCTTGCCCAGACTTCAAACTACTTAAATTATTATTACTCGTATATCCGTTTATAATATACTTCGGGTCTGTTTGTATAGGATTTGTAAATAGAACATCCTTATTAATCTTGACAATTCCGTTGTCTTCTATTCTAATACGCCTTTCTCTTTCATTATTACTCTTATCACTTAAAATATAAGTATGAGTTCCTGCATCGTCAGCAGAGTATTTAAGGACTCCATTACCATCAATATCAATCATTAATTCTTCTATCTTTATATTCTCTTTCTGGTGTTTGATAGAATATTTGAGTTCCAAAGTTTGGTTTTTCACATTTTCAGCATTATTACATTCACCCACACCAGACACAAATAATGCGGGTGTTATACCGGATAAAAGGTTATCTGTCAATGTAAATGTATGGTCTTCAACAACGTTAGTAGTTGTTTTATAATCCGCACTGGGATATTTCAAAAATACACTTTCTGAATTACAATTATGAATGGAATTGTCTTGACTGATTTGAAAATTGGCATCAACACCTGAATTATTACACGTATTTGGACTACTCTGGAAACCTTCAACGGATAGACGGTTGAATTGTTTCCCAAAATCTCTCGCTCTCCG
>Ga0209630_10004623_pt1 | contig 12017 bp, 8 predicted proteins | sample COG_01_FD_184745 | JGI IMG/M metagenome (GOLD analysis project Ga0209630, IMG submission 184745) | Pelagic Microbial community sample from North Sea - COGITO 998_met_01 (SPAdes) (version 2) | ecosystem: Environmental > Aquatic > Marine > Neritic zone/Coastal water | place: Helgoland, sampling... | reverse complement strand
TTTTCCTCCCGATATTTTCACGACCTGCGAACCGTCGGGTAACTCCAGGACTTGCGGTCGCATGAACCGGTGGAGATGCGACGGCGCCGCCTCGAGTCTCTTTTGGTCCACCTCCGCCTCTTCTCGCTCCCCGCCCGCGAGCGCGAAATTCGCGGCCTCGACGCGGTCGTCTCCGAGCAACATGTTTAGGTATCCCCCCGTGCTCGCTGCTAAATTACCCGGGCTCTTCGGAGCGTCCGCGGTCTCCGCGCTCTTCTGCTTTGCCACGAGCCCGAACTTCTTAAACTTCGCCGCCGCCTGCACAGATTTCAGGTTCATCTTCTCCGTCTCTTCAACCTTCGCGCCCGTGAACGTCGCGGCCGCTCCCTTCTTCAACGCGGACTTCACCTTATCTTTATCCACGTCCAGGACTAAGTCCAGGTCCGCGTCAGGGTCCCCGTACGCGCCCGCGCCGTTCCTCTTCCGAAACTGCGGCCGGTGCAACTTTTCGTAGATGCGTTGTTTATTCACATCCGCCTCCGTCGGGCGAAGCGGTTCACCGTCCCACGCGGACAGGATGGGCGCGTCCTCGGGCACGACCCCGATGTGCGATTTAAACTGCGCGTCTATCTCAGCCTGTTTTCTCGCCCAGTCCGACCCCGTCTCCGGCTTCAGAAGGTTATCGTCCTCGTACAGCTTCTCCGCGAGGATCGCTCTCGCTTCCTGCAACGTGCGCTCGGGGGCGTTCGCGGAGAGGAGCGCGGCTTCGCGCTCCCACGCCGCGCTCGCGGCCTCGGCTTCCCTCGCCGCGCGCTCCGCGGCTAACGCGCGCTCGTGTTGAATCAGTTCGTATTCTTCCTCCTCGTCCGAGCCGCCGAACTGTTCCAGCTCGGCGTAGTCCGCCTGCTCGTGGCGTCGTCGAACGTCCATCGAAGCGACGTTCGCGTCGTTCGTCGCGACGGGGCCCCACGTGAACGGCTCCGAGTTGGTTTCGTACGGAGGCGGCGGCGCGTCATCGTCGGTGAACTCGCCGCCCCACGGCACCTCGTCCACGGGCCGCCCCGCGCCGATGCTCTCTTGGACGAAGAGCGTCCGCGACGACACACCGCTTCGCAGATTACGCGCGCGCCTGTTGTCTTCTGCCCACTCTTCATCCGTCTGTTCCATGACGTTCTCGCTCGATACGCTGCCGGCCTGACTCAGTGTGAAGGCGCGCGCGCCGAGTGATGACGCATCGTTCGAGGAGGCGTCGTGTCCCCTCGCGCTCTCTCGTCCGCGTGTGGCCGCGCGTCGAGGATCTGACGTCGTCGGCGAAAACGATGCATCAACGGAAAGTTAAAAAGTGCCCACGAACAAAACTACCTCGCGGGCGAGGAGGACCCGACCCGACGACGATATCGATATCGCATCGGGTCGAGCTCTCGATCGGATTTGAGGTGACTACTGCAGCTAAGTTATTGAACCTCACGCGCGGTCGGCGTCGTCTAGTCCCCGTCCGCGTCCGACGACTTCACCCACGAGTGCACCGAGTACCCGCCGTCCATCTCGCGCCAGCCGTCCTTCTCCCCTCCCGTCGTTCTCGTTCTGCCGTTCTTCATCCCGGGAATGTACGCCACCTCGTCCTCGCCGCCCACGAGCGCCTCCACGCAGAGGAGGTACAGCGTGAAGAACAGCGCGCCGTCGCGCGCCACCGCGAGCGCGGCGCGTTTCCACGCCACGCCGCTGCCGACGGCGAACCGAGCGACGGAGGGCGGGAGCGCGCTCAACACCGCGCTGTCCGCCACCTTGAACGCGGTCCGCTTGTCGTCCTTGTACGCCTGGCGCATCGTGTGCGGCATCAACACGAAGAACGCGCAGAGGAGGAACAAGCACTCGACGAGGATGAAGACGACGAGCGGGGACGAGATCCACGCCCGGAGCGTCAGCTCGAGGTCGCTCTCTTGCAGGTAGTACGTCACCCAAGCGAGAAGGCTGCTGCTCGCGACCATCACCGCGGGTCTGACGCGCACGGTCTTCTCGATCGCGCTCGCGAAGCACAGCGGCCAGACGCGGACGTTTTCCCTGCGCGACGTGCTCGGGGCGGACGTGCGCAGGCGCGACAACCCCTCGGGCCCTCTTCCTTTTCCTCGCTCGCGCGGGTCCGACTCGAGGCTGTCCGCGTCGTAGCTGTCGTTGTGGCTGTCCGTCCCGGACTCCGGCTCGGGCGCGCGTCTGCGACTGGAGCGCCGCTCCGCCATCGCGAGTTCGTCCGGTGGGTACTCGTCGTCGTCTGTGCGCCGAGGACTGATGAGGCACAGCGCGCGATATTCTCAATTCATGGTTTGACAAGTAGAATCAGCGGAGCGATAATTGCGCGCGCCCGACCGTCGGCCTCGCTCACTCCACTCGCGCGCGCGCACGCCGTCGCACGTCGAAGTCGCGCGCCGAATCGCGACAACTCGCGCGAAGATCCCCGAACAGGGCGGCGGTCGTTCAGCGAGACTCTCGACATGGGCGGAGGCGGCCCTCTCGGTACGTCCCGCCACGACGCGATCTCTCGGCGGCGGATCTCGTCGACGCCTTCCTCATCGCGCTCGCCGTCCCCGCTCCCTCGTCTCGTGCGCTAACCCACCAGTCCCACCTTGGTTCCGTCCACAGCGTTCCTGAACAAGAAGTCATGGCACACCGGAGGCATACCGATGCAAGCGGAGGTGTGGAAGCGCGAGCAGATGAAGGAGCACGAGGAGAAGCGCATGGAGGAGATGAAGAAAGAGATCGCGGAGGAGCGGAAACTCCAGGAGCTTCAGATGCAAGCCGCGGAGGCGGGGCACATCGACAAGGTCGAGCGCTTGGAGTTCATGTACAAGGGCGGCCCGATGCAGGCGGCGGAGGACATGAACGCGTACTTTAGCGGGGAGAAGAAATGGGTACCCCCTAAGGATACAGAGACCGAATGGGACAAGGTCAAGGACAGCACCGGCGCGCTGCTCGCGGATCGGGGCGGGGGGAAGAACGAGACGTGGAACAAGCTGAACAGCGACCCGCTCCTTATGATGCGGATGCAAGAGCAGGAGGCGCGAAAGTACGTCACGGAGAACCCGGTTCGGATGGCCGCGATCAGAAACGAAGTAGCCGCGGCGAGGGAGAAAAAACGCGCGAAGAAAGAAGCGAAGAAGGAGAAGAAACGGGAAAAGAAAGAGGCCAGGAAGCGCGAGATCAGAGAGGAAGTGAGGAGGAAAGTACTAGGGGACGACGCGTACGCGGCCGCGTCCAAAAGAGGGAGGAGCGAGGGTGGAGGGAGAGGACGAGGCGACGGAAGGCGCGACGGGAGCGCGTCGTCGTCGTCGTCGTCGCCGTCGAGGAGCCCCAAGAGGAAGGAGCGAAGAGGACGGTCGCGGTCGCGGTCGCGGGAGAGAGACGACAGACGCGGTGGACGGAACGGCGAGGAAGCGCGCGGGAGGAAGCGCAGCCGCAGCCGCAGCCGCAGCCGCAGCCGCAGCCGCGGCCGCGGCGGAGGCGGAGGACGGGACGCGGCTGCGGCGGCGCGACCGAACGACAGGGTGCATCACGACCACGCGAGCGCGCAGGACGGGTCGAAAGGATACGGCCTCACGTACGCGAACGACCGCGCGAAGGACGCCGCCGCGGTGCGCGTCGAGCGAAGGAACGAGTGGAGAGAGAGCACGAAGGACGAAAGAGAGGCGAAGGAGGAGGAGGCGAGGAAAGCGAAAGAAGAGAAGTGGGCGCGGACCGGCGGGCGGAACAACGTCGGGCACAAGACTGGTAGGCTCACGCAAGAGGAGAAGGAGGCTCGCCTCAAGGCGATGATGAACGACGCGGACGCGCACGATGAACAGCGATGGGCGCGGCTGAAGAAGAGCGCGGAGGCGGAAGCAGCCTCGGAGGAGAAAAGCCTCGTCGAGCAATCGGTCGGCGCTCAGGGGGGAAGGCATCACAGCGACGCGCCCGCGTTCTTAGCGAAAGCGCAGAAGAGCGCTTTTGGGGCCGGACTCGACGCCGGAGGGCTCGAGGAGAGGATCGGGACGAACAAATATTACGCGCAACGACGCGGGGACGCCGGCGGGAACTCGTACCGTCGCGGGTAAATCGATTGTGGCGACGAGTCGAGACTCCTCCGCGCTCGTGCTTCGTGGTAAAAAGAATGCTGTGGTTTGTATAACACAGAACCTAATTAACTTCGCGCTTCCCCGGCGCGCGCCGGGTAAGATTTTTTCATACAGTCGTGACTCAGTCCATCGCGCGATGGTCGTTTCTTCACTCGACGCCTCTTTCGCCGTCTTACTTTTTTTTGTTCGTCCTTGGTACATTTGTTCCCCCCCCGCGTGCTTCTACCTATTATCCCTTTCAAAAAATTACCCCGAGCCGCTGGGCGACTCACATCGTAGGCACGACCCCGAAGTCGTCCGAGAGCGGAACGTCGTCGAAGAAGTTATCCAAAAACCCGTCGAAGTTCACGTCCGGGTTCTTCTCCCCCTTCCCGACGAAGTCCTGCACGAACGAGTTGAACTCCTCGTCGCTCTGCCACTGCACGCCGCCGTGCCCCGCGCTGTTGTCCGGGGACATCGTCGGCACCGCGAAGTCGTCCTCGATGTCCACAGCCTTGCGCTTCTTCTGCGGCTGCGGCTGCGTCACCGTCGGGCGGATCGGCGCCGCCATCGGGGGCACCTCCTTGACGATGTCCGTCGCCTCCCTCGGCGTCGCGGTCTCCTTCTCTCCGAGCGGCGCGAGCGCGACGGTGACGCCGGTGTACAAGAATCGGCGGTGCTTCTTCACCGCCTCGTTCGCGCTGTGCAGGGACACGTCGCAGCCGCGGCATAAGAACGCGCGGTCTTCGTGGCAGATCGTGTACACCGGGTTCACCTGCGGCGGATAGGGAGAGAGAGAAGACGCGAGCGTGAGCGACGGATCTTGTTTTTTTTTCTTTTTGTTCCGCGGGATTTTACGTTCGACTTGTCGCGCGGAATACCCGTCGCGTCGCGCCGTCGACGGCCCGACGGCGTATCGCGAGGAGGAAAATGCACCGCGAGGGTGCACAGTTCATGCGGACGCGCTTTCGCGCGTTTTTCGCGGGTCGAGGCCGCGCGTACCTGGCAGATGTCACAGTTTATCTTCTCGCCCGTGGACGCGAACGCGACGCGCTCGTGCTTCGCGACGACCGCGTTCGCGGAGTGGACGCTGCGGCGGGCATAGGGGGTGAAGATTCTCGTCAGTCGAGCGTCCCGGCGCGAGATGTGCTTCGAAGTGTTCCCGACGCGATCGAGCGTCGCGCGCGCGGGAAACGCGGTCGACGCGGCGTCGCGGCGCGGTCTCCCGGCGACGGCACCGCGCCGTTTGGCGCTAATGAGGAAAGGCGCGAACGTCCTCGAAGCGACATTTGAACCCGGGAAAGACGCACCTCTTATCGCACATGCCGCACATAACCGCGTCGTCCGCGACGCACATGAGCGTCGCGGGGGCGGTGGTGCATACTTCACAGACGCTCTTCATCGTCGGAGACTGTGTCGCGTGAGGAGGCGCGGAGTGAGAAGTGCGCGTCCGCGGGAAATCTCTCCCCTGCACAAGCACTCGTTGCTGTATCTTTCTATTTATCTTAGCCATCTCATGGGTGACAGCGCTCGATTGTTTCACCAGCCAATCACAAGCCGCCGGCTGGCACCTTCAGGGAAAGTAGCACTGTTATCTGTTGCAAGTTTTGGTTGTAAGTTTCCCGGCTGCTTCTCTTTTTCGTGTGGGAAAACGTGCGGAAGCGCGTGAGACAGGACGAACCGCGCGCGGACGCCGTCGACGGCCTTCGGGAAACAATCCCGCACGCTCGAGCGTGGTCGTACGTCGAACTTCACGCGAAAGCAAGCACCGCGTCTCGCGCATCGATCGCGCGAGGGGACGCGCGCGCGAACGCGATGACCGCCGCGGCGTTCGGTGCGATCGGGGGCCTATCCAATACGACTTTCGCCTCCGCGCGCGTCGCGTCCAGCGCGCGCGCGTCTCGATGCGCGTCGCGCGCGAGGCAATCGATCTCGACGTCCCCCGTCGGATCGCGCGGCGCTGAAACGCGCGGCGCGCTCGTCGTCGTCGCCGCGAAGAAGAAGGGCAGCGGCAGCTACGAGGACGATTACGCGTACTACGGCGACTTGAGCTCGTTCGACTCGTACGACGAGTACGACGACGCGGGCGCGGGGGGGTACGCGTCGTACGCCCCGACCAAATCCGGCGGCGGCTCGAGCGATACCGGCGGGAAGAAGAAAGGCGCGGCGAAGCGACAGAAGAAGTCCAAGAGCAGGGACGAGAACGACGTCCCCGCGATCGCGGCCAACGTGCGAGCGGTCATCAACAGCAAACAGAAACGCAAGCCCGACGCGGGCGCGATCGGGAGCTCGCTGGACATCGGCTCGAGCCTCGACTCGGACGACGGCGACTTCGTCCCCGCGAACAGCGCGTGGAGTGGGGCGAACAAGACGATGTTCAACGCGGATCTGTTGACGTCCGTGGACGAGTCCGACCTGACGTTCGGCGACGCCGTCCCCGCGGACGCGCCCGTCGCGACGGTCGTCTACACGCAGAAGGATAAGCCGAAGGAGAAGCCGAAGGAGAAGGCAAAGGCGAAGGAGGAGACCGCGAGCGCGTCCAAGGCGACGAAGAAGGCGAAGACGACGCTCGTGAAGTGGGGGTTCGCGGAGAGCGAGGTGGACAAGGCGCTCTCGGAGACGGAGGTGGAGCCGGAGGAGGGCGAAGGCCAGGCGGGGTTCAACAAGAAGCGGCAGGTGGACGCGCTGGACTGGCTCTTGTTGAACGCCGCGGAAGACACGATCCCGGTGGATTACAAAAACGACGCGCTGCGCGTCAGGAGCGCGTGAGCGATCAAACGCGATCTCGCGTGTGTAAGAAGATGTGGAAAAGAAATATTTTTGTGAAGAATAACGAAAAAGTTTTCAAGCTGTTGGTGGTTCGTTCACGTCGTGAAAGACGTCTCGTAAAGATCGTCATAACTAATGATGATAACACGTCGTATCGTCAACGCTCGTACTGCAACGCCGTCGTCGCGTAGAGCTCTAACGCCGCGGCTTCGACGCCCGCGGCCGGGTCGTCGTCGTCCGCCGCCGCCTCTACCTCCCCTATCGTCGAATCTGCACGCGTTGCCGCGTCCTCGACATCGTCATCGCGTCCCTCGGGGAACAGCTCGTCGAGCACGGCCTCGACGACGTGTAAGCCAATCTGTCGCGTCATGAGATCGCTCCTCGCGGCGGCGAGAAAGTCCAGCGCCGCGCGGGTGTAATTACGCGCGCCCAACACGCCGAGTAACGGCCCGCCTCGGTCGCCGAGGTTCAGAAGCGCTTCTCTGACCTCCGCCCTCGTGATCTCGTCCGCCGCCGCGATCTCACGCATCAGCGCGGGCACGTCCTCAGGTTTCGTCTGATTGTACCACGCCCCGTTCGGCCACATGGACTTATCCACGAAGCTCACGACGTTCGCCGCGGTTCGCGGCGTCCGGATATCCTTCAGCGTCTTCGAGACCCAGTCCTCGACCGCGGAGCCGACGAAGAAATCCAACGTCTGCCTCGCGACCGTCACGATCGTTCGACGAACGAATCCTTTCGACTGCAGATGGAACAGCGCCTCGAACAAACCGAACAAAGGGCCGTCCATGAGCACCCCAGACGCGGCGTCGATGACGCCGGCGTCCTCTCGAGCGTCCTCTCGACCGCGCCGCCCGCCCGCGGGCGCGACCTCGTCCTTCTCGTCAATCGCGGACTGCGCGCGTTCGAGGACTGGGTTCGAGGATCTCGACAGCTCCCCTCCGCCGTCGTAGACGCCTAGGTCGTCCCCGCGCAGCGACAGCGCGCCGACGGAGACGCCGCGGCGGTGCCCCTTGGCGCTCGCGCCGTTCGCGACGTCGTCGATGCCCGCGTTCGATACCCCCCGCGCGTCTTTGTCCTTCTCTTTCCCGCTCTTGAAGACATCCTCCACGGACTGCGTCAGCGACTTGGCCATCGCGGCGACGGCGTTCTTCTTCTTCTTGCCGTACTTGACGTTGTTCGCGCTGAGAAACTCGCCGACTTCCTCGGAGACGCACAGGATATCGTTCGAGAGTATGGACGCGAGGTACGCGTCCAACAGTCGTCGTCGACCTTCCACGAACGAGCCGTCCAGCGAGTGCAGCAAGTAGCGCTTCTTCGGGAGCTGCGGCAGCGCGACGTCCCGCGCCGCTCTCGACTCGGTCAGACGCTTGTGCAGCGCCTCGAAGTTCCGAAACCGTCGAGCGACGGCCCAGTCCTCTCCGTGCTCGCCGACCCTGCGGACGCGGATCGTGTACACCGCGTACGCGGAGCCGCCTTTGCCGACGATGTTCACCTCGGATACCTCCGCGCGCAGGGTTTGGACGCCGCCGCCGCCGCCGCGGTCGTCGCCGCCGCCGCGGTCGTCGTCGCTGCCGCCGCTCGTCGCCGCGTCTCCCGTGCTGGCAGAGATCGCCCTCGGTGCCCTCTGCCGCTCCGGCTCGTCGTCGCCGATCATCCTCGCGAGCTCGTACGCTTCGCCGTCGTCGTCCTCCTCTTCGCTGACGTCCGTCGCGAGCGCGGACAGGTCGCCGACGGACGCGCTCTTTTTGGGCGACGACGCGAGGATGTTCTCGGAGCCCGCGCGTCGGTGACCCGGCGACGTGACGCTCTCTGTCGGCGTCTTTTCCCGCGCCGCTTCCTTCTCCCGCGCGAGGAGCGCGTTCAACCCTCGGTGCACCCAGGACGGCGACGCGAACCCTAGAACGGGCCGGAACACGGACACCGCGAGCAGCTCGCGCGTGAGCGGGAACAAGAGGTGATTCCCGCCGTCCTCCTCGGACAACATCGCCCGCGCGGCGAGGTCGGACTTTCGTCGCAGGAAAACCATCGCGGGGTCCGCGCTCGCGCCGCCGCCGTTCGCGCCGGTCCACACGCCGTCGTCGCCTTTTCGAGCGCCGTCCACGCCGGGATGTAAGCGGCCGACTTTTCGCAGCTCGTTCGCGAGCGCGTCGTCGCTCTCCGTCGGCGTCCGTCTCGCGAACGCGTCCACGCCCCCGCACGCGGCTCGCGCGGCGCGAAAAGCCTCCAGCTGCTCGGTTAATATCTCCGGGAGCTTCCTCAGCAGCAACGACGCGAGATCCGCGTTTCGCGTCCGGTGCGCCAGCCGAGCGAACGCGACGTCCAACAGCCGACGCGCGCCCGCGACGAACTCCACGTCGCGCGTCAGGTTCCTGTACCACAGCCTCGAGACGAACTCGTCGACGACGTGCTCTCGAAGACTCTCCCACGCGCGGAGCACCCCGCCGGTGGACGACGTCGACGCGGTCGCGGCGTCGGCGGCGTCAGACGCCGAGGCGACGTTCCCATCCCTCTCCACGCTCCTCAGAAGCTCCTTCAGCTCCATCACCGGGTCCGGGCGTCGTCCTCGCGCGTCCGCGCCGTCGTCACCCCGGGCGCGGCGCTCCACCGCCTTCGCCGCCGCCGCCGCCACCGCCGCGGCGGCCCTCGTCGCGTCCACGGTGCCTCCTCCGTCGGCGATTCCGTCGCCGCCGACGCGCCGCTCCCCACCCCCATCCTCGGTCGCCGCCTTCCTCGCTCGCGCGGTCTCCACGCGCGCGACTCTTCGATCCGCGAGGCACCGCGTCGCCCACACGACGACGAGCGCGAGCGGCAGGTTCCTCAGCGCGCTGTCGCTCGTGCGCGTCAACAGCGCGGCGAGCACCATCGCCACAGCGACGAATTTCGCCAACGCGCTCGTCGCCGCGCGCGTCGCCGCCCGGGTCAGGTCGTCCACGACGCTGGGCGGCGACGCGGGCACGCGCGCGTCCATCTTCGTCCCCATCCCTAACGCGGGGTGGGGGGTCGCCGACGGACGCGCGGCGTCGTCTGGCCCCTCTGCTCTGTCCTCGCTCGCCAGTCGCCGCGGGTGAAATTCTTCCAGTCTCGGCCGTGTCCGAACAACTGCAAGTTCGAAATGGTGGCAAACAACGACGTCAGCCCTCCGGATCTCACTCTTCACCGCACGCGAGTTCGACGTAAACTCGCTCGGGGCGCGTAGAAGAACATGTCCGTCATGCAGGCGAAGCTGGTGCGTCTCGCCCCCGCCCTTCGCCGTCGTCGCGCGCGGATCCCCCCCGCCCGCGGGCGCCTCGCCAGTCTGGCCTTTTTTTTCCCTCCACGACGCCCCTTCCGACGACGCGTCCCCCGCCGCTCGCTCCCTCCAGGTGCTCCTCGGCGACATGGGCGCGGGGAAATCGTCCCTCGTCCTTCGGTTCGTGAAAGGGCAGTTCTTCGACTACCAAGAGAGCACGATCGGCGCGGCGTTCTTGACGCAGTGCGTCGCGGTGAACGACGCGACGGTCAAGTTCGAGATCTGGGACACCGCCGGGCAGGAACGGTACCACTCCCTCGCGCCGATGTACTACCGCGGCGCCGCGGCGGCGATCATCGTGTACGACATCTCGTCGCAGTCCTCGTTCGCGCGCGCGAAGAGCTGGGTGAAGGAGCTGCAGAGGCAAGGCAACGCGTCGTTAGTCATGGCGTTGGCGGGGAACAAAGCGGATCTGTCCGCGGAGAAGCGAGAGGTGGAGGCGTCCGAGGCGGAGGCGTACGCGGAGGAGAACGGGCTGTTCTTCATGGAAACGTCCGCGAAGACGGCGGCTAACGTGAACGATCTCTTCTACGAGATCGCGAGGAAACTGCCGCGGACGGCGGCGCCGTCGACGCCCGCGCCCGGGGTGGTCCTCGACTCCCGCCGCGGCGCGCAGACGAAGAGCGCGTGCTGCTGAGCCCGAAGAAGCCGCGGCGCGAGCGAGCGCGGAGCGCGCGGGACCCCGGGGTGGATCTAGCCGCCTTCGCGGGTTCTGATGTGATGATCGATTGACGAACACGTCGTGCGGTACAACACGAACGACGCCTCGGTATCGTGCGCGTTCGTCGGCGCTCGACGGCTACGTCCGCCGAGCCGCTACGCTAGTCGTACCCTAAATAAATCACGTCTTCTGCTATCGTAGCTATCTATCGCGGTCGACCGATCGACCGCCTACTTCTTCTTCGGCGACCGCTTCGCTCGCTTCGGCGACGGCGCGGGCTCCTCCTCCTTCACGCTCGCGTCCTCGCCGCCCGGCGGCGTCCTCGGCTTCGACATCTCCTCCTCCAGGGCTCTGTGAAACGCGTCGAAGACGTTCACCTTGCCCTTGCACGCGTCGTTCGCTTCCCCGACCGCGAGGAGCCCGTCCACGACGAACCGCACCGGGTCCTTCCCCTCGTCCACGTGCTGCAGCACCCCGATCGGGAACGTCGCGCTGACGTCGTCCTTCGCCGTCGTCTCCTTCGCGGCTTCTCTCAGCCTCGGCAGCGCCTTCACGAGCGCGTCGATCTCGTCCACGAGCGCGTCCTCCGAGGGCGGCCCGGATGCTAAGATCGCCTCCGCGCGCGTGACGACCGCGAGGACGTCCTCGACGGCCTTTCCGACCGGCGTCGCGGCCATGGCTCGCGCGCGGGGGGGGATTCGGGTGGACGCGCGCGCGGTCCCGGGGTCAGCGCGTCCCGGCGCCGTCAGATCTGCCCCGGGAGCCGGGCGGGGTTCGAGTTGTTGACATCAGTAAACTGCACTGTTCGAGTCATCCAAGGGGAACTGCGAAAATAAACGCGTCGAGCGTTTCGCGACACTTCCCGAGGCACCCGCACGCGCGCGCTTCACGGGACGCGATGTACTACGACATCACCCCGTCACCTCGTCGTTTCGATGGCGACGGCGCCGGAGGAGCGTTCTACGCCGCGGCGACGGCGAACGGCCTCCACGGCGAGCGCGATACGCGCGACGAAAACGCCCAGCCGAATCTTCGCGGCGGCCGGGAGAGGCCAATCACCCTGGACGAGTTGCACCGCGACGCGAAGGGCGCGACGCGCACCCCGGGCGGGAGCCGATGGTTCCCGGATCGACCCGCGTTCGGGAACATCAGCAACAGCAGCAGGCTCGTGGAGGACGCGCTCGCGCGCGGACGCGCGCGGAAAGGGAACAAGAAGGCGCAGAGGAAGGCG
>Ga0209630_10004618_pt1 | contig 12024 bp, 15 predicted proteins | sample COG_01_FD_184745 | JGI IMG/M metagenome (GOLD analysis project Ga0209630, IMG submission 184745) | Pelagic Microbial community sample from North Sea - COGITO 998_met_01 (SPAdes) (version 2) | ecosystem: Environmental > Aquatic > Marine > Neritic zone/Coastal water | place: Helgoland, sampling... | reverse complement strand
TCAAAACAATTAAAAAGTTTCTTAGAAAAATAAGCTTAAAGATTATATTTTTTTAGTAAATAAATTTCCCCAAAAGTTTCTAAGTATAAGACTATAGTATCATATTCTTCAATAAAAATAATATCTTCGGCCAAACACCATTGAGCTACAGCAAATATCTCAGGAAACATAGCACCAAACAAGCATGGATATATTACAGCTTTAGTCTTATCAGTTCTTAGTTTCTTAATATTGTGTAACATCATTTGATGGGTGTCAACATTAATATCGCAAAAGACTGGAGTAGCACCAACCATGTTTACAACTGAAGCTGTAGAGATCCAAGAAAAGTCTGGAACTATTACTTCGTCTTCATGGCCGATGTTATATGCTTGTAGCGCGAACACCAAAGCATCAGTGGCATTTGAACAGGATACTGCATACTTTCGATCTGCGATCTCTGCTACTTCCTTATCTAAAAACTCAGTGTTAACGTCTTGTTCACCAGCTAAAATACACTTTGAAATTAGCGCGTCATAAGTATCCTTGTTCTCAAGGTAGTCTCGTTCCCAGCCTTGATAGTCCATTACTTATTCCCAATATTATACTTTGGTTGTAATGTCCACTTTACTTTTTCTTTGAAAGGAATAATCTTAATCTGCCTCAATGGTGCTAATGGTTGTGCTTGATCTCTGTTATCAATGGATAGCAAACCCCAATCACTCATAAGCGTGGCAATTGTATTACGCCGTGCAATATCATTTTCTTCTAGATTAGATTTCTTTCCATCTAGCAGAAACAATTCTTTAAAGTGAACGATAAAGTATCGTCCTTGTTTGTGTAGGATATGACAAGATTGGAATAGTGTATTATCTTTTCGAGATGCTACGCCGATTCGAGTCAGTGTTTCCCTTACTTTAAGGAAGTCATCAGGCTCGTCCAAAGTAACCTCCAGCATTGAGGAGGTTGTCCATTCAACTATATTATTATCTTTTTCCACCCCGGTATACCTTCTTTTTTAGTTCATCAATTTGCTCTGACGATAGAAGGGAGTGGATCTGGCGCGCTTTGTTATTACTATAGCCATAATATTCCTTAATCACTTCAATGTCGTCACTCTTTTGAGCTTTTGCCCATTTAGAAAAACGTTTCTTTTTCCTAACAATATTTATAAGAAAGTCAAATTGTAAACGTTTATCTAGGTGGTGGTTGATGTTCATTTCATTTGCCATCAAAACGCAGTCATGAAAGTACGACAGGCTTCGATTAATCATAAAAGGATTGTATGCTTTCTCGGTAATATCGTCAACCATAATGTTTGACTTACCATTAGTGATGTCATTTACAAACTCGAATGGATTCATCTAAAGCTCTCCACTCCACCTTGGTAGTTATCTAGGTCAAGTGCTTCTTCCAGCATTTGCTTTGTAAAAGACATGGTGTCATTATTCGTTGGACCAACATGCGCTTTATTCCAGTATAGCTGTGGTACCGTTCTATGATTATTCAAACGCATCATAGCCATACCTTGTACGTCTTCGTTGATGTTTACTTCGTCAAATTCAACATTCCATTCCATCAGTTTTATCTTTAGCGTTTCGCAATAACTACAGCGTGGTTGTGAGTATATAGTTAGCTTAGGAAAACTTGACATTAGCCATAACCTCCGTTAAACAAGCAACAACATTAAGTTCGTGATCAGCAACAAACGCATGTTTGTATTGATAGTCAGCCAAAATCAGTATCAGTTGAGGGACTGACTGTGGCTCAATGCTGTTGTTTGCGTTATCGTATAAGCCGCGAAAGATAGCCGATGCATCTGTATCGATATTGTTAACAACCCACTTGCGCATTTCTTTAAAGTTCTTGTCTTTAAGCGTCTTTACAAGATCTTCAATGGATCCACCCATATCAGAAGTGCTGCCAGCAGCAAACCCCAAAACAGAACGTCTTTGAAGCTCGTTGAGGACTCGGCGCCAATCCGGCGCATGTTTTGAGACAATTGGTAATAGATCTTTTTTATCATATTCAACTCCTTCACTATCAAGAATCGTACACGCACGTTCAAACATTTGCTGCATAAGCACTGCAGTATTTTTCTTTGACGTGTTGAATTCATATACACCGCAACGAGAGTGTAATGGTTCAATGATACGATTCTTGAAATTACAAGTTAGTATGAATCGACAGTTAGATGAAAATTCTTCGATGAAACCGCGAAGAGCCGGTTGCGTTGACTGTGCATTAAGATAATCAGCCTCATCAAGGATTACAACCTTGACACCACCTTGTAATGAAACGGTAGAAGCAAACTGTTTAATCTTACCACGCAGGGTATCAATATTGCCATCTTCAGAACCGTTGATAATAATCCAGTCAAGGTTCAATTGATTGCATAAAGCTTTTGCAACGGTAGTTTTACCGGTGCCAGCTGTACCACTGAACAGCATATTTGGCAAATCACCAGACGCTACAATCTTTTCAAACGTTTGTTTTAGCTCGTCTGATAAGATACAATCGGCAATTTGCTTAGGCCGATATTTCTCGACCCATAAGAATTCATTAGACATTCACGTACTCCATAATATAATAAAAGTGGGGAGGTAACCATGCCTCCCCGCGGGACTATTGAGCGTCCAACCTTATGCACTTTTTTCCGCTTCAGCCGCTTCTTCAGCTGCTTCCATGGCTTCTTCTTGTTCCACTTGTTCTGCCAATTGAATGATCTGAATCGATTGATCACGCAATCCTCCGATAGTGGATAGTTCTTCGCCTTTGATTGCGCCACGCTGCGTCATTGCATCGATAACGGCAATCATAGAACGGGCAGTGCGGTTAGACACTTCCCTTAGTTGTGTCATAGTTTCTGACATTTTACGCTCCGAAGGTAGATGTTTTTTCAAGTGCAATCCAATACTTTACGTCTAGACTAGTATGGCTGAATTGCGAGATTAACTTAGATGATATAGCTACCTCATAGTCACCGGGTAGTATCTTCAAGTTGTTTGTACTCAGGATAAAGTTAAACGCGTCATCTGAATTAAATTCGCCATCAACATCGATAGAGAAAACATTAGATGTCATGTTTTGAGAATCAACCACAGAAAGACTGAGTACACCATCTTTACCAGAAATAGAGATCTCGCTATGACCAAGAGTTGAAGCAGCACGTTTTAGCTTATTCATTGTATCATTGTCTAGTTTGAACTTCACATTTGCTTCTGGCATTGTGATGTCTTTTTGTGGAGTTGTCAAGTTATCTTCTAGGGAATAGAAGTACTTGACTTTAGATCGTCCAGTAGAATCGTTAACAACCACAAAGTCATCTTCAAACTTAAGACGTGGTGTGTCAACCAGACTAAGGACGCCCATGAATTCATTCAGATCGTAAATACCAAAGTCCCTAGGAAACTCAGCATCAACTACCGCAGTGGATAGTACAGTCCGAGCCTCACTAATGGTTTTGATAGTGTTACCTGAACGAATCATCATGTTAGGATTAATGCCACTAAAGTTTTTCAGGACATTAAGAGTGTTTTCGCTGAGTTCCATTATATACCTCTTTTTCAATTGTTAGTATATTATAACACGTTTTCACCGCATTGTAAACCATTTATTTCTTATTTTCACATTTTGTTTTATCACCACACCATGGGCAATAAAACTCTCTACTCATTGGGTTGAAGGCATCGCTAGTTGCAACTGAGAACCAACCCAGACATTTCTGGCATGTGAAGTGCCATATAGTTTCTTTACTGACTTCCGGCATTGCTCTTTATCCTTGAGAAGTTCTTTTCTTTTACAAATTCAATCTTATTTTCAAACTTACCATCAAGTATCTCGCCTTTGTGAGATATGATAAAGACGTTTGTATCATCTCCTAGTGTATATAGGATCTTAATAAGATTGTCTACTCCTTCATGATCGAGTGACGAATCAAATGTTTCATCGAGCATGAGCAAGTTAGTTGATACTGAGTTTTTCATCTTAGCGATTTGCCGCCATGTAAACAATAATGCTAAGTCAATACGTTGTTTTTCACCTTCACTAAACGAATCATATGTAAATTCATCTCTATGCCTTGAGCGAATTGTTTCATTGAACTCTTCATCTAGATTAAAGTGCACATAAAAGTCAAGAACTTGAAGATAGTTATTGATTAGCTTATTCATAACTGGCAAGTATTGCTTTATGATCTTAGTCTTGATACCAGTATCTTTCAACATTTCAGCAATAGCTAATTTATAAGAGTACTCTTCGTTCTTTCTCATTTTGGAATCAGAGAGATCTTGCAATTCTTCTTTTATAACTGCAAGATCTCCATTTGCTTTTTCTAGATCAGCCGAGACATCTTTCTCTAAGAATTTCTGATAATCAGATATTTCTTTTTGGTGCCTTGAAATCTCTTGGGAATTGGAAGTGAGTTCCGATACTGAAGACTGAAGCGTTGAAAGTAGCTCATTTTGCAACTTAATCTTCTTCTCCAGCGCAAGGCCTTCAACTCCGATTTCTTTAAGCGTTGCCTTCCCCCGATCCTGAGATTCTTCGGTCGTGCGTAAAATCTCAGATTTATGGCCGTCTGAAATGGCTTGGTCGCATACGGGACACGACGCATTCTCATTGAAAAACTCGACCCGCTCGCCGAGGTCGCTGAGACGCGTCCGCTGATCTTGACTTCTGAGCAGTAAGTCCTGCTTCCGATCCGATAAAGATCGTAGCCCTGCATTGGCTTCTGATACAGCTTCATCGAGTCCGACGCTAAGCTCACTATTCTTAGTCTGTAGTTCATCGATGAGTTTCTGCGATGCAGATATCCTAAGTTCATAGTTCCTCCTATTCTCCTCAGTCAAAGTAGAAACATCCGCAATATATTTCTTTTGCGTTTCCACTTTATTTTTCATAAGGTCAATCTGGTAGGATATGTCTTTAAGGTTATCTTTTATGGCATTTGATTCCTCCTTGAGAATCTGATTCATTTTAGAGAATACACCAATATCAAGCAAGTCTTCAATAACTCCGCGGCGGCTGCCGGGATTTAGTTGCATGAATGGAATAAAGTTAGATGAGCCAAGTACCACAACCTGATGGAAAGATTTGTGGTTTAGCTTTAATATGTTTTGCTCAAGAATACGTTGGTATTCTTTAGAATGCGACGACTGATTTACTAGTTCGTCATTCTTATAGATTTCAAACTTAACTGGCCGGTCGCCACGTACTACTTTGAAATGCGCAGTGCCAACAGTAAACTCAACTTCAACTAAGCTGCCTTTACCATTGATTGAGTTGATTAGTTGTAACTTACCAATCTTCCGATGTGCTTTACCAAACAATGCGAATGATATAGCATCCAACATAGTAGATTTACCTGAACCATTTTGACCAACAACGAGTGTGGTCTTATGCTTGGTAAAATCTAGTTCAGTCCAAGTATTACCGGTTGATAAGAAGTTCTTATAACGAATATTCAGAAAGTTTATCATACAATTTCTAGCGCTTGAGCTTGAGTCATCAAGTCTCTCATCATCACTTTGATCTTGTCTTTATCAAGATCAGTTTCAACACCCTCAATATAGTCGTCCATTAGTTGTGGAGTATCGTCTATATCAAGGCCTTCATCTTCAACATTAGCACCTATGAACTCGTTAAAGTTCTCAGATATTTTTAAGTCATATACGTCTTGGTTTTGTACTCTATCAATAAACCGATCAAAGCTAAACTGATCTTGTTTTTCAACAACTACTACTTTTACAAACTTGCCACCAAGTTCTTCCACGTTATAGTTATTATAATCGGTTTCCTTGTCATTGTAAACAATTTTATGAAACAAAGTGTAAGGATTACGTACTTTTGTAACTTCACGAGTTTCGGTATCTATAATGTGAAAGTACTTTGGATCATGAGCATCAGACCAAAAGAATTCCATTTGTGAGCCAAGGTACCAGATATTATCTTTGCGTGACGATACGTGGAAATGGCCAGTCATTACAAGTTCAAAGCGTTTGAATAGATCACTAGCCATACCATGCTTATTTTCTAAGCCTCGCATCATCTCAAACCCAGTTAATTCAAGATGGCCGGCTAACCAATCGGCCTTGCAATTAGCCACAAACTCCATAGACTTATCATAGTTTTCGTTGGTGATCCACGGTAACATAGCTATCTTTAAAGAACCGTACTCAATCACCTTTGGTTCCATTACAATACTAACTTCATTCATGAAATGACCGAGTAGTTCTTTCAGGCTATTCAGGTCATTAGTATTCTTAAAATAGGTATCATGGTTGCCGGGAATAATATCCATCACCATACTACGTTTGCGCATCTCTTGCAAGAAGTGCTTACGGTTATGATTCAAGGCTTTTATGTTTACTACTTTACGATTATCATAATAATCACCAAGGTGTAGAATCTGCGTTATCTCATGTTCTTCACATGCTGGAAAGAAAACTTGTTCATAGAAGTCTTTAGCATTATCGAGAAATATTTGAGATGAGTTTCGTATACCGGTGTGAGTGTCGTTTAAAACGGCAATCTTCATTCAAGGAACTCCGACAAATCAGAATCAGCGCTAATAGTACGCTTCTTTCTTTTCTTTTCAACTTTAGCATATTCCTTAATTTCGGAATCTACATACTTAATCTTATCAATTCTAGATTTCAATGTATCAACAAAAGCACCAGCCACTAGACCAGAAGTAGCATCACCATTTGTATCAATCATATAGTCATCAACACCAGAATTGGCAATAAACTTCATTTTGATTTCTTGCTGCTTTTTTTCTTTTGCAATTCTTCGGAGGAACGCGTACCAAGTAATTTGAGTAAAGTATGCAAAAGCATTTGGTTTTCCAGTTCTGGTTGCTGCTTCAATATCATAATTATTGATAGCCTTCAAGCAGTTTTCAACCGCGTCCATAACCATTTCTTCACGGTACGTGTAACGTATAAAATTAGCTTTATGTGATAACCCTTCAGCGATACGTAGAAAACATTGTGCCACGTAGTCTGGTACTTTAGGAATCTCTATTTTTGTTTCTTTAGCTTCATTAACGGTACTTACATAATCGACTACTGCTTGTGAGAAGTCTGCATTATTTACGTAATGAATGCTTGCTCGTTTGGTCCGCATTTAAGGGTCTCCTTCATTATTAAGTATTATTATACAACGTTTGAGCGCGTTTGTACATACCTAATTTACATTATGAATCGTATATTTATTCTTTTAATTTGCTCATTATCTTGTTTACAGAACCGCAAAAGTATGGTATAATAAAGTAAGAATTCGGAGGGAAGGTAGTATACTCAGTGTAACGTTCCATCTGGTTCGTTTTTAGGATTAAACCGTATTACGTTTTCTCCGAGCTCCTCCTCTTCTTCTGTATTTAAAAGACCATCAAGTGCAGCTTCTTCTAATTCTCGATCTAAAAAGTCTTGAATATAACCTTCTACTTCTTCTTCTGACATAGATTCAAATTCTTCTAAAGTCTTGCCACCTTTCAGAAACTTAGACATCTTACCTACTGCACTTGCATAGTGTTTTAAAAGATTATGCGATGGTGTAGTTTCTGTGATGATGTGCTGAGATCCAAGAAGTTGTAGTGTGTCTACGCTATCTTGAAAAGAAATAAACGGCCTGAACGCAAAATAGCTATATCCTTCTTCTAAGTGCTCAACTTCAACAATCTTCATAGCTGCTCTGATAATGAGTATGTCTTCTTCTGATTCAAGAACATCAGCAATTATCTCTTCTCCATTAGTAAGTTTAAACTGCTTAAAGTTTAGGTTGGTCATAGTGGTACCTTATAAGTCTTGTGGTTAAACTGCTGATTATGATATATTCTAAGACGCTCTTCTCCGTGGAGCCAAGCAAAGTTCTTTCGATTATCCGTACTAATATTATCTATAACATCAAACAGAGTGGTCGGTTCTTCGTTATCTGACTTTCTCAGTCCTCGTCCAATCGATTGTAAAACTCTGATCTGGCTTTTCGAAGGAGACGCGAAGATGATATTATGCAAATTACGGATGTTAATCCCAGTACTGAAAGTGCCCAAACTAGCGACGATGATAGCATTTTTCTGTTTCTCCACTATGCCACGAATAGCTTCGCGGTCTGATGTGGCAACACTTCCTGACACGAAAAAAACTTTGCGACTTTCATCAGCTTTATCTTGAATTAAGTCGAATAAAGGTTTTCCATGTTTCTCAACAAAATTAAATAATACAAGGCTGTTGCCTTTTTGGTCTATTGCAAGATTGCGTATTAATCTGTTTCGTTTTTCATTTGTAACAATATATTCTATCTCATCCTGATAACTTTTTTGCTCACACTCCCGTCTGGCCTCGCTCGAATAATCAAGAACGAGTCGGTTAATATTAAGTTGAGCGAGAGTACCTGAGTCCTGCAACTTCTTTGTAGTGGTAACCTTAAACGTTTTACCAAATAATCCCTGAAGCACCAACTCATGTGTTTGAGTACCATCCAAAGTTCCTGTCGTTCCATACCGATACTTTGCCTCCGTCGCTTTGTTCATAATATTCATAAGTGATTTAGACTTAAAGCCATGGCACTCATCGCCAACAACCATACCAAACTGCTGATACCAATCTTTTGGTAACTTATAAATTGACTGCCATGTACTAATACATATTGCTTGATTGAAAGTTTTATCTTTACCTGAGTATATTCTATGTATAGCTTTTTCGCTGCAGCCATACTGAACAAAGTCATTATGCATTTGCTCAACCAAAGACGTAGTCGGTACAATCACAAGTACTTTGCCGGCTTCAGGATATCGTAATCCATCAGTTAACATTTGTAGCCAATACTGTGCTAATATGTAAATGATAAGAGACTTACCACTACCTGTTGGCGATAACAAAATACCACGAGTTCTATGTAATGCTTCCATGATTGCAATAAACTGATAATCACGTGGATCAAAAGGAAGATTCAATGTTTTAATAAATTGAACTACTTCTTTTGGATCTGGCCTTTGTTCTTCTAAAGGTGTACCATACTTTGTTTTGATTAGCTCATAATTATATCCACGGCTTTCAATGTACTTTACTAAATGATGAATAAGACCAGCTGGTAACTCGCCAGTATTTGTATCAAACAAACGTATCTTACCATCCCAAATTCTACGCTTAAACGCAGGCATCCATTGGTAACCCGGAACAAAGAACGAAAAGAATTCTTTTATCTCAGCTGCCTGACCAAAGTCGCATTCCACATGTAGATTGGCATGGTTTAAGCGCCGGACTCGAATTGCTTCCATTTAATGATATTTCCTATTGTCTGATGTCTCCAATTTAAGTTAGAGACGATCTCATTAAGTGTTTCAACTAGTGTTTTGTAATACTGTATTTTTTCTTCTGACTTCTGAATTTCAGGATCTGAATCGTAATAGTAATCCATATCGCCTTTCATTACTTTCAAACCATTGAATGGATCAGGATCCCAACCGAGTTCTTTTACGGTTTCCATATCCATTTTGCCGTTGTACCATTCCCACTTTTGTTTTAGCAATGTCTTTTGTGTGAACTCTGCACGTTTAAGCAGAAGCTTGCAATTAGCTAGCTTTTCAAGATATTTGGCGTGGAGAAGTGGAGTTTTACGTGAGTCTTCGTCAAGCTGCATAGTAAGTTTACTATCTTCTGACCAATCGGTCAGGACATCTTTCAAGTCAATCATAATATATCTCCGTCATATAGAATTATCTATACAAGGTCAAAGTTAATAAATCTAAACGTCATGGTGCATGTTAAAAACTCAGTACCGCTTCCAGTAGATTCGAATGATATTCCACCAAGGCTTGTAGGCGTACATTCATTGTATCTAATAGATTTTGCCTTATTGTTTTGACTGTTTAGTATTGTTAGTGTAATATCTGCGGTAGATGGTGCAACACCAGCTTTACGATCTAACGCTCCAGTTAAAGGTTGATCAATTAACCGTTTCATCCAATCATGCATTTCAGTATAAGCTTTCATGTCTTCATCAAGTATGATTGACATTGTAATATCTGAAAAGTCTAGAGTGCCACCGGGCAGCGGAATATTACGCACTTTTCTAAATGGCATTTCACTTGGTGCCATTGACATATCTGGATGCTGAAAAGACTGACAAAAGAACTCAAGGTTTGGATAGTTCTCTCTGTCAATAACTACTTTAAAGCCTGTCGGCATCAAGTAGTTCATATTGTTTGTAAGTTCTGCCATAATAGTTTCCTTATATAGCCTTATTTATACAAAGAAAAAGGCCCCCTCCGAAGAGGGGACCAGTTCTACAATACAGTCTGTATCGCTATCTATTATTAACCTACTATGTGAGGAGGTTGTTGATAGCTGAGATACGATAGTAGCTGTTTGTACGATCTGAAGCAAGACCGTTATCAGGTGTGCTTGATACGTATGGGTTTGATACCATGCCGTAACGAGTCTTGAAGCCGATCCGTGGCTGGAAGTCTTCCTCACCTACGGCTTTGACCATTGTCAAAGGAACGTATGGGCAATAGAAGAGACCTGCATCGTATGGGTTTGTACCCTTATATCCAACAGTGATATAATCACGAGTTGAGTATGGGTCAATGTAAACCTTCATGCGACCGTTCAGAGTACCGGCGAATGTGTTGCCTGTATCGTCTACGTTCAGGTTAGCAGCAAGAGCTGGTGTGTAGTCCAACATGCCAGCAGCGTTAAGAGCTGCAGCTACATCAGATGAACACATCACAAAGTTACCTTTGCCACGACGTGTCTCTTTTGCAATTGTGTTAGCCTCACGCTCGATTTGCATGATCATGCCTTTGTACTTCTCAACTGACCAGCGACCGTCTGCATCTGTTGACAAGTCAAAGATACCTAGTGTCTGGTTAGATGTTTGGCGTGAACCGATCTTAGCTTGACGGTTAACTGTACGTACAACCTCACGGTTGATTTCAGCCAAGATTTCAGTTGACAAGATGTTTGCCAATTCTGTCTCAGCGTCCAGTCCGTGGATTGCTTTAAGGTCTTGAGCAAGCTCGAGTGTGTAGTTAGCCCGCAGTGCGCGTGACTTAGCTGTTACTGTAGCTTTTTCGATTGTGAAGCCCATTGGAGCAATAGTTTCGTTAGAACCTACGCCTAGGAGTTCAGCTTCTGCAGTTGTGTAAGCATCGCCTGCATAAGGTACGTATGATCCGCCTGAATCAACGATTGAAGAATCGCCATCAGTATCGGATACACCAGTCAAGCCAGAAGGTCCGCCAGCTCCGTTTGCAGTTGTTGCTGAGTCGCCTGAGTAACCGACTGGAGCTTCGTTGAAGAGAGCTTCGTCGCCATTTGATACACCGGCTTTTGTCTTCTGGAAGGTTGACTTCATTGCGAAGATCAAGCCTGTTGGACCAGTCATAGGCTGAACACCACAGATGTCATAAGCAACGAGGTTAGGCATTGCGCGACGTACGAGTGCGATCAGAACTGGGTTCCAGTTTGCAGCAGAAGCTACGTTAGTTGTTTCGGAAAGCATGCCTTCTTCTTTAAGTGCGTGCTCTTGGTTTTCCAGAACAGCAGCTGTTACTGCTTTCCGGTGGCTGTCCTGAATAGTTCCAGCAGACTCAGACTCGAGTACTGGTGCCCATTTTTCGACGAGCCGATCATAGGAAATTACGTTATGCATTTCTATTTGCTCCCTTAGGATTTAGTTTGTCTTTTAATGGCACTCAGATATTGGCCCATGACGTCAGATGTTTCTACTTCCGCATCGAAAGTTTCATCAATCTGATCGGCATCGACTTCGGATCCTGCCGCTTCGTTTTTGAAGTATGATTCTTTTACAGTTGCTACCTTTTCAGCGAAGTTATCGCCAAAATCGATATCAGCTACAAGAGATTTTAACTTCTCGACCTGAGTATCAGCAAGGCCTTTTGCCGCTTCACGGATAACCGCGTCACGCTTAAAGCTTTCTAATTCTTCGGTCATTTCGATGATTTTGCCAGTTGACGCGTTCAGGGACCCTTCGAGTTCCTCAACTTCGCCAGCAAGCTCGTCAACTAGGTCGATTTTA
>Ga0209630_10004614_pt1 | contig 12033 bp, 11 predicted proteins | sample COG_01_FD_184745 | JGI IMG/M metagenome (GOLD analysis project Ga0209630, IMG submission 184745) | Pelagic Microbial community sample from North Sea - COGITO 998_met_01 (SPAdes) (version 2) | ecosystem: Environmental > Aquatic > Marine > Neritic zone/Coastal water | place: Helgoland, sampling... | reverse complement strand
ACAGCAGTGGACAACGCTGGTTCTGCAAACGCAAACAGATACTACCAAAGAGTTAAAGTTACTAACTTGATGTAATATTTGTTGAGTTTTCAACAGACTTAAAAGGGCGGCTCTAATCAGTCGCCCTTTTTTTTGGCCTTCCTCCGAAATGGATAAATATAAGTATGACAACAACAAATGCATACGACAGACAACCTACAAAGTTTGATTACGCCTCACCTACTCAGTTTAAGTTTCAACTTGCAAAACTGCCTAAAGTGGAGTATTTCACAACTGCTTGTAATATACCAGGGATTTCTCTCGGCACCACTCTCCAACCGACTCCGTTGGCGGACATACCACTTCCAGGTGACACCTTGTCTTTTGGTGATTTAGAGATTACATTTCTAGTAGATGAAAATTTAGAAAACTATAGAGAGATACATGGTTGGATGTATGGTATTGGATTTCCAAAAGCAAGAACACAATTTGCTGAATTGGTAAGTGCAAATAAAGATAGATTTCCTACAAGTGGTAAAGATAGTTTAGTTACAGACGCAGGTAAGGTAAAATATGGTGCAACACCATTAGGACCTATCTTTTCAGACGCAACACTAAATGTTTTGTCAAGTAAAAATAACACAAATATAGAAGTAAGATTTAATGATGTTTTTCCAACAACATTGTCTGGACTAAACTTTAACCAACAGGCTGATGATGTTAATTATCTATCGGCAACTGTTTCATTTAAATACAAAATATATGAATTTGCTTTAAAAAGTGCAAGTAATACAACGAATACAGTCACCTAAGGCTTTACATTTATATAATATTATGATAGGATACCTTTATTATGGATTTAGAAAAACTACAAGAACAAGCTGATTTGGATTTAAAAATAAACGATACTGAACTTGATTTAGAATCGCTTAAAACTCCACAGTTACACAACAAATATTTAAAACACTTAACTAAGTTTAAGTTAATGCTTAGTCGAGCTGAGGGTGATTTATATAATACCAAAAGGAAACTTTGGGAATATTATACTGGCAAAGCAGACGCTTCAGTATATGCACAGAGACCTTTTAACTTCAAACTATTAAGAGCTGATGTCGACCAATATATTCTTTCAGATGAAGAGTATATTAAAGCAAAACAAAAAGTAGATTACTTAAATGCTTGTGTTGATTTCTTAGATAGAACAATTAGACAAATCACTAATAGAACTTTTACAATCAAAAATGCAATTGATTGGCGTAGATTTACTAGTGGTGCTGTGTAATGAAACACGATAAATTATTTTCAACACATGTTTATCTTTTTGACAAAGTAATAGATGATAATAGTTTATTACAAATAAGAAAAGATATCACTTCATCATATAATCAAACTACAAAAAATTGGCAAAGTAAAGCTAATTTACACAGAAATGTATTATATGATAAACTTACTCATAAGGTGGTAGAAAATACAAAAAAAGTTTTTGATAGTTTACATTTCGAGTATCATGGTTTTAATATTACTGATATGTGGTCAAATGTTTTAAAACCAGGCGAAACACATAGACCTCACACACACTCTAATAATATTTTAAGTGGTGTTTTTTATGTAGAGGCCGAACAAACATCTGGTATTATCTTTACAGACCCTAGACCACAAGCTGGTGTTATACAACCACATGTAACAAAACAAGTTATAGATAATGCAAATAAAATTAAATATGATTCAGCAACCAATAGAATGATATTATTCCCATCTTGGTTACAACACTATGTACCAATCAATGAAAAAAAGTCTAATAGAATTAGTATTGCCTTTAATATAATGTTAAAAGGTAAAGTTGGTTCTTCCGAAGAATATCAATCAGCAGAGTTTTAATATGAAGATATCAGATTATATTCACACATACAATCAAGTTATCTCTAATGACTTGGCAAATAATGTAATAACTCATTATCATACAAATGGTAAATGGAATCAATCATCATTTTCTACTAATACAGATATATCTCCTAAAACTAATACTAGAGTTGATATGAAAGAATATTGGATTAATAAACAAGATAAGTTTTACGAAGAATTAAAAACTGGATTTAGAGGTATGGTTGATGATTATATTAAAACACATACTAAAATAGTACCACAAAGTTTTACACCATTTAGAATGAATCATTATGCTGAAGGTGGTTTTATGCAAAATCATATAGACAATATACACCATTCACATGGTCAACAGTATGGTTATCCACATGTAACAGCATTAATATTTTTACAAACTGCTGAAGAGGGTGGAGAAATTGTATTCTGTGACGGCGAATATATACCAGAACAAACAAAGGCTTCAGGTGTTGTTTTTCCTAGTAATTTTATGTTCTCACATGAAGTTAAGAAAGTAATTAAAGGTAATAGGTATTCACTTATGACATGGATTTTATAAATGAGTTTAACAAGATATTTAATTATAGATAAAAAAGATGATGTCTATTTAAAGATTGAAGCTGATGAGGACATAAGAAGAGAACTTGGCCAATTCTTTACCTTTGAGGTACCTGGTTTTAAGTTTATGCCTCAGTTTAGAAACAGAGTATGGGACGGAAAGATTAGATTGTTCTCATATCAAACAGGTCAAATTTATGTTGGTCTATACCCCTATATATTAAAATGGTGTGAAGATAACAAGGTTCATGTTGTTGACGGCACTAAAATACAAGATACAAAAGTTGACGAAGCAAAGGTAGATAAGTTTATTGAAGCTTTAAAAATACCTTTTACTGTTCGTGACTATCAAAAGGAGGCATTTATATATGCAGTTAGAAAAAATAGAACTTTATTACTTTCACCCACAGCTAGTGGAAAATCTCTTATTGTCTATCTTCTTGTTAGGTTTAACATTCTTCGGTTAAAAGAAGACAAGAAAAAAATATTAATTATTGTACCAACTACATCTTTGGTCGAACAACTGTTTAAAGACTTCAAGGATTATGGTTGGTCACCTGAAAAATATGTACATAGGATTTATCAAGGTCATTCTAAAGAAACAAATAAACCTGTAATCATATCTACATGGCAATCTATCTATACACAACCTAAAAAATACTTTAAAGATATCCGTATGATAGTAGGTGATGAAGCACATTTATTCAAGGCTGTTTCACTAACTAAGATATTGACAAAACTAGAAAAATGCCCATATAGAATAGGACTAACTGGTACTTTAGATGGTACACAAACACACAAGTTGGTGTTAGAAGGACTTTTTGGTACAGTCAACAAGGTGGTTTCTACAGTAGAACTACAAGAGAAGAAACAATTAGCTGACTTAAAGATTTTCTGTCTAATATTAAAACATGGTGCGATTGAGTGTAAACATGCTAGTGGTATGAACTACCAAGAAGAAATGGATTACATAGTACAATCTGATAAAAGAAATAAATTTATACGAAACTTGGCCGCTGGTCTAAATGGTAATACACTATGTTTGTTTCAGTATGTAGAAAAACATGGTAAACAATTATATGAAGATATAAAATTAAAAGCACCTGATAAACAGGTTTTTTATGTTCACGGAGGAGTAGATACAGATGAAAGAGAAAAGATTAGAGAACTTACAGAAAAGAGTGACAATGCAATTATCGTGGCAAGTTATGGAACTTTTAGTACCGGTATCAACATTCGTAATTTACACAACATTATCTTTTCTAGTCCTTCTAAGTCTAGGATAAGAAACTTACAATCTATTGGTCGTGGTTTAAGATTAAAAGATAATAATGGTTCTGCTACTTTATATGATATTGCAGATGACTTAACATACAATGAGAAAGAGAACTACACACTCAACCACTTTAGAGAAAGGATAAATATCTATAGTGAAGAAGACTTTGAATATGAAATACATAACATAGAATTGAACAATGAATCAAACAGTTAAAATAATAAAACTTATTAACGGTGACGACATTGTTACCGTACTACCTACTGGTGAGAAACAGTTGCCAGATAATGGTCCTCTAATTAGACTTGATAAACCTTTACAAATAAAATATATTCCTCAAATGACACCAACAGGCTTCAGAGATTATATTGCTTTGATTCGTTGGACTAACTATACTATGGATAAAGTTGTTACTATTCCTAAAGATAAAATTATGACAATCACCAACGCTTCCTTAGAGATGAGTGGTAGTTATACTGATATTATTAAAAACTATGATAGTTTAGATAGACCTAAAAGAGATGAGAATTATCACAGAAAAGAGTTTACTCCTGAAGAGAATAAAAAAATGAATGAAATCTTTAGAGAGTTTGATGATTTTGATGATGAAGATGAACCAACAATGCACTAAAGACATTAGGTATTTAAAGCTAGTGTTTCTGAAAACGGACACCGTTATTATACACAAAATAAAAAAGATGTCAACCGTGGATTAAAAATAAATAAAAACAACCTAAGCTTGACAATTACATCAACTTAGAGTATTATATAAACAACATTGAGGATATTATGGCAAAATCAAAAGCAAAACCAGAACATTATGTTAACAACAAAGAATTCTTGGCCGCTATGGTCGAGTTTAGAAAAACTGTTAACGAAGCAGAAAAATCAGGTAAAGCTATACCTAGAGTTCCCAATTATGTCGGTGAATGTTTCCTAAAGATAGCGAATCATTTATCTTATCGACCTAATTTTATCAACTATACATATAGAGATGATATGATTAGTGATGGTATAGAAAACTGTTTACAGTATTTACACAACTTTAATCCAGATAAGTCAAACAATCCGTTTGCTTACTTCACACAAATAATCTATTACGCATTTATTCGTAGAATACAAAAAGAAAAGAAACAAACTACAATCAAACAAAGAATGATTGCAGAGGGTAATTATGATGATATGACTTTAAATCCAGGTGAAGATAGAGATTTTAAAAATCAGTTTACAGAATTCTTACAAAAGAATATGGCACCAGTTGAAAGTAAAGATATGGATCCTGGCGCTAAAAAAATGCCAAAGAGAACTACATTACAACATAAGAAAAAATTAGAAGCCGCAAAAAAGAAAAAATAATGAAGATAGCTCTACTAAATGATACCCACTTTGGTGCTCGTAACGATTCGCCAGCTTTTATTGAGTTTCAAAACAAGTTTTATAATGAACTATTTTTTCCATACATGCAACAGTATGGTATTAAAACATTAATACATCTAGGTGATGTGGTAGATAGAAGAAAATTTATCAACCACAATACAGCACACAACTTTAAAAAAGTATTTTGGAATAGATTAGATGAACAAGGTATTGATACACATATTATCATTGGTAATCACGACACTTATTATAAGAATACAAATGAGGTCAATGCTATGCAAAACCTTGACATATGTAAAGACGCCAAGGTCTATACACAATCAACAACAGTTGAGTTTGATGGTTTACCAATACTCTTTATACCATGGATTTGTGATGACAATGAGGCAGAAAGTATTAGAACAATAGAGAACAGTACATCATCTATTGCAATGGGTCACTTAGAAGTAAAAGGTTTTGAAATGCACAACGGCCATTTCAATGACCATGGTCAAGACAAAGCAATTTTTAAAAGATTTGAAAAGGTAATGTCTGGTCACTTTCATAAAAAATCAGATGATGGTCATATCTATTATCTTGGCACTCAATACGAAATGACATGGTCAGACTACCAATGTCCTAAAGGATTTCATATCTTTGATACTGAAACTAGAGAGTTGACAAGGGTAGAAAATCCTAATAGTTTGTTTAAAAAGATTATCTATAATGATAAAGAAACAAACTATGATGAGTTAGACATTAATCAATATGACAAATGTTTTGTTAAGTTGTTTGTATCTAATAGGTCAGACAATGATATGTTTGAAAGACTAATGGATAGATTGTATAACTCTATTAACATACATGCTATTGATGTAATTGAAGACCCTACAGATATTGGTGCCTCAGTACGAGAAGATATATTGGAACAAGGTGAAGACACACTTACTTTTTTAGGTAACTATATCGACCAGACAGATATAAAATTAGATAAACAAAAATTAAAACAGTTTGCAAAAGAATTGTACATGGAAGCTAGTGAATGATACTATTTAAGAGAATATCATATAAGAATTTTTTATCAACAGGCAATCAGCCAATAGAGATAGATTTAAGTATCTCACAAACCACATTGATTGTAGGCACAAACGGTACAGGTAAGTCAACCTTACTAGACGCATTGTGTTTTGTACTATTCAATAGACCATTTAGAATTATTAAAAAAGAACAAATGGTCAATACAATTAACAACGGCGATTGTATGGTAGAGGTAGAGTTTGATGTAGGTACTAAGAACTATATTGTACGAAGAGGTATAAAACCAAATCTATTTGAAATATTTTGTAATGGTAAACTTATTAATCAAGACGCCAACAATGTAGATTATCAAAAGTACCTTGAAACAAACATAATGAAACTTAATTATAGGTCATTCATTCAGGTGGTTTTATTAGGTTCTTCTTCATACGAACCGTTTATGAAAATGAAACCTAGATATCGTAGAGAAGTTGTAGAAGAAATTTTAGATATTAGAGTTTTTGGTCTAATGGACTTAATTTTGCGTTCCCAACAGAGTGAACTTCAAAAAAAACTTACGGAGGTGAGGCACCAATGTGAGTTAATAAAGACCAAGTATGAAACTGAAGCAAAGTATCTAACTACTCTGGAAACTAAAGGTAGCGACAACCTGACGGTACAACAAAATAAGATAGTAGAAAATGAAGAAAATAGATTAAAATATGAACAAAAACTACAAACTTTAAATGAACAGATAGCTGTTAGTCAAAATACATTAGTCAACCAAGATACAACGGCCAAAAAGGTTAAAGACTTAGAGAAGTTTGAAACCAAGATAGAACAAAATATATCTACACATAAAAAGACATTAGATTTTTTCAAAGATAATGATACATGTCCAGTATGTACACAATCAATAGACGAAAAATTTAAGGAAGAAAAATGCAATCACGAAACTACAACAATTGCCAAGCTAGAATCAGGTCTCAAGCAGCTCGTAGGAGAACTCAATATACACGAAGAGAAGATGACACAATTCAGTCAGATGTCAAACAAGATATCCGAAATGAATGTGGAGATAGCAAAGATAAACGGAAGTCTATCAGCATTGAAAAAACACAGCGACCAAATTCAACAAGATATTTCTACAGCTAGTCGAAAAGATATTGACATTGAAAAGATAGAACTTGAATTGGCCAACATGGCAGCTGACCTTGGTGTTGCTGACGCAAAGTTAGTAGATGTACAAGAAGAAAAAGATTATGTTGATGTATTAAGAGAGATACTTAACGACAAAGGTGCTAAAGCAAACATCATTCGTAAGTATGTACCTATTATGAATCAACTTATTAATAAGTATCTACAAGCAATGGACTTTTACATATCATTCAACTTAGATGAAGAGTTTAATGAAACAGTTAAAAGTAGATTTAGAGATACATTTAATTATAATAACTTTAGTGAAGGTGAAAAGATGAGAATTGACCTTGCCTTACTATTTACATGGCGTGATATCGCTAGAATGAAGAATAGTACAAATACCAATCTATTAATACTAGATGAGATATTTGATTCATCACTAGACGGCCAAGGTACAGATGACTTCTTTAAAATTATTAAAGGTTTAGAGAAAGAAAACATCTTTATTATATCACACAAAGGAGATATTTTGTTTGACAGGTTTACAAACATTATTAAATTTGAGAAACATCAAAACTTCACACAGTTAGGAACAATATGAAAGAACTAAAGTTAATACCACCAAACGACCCTAGAGTACAATCAGCAATAGCACCATTTACAGATGAACTATTAAAAGAAGAGGGTTTTAAAGATAGACAAGAACTTGTTGACGCAATGTTTTTAGTTATGAAGAAATTTGGTGGCATAGGTCTAACTTGTAATCAAGTAGGTCTTCCTTTCAACATGTTTGTAGCAGGTGGCCATCAAGGTATAGAAAAAGGTATGGCATTAGCAATGTTTAATCCTATGATAGTATCTGTAAGTGAAGAAAAGATTAGAATGAAAGAGGGTTGTTTAACTTATCCTTTCATGTTTATTGACATAGAGAGACCTAGAAAATGTGTGATGAAATATGAAGACAAAGATGGTAACACACAAGAAGCCCATTTAGATGGTATGATGAGTCGTATATGTCAACATGAATATGACCATACTATTGGTAGAAATTTTACAGAGGGTGTATCTAAACTAAAATTAGATAGAGCAAAGAAAAAAGCACTTAAAGAAATAGATAGACTTAAAAGATATAATAATATTAATAAAATATTAGATAAAAACCAGACTTGACATTTGTAGTAACTTAATATAGGATATACATTATGGGTTATTCGTGGAACAAAGACATGTCAATAGACGACCAATGGCAAAGTTGGCAAGACAATACAGATTTATCTAAAGTACCAGATATTGATACAGATACATTAAAAGAAACAATCATTAAAGATTTGACCTTTGTATCTGCTATGACAGTACAAGAGTACACATTGTATCAAAAATTTCAAGAGGTAAAGTTTAGATATCCAACAGTAGAAACTAATTCATTCTTTGATGATAAACCGGCTATGTTGAAACCAGACCAGGCGACAGTCATACAAGAAGTGAAGAATAACTTTTGGTTACCGGAAGACCCCGAAGAATATATGAACCTACAACCAGAACTTATCTGGACAGATGGTGCTGAAATTCAATCACATACAAATGCCAAAGGTAGTGAGATATGGAATGCATTAAGAACATTCTTATCTACTATGAAAAACAATTCTAACATTGGTAGAAATCTAAACTTCTTAGTAAGAGATAAAGTAACACAGAAATACCTAGGTGTTATCTGTATGTCCTCAGACTTCTTAGACCTTACACCTAGAGATGAATATATTGGTTGGGAAAGAGAAGCTAAAACTCAAAGAATGATTAATCACACTTGTATTGGTAGTACAATTGTACCAATACAGCCGCTTGGATACAACCTGGTTGGTGGGAAACTACTAGCTTTATTATGTTTGAGTGATACTGTAGAAAAAACATGGGAATACCAATACAAAGACAAGTTAGTAGGTGTTACAACTACAAGTCTATATGGTAAAACTAAAGTAATACCCTTATCACAATATGACAGATTAAAACATTGGAAGAAAATGGGCTGGACTGCTGGTTCAGTTTCATATGAACCTGAGAAAACTACTAATACCATGATACAACAATGGTTAATGAAGAACCACACATATAAATTCTTTGAATGGTATGTTGCAAAGAAACCTAGTGGTCAGCCTCATAAAAGAGACCATAGAAATAGAAGTAGAGCATTCACATATAGTAAACTAGGCATTGATAAGAAACTACAAAAGTCTGAACATGCTAGAGGTATATACTTTGGTGAACTATATGAAAATACAAGAGAATTTTTAAGAGAAGAAATCAAAGAAGATAAGTTAATTAGAAAATTTGACAATTCAGTAGAAGCATTAACTGAATTATGGAAGAATAAGTATGCTAAGAAAAGACTGGCATCCTTAAAGAAACAAGACCGAGTATCAACTGAAACTCACTTCTATGATGATATAATTTATCTATCATGGGAAGAAACCAAACAAAAATATTTACCACAGGTAGGGAGATAATACCATGACTGGACAATTAGAATTAGATTTAGGTGCTCAAAGTAACGAGTCTAATAAATACAAAAAAGTAAGTGACCTTGACATGTATCAAAAGGTTGCTTTAACAACGGCAATATATCCGAGAGAACAGGCCATTATATACCCGACATTGGGGTTGACCGGTGAAGCAGGTGAAGTAGCTAATAAAGTAAAGAAGATAATAAGAGATGGCTCAGATAGTAAAGATGAAAAACTGGTGTCTGAAATCAAAGCTGAAATTGGCGATTGCCTTTGGTATATCGCTGTACTGGCTAATGATTTTGACATTAAGTTATCCGACATTGCAAGCACTAATTTAGAAAAGTTAGCGAATCGCAAGAAAAACAACACAATCCATGGCTCCGGCGACACAAGATAGCTGCGACAAACACGCTTTTATTTGTAGTATAGTCCACAATCGTTACCTGGTATAGAAAAAAAATTCAAAAAAAGTGCTTTTAACGCTTGACTTTTATGAATAACTCCTGTAGGATATACCTATATTATGAAAAAGGACACAAACACTATGAATATAAATCTTGATGTGAAAAGCAATCTAGCAAAATTAATTGCTACAGAAAATATTACAATACAACATAACAATGTAAAGACGGCTTCTTTTGATGTAAAGAACCGTGTATTAACTTTGCCTATTTTTAAAGAGCAAAGTGGTGATGTTTATGATATGTTGATTGCTCACGAATGTGCCCATGCTCTTTGGACTCCGTATGAAGAATGGCAAAATATTGAAAGTCAAGAACTAAGGTCATATGTTAATGTGTTAGAAGACACTAGAATTGACCACCTTATTCAAAAGAAATATCCTGGTGTAGTTTACAATTACAAAAATGGTTTTGATATCTTAGAAAAACAAAACTTCTTTGGTTTTTTTGGTAAAGATATTAATAAAGACTTTATGGTTATTGATAAAATCAATCTAAGGTCTAAGTCTATGAATAGATTGCCATTTGATTTCAGTAAACAAGACAAGAACTGGATTTCTAAAGTTGATTCACTTGTTACATTTGATGATGTATTGTCACTAGCTCAAGAGATGTTAGATTGGCAAAAGGAACAAATCGAACAGATGGCTAAATTGCCTAACTTTGATGAACTTACTATCTCAAAAAATTATGACTTAACTGATGAAGATGATTTTGATGATGAAGATGATTTTGATGGTTCTGGAACTGGTGAAGGTTCTGAATCAGAAGCTGATAAAAACAATGACGCTAATGATGAAAAAAATGATTTCAATAACTTTGGTGACCAAAAAGCGGATACTGAAAGTGATAGTGACCAAACTGGTGACGGTAACAATAATAAAAGTGACGCTGAAAATTCAGATGATGATAAAAAATCAGATAGATATGCTAAAGGTTCTGGTGGTTTTGGTGATAAAGAAAAATTATTAAAAGCAATTACAGATGATTCGTTTGCTCAAAAATCTGAAGAATTATTAAATACTAAAAACAAAGGTTACAGATATGGTAAAGTGCCTACTGCCAACCTTGGTAAAGATGGTTGTTTAACTTCATGGAAAGAGTTTCTAACAGATATGGAAGCTTACAAAGTTAAAGCAATTAAATCTTATGGTAATACTAAAAGCTATATAGAATTTCTTGATAGAGATTACAAAAAGTTTATGCATGAAAATAAGAAAACTGTTATGTATCTTGTTAAAGAATTTGAGATGAAAAAGTCTGCTACTGCTTACAAAAGAGCAACTACAAATAAAACTGGTGTTCTTGACAGTATGAAACTAAAAGATTACAAATTTACAGATGACATTTTCAAAAAACTAACAGTTATTCCTGATGGTAAAAATCACGGTATGATGATGTTACTTGATTGGTCAGGTTCTATGAGTGATGTAATATTCAATACTGTTAAACAGTTAATAAATCTTGTTGAATTTTGTAGAAAAGTTAACATACCTTATGAAGTTTATTTCTTTACAAGTGAAAGAAGTTATGATGATAACAAAGTAACAAAAGGTTTTTCAAGTAATGCTGGTGAATTTATATTTGATGATTTTCACCTTGTAAATTGTATCAGCCATAGACAGAATAAAAAACAATCTGAACTTGCTATGAAAACATTATATCACATGGCTTTATATTTTGATGATAGACATACTTGGAATAGAAGAAACAATCCGTATGAAAGTAGTGATGACCAATTAGCGGCTTCAAATACTTATGGTATACCAAGTAAATATTATCTTGGTAACACACCTTTGAATGAGTCATTAATTTATATGGACAAGTTGATACCAATGTTTAAAAAGAAATATGGTATTGAGAAGAT
>Ga0209630_10004611_pt1 | contig 12036 bp, 9 predicted proteins | sample COG_01_FD_184745 | JGI IMG/M metagenome (GOLD analysis project Ga0209630, IMG submission 184745) | Pelagic Microbial community sample from North Sea - COGITO 998_met_01 (SPAdes) (version 2) | ecosystem: Environmental > Aquatic > Marine > Neritic zone/Coastal water | place: Helgoland, sampling... | reverse complement strand
TAGCTTGACTTTTGAGGTAAAAATTTCGATAATAGGCGCTCTTTTTGGTTATGTAGCTCAGCTGGTTAGAGCACAGCATTCATAATGCTGGGGTCGGTGGTTCAAGTCCACCCATAACCACCATATCCCATAAGGCTTTCAGCCATTTCACTTAAATCAAATAAATGTATTGGTACTCAAGTGGTACTCAATAATACAAAGTTCATAATTATTTATATAATAACTAATTAATATCTATACCTATGTAAGTCTTTGATATTACTAGAATAATATTCTATATATTCCATATAGGTAGAAAAATCTACTATCCCTCTCATATATATTCAGACTTTGAAGGTACGGGGGGAGCCCCTCTTGACATCGGAGATAGATATATACACCCTCCCTCACACATCAAACGAAGTTTGGAATTCTATTTGAGCTATAATTAAATTTTTATCTACAAATCCTCCTTTCTATCTTATGAAAAAAATATTATTTATTTTTGTGCTGTCTTTGTATTCAATTCAAGGATTTGCTTCAAATACTTATGATTCTTTTCCAGTTCATGAGTTTGCAAAATCTCAACTTCGTGATTTAAAAGTAACTGAAAACTGGAGGCTCTTTAAGAATCCTAGTGAACTTAAACTCTTTCATGAAAAGTTTAAAAACAAAAATAGAGAAAAGCATAGCTACGCTCCGTATTTTGCTAAATGTGAACAAGCAATTTCTGAATTTGATATAGAAATTCATAAATCATTTGATATCGATCGAGCCTTCTTTTACTTTAACTGTAAAAAAGCTTTAAGTCACAATCATTATCAGAATCGAGAAAAAGGTATAAAGGTCTTTGAAAGAATTCTTTTGTTGTGGGCTAAAAACAAACCAATTGACTATCCAGATAAAAATATAAAAAATTCTCACGCAGATATAGCTTATGCCGCAACAATGCTTGTTGGAGATTTTGCATCTTTCTATGCTGTTTATTATGATGACTTTAATTTCAATAAAGAGCAGCGTCAAGCTGTCGATGACTATCTAAGTGATTGGCTAATAAACTATGATCTGGAGCCAACTAGAGATCGAAAAATATGTAATCTTGAGGCGCCTGAAACCTTTGAAATCGAAGGGCATGATGCATTTGGTATTTATGCAGACTACTGTGGAAGTAACAGGTGGCGCATGGGCCTAGGTGCTGTATATCTAGGCCTTAGAACTGGCAATCAAAGACTTTTTACAGCAGGCAATCGCCACATTGAAATTAATTTAGCATCTATTGATAAAGATGGCATCTTTCCTCAGTGGAGTAGAAAAGGCGCACTGGCTCTGAGTTATCAAAGGCAGTTGCCAGAAGTATTAACACTATTAGCCTTAGCTTATGAGTCAATTGGTTATGACTTTTATGAACATCAGCTCCCTCACGGGAAAAAGATACACGAAGTTTATGAAGCGCTTTTTGATTTTATTTATCATCCTGAAAAACTCAATAAATATGCTTTTGCAGCTTGGGACTTTGTTGGTCAAGATGCTTATGAGTTTGATAAGTTGTCACTTGGAGCAAAGTGGGGTGAAAATTTAATAAATTTCCGACCTCTGGCTGCTCAATCGAAGGGGTATATTCTCAGATATAGGCCTGAACTAATAACTAAGACTGAATTCACTGAACAAAATTGGCGCTTTTATGATTTAGATTACATAGCATTATTTTTAAATCTTAGTGGAGTGGCAATTTATGAATCTGTAAATCAAACTATTTCAAACAAAGCTGCACTTTATGCCAAAAAAAAGAAAGAGGAAGCAAGGTTAGAAGCTGCCGCATGCAAGGCTAGTCCACTCAACGGCGAGTATGTCGCTAGTTGGTATTTTGGAAATCAAAACTATGATCTAGAATTAGAGTTTCAAGGACTAGAAGTCTTAATTCTAGAAAATTGTAGTGGAGTATTTGAAGGAAAAGAGAGCTTTCAACCATCAAAGAATTTGAGAAAAGATTTGAACATCACCTTTGAACCAAATGGATTTATCGTGGTTTCGGGAGAACTAGACTTATTTGAAAAAGGTGATGCGAGAAAAACTGAACTCAAGGGCGATATTAATAGCGGTGAAATCTCTGGCATCTGGGGATATGGAGACCTTATAAAAATTAAGATTGAAAGTAAAAAAGAATCAGATGAGAAGAAAAAGATTGAAGCTGAGGCATGCAAGACTAGTCCACTTAGTGGTGAATATGAGGCTAGATGGTTTCGAGATCATTGGAACGGTAATGGTGAGTGGGAGTTTGTAGGCTCAGAGCCGTTTATACTAGATCAATGCGAAGGTAAATTTGAGGGCATAAAACAATTTGATCCCCGACCTACACCAGCAGTTAGAAAAAAGCTAATTGTCAAGTATCAATCAAATGGTGTCATTTCAATTAAGGGTGATTTGAATTTATATGATATTGATGACCTTAGATATACCGAACTTTATGGAAATATTAATGATGGTGAAATTTCAGGAATTTGGGGCGTTGGTGATCGCCTAAAGATAGAGTTAATCAAAAAATAAAGGCTTTGCTAGAGACACTCTGTCAATTCTCTTTAGAATGAATATTTCTGAGTATAGAAATCAAAAAGAGTAACCTCTACCTGGCTTATAAGAAGCCATCCCTCGCATATATATACTGACTTTGAGGTACGGGGGAGCCCCTCTCGACATCGCAGATAGATATATACACCCTCCCTCACACATCAAACGGAATTTGGATTTTTGTCCAAGTTGACATTGGTACAGCATAAAGAATACTCTGGCTCTTCCTAGCAAAGATTTTTTAACTATACTTATATACCAAAAGTTTACTACTGATCAGTCCCTCCAATACTTCTAAAGTAGGTTAAAAAATGTCTAGATTTATTACCTTCGCAATGTATTTTTTGGCCATTTTTTTTCAGGCTGGGGCATACGGGCTTACCTTTATGTTGCCTCGGCTGTTTGCCGATTTTGGTTCCGGTGAAAAAGTGGTGGGAGCTATGCTATTTGCCACCGCAATATCTACCATTGTTACGGTTTATTTTTCTGGTCATATCTCGGATAAAGTTGGCAGGGTTCGTGCACTTGGTATTGCCTGCATGGCCATTGCGGTGTCTTTGTTTTTATATGGCTACGTCAGCTCTGTGGGCATAGGGCTTTTGGTCGCAAGTGTTCTATTAGGTTTTGGGTGGGGTTTAACCTATTCTCTTGGGCCAATTGTTCTCACTCGATTAGTGAGTGCTGAAGAGCGAGTGCGGTTTTTCACTTTATTGTCTATTTTCGTAATGGCAGGTTTTGGGTTGTCTCCAGTATTTGCCTCTGGCCTTGAAGGTTTTGGATATCCTGTACAAGTCGCCTTCTACCTTACTTCGGGCCTGTGCCTCATCAGTGCTGTTTTGTTCTTTATACTTATTAACCCTATTAAAGTGCATGCGCTAAATCCTGCACCAGAGCACTCGTCTCGCATTACATTAAGCGCCCTGCGCCAAGTGTTGAAATCTAGAGCGCTTTTGCCTGTGATTATGGTGTGTATGGGTGCCAGTGTATTTGCAGGCTTGAATAATTTTCAAACCGTTTTTGCAGACGACAGGGGACTTAATTATGCCACCTTCTTTTTTGTATACACTTTAACCGTGGTGTTTTTTAGGCTGGTGTTGGTTAAATTTAGAGGGGGTAATAACCCCTACAAGACTATTGCGCTGTTGCAGTATGTAATGGCTGCAAGTGTGGTTTTATTCATTTTTAGTGGCGATAGCATACCCTTATACATCACGGTAGCTATCTTATTTGGACTAGGCTACGGTGCGTCGTATCCCATCCTAGTGGCTATGGCCGCAAATGACGCTGAAGAGCATTTGAGGCCACAAACACTACAAATATTTGCCCTTACCTACTTTATTGGTATCTTTGGTTTTCCACTGTTAGTTGGTTGGGGTATTGTGGAGTTTGGCTACACAGCAGTGTTGGTGTTTGTGGCTGTGTTAGCTATTATAGAGGCCACTATGGCGCTGCGCCGCGCAATTAGCTTGCCAATCAAATTAAATTAAATGAATCACACTCCCCTGTGCAATGAAGCTGTTACCACGCACATACGGCCGCCGTTGTTTGGAGAGTGGGTATACTGATTTCTGGATGTTGGTCGATTAGCCAGAAGAGTTGAGATTGTAAAAGATTGACCACGAGACTCTGGAGAACTCTTGTCTCTCGTATTGGAGGGAAATCTGAAGCCAGTATTCATCTTCATAAAAAATTTGGTTTTAGTGATATTGGAACGATGAAAAGTGTTGGAAAGAAATTCGATGAAATTATTGACGTTCATCTTATGCAAATACTCTTTTAGTAAATAACTTTAAACACCTCCCTCACACATCAGAGAGGATTTGGACTTATAATTGAGTTTGAATCTTTAAAATTATGTCTTTCTATTAAGAGTGTGCTCCAGCAAAAATACAACGCGAACCATCGTTCCAAAGCCTTTCTCACTTTTGATTTCCAGACTAGCACCATGCCTATTCACTATATTTTCAACTATTGAAAGACCGAGTCCGGATCCAGCGGGCACATTATCACCATCATTGGCCCTATAAAACCTGTCAGTTAGTCGTTCTAAGTGTTCCTCTGGAATTGATTTTCCATGATCCCTTACCTCAAGGCACCCGTTTCCCGAGTCAGTGCTGAACCACCTAGCCTCTACTTTGGTTCCCTTTGGGTTGTGTTTAACAGCATTTTCAATTAAATTTTTTACAAGGCTTTGCATTTCTACTTTAATGGCTTGAAGATAGAGACTTTCTTCTGAATAAGTATCAATATTGGATGATTTGTCAGCTTCCTTTTTAATTATTGTTGCCATAGACACTGTCTCAAAAAGACTGTTCAGCATTAATTTACTATCAAGCCTTGACAAGAAAAGAAGATCGTCAATTAGCTCAACCATCGACTCTGTTTGCTCAAATGAGTCTTCAATCATCTCCTTTTCGGCCTTATTGATATTTTTACTTGTTTTAAGAATGCTGAGGTAACCATAGATTGAAGTAAGCGGTGTCTTTAGCTCATGGGACGCGTTGTCTACAAAGGTAGCCTGCCTTGAGACAAGCCTTGTTCTTTCACTTATGTCTCTGACCACAAGAAGTGTTGAGTTGGTTTGAAATGGCAATGTTCTTAATGAAAGTGTTACTTCCTTGCTAAACGGCGAGGTAATTTCAATTTCATTCTCAGTCTTGTTAAGCAACATTGAGTGGAATTTTGGTTCTCGTATAAGGTTATCAATTCTTTGGCCTCTATCCGTTTTTGGCTTGATTTGCAGCAGTTCTGCAGACATTGTGTTGGCCCATTCTATTTCGTTCATATCATTTAGAACTACAGTTGCAAAAGGAAGGCCTCTCACAACCCCTTGAAAATGCTTGAGCAGTGTGTTCGTTTTAGCCTTCCTATTTTTACTTTTCTTATCTTTTTGATGGATAAGGAAAATTAGGCGCTCCCAAGCACCGTCGGACGCAGGGCGCTTTGAGTCAAGCAGTCCACCTTCAATCCATTGATTAATCTGATAGAGTTTAGAATAAATCCAAATGATGTAAACAAATAAGACAAAGCCAAATGATGCGAGCCAATTTCCTGTGATTCTTCCTAATAGCAAAAAAAATACCAGTGCTATAAATATCCTAGTTAACTCTTTTGCAAATATCGTACTAATCATAACAATAATTAACTATTTGTCTCAGAAAAACCATAGCCAATGCCCCTCTTAGTTTTAACTAGTCTGTCTAAATTATGATGCTTAAGAGCCTTTCTGAGCCTCAAGATATTTACATCTACAGTTCTTTCATCAACTTCTGCTAACTGCCCCCAAATAGCATCAATCAAGCTTTGACGATCGAAATATCTGCCATTATTTTTCATTAAAAAATAAAGCAACTTAAACTCAACAACTCCAAGTTCTACTTGTTTGTTTTTTGTCTCAACTAGGTGCCTATTTGGATTAATGCTGAGGCCACCAATATTTATAGAATTTTCAGTTCCAAGCCCATGTGATCGTCTTATTAAAGCCTTAATTCTTGCCCCAAGCTCCTCGAAAGCAATAGGCTTAGTAAGGTAGTCATCTGCACCAAGCTCAAGAGCTCTAACCTTATCCACCTCTTGAGATTTTGCTGTCAGCATGACAATGGGAATATTTGATGGCTTTGAGGCATCTCTAATTTTTTTAATGAGGTCAATCCCATTAATATCAGGAAGCATCCAATCAAGCAAAACTAAATCAACATTGTGGGACATTATAAGGTCGAGAGCATCAAATCCCTTTTTAGCTTCAACTATTTTATAGCCCTTTGTTGTGAGTGAAGTTCTCAGCATTTTTCTGATTGCTGGCTCATCTTCAACAATTAATACTGTAAGCATTTATTCTTGTTTGCTGAGGTATTCTTTTTTAACTTTGTCTATATCAGTATGCCTAACATCTTCCCCATGAACTGAATAGATTACGTATTCACATATATTTTGCGCATGATCACCAATTCTCTCGAGTGATCTAGCGCACCAACTCACTCTAAGCATGCTTTTAATATTTTTAGGCTCTTCCATCATGTGAGAGACCAGCAGCCTTGAAATTCTGTCAAATTCTTCATCTATGCGAATGTCAAGCCCCACAACCTCCATCGCCTGAGAAGCATCCATTCTGGCAAAAGCATCTAACGTTTTATTGAGCATGCTGCTTACTTTTTCTCCCAACGTTTGAAGCTCTAAATGCATTCCAGTTTTAGCTTTTTTTGAAGCTAGTGTTTGAGCATATCTGCCAATTTTTTCAGCCTCATCTCCAATTCTCTCTAGGTCGGTAATCACCTTAATAGCCGTTAGAACAAGTCTCAAATCTCCAGCAGCTGGCTGTCTTCTGGCAATGATCTGTGTGCATTCTTCGTCAATTTCGACCTCCATTTGATTTACTTTAAAGTCTGCTGTTGCTACCTCTTCAGCTAGGGCTTGATCCCTCTCTAAAAGACTAGTTATTGCATTCTTTACATTAGTCTCAACCAATCCGCCCATGCTTAAAACATGATTTCTTATGCTCTCTAAGTCGTTATCGAATTGATTTGAAATATGATCATGATTTTCCATAAATGCTCCTTTTATTATCCGAACCTGCCAGTAATATAGTTCTCAGTTAAAGAGTGGTTCGGATTAGTGAATATATGTCCTGTTTCATCAACCTCTACTAGTCTGCCAAGGTGAAAATATGCGGTTCTATCTGAGATTCTCGCAGCTTGCTGCATTGAGTGCGTTACTATAACAATCGTATAGGCTGACTTAAGCTCAGACATTAGCTCTTCGATAGTTGCAGTTGCTATAGGATCTAGAGCAGATGTAGGCTCATCCATGAGAATCACTTCAGGTTTGACTGCAATAGCTCTTGCAATACAGAGTCTCTGCTGCTGTCCTCCTGAAAGCCCCGTTCCAGGTTTGTTAAGGCGGTCCTTTGTTTCCTTCCAAAGCCCAGCTTTTGTTAGACTTTCTTCAACAATGTCATCAAGCTCTGTATTATTTTGAGTTAAGCCATGAAGCCTAGGCCCATAAGCGACATTGTCGTAGATTGATTTAGGAAATGGGTTTGGTTTTTGAAAAACCATTCCTACATTTGCTCTAAGCACAACTGGATCAATTTTCTTAGAATGAATGTTTTCACCATCAAGCTCAATTAAGCCATCAACAACACAGTCTTCGATAGTATCATTCATCCTGTTGAAGCATCGAAGCAGAGTTGATTTTCCACAGCCCGAAGGGCCGATCATTGCTAGAATTTGGTTTTTTCCAATATCTAGATTAACGTTAAATATAGCCTGGACATTTTTATTGTAAAAAACATTGACGTCCCTGCAGGCAATTCTAACCTTACTTTCAAGCAATGGAGATCCAACTGTTTTTGAGATTTCCTGATCTAGATCCATATTATCTGATATTTCCATATTACCACCTAGTTTCAAACTTTTTGCGCAAAACTATCGCAATCAAGTTCATAAAAAATAAAAAAACTAGCAGCATAACAATTGCCGCTGAAGTTAATGCTATAAAGCCCCTCTCTGGAGAGTCTGACCAAATAAAAACCTGAACTGGCAATACAGTAGCAGGATCTAAAATACTTTGAGGGATGTCTGCAACAAAGGCAACCATTCCTATCATTAATAGTGGAGCTGTTTCACCAAGGGCTTGCGCCATTCCAATGATTGATCCAGTTAAGATGCCGGGCATTGCAAGCGGAAGAACATGATGAGTAATCACTTGCATTTTTGATGCACCAATCGATAGGGCTGCCTCTCTTATTGAAGGGGGCACCGACTTCAATGCAGCTCTAGTAGAGATGATAATTGTTGGCAGTGTCATTAGCGTTAAAACAAGTCCTCCAACTAAGGGCGCTGACCTTGGAACACCAAAGACATTAATATATACAGCTAAGCCTAAGATTCCAAATACAATAGATGGAACTGCTGCCAAATTGTTAATATTTATTTCAATAATGTCAATCCACCAGTTGTTTTTTGGGGCAAACTCTTCTAAATAAATCGCAGCGGATACCGCTATAGGAAAACTTAAAAGGAGAGTCACAAGCATGGTGTAAAAAGAGCCTTTTAATGCGCCCAAAATTCCTGCTTGCTCAGGCTCTCTGGAATCACCGCTTGTAAAAAAGTTAATATTAAACCTTCTTTCAATTTTATTCTGGGCTTCAAGTGTATCCACCCATTCAACCTGATAGTCTTTAACGCGCCTATCGGCCTCAGGAATATTGCGATCTATAAGACCTTTAACAAAAGCATCAATATCATCGCCTGCAAGAACCCAAAGGTTTTGAGTGGTTCCAACATAATCATTATTTTCTAGGACGGCATCTCTTAGATCATATCTTGCCCCTGAACTAAGCATTTGACGAAGTGCTTTCTTTTGTTTTCGTTCAGTAACTTCAGGAAATAGTTTATATAAAGCATTTCGACCTAGCTTGCTATAAGAGGCAGAAAATAGGGTTTCTTCAGAATAAGAGTCTTGGTCTTGAAGCTTCATTGATTTCTTGTCAAACTCAATATCTAAATTAATATAGGTCTGTGTAAATGCTGGAATTGATTTGGCACCAATATCAAACAAAAGAAAGAATAAAAAAAGCATACTCAGGCTGATTGAAAAAATGCCATAAAATTTAAATCGCCTTTCTTTAGCATAGCGTTTATTAAGGCCAGCTTTTACAATTTCAAGATTATTCATACTGCTCCCTGTATCTTCGAACAATTTGTAGAGCAAGGATGTTTAGTATCAGTGTTGTTACAAAAAGGCCAAGTGCCAAAGCAAAAGCTGAAAGAGTTTTGATGCTATCAAACTCTTGGTCTCCTGTTAAAAGGACTACAATTTGTGTTGTCACAGTTGTAACCGAGTTGAGTGGATTTGCGGTAAGGTTCGCAGCAACGCCAGCAGCCATTAAAACTATCATTGTCTCGCCAATTGCCCTAGAAATAGCCAATAAAAACCCACCAACAATTCCTGGGAGTGCCGCTGGAAAGACCACTTTCCAAACCGTTTCAGACTTTGTTGATCCCATTGCAATAGAGCCATCTCTCAGAGAGTCAGGAACAGCACTAATAACATCATCAGAGAGTGAGAGAATAAAAGGCATAATCATCATTCCCATTACTAGTCCAGCCGCTAAAGCAGATTCAGATGAGACAACTAGGCCAGCAAAAAGCTCTATCTCAAAGCTCATCCCAAATTCATTTAATCGGTCTCCAAATCCACTCACCATTGGGCCCACAGTTAGTGCTGCAAAAAAGCCATAGACTACTGTTGGGACTCCGGCTAATATTTCTAAAATTGGCTTGACGACATTACGTATTTTCGGCTGGGCATACTCAGCCAAATAAATTGCGGAAATAAGCCCCAAGGGGGCGGCAACGATCATGGCGATAATTGAAATTAAGATGGTCCCCCAAAAAAGTGGGAAGGCCCCGAACCCTCCAGTGCTGCTAACCTGACCCTCTCTGATGGCTATTTGAGGAGACCAGTGAGTCCCAAACACAAAATCAAAAATAGAAATCTGACTAAAAAAGGCTATGGATTCAAAAAGCACTGAAAAAATAATTCCAGCAGTGGTCAGTATTGCTACCAATGCACTTAGAAGAAGAAGATAAACAGCTGTCTTTTCAACTTTTTTTCTAGCTTTAAATCTTGGTGTTATTTTCAAATAAGCATACATAAACCCAAGTATGGAGAGAGCAAATACTGAAGCCACCTTTAAGAAGAGGCTGACCGAGCTGTACCTTTCAATCAAGACAGCGGCTTTTTCATAAAAAAGATCGTTGCTATTTTTTTCAGAAAGTCCACTCTCAACGATGATTTTAATCTCGTTCATTACCAAGCTTAGGTCAGAAGCATTTAAGGCGCTCAAGCGCTCAAACTTTGAGACGACAAGAGCAGAAATGATATTACCCTCAATAAAAGACCAAAAAGACAGGACAATTAGAGCTGGAAGCAGAGTACATATTGCTCCAAAATAACCATAATAGTTTGGCAACGAATCTAGCTTTGTTTTATCCCTTGAGGCCTGCCATGATTGGGCTTGGCGCTTAGTGGCATAGTATGCAATCGCAGCAGCAATTATCAATATCAATAGTATTTCTAGATTACTCATTACGATTACGATTTTGAGTTGTTGCCATTATATATAAGTCTTTAAATATTACAAAAAATAAGTTGTATTTACTTAATACAAACTAAGCAAAAACCCGCTCTAACTAAAGCGGGTTTTTATCCATTAAAACATTTATCTAAAACTACAAGGCTAGCTTAACTGCGCCAAGCGCGTCCTCCGCAAAACCAATTCTAATATCCTCTGGAGAAGGAATAAGGCCTTTATCTGTTAGGTAGCCCTCTTCTCCAAAAGTGTCTTCGTCAACAAACTCTGCAATGAACCCATCAAGCCCATCAATGACCCCTCTATGGGCATTTTTCACATAAAAGTACAGAGGCCTTGATACTGGGTAGTCTCCGTTTGCAATGCTCTCAAACGAAATTGCAGAATTGTTTATAGCTGAGCCTTTTACTTTGTCGCCATTCTGGTCTAGGAAAGAAAATCCAAATACGCCAAGTGCGTTTGGATCTTTAGTTAACTTTGAAATTATCAAGTTGTCATTTTCTCCCATCTGTACATAAGCCCCATCTTCACGAATACCATGACAAAGCTTTTTGTATTGAGACTTGTCAGAGGACTTCATTGCCTTCATAGCGGGGTAAGTTTTACATCCGCCTTCAACTGCGAGCTCCTGAAGAGCGTCTCTTGTTCCTGATGTTGGTGGAGGACCTAAGACCTTAATTTTGACCGCAGGAAGATTTGCGTTAATTTGGTTCCAGTGAGTAAATGGATTATCAATCATATCGCCTTCAGTTCCATTTTGATATGCTTCAGCTGGAATCTTTGCAGCCAGCCCCAAATAAACATCTCTTAATGAAAAATTAAAAGAGGGCCCGTTTATTGCATTTGCAAAGGCAATGCCATCAAAACCAACTAAGACTTCAGTGATGTCTGTGACCCCGTTTTTCATGCAAAGCTCAAACTCGCTAGACTTTATTCGTCGGGATGCATTTGTAATATCAGGAGTATCAATTCCTTCACCCTTGCAAAAAAGTTTCATGCCGCCACCAGTTCCAGTCGACTCAATCTTTGGAGTTGGCTTTCCTGTGTTTTTTCCGTATGTTTCAGCAACTACCGTTGAGAATGGAAACACGGTAGAGGACCCAACAATATCGATATGATCCCTTGCTGCTTGTGCGCTTGATGTGATAGTTAGTGCTGCAATTGTGCTAGCAATCATTAAGTTTTTTTTCACTGCAATACTCCATTTATAGTTAATTTTTTGTAAAGTATAGGATGGGAATATGACAAGAATATGACAGCAATCAAAAAAATGATTTATCTATTAACTTAAGTATTTAAAGATTCAATAAGAAGAGCAATTTACGCTCATATTTAGACTTTGAAGGTAAGGGGGGAGCCCCTCTCGACCTCGTAGATAGATATATATACTCTCCCTC
>Ga0209630_10004610_pt1 | contig 12036 bp, 9 predicted proteins | sample COG_01_FD_184745 | JGI IMG/M metagenome (GOLD analysis project Ga0209630, IMG submission 184745) | Pelagic Microbial community sample from North Sea - COGITO 998_met_01 (SPAdes) (version 2) | ecosystem: Environmental > Aquatic > Marine > Neritic zone/Coastal water | place: Helgoland, sampling... | reverse complement strand
AAATGTAATAAATTTATTTCTTTTCTGGGGCAAAGATTTTACTTCAGGTAATTTCTCATATGCAGAATAACAATGAAAGCCTCCATCCAATCGAATTAGTTTTTCAACATGATGTTTATCTGACAAGCCTTCCGGGTCTGCAATATTATCAGTGATTCTATAGTCAATTTCTGATAAGCCAATAGTTCCCGGATAACCAAGCCAAGAAACTTGAATTGGGGCTGGTTTTTGGGCAAAGACGGATATCCTATTACCATTACTTAACCCAGCCAAATCAACCAATATATCTATTTTATTAATTTTTATATTATCAACAACTTCTTGATCTGTCCTTTGGGTTATATCAAACCAACTGTCACAATGATCACGAAACCAAGAGGTTATATAATCTGGCTTTTTAACATTAGAATATACATAAATTTCAAATTCTAAATTATTATAATATTCAAAAATTGATTTCAGAAAATATGCACAAGAATGGCGCCGGAAATCTGGAGACACATACCCAATTCTAATTCTTCTTGTTTTTTTAGTCTCGTTCGATGCTTCATTTGAGAGAGGTCTCAAATAATAATTTGATGACCATTTTTTATGATAATCAAATAATGTTTCTTCTGTCTGATTCGGGTCATATAATAAATTCATCAAAAAACTCTGCCAAGCAAATGAATAATTAGGATCAATTTTAATAACTCTCTCAAAACATTTAAGAGCCTCTCCGTTAAACCACTGATCATTTAGAACATTACCTAAATTAAAAAGAGCAGTAGTATACTCGGGGTTAATCTTTAAGGCTTGTCGAAAGTATTTTTCAGCTTCCTCAAGACTTCCTGCTTTTTTTGATTGTTTATGGAGAGCGTTACCCAGATTAGTCCAAGCTTCGCAACTATTTGGAACCAACTGTGTGGATTTATACCCAACTCTTTCGGCATCTTCGTGCCTATCAAGGCGATTAAATACGGCAGTTAATCCAATCAAAGCGGGTCCATTATCGGGATCAATATCCAGCAATTTGTTAAAAGTGCTTTCAGCTATCTCGTTATCACCCATTCGGCCCTGCAACATGCCCAGACTTAATAATATTTCTGTCGATCCTGGTTTCAATTCATTAGCAATTTCAAGGGCGTTTCGACCTCTTTTTAAGTCACCTGTCTCTGCAAAAATTAACCCAATATTATAATGGAAGGTTGCACGACCTGGTTCAACAGAAATCGCACGAGTTATATATTCTATAGCTAAATGGATAGAACCTCGTTGTTTAGAGACCAGCCCCAAAAAATGCAGTGCATCTTGATTCTTTGGGTCCCTCGATAAAATTTCTAGATAAAGTTCCTCTGCCTCGTCAATATTACCCTCTTGATGTAATTTGAGGGCTCGGTTAATCTCCGCATGAGCCATAATTTTCTCCGGCAAACAGAATAATATTTGCTTAGGTTAATTAAATTCAATTAAATTACTCTGTCATTCTTTTAACTTTTTTATCTACACAAATTCAACTACTTATAGAGACTTGCACTCAACTCTATTATTCTTTAGTTATAAGGAATGAAACATAACAAGAACATTGAGCTAGAATTTGAAAATTTTGATGCGGATATTCCATCTTTAGGACCATTTGATACAGCTGACATCACTCGCGGAACCGTAAGGCATTTGAAAAACCTCGGATATAGTTTGATTACAGAATTCAAATTACAATCCAAAAGAAGAGTTGACCTGATTGGCCTCGACAATGGAAGTCGTTTTATTATTATTGAAGTAAAATCATCAGTTAATGACTTTAAATCAGATAAGAAATGGCATGAATATATACCATTTGCTGACGAAATGTATTTTGCCGTTGCCAACGGTTTTCCATTAAACATTCTACCCAACGAGTGCGGAATTATAATCGCTGATGCTTATAATGCAGCAATTGTAAAACCATCTCAGATTACAAAAATAAAAATTAACCGTCGGCGTGCACAAATTCTTCAGTTCGCACATACAGCTGCTAAAAGGTTACAAAAAATAAAAGATCCAAATATTTAATAAATTAAGTCAAAAGAAACATTATTTAGAGAGCAATTCTACTCATATCGGTGAAGTTCTGCTCCATTATTAGATAACCATTTTTTAGCTTCTTTTACTTTTACATTAAATCTATCGACGGTTCTCCAGAAAGATACGCTATGATTCATATGAAGAAGATGGGACACCTCATGAGCCACAACATAATCTAAAACCCAATCTGGCGACATAATTAGGCGCCAACAAAACGTCATATTTCCGTCAGAAGTACATGATCCCCAGCGTGATTTGGTATCTCTTATACTCAGACGTCCAATCTTGCAGTCAATAATCTTTGCCATGCCCATTGCTCTTGGAAGAATTTCTACCTTAGCTTGTTTTTTTAGCCAGTCTCTAGTTCTTCGTTCCAAATGCTCTTTACGTCCACCAATAATAATCTCGTGACCCATCTTTTTTGCAGTGACCTTAGAATCCAAATCATGGTAAATAATATAATCTTGTCCTAATAATGAAATTTTCACACCATCACCCAGCTTTATCTGCGCAGGAATTTTAGCTAACCTCTTCAAAATCCAGTCAGAGCTTCTATGAACTAATTTAAATGCATCGTTATTGCTGGCATATTTTGGAAGTGTTACAATTGCCCCTCTTGTTTTTGGATCAACCCTCAATATTGCCCTCAAAGCCCTGGAATTCCGCCTAATTTTTACTGGAATAATAGTATCCTCTAAACATAACTCAGTTTCGACGATATTGTTGTTATTCATTTGGCCAATCTACTATATGTTCTTCAAGATCAATATTATTATTTTCACTAATAATACGCCCCTTTACCGAAATACCACTCTTTTCAACTGATTCTTTATCCCCAGAAATGAGTGGATGCCAAGGATATAAACTTTTTTGTTCGTATAGAAGTCGGTAAGCACAAGTTTGAGGTAACCAAGAGAGAGATTCTAACTTACTGACTGTTAATTTAATACAGTCAGGAACGTACGTTTCTCTATCTGAATAATTTCTACATTTACAGGATTCTATATCGAGTTGGTGACAAGCAACATTAGTGTACGAGATATAACCGGTATCGGCATCCTCAAGTTTATTTAAACAGCATTTAGCACAACCATCACACAAACTTTCCCATTCTCCATTAGTCATCTCAGATAATTTCTTAGTTTCCCAGAACGGTTTTTTTTCGGTCATTTTATTTTCTTGCAGTAATAATCTTTTTAATTTTAGAAGCAATACTCGAGGCTGTCATGTTATAATTAAAAAAATCAACATACTCTCCACCTGTCCCCATAAAATAGCTTAAGGATGAATGATCGACGATATATTCATCCAAATTTTCGGTATTTGCCCTCGATTTTGCACCATATACTTTATATATATTTTTTATGTGTTTAATTTGTTTTTTATTTCCAGTAAGGCCCTCAATCCGTGGATGAAAGTTGGATATATAATCATTCATAACCTGAACAGTGTCCCGAACTGGATCAACAGTTATGAATAATGGTGTAACTCTGGAGCTATATTTTCCAAGTTGATCCATTACGGTTGAAAATTTTACTAGTGTATTGGGACAAACATCTGGGCAAAATGTGTAACCGAAAAAAACAATTAAATATTGGCCCGTATAACTCTTATCAGAGACCACATCCCCATCGTGGTTGATTAATCGGAAAGAGCCTCCGATTGATGGTGTTCCAGATGTCGTCGTCTTTTTTATGGTAATAACCTGATTATCTTGATTACTATTTTTACCAGACAAAAAACCATGGAATCCCAGGCCAATAATTATAATCAGCACAACTATAAACAAATAAAAATAAACATGACGAGACTGCATAAAATATTCATTCTAAAAATTTTAATATAAATTCATAAACTGGGTGACAAAATGGTGCAAGCTAAGAAACTATTAAATTAAATCATATTGACGTTGGATTTCTATGATACCATTGTCATACAATGTTTAATTTTAGCATTCCATACTATATTGAAAGCTCTGATAGTCTAATATTATTGTTGTTGGCTATAATTATAGAAATAGCTCTTAATAAATTAAAATTTTTTATTTACATTTTTGAATTACCAGTAAAGTTTATAGAATATTTGACAAGCTGGTTTGATAGAAAACTGAATAAACAAACTCGAAGTCATAAAGATAGAGCCGTTCGCGGATTTATATCCGTTTTAATCATTATTTCAATAAGTTACGCTCTTACAGAGTATATTTCGTATTTAAGCCAAGAGATTAGTTTATTTTGGATTTTTGAATTTTTACTTTTGATAATTTTAATTGGCGATAAGAATTTATGCGCCAAAATTAATGAAATTGCGAGCGCTCTACAAAAACAACAGGCAGAATTAGTAATTCGCAAGCTCAGCGTTCTAACTTCCGAGAATTATAAGACAGAAGATCATTATACACTCGCGCGCATTGCAATTCAGAAACTAGCAATATCGTTCCCATCGTTAATAATAGCACCCCTATTCTGGTACTTAATATTTGAACTGCCAGGTTTAGCTTTATATAAAACTATATCTATTATTCATGAGAAGATTGGTCAAAAAAATGAAACTTATCAAGGCTTTGGCTTTTCAATAATCCAGCTAAATAAAATATTTCTTTTTATCCCTGCTGTATTGGGTAGGGGTCTGATTTTAATTGTAGGAATATTAATTTCACGCACCTTCGAAAAGAAGCTATTACAGTCATTTATGTTGAAAGATCTCGGATCTGATGGATATCACTATAAAATCTCAATTCTTGCCTTTGCTAATGCTTTGGGGCTAGCTCTCCATGGGCCCCCTATCAATAAGAATTTATCTGGTAAAAAAAACTGGCTTGGAGAGGGGCGCGCAAAAGTGGCCGTCTCAGATATTGAAAACGCGGTTCGTTTATATAAATACTCAAGTTTATTTGTTCAAATTTGCCTATTATACTTGGTAGTTTTAAAGTTATTAATATGACAGAAAATCTAGCACACTCTAGTAGTTCAATAACCAAACGCTCAATATACATATCGGGACATCGTACAAGTATATCTTTAGAACAAGCTTTCTGGATACAATTAAAGGAAATATGCACAGACAAAGGCGTATCAATTAATGAATGCATTACTCAAATCGATAACAGGCGTATCCATAAATCTGAGCCTAATTTATCGAGTGCTATCCGAGTATTCATTTTAAATTACATTCAGAAAAATGAAAAAAAATAATCTATCTAAATAAGCCTTTAAGGATACCTTTTATAACATCTTCCGCCTCTGGTTTTCTTATTTTTTCCTTTGTTTCTGCATTTGTCTTTTCATTTGAATTTTTTGATTGATTACTGTTGGATTCAGTTAATGGTATAATTTGCTCTAAGATTGTTCCAACACCTTTTTTCTTCAATAATTTCTCTAGCTTTCTATTCAAAGATCCGGGCAGTTTAATTCCGCCTTTCGTAAGAGCTGATGTTTTCAGATTAATATTGGGATTATTCAAATTACCAACTATACTAAATGGGAGCAAAGTATTGTCTGGAGAATGCTTAAGTAAAATACTAGTTAATAAATTAGGTGCGAGTTTGATTTGCCCTGAGGTATTAATCATCCACTTTGGCAAATTAATTGACCCCTTGGCCGAACCATCGCCCAGTATCGAATCTAAAGTGAGATCATTATAACTTAAAATACCTCTCTTTATAAGGAAATTTGTATTAATATTAGCAGATAAAACTTTACTGGACTTGGGGTTAAGGCTTTTACTAAACCTTTGGAGCGATAAAAGAAGTTTAGAAATAGCTTGTATAACAGACTTTTTGGAAGACGACCCTGTAATTTGTAAGTTTTTAATTGTTAAAGACCCTTTACCATCAAGTTTCTCAGCCATTAACATCAAACTACTGCCCTCTGCCTTCATGGTACTGAGTAAATTTAGGTAACCAGTATCAATGCCCTTAATACCGTTGGCTCTCATAAGCTTCCCTATATTAAGCTTGGCTATCCGTATTTTACCTCTTAGTTTTCCGGCATGAGAGATGGTTCCTGCTGCAGAAACCAAACCATCATATACTTTAGCATTAAGATCCCTAATATTGAGAATACCGTTTTTGATACTTGACTTAATTTTGACAGTTTCCAGTTTATACTTTTGAAATTGAATTCCTTGAGACAGCATTTCCAATTCAAGATCTACTTTTTTTAAGAAGGATAAGTCAAACTGATTGACCAATAATGACTTGGCATTTTTTACAGTTCTTTTCATCATAACTATTTTTCTAGAATCATCGGCAAATCCACTCTTACTGGAATTGAAGGCAATTCGCTGTAGAGGTGGTGATTTAATTTGACTGTAGCGAATTAATTGTTTTGAAACTTGAAATTTATCAATATTTATAAGTCCTGTTTTAAGGTTTAAGCTAAAAGTGGGTCGCTTACCCAGAGTACTCATTGTAACCTTACCGTTAAGTTTCACATTTGCCGCCCGTCCCGATATCTCTGATAATGTCACTTTGAGTATATCAGCCTTAATACGGCTTTTTATATTTACATCTCCAATATTCTTTGTGGGCCGATTACTTTTCCCCTTCACGCCTCCAATTAATTTTGAGAGATTTCTATGGTTTAACGATAATTTTCCATTAAAAGTTGGCAGTAAAGATTTAAAATCAGCAACGCCATTCAAACCTATGGAGCCCCCTAATATTAATAAATTAGACATAACTCTTGGTTCACGAATATTGCCATTTAACATGCCACTCAATCTAAATTTGCGTATTTTATCAAGAAAATTCAAATTGTTGAATGCTGGAATATTTAGTATCTTTTTTAGATTATTTCCTGATATATCAAACTTTAGATTTTCAAATATTTGATTGGAATTTCCTAGAATTTCCAGAATTTTCCCCGAGGCACTGACCTTTAATCCAGCAATATCAGATACCTTGAGTTTTGTTAAAATCAAATCATTATTGATCACTTTTGCAGTTGTCTCTATATTTTTAACTCTTAAATTCTGGTATGTTAAAGATTCAATGTTAATTTTAAGATCAAAATTGGGGCTATTTCTTGAGATGGCAATTTTTGTTTGATTACTTTTGATACCTAAGTTTCTGACCGAACCCACGGATTTATCGATTTCTACTTTAGCTCCCTTTCCACTCTTAACTGACGAAGGTTGGAGAGAACCAGTGTAGTATTGATCAAAATTTAATTGATTAATAGTTAGGGCTGCACTGTATATTGGTTGTTCCTGAAATATTGCACTAATTGATCCGTTGATTACGCTTTTATCTACTTTTGCTATAAGCTGAGACAATTTAGCATCCCTTAAGCCAAATTCTAATTTACTGTTTAAGTTAAATTTCTTTAATCGATCAACTCGTATTCCTGAAAGATCTAAACCCAACCATTTCAATAGTATATTTGGACTATTGGTCGCTAGATCAACAGATCCAAGAAACTTAGGTGTTTTAGATTTTTTATTATTTCTCATAATTCCTTGAATACCAAAATCAGCACTTCCTGGCAGCAGTGCTGACACCTGATTAAAAATTATTTCCCCATCTTCATGTACTACATTTATTTTTACCTGCTCAACTCTCTCACTATTGTATTTCAAGGAATTAATTATGAGATCAATTTTCAACCTAAATTCTTTGGGAAACATCTCCAAATTAAATTTATTTAAATCATTTGATTGAAAAATATTTTTACTAACACTAGGAATTACTTTCACGCCATCGGAAGATACTTCTTTTCTACTTTCGTTTTTAATTTTGGTTTTAATTTTTTTAAATTGATTTTTAGCTTTTAAAAAGGAATCAACATCAACCTCATTAATTCGTAGTTTAAGCCCCACATCTAAGTTATCCGAGAATTTTCCATTAATTAAACCGGTTGCTTCAACCTTATCAAAACTTAAAAATAGCTTCGATAAAAGAAAGCTCTCTCTTCTTAACTTTATATTTCCAGATGCCTTGACAGATTTTCCTATTCCCAGTGGAACAGTCATATTCTGATTAAATAATTCCATAAGCTTGGATAGATTTTTATCCTCAAAACTAAATGACCCATTTAATTGTGGATTAGAGTTTAGTTTTGTTAATACACCAGAAATTTGAAATTCTGACTTACTTGGAACCAGTAAAAGTTTGAGATTAAGAGGTAGAGTTCTCTCTTTTACCATCTCACCTAAATCCAAATTAAATTGTACTTTTGCACCACGAAATACGGCAAAGCCAGAACCTGTTATTGGCCCTGATAACGATGCAACCGAAAATTGGCTGTTAATTTGATCAACTTTTTTTGAAGAATTCTTATTGTGATCATAATATTCGATTGAGCCGCCCTCAATTATAAAATCATCTATACGGGTCAGAAAACTTGGGGTTAATTCTTCATTGGATTGCAGATTATTTATATTATCATTATTTTTTCTAATACCTTTAATAGAGCGATTATTAGCAACTTTTTCGGTCTTATTCGGTGAAATAAAAATATTTGTTTGATTGTTCAAATATTTCTCTATCTTTAAAATGGGCCTTACAATCCGCAGTTTATCAATTTGAATTTGCCGATTAAACATCGGCAAAATATTAATACTGGCTTCAACAGCTTCAATCGACACTTGATTGGGATATTTTAATTTATCAATATTTAGAATTTTTATATCGTTTATCCAAATAGCGGGAGATGGGAGCAATTCCAGTTTAATATCTCCCCGTATCTCAGCAGTATTTCCCGTACTTTCTTTTATTTTATCTTCAATAACATTCTTATATTCATTCCAATTAACTAAACCTGGAAGGATGATGATCGCACCAAAAAAAAAGATTAGCATTGAAGATAGTATAACAATTATCTTTTTCAATTTATTAAACTTTCCTCCAAAAAACTGGGGCTGGTTGTTTTTTAATTGCAAATAGTAATAGCTCGCTCAAACTTAACTATATAAAAATATTATACTTCGATAATATCGTGGAATAAAAAAAAATTTCAAGGTATTCCTTTAGGCCCGAAAGCAATAAAACCAGCATTGTGTATGCCCTTAATCGGGTGTAATATTTTATTTTCCTGCAATATTCATATTTTTTAATAATTAGTTCTAATATCAGTAATGTATAGGTATGTGATTTTAAGACCTATTATAAGTATGAATTGGCCGAATAATGACGATACAAACAAAATAAAGTTAATTTACATGCAAACCTCTCAAATATCGATCGAAAATATTAATGAGTAACTTTGGTTATTTTGTCTCTAGGTTGGGTAATCATGGTATGGGCCGAGCATTACGCCATAGAGATTTCAGTTTATATGCTACTGCCGGTTGGGTCTCAAACGTTGGGTTGTGGATTCATCGAACAGCAGTCTTTTGGCTAACCTGGGAAATGACGCATTCTTTTAGCATGCTTGGAGCAATGGCGTTTGTTGATGGCATCAGCACAATATTAGTCATGCCATATGCTGGTACCCTGTCGGACCGATTTGATCGACTAACTTTAGCTAAAATTGTACAATTAGCACTTATTTTTATCTGTGGTCTTACAACTTTATTATCACTAACAGATATGATTACAATAAAAGTGTTGTTTTTACTGGTTATATTAAATGGCATTGCTGAAGGGTTTTGGACACCCTTGCGCATGACAATTCCTCCAAGCCTCGTACCAAAAAAAGACTTGCCACCAGCTTTAGGAGTAAGTGCAACCCTATTCAACCTAGCGCAATTTATTGGACCCGCATTGGGAGGAATTATAATTTCTTCACTCAGCGTAACCCATGCATTTGCTTTTAATGCCGTAAGTTATTTAGCTTATTTAGGGGTATTATTTATTATCAGATTTCGGTATGAAGAAGTAATACCCCATAAACCTCAAGGTTTTATAACAGAATTTAAAGAGGGTCTTACGTATATTTCAAAAATGCCCGGACTACGCGGGTTTTTAATTTTATCATTAGGTGTGTCGGTGCTTATGAGAGCCTATCGCGAGCTTTTTGCAGGTATTTCAGATGGTATCTTCAACATGGGCGTCGAAGGATTAGCTATCTTAAGCTCTGCCTCCGGATTAGGCGCTATGATTACAGCGATTTATTTAGGTAGCTTTACTAAAATTCCAGGTTTAATAAAAACAATTATGTTTGTGTTACTTATATCAATTATTACACAATTAATATTTGCAACGACAAACCTTTTTTGGATTTCTGTTACCTGCGCTATAATTCTTAGTGGGTCTGCAACTTATGCAGGAATAGCAGGTCAGTTGCTTATACAGAATACAATTCATGGCTCTGTTCGAGGCAGAGTGATGAGTATTTGGGGTGTTATCTTAAGGGGTGGGCCGGCCGTTGGAGCTTGGATAATAGGTACAATCGCAGGCTACAGCAATCTCCAACTGGCACTAACATTGGCAACTGTTGCATTCATATCAATATGGATTTGGGTTCTACCTCGCACAAAGGCTATGGCAAAAAATTTAGAACGGACTGCGGAAGAAAGAGAAGCTGATATCGCTTAAGTCTTATTTCCAAAACCACCACCACCAGGGGTTCTAATGATAATTGAGTCGCCAATTTCGACATCAACCCGATCTGTAAAGTTCAATTTATAAACCTTACCAGATGATTTTTTTAGCATTGTTTCTCCACATTTGCCTGAACCCCCACCAGCTAAACCAAACGGTGGATTAATTCTAGAGCCTGATAAAATTGATGCTGTCATATTTTCTCTGAATTTAATTTCGCGAATAACTCCACAGCCACCATTATATTTTCCTAAACCACCAGAGCCATTCCTAATCTCGAATTTTTCCAAAATTACAGGATACTCGGTTTCTAATATTTCTGGATCTGTTAACCGCGTATTAGTCATATGAGTGTGAACAGCAGAACAACCTTCAAAATTATTGCCAGCCCCAGAACCACCACAAATAGTTTCATAATATTGGTGGTCTGCATTACCAAAGGTAAAATTATTCATTGTGCCTTGACTTGCCGCTACCGTATTCATGGCCCCAAATAAAGCCGCCGTTATTGCTTGTGAGGTCTCAACGTTTCCAGCGACAATAGCTGCGGGATATTTTGGAGAAAGCAATGATCCTTCTGGGATTATAATTTCAATTGGATCCAAACAACCATCATTCAATGGTATGTCAGCCTGTACCAAGCACCTAAATACATAAAGGACTGCAGCCCTACAAACAGCGGTTGGTGCGTTAAAATTACTTAGTGTCTGTTTGGACGTTCCAGTAAAATCAATCACAGCCTTGCGATTTTGTTTATCAACTTTAACTGAAACCTTAATTTTACTTCCATCATCCAAATGATTTTCAAACTTACCGTCGGGTAGTGATTCCAAAATTTTACATACGCTTTCAGAAGCATTATTTCTAATATGCGTCATATACGCGTCAACTACTAGCAAGCCAAATTCTTTAATAATCCTTTTAATTTCTTGAACGCCTCTTTCATTTGATGCAACTAATGCCTTAAAATCTGATATATTTTGATCAACGTTACGCGCTGGATAATCGCTAGATACGAGCAAAGCACGTAATTCTTCCTCCCTCATAATATAATTTTCAACGAGCAAAAAGTTAGTGATCAGAATACCTTCTTCGTGAATAGTATTACTATTTGGTGGCATCGATCCAGGTGTTATTCCACCAATATCAGCTTGATGTCCCCTTGACCCAACAAAAAAAATTGGCTTATCACTTTCCTTATTAAAAATAGGGGTAATAACCGTTACATCTGGCAAGTGCGTCCCGCCGTCATAGGGATCATTTAGAGCATAAACTTGTCCAGGTACCATTGTGTTACCGCGCTTGTGGAGAATAGCCCTCACACTTTCTCCCATTGAGCCTAAATGGATAGGCATGTGTGGGGCATTAGCAATTAGAGCACCTTTCGAGTCAAAGATCGCACAAGAAAAATCTAGCCTTTCCTTAATATTAACTGAACTAGAAGTTTTTTCGAGAACCGCTCCCATTTGTTCAGCTATTGACATAAAAAGATTATTAAAAATCTCTAG
>Ga0209630_10004606_pt1 | contig 12040 bp, 11 predicted proteins | sample COG_01_FD_184745 | JGI IMG/M metagenome (GOLD analysis project Ga0209630, IMG submission 184745) | Pelagic Microbial community sample from North Sea - COGITO 998_met_01 (SPAdes) (version 2) | ecosystem: Environmental > Aquatic > Marine > Neritic zone/Coastal water | place: Helgoland, sampling... | reverse complement strand
CTCTTCGTCTCGCTCTTCGACATCGCCGCCGATGTCGCCGCCTTTCATGAGGCCGAGCATCGCCTCGAAGTTTTCCTCGTCGCCCCCCGCCGCCGGTTTCGCGCCGATATCGCCGCCCGACGCGAAGTCGTCGAACTCCCTCGGGAGATTCGCGAGGACGTCGTACACGCACCTCGCGACGTCGTCCTCTCTCTCGCGGTCTTCTTCGCGTCGTCCTCTCTTCTTCGCCGCGGCCTTCGCGCGCGTCTCCTCGCACAGTTTCACCACGCACTGATACGCGTGATACCGCGCGTCCGCGTAGCTGAGGGTCGTTCCATACAAAGCGATGTCGGGGTGGAGTTCAAAGGCGTCAGTTGGAGTTGAAAGGCAACGCGGGCGGGGATTGAAAGCGGGGGGTGGGCGGAGAGATGCGCCGGCGAAAGTCCTCAAGGAACGGCGTTCACCACGCCGACGGGGTCGTATGGGGACCAGTGTATAGAACGCGCCTGAAATAACGCGACGACATCGCGCCGAGGAGCTCCGGCGTGAACGCGTCGCCCGTCGTCGCCGCTCGCAGCGCGTTCACCCACGGGTCCGCGGCGAACGTCCCCGGGTGCTCCGACCGCGCGCACTCCATCGTCGCCGCGAGCGCGAGCGTCGTCGTCCGCGGCGACACCGGCTCGAAGGTGTCGTCGCCGCCGTCGTCGCCGCGATGGCGATGGCGTCCTCCTCCTCCGCCTCCCGCGACGAGCGCGCACAGGCGCTTGAGGAACAGCTTGTACTGCCGCCCGAGCCACTCCGCGCGCTTCATCGCGCTCGCATCGAGCGCGGCCGCCTTGGTCCCCGCGACGCGGAGCTCGCCCTTGCCGAGGCGCTCGGAGAAGAACGTCTCGAGCGCGACGATGGCCGCGCGCGCGTCCGCCTCCGCCTTGCCACCGCCGCCGCCGCCGCGCACGTCGCGCAACGCCTCCAACAGCTTCTCGACGTTGTGCGTCGCCTTATCGCCGCCGAGGTTCAGCGCGACGCCCAGGGCGGCGACGCCGCCCATCGTCTCTTTGGGTATGACGAGCGGCCGCGGGCGCGTGCGGTGCGAGGCCGCGCGCGTCGACGCGATGGCGGCACATTTCGCGAAACCCGCGCCGACGACCGAAAAAGAAAAAGCGCGAGCGCGCGACTCCGGCATTCACAAATTAATCCGGCAGATCCGCGGCGGACTCCCTCCGACGGCGACGAAATGGCGGAACACCTCGCGTCCATCTTCGGAACGGAGAAGGATCGCGTGAACTGCCCGTTCTACTTCAAGGTGCGCGCGCGGATCGCCCCGCCGCCGAACGCGATCGAACGAACGAACGAACGATCGAACGAACGATCGCTCGGTCCTCGCCGCCCGCCGAACGAACGAACGACGCGATCTCACGCCGCGCTTCTCGACCCTTCCTCCTCCCCTCCCCAGATCGGCGCGTGCAGGCACGGGGACCGATGCTCGCGCCTGCACAACAAACCGACGCTCTCGCAGACGATCCTCATGTCCAACATGTACCAGAGCCCCGAGGCGGCGATGGCCGCGCAGGCGGCGACGTCCGGCGCGGTCCCCGAGGCGCCGGACGCGCGCAAGATGCAAGAGCACTTCGAGGACTTCTACGAAGACATCTTCGAGGAGCTCGCGACGTACGGCGAGATCGAGGGTCTGAACATCTGCGATAACCTCGCGGATCACCTCGTCGGGAACGTGTACGTGAAATACCGCGAGGAGGAGTCCGCGCTCGCGGCGCTCAACGCGCTCAGCGGGCGGTTCTACGCCGGGCGGCCGATCCTGTGCGAATTCTCCCCGGTCACCGACTTCCGCGAGTCCACGTGCCGGCAGTACGAAGAGAACACGTGCACCAGGGGCGGGTACTGCAACTTCATGCACCTGAAGCCGATCTCGAGGAACCTGCGGAAGATCCTATTCGGTCGCTACAAGCGCAGGGACGACCGCGACCGCGACCGCGACCGCGACCGCGACCGCGACCGCGACCGCGACAGAGGACGCGGCGACCGACCCCGCGACGACCGGCATCACCCGTACGGCGGCGGCGACCGCGGCAGAGACGATCGTCGCGGCGGTGACGATCGCGGGCGGAGGCGGTCGCGGTCGAGGTCGAGAGACCGACGCGGCGGCGGCGGCGGCGGCGGCGGGCGCGACGACAGGTACAGAGACGACGGAGGTCGCCGCGACGCGCCGGGGCGGAGGGACGACGACAAGGTCAGCGCGAAGGGGATGACCGACGAGGAGCGACGGGCGATGTTCGCGAAGTGGAACGACAGCGAGGGCGGCGGCGGCGGCGGCGGCGCGGGCCCGGCGCCCGAGGGCGGAAACTGAAGGGGGACGGGGAGAACGGAACGGCGCGCGGCGACCGGATGTGGACCCGATGTGGACCCGTTGAAATAAATAAAGAAAACGGAAGAGACGCCGAGCGCGCGCGCGATCGGTGCGCCGCGTCTGTTCTGCTCTGTTCGACGCTACGTTTGTTTTGTCGTTTGTTACACGTCGTCTTCCGCGTGCGCTAGGTTTTCAGGCCCGCCGGAAGAGCGAACGACGCCGCGCCCTCGCGCGGGTCGTCCGATCCCCGGCCTCGTCGCCTCGCCTGGTTTTGCTATCGTTTTTTTTTGTCGGATTCCTCCTCAAATCCTCCTCAAATCCTCACACGCGCACGCGCGGCATCATCGCGTGCGACGGGGTCACGTTCTCGTCGTCCTCGTCCTCGTCCGGGTCCGCGGGCAACCCGTCGGGCCCCGGCCCGCCGTCGAAGTACGGCTCCCGAGACAGCGGATCCTTCAGGTCGAACACTATCCTCCCCCCGCGCGCCACCCTCGGTCTGCACCGCTGCTTGTGCAGCCCGAGAGGCAGCACAAACTCCCGCAGCGTGTTCATCTTCGGCGTCTGCGCGAAGATCATCTCGATGTCCGGTATCTCCGGCGGGGGTTGATACGGCGTGACCGGCTCGACCGGGATGGACGGGCGGTACGGCCTGGGTTCAAACCCGGCGGGGTACATCGGCGGCGCGCCGAAGCCGCCGCCGAACCCGCCGCCGCCGCCGCCGTACGCCGCCGGGGCCATCGCCGCCATCGCGAGCTCCTCCCGTCGTCGCTTCTTCGACTTCTTGTCGTGCCCGCCGCGGTGTGCATCGCGGTCCATCTGTTCCCGGTACCGCTCCCCGCCGAGGTGGTACGCGCCGTCCGACCCGAAACAAATCTCCACCCTCGACAGCGGCAGCGTAAACGGCTTCGTCGCGTCCCACTCCAGCTCCCTCTGCGTCAGCGCCTTCGCGCTCGGCCTCGCCGCGAACTCAGCCTCGATCTCCTCGTGCAGCGTCCGCGGCTCGTGCTTCAGCTTGATCGCGAGCGCCTGCGCGTCCACCTCGCACCGAGCCCGCTCCAACTTCTTCTCCTCTCGTCTCAGCTGCAGCTCCACGACGGCGTACGCGCACTCCATGTGCCGTCGAATCTGCCTCAGCTTCTCGTACGACGCCGCGTCGTTCTCCCGGCGTCGACGCGTCTGCGGCCGGTTCGTCTTCTCGCGCTGACGGAACACGTTGAACGGGTTCGCGTCGTTCGGCGCCGGCGGCGGCTGCAGCCGTCTCAGGCACGGCTTCCCCGTCGTCTTTTAGGGTCGTTCCATACGAAGCGACGTCGGGGTGGAGTTGAAAGGCGTCAGATGGAGTTGAAAGGCAGCGCGGGCGGGGATTGAAAGCGAGGGACCCTGGGCGGAGAGAGACGAACGCCGGGAAATAAAGTCCTTAAGGATCGGCGTTCACCACGCGAACGGGGTCGTATGGGGACCAGTGTGAGATAGAACGCGCCTTTCGCTTGTTCGCCCAGTACTCGTACACCGCGTCCAACAGCGCGGGCCTCCCGCTCACCTCCTCCAGCAGCTCGATCGCCTTCGCCTTCGGCAGCGCCTTCGTCGACGCCGCCATCGCGCACTTATCCTGGTACGATATGATCTGCCCCTTCTCCGTCGCCTCGGCGGCGCGCTCGGCGCTCGCGACGTCGTTGGCGTCTCCGCACGCGCGTTCCAGCTTCCACATCGTTCCATACGAAGCGATGTCGGGGTGGAGTTGAAAGGCGTCAGTTGGAGTTGAAAGGCGCCACGGGCGGGTATTGAAACCGAGGGGTGGGCGGAGAGACACGCCGGGCAAAGTCCTTAAGGATCGGCGTTCACCACGCGAACGGGGTCGTATGGGAACCAGTGTATAGAACGCACCTTCCACATCATGATCTCGAGTTTCTCCGCGGGGAGGCGGTTCTGGCCGTCGTTGTACTTCTCGAGCCAGTCCTCGTCGTCGTTGTCCAGGTCGTACTCCACCGTCTCCGGGGGCGGCGCGCCGAACGTGGCGCCTCGGAGGTAGGTGGTCGACTTGCGATAGTTGGGCCGGTAGTCCTGCTCGTACGTGGACACGGCGCGAATCTCTGGGATTGGAATCTCCTTGTCCTTGCCATCCTTGGACGTCTGCTTGTCCACCGGTTTCGTCAGCACCTGGTGCGGTGGTGGGCGGCGGGACGCGGTGGAGGGATGTATTTAGAGGAGGGGCCGACGCGTGAGCGCGAGCGCGAGCGCGAGCGGAGCGAGGGAAGAATCGAGTTTTGAACGCGACTCGTTTCACCGACTGCGCGAGCGAGGTTTTCAAACCGAACCCGCGACGTCGAACGCGCGACGTCGAACGGAATAACTCGTCGATCGAGGGTTTAATATAAACCGCGAACGGAATGGCGGCCTGTTGAACGCGGATCGCGCGCGCACCTCCTCGTTGTCTTTGTCAAGGTTCTTGTGCGCGTGCGTGACCTCCCTCGCGACGACTTGCTCGTCGCTGTTGATCACGTCCGCGTCGCGGATGATCGCGAGCGCGACGTTGATGTCGATCGGTCGCGCGCGGAACGAGGGGCGCGACATGACGGCGCGGACGGCGTCGCCGCTTTTTTTTCCACCGCGATCTCGCGCTCGGCGTATGCGCTTTCACCCTGCGAGTGGTTTTCGCGCGCCAAAATTAACCCCGAGCGGCGCGGATCGCGGTCGCCGAAGCGCGCTGACGCGTGCGCGCGCGGTCGATCGATGCGGGTTCAGCACGCGTCGACCGTTTCCCTCGCTCGCATCTACCGACGCGCGTCGACCCGCGCGTGCCGCCGCGTCTCCGGCCGTCGCACTGTGACCGCAGTACGCGCAATTCTTCTAGGTTAAGCGTCCGAGCTCAGTCTATCTGTCCATACGCCTTTGACGTGGCCGTTGACGCGCGCGTGGGCTTTTTTTCTTTTTCTGCGCCGTCAGCCCCCTACGCACGCTGCGAGCTAATACGACCGACCCGAATTGGCGCGCAGCGCGTCAAAGTTTCAATACCCGAATCGGAAATATCTCAGAGTCACCGAAAGGTAGAATGCCGCACTTGATGCTGACGCGCGTCTCGACGCACGCCCTCGTCTCGCCGCTCGCGCATCGCCCGCGCCGACCTCCCTCCTCTCGCCGCCGCGCGAGACCTCTTCGCGCGAAGCTCCTCGCGCGCGCGCGCGCGCTCGAGCTCTCTTCCGCGGCGTCGCTCGCGTCACGGAACCCAGATCCCACTTCACGGCGCGTCCTCTCCGGAAAAAGCGCCTCGCCCTTTTTCCTCGACGCCTCGAAAAGTCGTCGTCCCCGCGCGCGCGCCGATCGCGCGCGAAGCCGGTCGACGCCCGCGAGCGCCGCGGACACGATGCCGATGACGGATCCGAACGGCGCGGACGCCCCGGGGGTGAAAAAGTCCGCGAAGATCTGGTGGACGCTCACGGACGAGGCCCCCGCGCTCGCGACGCACGCGTTCCTTCCCGTCGTCCGCCGATTCTGCGGCGGCGTCGGCGTGAGCGTCGAGAGCGCGGACATCTCCCTCGCGTCGCGCGTCCTCGCCGCGTTCCCGGAGCGCCTGACGCCCGCGCAGCGCAAGACGGACGTCCTCGCGAAGCTCGGCGAGCTCGCGACGACGGAGCGCGCGAACATCATCAAGCTCCCCAACGTCAGCGCGTCAGGTGCGTTCTGTACAAAAGTTTTTCACCCATCATTACAGTACCCGTCTTCAACATTTGATCGCGTCCCCTTTCAACTGACCGGTGATTTTTTTTTGTATGGAATGGAATGTCTCTCAGTCCCGCAGCTCGAATCGTGCGTCGCGGAGCTTAAATCGAAAGGATACGACCTCCCGAAGTACCCGGGAAAGGCCAACGCGGAGACGATGGACGCGGAGACGCTGTCGATCGCGACGCGGTACGCGAAAGTCATCGGCAGCGCGGTGAACCCGGTGCTGCGAGAGGGGAACAGCGACCGGCGGGTCGCGCCCCCCGTGAAGGACTTCGCGAAGAAAAATCCCCACCGCCTCGCCGATTGGCGCGCCGACTCTTCGACGCGCGTCGCGTCCATGAGCGACGGCGACTTTTACGGCTCCGAGAAGTCGTGGACGAACGAATCGCGCGAGCCCGCGACGCTGCGCGTGGAGCTGCACGCCAAAGGCGACGGTGGAGGAGGCGTGATTCAGACGCTGAAGCGATCCGTCGTCGCGCTCCCGGGGGAGATCGTCGACGTCGCGACGATGTCCGCGGAGAAGCTCGCCGCGTTCGCCGAGGAGACGCTGCGTCAGGCGCGTTCTGTTCTGTTGTTGCGCTACACCGGTCCCCATACGACCGCGTTCGTTGTTGGCGCGGTGAACGCCGTTCCTTGAGGACTTTATCTCCCGGTCGACATCCCTCTCCGCCCAGGGTCCCTCGCTCACAATCCCGACGCGCCTCGAAAGACGCCTTTCAACTCCAACAACTGACGCCTTTTAACTCCACCCCGATATCATCGCTCGTATGGACAATTTCGACCCTCAGGCGGCGAAGGACGACGTCATGGTGTCGCTGCACCTCAAGGCGACGATGATGAAGGTGTCCGACCCCGTGCTTTTCGGCACCGTCGTGCGGACGTACTTCGCGGACGCGTTCGAGAAGCACGCGAGCGCGCTCGAATCCGTGGGCGCCAACGCGGACAACGGCCTCGGCGCGGTGCTCGACGCGATCAAAAATCTCCCCGACGCGGATCGCGCGGAGGTGGAAGCTTCGATCGCGGCGACGTACGCGTCCTCGAACCGCCCTCGCGTCGCGATGGTGGACAGCGACAAGGGGATCACGAATTTCCACGTGCCGAGCGACGTGATCATCGACGCGTCCATGCCGGCGATGATCCGCGACGGCGGGCGGATGTGGAACGCGGACGGCGAGCTCGAGGACGTCGTGTGCGTCATCCCGGACCGGTCCTACGCCGCGGTGTTCGCCGCGTGCGTGGACGACTGCAAGAAGCGCGGCAAGTTCGACGTCTCCACCATGGGCAGCGTCTCCAACGTCGGGTTGATGGCGCGAAAGGCGGAGGAGTACGGCTCGCACGATAAGACGTTCGTGATCGAGCGCGACGGCGTCGTGAAGGTTTTCAACGGCGACGACGACGACGACGTCGTCTTCGAGCACGCCGTGTCCGAGGGCGACCTGTGGCGGATGTGTCAGACGAAGGACGAGCCGATCAGGGATTGGGTCAAGCTCGCGGTGAACCGCGCGCGCGCGACGGGCGCGCCCGCGGTGTTTTGGCTCGACCCGAACCGCGCGCACGACGTCGCGCTGACGTCCAAGGTTCGGCTGTACCTCGCCGATCACGACGTCGCCGACGCGGACGTCTCGATCAAGTCCCCGGTGGACGCGATCGATTTCAGCATGACGCGCGCGCGCGCGGGTCAAGACACCATCAGCGTCACGGGCAACGTCCTGAGGGATTACCTCACCGACCTGTTCCCGATCATCGAGCTCGGGACGTCCGCGAAGATGCTCTCGATCGTCCCGCTGCTGCGGGGCGGCGGCCTTTTCGAGACTGGCGCGGGGGGCAGCGCGCCCAAGCACGTGCAGCAGTTTACGGAGGAGAACCACCTGCGCTGGGACTCGTTGGGGGAGTACCTCGCGCTCGCGGTGTCCCTGGAGGACCTCGCGCACAAGACGCGGAACCCGAAGATCAAGACGCTCGCGAAGGGGTTGACGACCGCCACGGGGAAGCTCCTCGACGAGAACAAATCGCCGGGACGCAAGGTTGGCGAACCCGATAACCGCGCCGCGCACTTCTACGTCGCGATGTGGTGGGCGGAGGCGGTCTCCAGAGCGCTTCCGTCGTTCAAGCAGCTCGCGTCCGACCTCGCCGCGAGCGAGGACGTCATCGTGCGCGAGCTCACGGAGTGCCAGGGATCGAGCGTGGACGTCGGCGGGTACTGGCTCCCAGACGTCGACGAGGCGGAGCGCGCGATGCGGCCGTCGGAGACGTTCAACGCGCTCGTGGATCAGGAGCGTTCTATACACTGGTCCCCATACGACCGCGTTCGCGTGGTGAACGCCGATCCTTAAAGACTTTTCCCGGCGTCTCTCTCCGCCCACCCCGCGCTTTCAACGCCCGCCCGCGGCGCCTTTCAACTCCACCTGACGCCTTTGAACTCCACCCCGACAATCGCTTGTATGGAACGACCCTCAGGAGATCATGATGAGCGCGCTGGATCCTCCGGGGAGTAAGACGGTGAACGAGATCTACGCGACGCTGGACGAGAACATCAAGGCGGTTCGCGAGAAGCTGGGCGGGAATGACGTCGCGCTGACGCTCGCGGAGAAGATCGTGTACGGGCACCTCGACGACGTCCGCGGCGGCGACGCGCCGACGCGCGGCGCGTCGTACCTCAAGCTGCGGCCGGACCGCGTCGCGATGCAAGACGCCACCGCGCAGATGGCGATCCTGCAGTTCATCTCTTCGGGGCTCCCGAAGACCGCGGTGCCGACGACGATCCACTGCGATCATCTCATCGCCGCGGAGACGGGCGACGTGGAGGACTTGGGGAACGCCAACGTGGAGAACAAGGAGGTGTACGACTTTCTGTCGTCGTGCGGGGACAAATTCGGGATGGGATATTGGAAGCCCGGCGCCGGCATCATCCATCAGACGGTGCTCGAAAACTACGCCTTCCCCGGCGGTCTGATGATCGGCACCGACTCGCACACGCCGAACGCGGGCGGGTTGGGGATGTGCGCGGTCGGCGTCGGCGGCGCGGACGCGGTGGACGTCATGGCGTCGCTGCCGTGGGAGCTCAAAGCCCCGAAAGTCATCGGCGTGAACCTGACCGGGTGCGTCCTTCCATACACTGGTTCCCATACGACCGCGTCGGCGTGGTGAACGCCGATCCTTAAGGACTTTCGCCGGCGATTCTCTCCTCCCACAGCTCGCTTTCAACTCCCAAAATCGACCCCTTTCAACTCCAACTGACGCCTTTCAACTCCACCCCGACGTTCGCTCGTATGGAACGACCCTCAGAGCGCTCGCGAATTGGACGACGCCCAAGGACATCATCCTGAAAGTCGCGGACATTCTCACCGTGAGCGGCGGCACCGGCGCGATCATCGAGTACTTCGGCGAGGGCGTGGACACGATCAGCGCGACCGGGATGGCCACCGTGTGCAACATGGGCGCGGAGATTGGCGCGACGACGTCCGTGTTCGCGCTCAGCGAACGCCAGCTCGAGTACCTCCGAGAGACGGGCCGCGGCGAGGTGGCGCGCCTCGCGTCGAAGAACCGCCATAACCTCGTCCCGGACGAGGGGTGCGTCTACGATCGCGTCGTCGAGATCGACCTCTCCGCGCTGGGCCCGCACATCAACGGTCCGTACACGCCGGATCTGTGCACGCCCGTGAGCGAGCTGAAAACGCGCGCCGCGAAGGAGGGCTGGCCCGTCGAGATCTCGTCGTGCCTCATCGGGTCGTGCACGAACTCGTCGTACGAGGACATGGCGAAGTGCGCTAACCTGACGAAGCAAGCCCTGGACGCGGGGCTGACGTACGCGATCGACTTTTACGTCACCCCCGGGTCAAGAGCGGTGCAGGTCAACATCGAGAAGGACGGGTTCGTGGAGATATTCGAATCCGCGGGCGCGACGGTGCTGGCCAAGGCGTGCGGCCCGTGCATCGGGCAGTGGAAGCGTCGGATGCCCCCGGGGGTGAAGAACACGATCGTGACGTCGTACAACCGCAACTTCGCGAAGCGCAACGACGGCAATCCGGACACGCACGCGTTCGTGACGTCCCCGGAGCTGGTGACGATGCTCGCGTTCAGCGGCCGCCTCGATTTCAACCCGTACGCGGACGCGTTGACGACGCCCGACGGAAAAGAGTTTCGGTTCAAAATCCCGGAGGGGTGCCCGGTGATCCCCCCGTCGGGGTGGGACATCGACGACAGCATCTTCCAGGCGCCCAAGGCGGACGGCAGCGGAGTAAACGTCGCGGTCGATCCGGAGAGCAAACGTCTGCAGCTCCTCAAGCCGTTCGAGCCGTGGGACGGGAGAGATTACGTCGGGTGCCCCGTCCTGATCAAGGCGCTGGGCAAGTGCACGACGGACCACATCTCCATGGCGGGCCCGTGGCTCAAGTTCCGCGGTCACCTCACGAACATCTCCGAGAACATGCTCATCGGCGCGGTGAACGCGGAGACGGGGAAGACGAACGCGGTGACGCACCACCGCACGGGGGCGGTCGGGAAGGTGCCGGAGGTGGCGCGCGCGTATCGCGACGCGGGGATCAAGTGGATCGTCGTCGGCGATCAAAACTACGGCGAGGGGTCGTCTCGAGAGCACGCCGCGCTCGAGCCGCGGTTCCTCGGCGGCGTCGCCGTCGTCGTTCGATCGTTCGCGCGCATCCACGAGACGAATTTGAAGAAGCAGGGCATGCTTCCGCTGACGTTCGCGGACCCCGGGGATTACGATAAGATCTCCGGCTGCGACGTCGTCGACGTGCTCGGGCTCGAGGACGACGCGTTCAAGCCCGGGAGCGGTCTGACGCTGCGCGTGCACCCGGCGGCGGGCGGGGACGCGTTCGACGTCCGCGTGAATCACACGTTCAACGACGAGCAGATCGAGTGGTTTAAGCACGGCAGCGCGCTGAACTTCATGAAGATGGAGAACGCGAAGCGCAGCCGCAGCGTCGTCGGGTGAGAGAGGAGTCGCCGGGGTGTATCGCGATTGGATTGGTTTTCTTTTGAAGTACGTCGTACGTGCGCGCGCGGCGCGTCCACGCGCGTTGCAATTTCATTCAAGAACGTTTTACAGCTCGTCTACCCCTCGCTACCCCTCGCCTCGCCCCGCCTCGCGTCGCCTCGCGTCACGTGAAGAACACCTTCGAGAGCTGCCGCTTCACCACGGGCTTGTGACACGACGGGCACTCCGGCGCGCCGGGGCCCCTCGCGGCGGACAACAACCCGAGCCAACACCCGTAACACCCCGGGTGCCCGCACGCCGCCTCGAACGGTTTCGAACACGCGTTCTGGCACACGACGCACCGCGGCGGCGGCAGCGCGACCGACGGCGCGCTCTGCGACGCGCTCCGCTGACTCTGCGACCCACAGCGACCGGCGCCGACGCTCCCGCCGACAGCCGCGCGCGAGAGCCCGCGACTTAGGGCCGTTCTATACAAGCGAAAGTCGGGGTGGAGTTGAAAGGCGTCAGACGGAGTTGAAAGGCGCCGAGGGCGGGGATTGAAAGCGAGGGGTGAGCGGAGAGATGCGCCGGCGAAAGTCCTTAAGGATCGGCGTTCACCACGCCAACGCGATCGTATGGGGACTAGTGTATAGAACGCACCTTAAACCCGAGGGACCCGCGGGACCCGCGTCGTCCACCCGCGCGCGCTTCCTCTCCCCCGCCGCCGTATACGCCGTGTCGCCCCCGCCCCCGCCCCCGACCCCGCCCCTCTCGCGTGCCATCCGCTGCAGCGCGTCCACGTGTTTCGCGTGCGTCGCTCTGTGCTCCGCGGGGACGAAGGCGCCGAAGAGCGCGTACAGACCCCACGGGTCCTCTGAGGGTCGTTCCATACGAAGCGACGTCGGGGTGGAGTTTAAAGGCGTCAGAAGCGGAGTCGAAAGGCATCGAGGTGTGTCGGGATTGAAAGCGAGGGACCCTGGGCGGAGAGATGCGCCGGGCAAAGTCCTTAAGGATCGGCGTTCACCACGCCAACGCGGTCGTAT
>Ga0209630_10004604_pt1 | contig 12044 bp, 9 predicted proteins | sample COG_01_FD_184745 | JGI IMG/M metagenome (GOLD analysis project Ga0209630, IMG submission 184745) | Pelagic Microbial community sample from North Sea - COGITO 998_met_01 (SPAdes) (version 2) | ecosystem: Environmental > Aquatic > Marine > Neritic zone/Coastal water | place: Helgoland, sampling... | reverse complement strand
CGGAAGTGACATTAAATATGTATGCTTTACCTGAACTAGTACCTCCGGCATCATCTTCAAAGGGCGCACCAACAATAGCCAAGTTACCTGATATTGCTACTGACTTACCAAACTGGTCATTGACTTCGGTATCATAGGCATTGGGGTTATCTAATGTGTGAACTAAAGAACCTGAGGTGACATTAAAGATGTAGGCTTTACCTGATTGAGCATTAATATATTCATCTTCTCCATATGCTCCTACTATGGCATAATTATCAGATATTGCCACGCCGGTGGCGCCAACGAAGCCCCGCCCAAAGAAATCACTAGAACCTGAGCTAAAAGGATTAGGATTGTCGATTGTATGTATAAGCGAAAATTGAATCGGAACTGGATCTATGACTGTTGAAACTCTTGAATAGCGTGTAGTGGGTGCTTCCCAGTAGAGTACGGTGCCAGCGCCTGGCTTGATACGATCTTCATTGGTTACAGGATTTGTATATGAAGCAAGTGCGTTGCTGAAACCGTAGGGTGCTGAACCTTGTGAAATTTTAACTTGGACCACATTGGTATTGTAATAACTATTTGGTTCGTTAGGATCTCGGAATAGGTAGACTTTAATATAGTTTTGAGCGTTGTCGAATTCACCACTGGAATCGCTTTCAGGAAATCTATCACCATTTCTGAACACACAAATTTTATCATCATCGTGCTTTCTTATTGTCAACCCCCAATGTCTTAATGTGTTATCAGTATGCGAAAGAGTATAAAGATCAGCTCCGTTTTCAGTTCCACCTTCAGCAATAGCAGAATTATTAAAACCAACGCCACTTCCAGTTGGTTGTATATAGATAGATAAATCTTTAGAAGAATCAGTGGCATGCTCTAGATATACTACACACTGATGATTAGACAGTTCCTCGGCTTTTGTAATTACTTCTATAGTAAGAAAATCGTCAGCAAGATTTAAATCATAACTAATATCTGACACATCACTGGAACTGCTTCTCTCAAGTTTGACCAAAGGCTGTCCGCCATAAAGAGTGGTGCTATAGGTTATGTCACTGCCAAATTCAGCTTTTTTAGATACTTGTTCTAGTGCTTTAACAGCTGGAAAACTACTGCTATCCCAAAAGGTTGAAGGTTTTACTAAATCATCAATCACGTATATTCCTATTCCGTAACTATCATTAGTGGATTCATAGAAATCATTTTGACCTTGAATAAACGCTCTTCCTTCGTATACTGCTATGCTGTTGCCAATTTGACTGTTATGAACAAATCTCTGCGGTACATGATAATAATCAACAAATCGTCCTGTAATTAAATCATACTTGGCTATAGCACCTAGTGTCTGTCCTGTTCCGCCAACACTGCGGGCTTGTGGTGCGCATACATATAATATATCATTATCTACTGATAACTTGTAATTGTTGCTGCCAAACACTGATAGACCGCCGTTGCCGCTTTTAAAAGGAAAATCTATAGGTGGTATGTATAATACGAATCTTAGTTGCCATGGATCGGTGTCATAAACCCATATTATTCCTCTATCGCTATTAGGATTAGTAGTATTATCGGCAGGCGCTGAAATAATAGTGTAATCGTCAGTAACTAAAACTCCTCGACCAAACTGTCCTCCGCTGGTGGGTCTAAGAGTTCGTATTTGAAATTCCTGATTGCCAGTACTGATACTGTATTCTATTGTTTCTCCGTCATATGGACTTCCGCCATTGCCGAGATCATAGGTCCAATTTCCTACAACAAATCTAGCTTCAGTTCCTATCATGCGTCCACTAATTGACCCAATAGAGCCAAACCCACCAGCGCCTGACAATGAGTTAGTAGTACGAACTAACTGCCATGTGCCGGCTGGAGATCCTTGTTTTCGAAATGCGTAGTATCTTCCTTGAGGATTTGATCCACCATTATGGTCATAGTCGTCAACACCGACTATTAAAAAATCATGATTAAGCAGAAGAAGACCCTCTCTTCCAAAATCATCATCAAATCCGTTAATACCACTAGTACCACTGGTGTCTGGATTTGTTATTGTAGCAGAATGAGTTTGTGCCGTAGCTTCGCCGTTGACTGTATATCGAGCAACATATATGTATCCAAGGCCGTTAGTATCATTATAACCGAGAGCAACAGTAAAATCATTACCCTCACTGTAAACCTCCATGCTATATCCAGCCTCGGCATAAGCGTTAGGTCCCGTGAACACTGTTTCTCTATTGTAGATGACACCTTCCCGATCAACACTAAAAATACTTACCTGGCCTCTCTGCGTAACTCCTTCTGAATATCGTGGTTGAGTAACTATAATTCTATTGGTTTTTGTAGTTTTTACTAGCACTCCAGAATAAGTTAAAGAAGCACTGGTATCATAAGGCCTAAAATCTAAATGATCGTATTTTCTTTCATGCTTGGCTCTTGGGCCAGTGGCATTTAAACTTTTTTTGCTAGAAGAAAACTGAGGCATATCTTATCCATATGTACTTAGAGCACCAATCACTGTCCAAGCCGAACTTGTTCTGAATAGCGTGAATGTAATAACATCAACGTTGTTTGGATTACCTACCGGTGTAACGCCTCCACTCCAATTAATGGTTTGTGCTGTGCCATCGATTTCAACAGCATTTGGAATATACGCTGTCGCACCTTGAACTATTGTGATAGCAATACTAATCGCTCTATCATCTGTGGTTGGTGTATTTGTAAAGTTTGCTGTAAAGTTTGCCGCAGGTGTTGTATGATAAAATACTGTAGCAACATCTAGATCGTGTACGACCGTTCCAGTAGCACCTGTCTTGGCGTCAATTTCTTCTGTAACACCTTGTGTTTGTAAAAATCCATCTACACTAACTACGCCATCAGTGATATTTAATTCATGATCAGTAGTGCCTGTACCTAATAAAATACTACCTGAAGTACCACTTTCAATATTGATGCCGCCTGCGGCGCCAGCACTTTGTCGTATCTCACTTGTTGATAGATAATGAGAACCGCTTACAACTACTGCTCTATCAACTGAAATATAGTTCTGAGTGTTTTCGAAATAGAACATTCTTGTGCCATCTTCGTTGTAAAATTCTAATCTACCAAAATCATTTCTAATTGATCCTGCTAGTGTAGCACCAGTATTATCATAAAAATATAAATCACCATTAACTGTTACTTGTTTGTTAAACACAAAACTATCATCTGTATTGTTATAAGTCAGTGAAGCATTTGCTCCATCTACTGTTAACCCTGCTCCATTTGCCGCCGCCGCGTCTGCCGCACCTTTGGCAACTGTGATGTTTATATCTTCAACATCAAGTGTTGTTGTGTTTAATGTAGTTTGTGTGCCGTTAACAGTGAGGTTACCTGTAATTACTGTATTCCCGCTTACAATTAAATCGTTGCTGACTGTTAAATCGTTGCTGACTGTTAAATCGTTGCTGATTGTAGCATTATTAGTAACAGCCAAACCAGAGCCAACAGTCACAGCAGATCCGTTGTTTGTTATTGAACTTGTTGTTAAATTTGTAATCGAACCTATAGGTGATGATAATTCTGATGTAACAATTAGTGTTGGAACAGTTATGTCGTTACCAACCGAAATATCACTTTCAAATGTGACCGCAGGTGTAAACGTAATACCACTTGAATCATCGGTTGTAACAGTATTACCAGTAAAAATTAAACTACCAAAATTAATTGTTGTAGCATCACCAAAAGCGTTTACTGTTGTTGTGTTAGCATTTATTTGGTCTGTGGTTAAACTTTGTACTTCAATGTCTTTGACTGTTGTATTTCCAAGTACAGTTAAATTCTGATCTATCACAGCATTTGCTGATAGTTGTAAATCTGTAGCAGTAATGTTGTGTGCTACTACAAGGTCATTTTCAACTGTAAGGTCGCTTTGTGTTACTACACTAGGAGTAAAAGTAATACCTGTGCTGTCATTTGTGTCAAAAACATTACCGTTGATATCAATGTTACCTAAGTTAATATCTGTGGTTGCGTTACCAATGTTGAGTGTTGTTAGGTTAGTGTCAACCAGTAGATTAAATGTTGACTGATTGGTAGTTAAATTACCACCCCGTATTTCAACATCATCTATAATTCTTAAATTGTCATTTACGGTTGTTAAACTTGTTGTACTACCAATATAAACTTCATCTACTTGGCTGTCAGTGAACACATTTACATATGATTGATTTGTGCTTAACCAGTTTGTTCTAATTTGTACTGCGCCAGCGCCGGCAGGTTCTAGATTAATATCTGTATCACTGTTTAGTGCGATAATATTATTATTAAAAATTGTAAGTTGGTCTGTGCTTATTTCATCTGCTACTGTAATAGCACCGCGCATGTTTACTGTTCCACCTAGTGTACCAAGTGTTAGAACTTCGGTGTCAGTGTTGGTCAGTATGATCTCTGTACCGGGGACATTTTCTACTTCGTAGGTTACCCTAATTCTATAGGTAACAATGTCTGTACTTCCTGTCCAAGAAAATACCAATCTATAATCTACTGTGCTTGAACTGTTTTCAGCATAGTTTCCATTAATTTCATATGATTGATCAAGTGTTGTTCCGCTAACATTATCAATAGTTACGTATCCGCCGCCAGTGTCTCTTTGTAATATAACGCTACCTGTTGTAAGAGATGATTCAGATGTATAAACGGCTGTATAACTTAGTGTTCCTTGTGCCGCTGGACTTTGAAAATTTACATAAACATCTTTCGAACCTTCTGTACTGGTAGCATAGTCTGGTGAGAATAGTAATTCGTTATCAAGTGTTCCGTTACCTGTTAGGGCAATCGCTGTTCCTGTTGTGCCAGTTGTTGTATAGTTTACAACACCATCAACACCTGGAGTAGATTCAACTTTGGCAACCAACAAGTTATCCATGATTAACTTGTTATTTGTAATGTTTCCTCTTTCGGTAATACTCTGTAGTGTATCAGTTTCAGTAACACCAAAACTTTCAAAAGATACTTCTTGTGATCCTACTCTTGTAATTGCTATACCACGAGCAGGCGTAAGTATAATACTTTGGTCATCACCGCTATCACTAAACAGTCTTAAATTAGTTGTCCCTGTCGGAACTTCAAAGTCATACTGTGTAGCACTTAATGTAAACGATTTACTATCATTATTAATACTTGTAAAACTAACGCCACCAGCGCCAACAATGTTTAATGTATCTTTGGCTGTTTCTGCTGAAATAGTTTGTCCGTCACCGGCAAGTCCTCCGCCTGTTAATCTAAAATTTTGAAATATGTTGTGTACAGAAGTCTCACCAGGATAAATTGAGGTGGAAGTAAACGTGTGCAAACCTGCTGGCTGTGTTAATAAGTCTACCACTACTGATGTTCTTGCGTTAACTTCTGTTGTACCAAGTTTAATGTTATTAGCATCAATCACCACAGCATAGTATTTGGTATTGTGTACTAATCCGCCTATACTAGCATTGAAATTGTTGTTGTAAATTACACCATCAAGATTTCCCAAACCATGGTTGGTTATCGTAATAGTATTAGTTGCTAGATCAACGTCTGTAGACGGTGTAAACGAATTAGTTTTTGGCATATTAATGATTGTCCTTATTACGTTGTATTTATTGTTTTTCGTTTCTGTATAAATATGTGCAATATGAAACATTCACAAATAGATCAATTAACAGACTCATTAAGCGTTGCTCTTAAAACATTAGAAGATAGGGCTCAATCTGGTGAAAATACGCAACTTACCACTAAGCAGATATCTCAGGTTATCCGTAAAATTCCATATGGAGGTTTAACAGGTGATCAAATTAGTGGTGGTAAAATTACTAATTTTAGTAGTACAGGTATTTCAGATAATGCTAGTAATACAATGGTTACTGTTACCGACGAAGGTCTAGTTGTACACAATGCTAGTATTAGAACAATTAAAGGTGATGTAACAGTTGAACAGCAACTTACCACAGGATCTGCTGTTGTAATTGGTGACTTAACAGTATCAGGCACATTACGAGCAAACGTTGAAGTTGATACACAAAAGTTTCTTAGAACTTTGCCTAATAGAAGTATTGATGGTAACAAAATAAATGGTGGAGTTATCACAAACTTTGCTTCACAAGGTATTAAAGACCAATCAAATTCCAATACAAAAATTATGGTCACTGACGATGTTGTGTCAATTGACAATTTAAGTGTTCAGACAATCAAAGGCGATGTTGCTGTTGAGCAAAAACTAACTGCTCATGACATACATGTAAATGGAGAAATTACAGCAACACGGATTAGAACAGACGAGTTGTTCGCAGACATTAGAATTGAAAGAACAACACCTTTAGAATTTACGCAAAGCGCAGGAAATCCTATCATAGGAAAAGGACTCTTATGGACCGGTGCTGGAGCAACTAGACAATTTATTTTGCGTGACAACGATCAACTATTTTCAACTGAAAATATCAGTGTAAACAGAGATCGAAATTTTCAAATTGATAATATTCCAGTTATAACCTTTGACTCACTAGGAGCAACAGTAGTAAGAAGTCGTTTAAGAGAAGTAGGAAACTTAAACAGCCTATCTGTTCTTGGAACTGTAAATTTTGATAATCAACTGTTCTTCTACAACGAATCAGGACGTTTATCATTTGGACACGATGAACCAAACGGTAAAGTAAGCATTTACGATAATGAAGTTGAATTTAAAATTGATACAAAGAACAGTAATTCTATTATTGGTACACACGGTTATCATTCATTATCACTTATAACAGACAACACAGAAAGATTAACAGTTAGTGCCCAAGGCCACATTACTATAGGAAATTATAACCAACCACCGACACAGGTTAAGGTTCACGGTAGATTATCTATAGGCGTTAATAATCCAGATCAAAATGTAGATCTACATGTTAACGGGCCGATTAGATTTAACGATAAGTTACAAAGTCACGGTGTTAGTATACCTAAAAGCGGTAATTATAAAAAAGCAGACATTATTTGGAACACAGAACCAAGAACTGGTCAACCAATTGGATGGGTATGTATAGTTTCCGGAACACCTGGAGAATGGCGACCTTTTGGCATTATAGGATAAAGGCGTCAATGAAATTAAAGAAATCAGTTTCTCAATACGTAAAATTTTGGACGGCATATGGATTTATGTCTCCACTTGTGTTCGCAGTTGGATTTATTACCTGCTGGTGGTTAGACTGGCTAAACCTTGAAAATTGGATGAGGGTTTCAGGCGTAGTTCTTGCTTGTACAGCCGCCGTTTGGTGGTGGTGGACCATGATGACTATCAACAAGCTCAATAGTACACTAACTAAAAATGTAGATCACTTTTTAGAACTATTGAATATTGTCAAAGAACTTAATCATGATGTCAAAGAAACAAACACTAATAATCGGAAACGGTCAAAGCCGAAGTCCAGTCAATCTAAAACTACTAAAAAATAAATTTACCACAATTGGTTGTAACGCTATATGTCGAGACTTTGATGTTGACCATCTAGTGTGTGTTGATCGGAGAATGGTAAAAGAAGCCTTAGAACATAAAGTTCAAAAGATCTATACTAGACAAGATTGGATAAAATACTTCAAAGGGCTTGATGTACAATCAGTTCCTGAACTCCCCTACAAAGATAGCAATCGTTGGGATAATCCATTTCATTGGGGAAGCGGTCCTTACGCTGTATTACTTGGCGCTGAATTAGGTGCTGAAACATGTCATCTTATTGGATTTGATCTACAGAGTACAACTACTACAGTAAACAATATCTACAAAGGCACACAAAACTATGTAGATGTAACACATCGTCCTGTGGATCCTAAGTATTGGATTAAACAAAATGCTAAGGTATATGAACTATTCCCAAATATACAGTTTATAGTTTATAATGATAAAGATTGGATAATGCCTGCGGAATGGCAATTTGATAATGTTATCGAAAAAGAAATTAAGGACTTGACAGTTTCATAAATAGGCTGTATTATATAAAGATACTTAAAGGACTTGGCGTCACCCCTTCTAATTCTGCCGCCCATAAAATAATACAAGTAGGAGAACATTATGGGAAAACATTATAGTACAAAACATTACGGACACAACATTGGACTGTCAGCAGTCTTTAGACAGCCTAACGCAGATCATTCACACTGCCATTTACTACATGGTTACAGTTTAGCATTTACATTTACATTTGGATGTAACGAACTAGATAACAAAAATTGGGCAGTTGACTTTGGCGGACTAAAGCCGTTGAAAGCATGGCTTGAAGATAGTTTCGATCATAAGACTTGTGTTGATATTAATGATCCGCACAAACAAGATTTTTATGATCTACAAGACAAAGACTTGTGTGAAGTAAGAGAGTTCAACGGTGTAGGCGCAGAGAAGTTTGCGGAACACGCATTTAACTTTGCTGACGAACTTATTAGAAAAGCAACAGACAATCGTTGTTATTGTATCAAAGTTGAGTGTGCCGAACATGGTGCGAATTCAGCAATCTACGAGGGATAAAAATGAAATTTAGTTCTTGGGACATCGGTGGAGAAGTTGTTAAAGAAGACGATAGATATACCGTAAAAGATAATACACAATTAAAAAACTTAGTATTAAGTAGTACACGATTGAATCCAAAAAAAAGTACTACCGGACATCGTCATGTTGGACAAGAAGAAGTTTATATCTTTACAAAAGGTAGTGGACAAATGGAGTTGGATTATAAAATGTTTGATGTATGCGAAGGAGATACGGTGGTAATTGAGGACAATGTATTTCACAAAGTACACAATAACAGTGATTATATGTTAGATTTTATTTGCGTATTCAACGGTAAGCGTGATTAATGTTAAATGTCCTATGCTTGAAATCTGGAACTAAGTATCCTCCGGAATATGTAAACAAACTTTATAATATGATTCAGAGGCACCTCACATTACCTCATCGATTTATATGTTTTACTGAACACCCTGAAGGAATCGTTCCTGAAGTAGAAATTATTCCGTTGCCTCAAAATAAACCTCATTTACAAGGATGGTGGTTTAAGCCCTACATCTTTAAAAAGGATCATTTCAGTGAGGGAGATGTAAATTTTTACATTGATCTCGATATGGTTATTGTTAGCAACATTGATCGGCTCATCGATTACCTACCAGGACAGTTTGTCGGGCTTAGAGATGTTGGTAGAATTTTTAGACCTAACTATCAAAAGTTAGGCAGTGCTGTAGTGCGTTGGCCTGCTACAAAGTTTAGTAATGTTTGGGACGAGTTTGAAAATCATCCAAGTACAATTAAACGTTTTCACGGAGACCAAGATTGGTTATGGCACCTAAATAATCCGCACATTAAATTTTTCCCTGATGATTGGATTAGAAGTTATAAGTGGGAAATACGTTCAAGAAACGAGTTGAACGGCTTTGGCAGAAATAGCACATTTAAAGAAATAAAAGATCCACCGATTCCTAAAGATACTAGTATACTAGCATTTCATGGGTTTCCGGATGTTCACGATGTACTAGATCCTGTTATTGTAAACAATTGGAAGTAATATACTAGTATTACTTGCCTTATGATTGATATTAAATAATTCTGCTATGATTACCAAATATGTAGTCCTGGATAGCAAAAGTGAATTGGTTGTTGAAGTTAGTTCTTCAGAAGAAGCACACCAAACCGTAATGCTATTAAAGGAGCAGAATCCACATTTAGACTACAGTGTCGAGGAAAAACAAGTATCAGGTGTAAAACCAGGATTTGGAAGAGATCCTGATCTACACTAATACGTTTTAATTTTACGAAATATTAAATCTTGCGGGATTCCTTGGACCATTTCTTGTTGCGTCCATTCAGTCCATGCTAGATCATTTCCCCACTGTGTTCTGTCCGGCCTGCGAGGTTGTTCTATCATTGAGTAATCAGTGTTTGCTACCGGAGCGGCCAAACTAACATCACTTACAAATGCCGGGATACCATTCATCACTGCTTCAATTCCAGGATTACTACAATGGTTTACTAGAGCCCATGCTGTGTTTAGGTCTGATAAGAAAGGTTGATTACTTATTAAACTATTATATTGATTATATGTACGCCTAAGAGGAAATCGTGGATGCGCTCTTATCCTAATAGGTCTGTCAGTATATTTCCTAACACCTTTGATTGCTTCTTCTACCCAAATATCACTCGGAGGCATTGCTCTCCATTGTTCACTTCGTTCATGCTGTGAACATATCAATATATGATCACCATTGTTTTTCCACGGTGCCATCTTTAATCTTAACTGATTAAACCTTTCATTGTTCTTACCTTGTACAAAGTAATTGGGAAGGTTTATTCCGTTGATTCCAATCTTCCAGGTAGCTTTTATATCCTTGCCGTCATGTGTTCTGTCTCTTATTAGATTGCCAATTTCTAAAACAATAACAGATTTGCCTTTTTGGATATAGGAATCAAAAACTTGTTGATTGTTTCTCATTCTACCAAACCATAACACACTCCATATAACAGCAACATCACCATTGCCTGTGTGGTATTCTACTTGATGGCCGTGTTTTTTCAGACCGATTTCAAAACTTTTAAAAACGTTTTTACTGTTGATGGCGCCAAATTGGTTATATATGTCGAAGATCATAACAGTATATATCTTGCTCAATGGATCAAATGAGTGTATAATGAATCTATAAATGGGAATTATACATGACAGTAAGTAATAGATTTATATTTGACGTTGATGGAACGCTTACACCCAGTCGACAAAAGATAACTGACAACTTCAGACGTTGGTTTTTAGAATTTTGTTATAGCAATTATGTTTATCTTGTGACTGGTAGTGACTATTCTAAAACTGTAGAGCAACTAGGTAAAACTATTTGTGATAATGTGGAATGCGTTTACAACTGTTCAGGTAGTGATGTTTATAAACGTGGCAAAAATACTTTTACAACAGACTGGATACTACCTGAGGATGCTCGTGATTGGTTGAACATTAAACTGGACAAAAATAAATTTGTTCTACGCACAGGTAATCACATTGAAGAACGACCGGGTATGATTAACTTCAGTATTGTAGGACGTAATGCTACACTAGGTGAACGTAAATTATATGTTAAATGGGATGAAAACAATCTTGAACGCAAACATATTGCGGCACAATTTAACTTTCGCTTTCCTAAACTAAAAGCAGTGATTGGAGGAGAAACTGGTATTGATATATTCCCCAAAGGAAACGATAAAAGTCAAATTATAAAAGATTTCAACCCACATGATATTTTACATTTTTTTGGTGATGCTATGAACAAGGCTGGTAATGATTATCCATTGAAAAAAGTAATCATTGACAACGACCTAGGTTACTGCTATAATGTAAAAGACTATAAAGAAACTTGGAAGATATTAAAAGATGAATTCTCAATATAAACGTATAGGTTTCGCATGTAAGTACATGCATCCAGACCAAACGCAGAAGAAAAAACTGCTTGAAGAAATACAACGACCATTAAATACTCGTAGTACAACTGTACAATGGCTTAACAGGCAAACACGTGAAGTAGCTGAACAGCGTTTGTGGGATATTATGGTACACAACATTCAAAGTTACAACAACTTGATTGCTTATGTAGGAGGATTGCCACATGAATTACGAATGGTTAGACTGGGTAGCGATGTGCTACCAGTATATACGCAAGCAGATTGGTCTTACTTTTGGCAGAAGCCCGATGTACGTGCCTACTGCGAGAAAAACTTTGCCAATGTTGGCAAACAAGCAAGAGCCCTCGATGTCCGACTATCGATGCACCCAGGCCAATTTACTGTACTTGCGAGCGACAACCCCGAAATTGTAGAGAGGAGCATAGAAGAATTTGAATATCACACCGATGTCATACGCTGGATGGGATACGGGCGTACCTTCCAAGACTTTAAATGCAACGTCCATATATCAGGCAGGCAAGGTCCATCCGGTATCAAACACGCAGTCAACAAAAGACTTTCTCCAGAAGCGAGAAACACGATTACGATCGAGAACGACGAGAACAAGTGGGGACTTGAACACAGCCTCGAACTTGTTGACACC
>Ga0209630_10004602_pt1 | contig 12046 bp, 18 predicted proteins | sample COG_01_FD_184745 | JGI IMG/M metagenome (GOLD analysis project Ga0209630, IMG submission 184745) | Pelagic Microbial community sample from North Sea - COGITO 998_met_01 (SPAdes) (version 2) | ecosystem: Environmental > Aquatic > Marine > Neritic zone/Coastal water | place: Helgoland, sampling... | reverse complement strand
TCACCAGGTATATTATCAAGAACTCTTTTTTTACCAGTTCCAGAGGTTAATACTTTTCTTGAATAATACAAAAGTGCTTCTTCAATTACAGCTTGATCATTTGTGAAATCTTTATCTTTAATATTTTGACTTTTAAAAGTTAATCCAGAATAACAACTGTCAATCATAAATAATATATGTTTAGCTTTAATGTTTTCTAATGTATTTGTTAAAGCATTTACATCAACCCAAGTATAGTATTTATCATTACCTTCTTTAGGTACCCAGTATGCTACATTATTAATATCTGTTTGTCCGTGACCAGAGTAATAAATTAGAAGATAATCTTTTTCTGTAACGACAGATTTTAGTTTTTCAAATTCTTCATAAATTTCAGTCCGAGATGCATTTTCAATAAGCCAAGTCTTATGAAATTTATATTTTTTATCAAGAATTCCCTTGATTGCTTTAGCATCGTAACTAGGCGATGTAAGATTAGACCAAGTTTTGTTATCATCATAAGTAGAATTTGCAATAATTAAAGCATAATATTTCCCTTCTGGTTCTATTATATTATTATCTTTATAATTTCTTGGTGCAGGGGGATTACTTGTTATTAAAGTTTCTTTAACTTCTTTATAAAGCTCTAATTTAGCTATTGCATCATTCTTTGAGGTGTAAAATTCAAAATCAACGTTATTTCCTTTACTAGTTTCACCCTCAATTCCTTTTCCTTTATTATTAGTTTGCTTAAATGTACCTGTCATTTCAAGATTGTTTTTACATTTAACAACCACTTTACCCATTATGTCACCAAATAAAGTTCCTATTTGTGAATCTACCTGACAAGTTGTTTTCCCATCATCAAGGAAACCAATACCATCACTTTTACTAAAATAAGATATATTGTTAAGTTCAAATTTTTTAGATTTTGTATCTGAATTTACATAACCATAAAGATAAGTTGGTTCTTCATTTTCTTTTGGTTCAACTATCGCTGCGAAGTAAAACTCAGCTTTTGGTAAGCTGCTTATGTCTTTATATTTTTTAAGATTTTCTTTTATATTTTTTATTTTATCTTTACTTTTTTTTGTTATCCAAGATTTAGACTCTTTTATTTTTTCTTTAAACTTTTTTTTATTCTTTTTTACTTCTTCTTTTTTTTTCTTTTTTATCCATTCATTTTTAATTTTAGTCTCTGTTTTTTTAACTAATGTTTTTTTAGTTTTATCTTTTTTAGTAATCCATGAAGTTTCTGAATGAGCTTGAAATGAAAAAGAAGCTAAAAATAGCACGATTAATAATGATCTTATGATTTTAATCATACAAAATCTTATATTCTTTGATTTAAATTGTCACTGGTTTATTGTCTTTTTGGCAATCTACCACCACTTGCAATACAATCTTTGATTGTTTGATATGCCTTAAAATGCTTGGTTATATCGTAATATCTTGAACCTTTTTTATGACAAATATTCGTATTAGATTTTTTAACTGGAACACTTGCAGAGTCACATCCATGCAAAAGAAACAAAACTATAAAAATTTTAGCAAATAGAATTTTCATAGAACAAATATAATAATTTTTTAGCGCTAAATCCAATCCAAAATCTTATCTATTTTTGGACTAATAAAACTTCCATTTTATCAAATATCCAATTTCTCTATGATTTGTGGACAAGTATTCTCCAGCAATCATTGCTAAATATATTTTATGAAAAACAAACAACCAAAGGAGAAAACAATGAAGACAGTAAGAGAAGAGACAGATGGTACATCGTTTATTAACATCGTAGGAGGTTTACTGATTGCTTTTGCAGTAGTTGATTTTGCAATGTCATTTGCGGGAACAAACTTAACTGGATTTATGGGTCCAGTATCTAGATTTTCACCAATTATATTTGGTCTAATCGGTTCAGCATTATTAAATGTTGGTAAGGAGGGCAGCTAATTTTGACTACTCTCCTCTTAATATTAAGAGGAGAGGAAAGAGGAATTATGAAAAAAATTTTTGCTTCAATTTCAAGACTAGCAGTTGCTTACAGTAAGTTTGGTATAATGATTTTTTCATTATCATTAATGAATACAGCACTTAAAGCAGATAAAGGTTTTATATATTTAGCTAGCAATTCTCAATTTTTAAAATTGGGTGGAGTTTATGTTCAAGAAACTCAAAATATTAGAAACAGAAAATTAATTCATCAATTTACAAAAAAGGAAGGAACACTTTAATTAAATGATTAAAGCTTTAATTATATCTGAGCTTATATTTTTAATTATTTATTTAACATAATAGTTATGGGTAAAATTATTTTAACAGCATTTATGAAACTACCTTTAATGTTTAAAGGATTGTCTGTTGCCTTTGTCAGTATGCTTGAAGCGATAGCAAGATCAATTGATGATATAGGTTATTTGATATTTAACCCTTTAAGAACAATTCGATTTCAAGAAGTAAGAGATTATATTTCTGAAAATGCTGTAACAATTTCATTAATTATAATTTTCATAATCTTAATTTATATGACTTTTAGTAGGAGGGTAAATTAATGAAGAAGTTTATCTATTTAATATTATTTTCTTTGTTGGGGTCTTGTGGGCATAGTTCATGGGATCATAGATCAGGAAATAATACAAATTTAGATTTTCATAGTGGTTTTTGTAGATCTTTTGCCAACGCTAAAGCCCCAACTTATATTTGTAAAGATCCATTTATGTGTAAACCAGAAGAATTAAGTTTGGCCATAACAGCCCTAGGCCAAAACGCTGCAGAGTACAATCACTGCATGTATAAAAAGGGCTATAACGTTAAGTAAAAGGAGACTATCCAAAATATTAAAAATATGATGGAGTGATAATTATGGAAAAAGTTAAAACAAAATTTGAGTGGGATCATTTTTCAGTAAAACAGGTTGAAGAAAAACATGATATCAGAGCTGTAGCAAAATCTGATGCTTTAATGGATGAGCCATCAACAAAATCATCAGCTAGTGTTTTAGAAAATGAAATAAGACTAGAGTGCGACACATATATATCAGACCATCAGAATAAATTACGACAGTATTTAGAAACTGTTGAAAACAATCAAAACGAACTATCAGGTCATTTAAAACAAAATCATTTTGAACCTATTGTTAATAATTTAGACTCTAGTTTTCATACAATGGCGAATGAAAAAGAAATTAAATTAAGTGATTTGAAAAATAATTATGACACATTTAAGGAAGAACAAAAACAATTTCAAAGGTATCACAAGTTAAGTAGAGAGCCAAATTATGCCACAACAAGAAAAACAGTAAAGGCATTTGGTCTATTGGCTTTTTTATTTATTGTGGAAGTAGTTTTAAACGGAATTATGTTAAAAGCAGCACTAATAGGAGGTGTTGCCGAAGGTATAGCAGTTGCAGCATCAGTTGCTTTTCTTAATGTTATAGCTACAGGACTTGTTGGGTATCATATATTTAAAAACTTAACACATTTAGAAAGAAGTAAAAAAATTATGTATGGTTTTTTTGCTGGAATTTACACAATATTTTTAATTTATATTAATTCTTGTCTTGGAGCGTATAGATCCGAGTCTCAAAAAGTCTTTGATGCAAAATATACAGAGGGCGCTCAACCATTAAGTGCATTAGAGATTAAGGAAATATTTTCAAATATAATTACACCATGGAGCGGTAATATTGATTATATTTTTGTTGGTATTATATTGACCTTTGTTGGTCTAACATTTGCTTTTATTTCTTTAATGGATGGTTTTACATATAACGATACATATCCAGGGTATGGAAATGTTGGAAAAAAAGTAAATGATTATAAAGATAAAATTAAAAATGTTTTTACTTCATACGCTGAGGAAGTGCCCAGATTATTTACCCAACACAATGACCAATTGCAGAGTAAGTTTGATGGTATTCTTAATAATGAGCTAAATTATTGGGATGCTAATACTAATCTTATACAAAAAGAGTTTACTGCTTACACTCAAAAAGTTGATTACGCAGCAAGACAAACAAAGCATATTATAGAAGAATATAGAGATGAAAATAGAGCAGTTAGAAAGTCTGAAGCTCCTTCTTTTTTTAATACAAAGTTTTTACTTCCAGCAGAAGTTAATGATCCTAAAAAGGTTTTTCCAGATGTATCTTATCACTATATGTCTGATGAAGAAAGGGAGAATAAAAAACTTAAATTTTCTGAAAATATTGATCTTAAATTTAAACAAGCTGAAAAAGAAATTGAAGATCTTCAAAAAGCATCAAGAGATAAACAAAAGGAGTTGCATGAAAAATTTAATACTAATTAATTTATTTATTCTATTTTTTATAAATATTTCTCCTTCTTATGCTGGTTTTCCAAATATCCCAAAAGGAATAGATACAAAAACTTTTTGTGATAAAAAAGGTGGAGCCTATGGACATGTTATAGTTGTAATTGATCTAACTACAAAACTTGATAATTCTCGAGTGGAATTTATTAAAGATCAGGTTTTTTCAAATGAATTTTATCTAAATTATGCTCCTTTTACAAAGTTTTCATATTTTTTAATCAATCATAATAGACCAACTGAACAAAAATTTCTTTTTACTAAATGTCGACCTAAAACAGGAGATAAAAATCTAAGCAAAAAAGAAAAAGCTACTCTTTTTGAAAATCCTCAAGTTCTTAAAAGTTTTGCAGATAGATTTTTTAAATCAAGCAATGAAACATTTGATTTAATTTTTTCAGACAAAAAAGACTCTAAATATAGCTATATATACGAAACTATTGCTTATATTTTTCAAAGTCCAAAAGCTGATTTTAAATCAAACCACCCTCAAAGAGATTTGATTATAGTTTCAGATTTATTGCAAAATACTGAAAGACTATCATTTTATAGAGCATGCAATGCCTCTTCAGCAAATGCTAAATGCCCAAGTTTTAAAGATTTTAAGAAAAAAAACTCTGCAGACAAGGAATATATTGAGGCAACATCACAAAATGGCAAAGGTATTAATTTACAAATGATATATCTAAATAATAGAGACGAAACATGTAAAGCTCTTGATGAATCTTTAAATCAAATGTGGGTAGATTATTTTACAGATTTAAAATTTAATGTTTTAAAAACAATTCGCCAAGTTGATATAAGTAGGACTGCTGACGAATGTTAATTAATGATATAAAAGAACTATGGAAATCTTAATATTTATTATAATTTATGCTGCATTCTTTTATGGAATTTTTAAACTAGCTAAATCAAAGAATAGAGAGCCTGGTGGATGGATGTTAGCCAGTATAATAATTTCACCATTAATAGTACTTATTATACTTGCTATAATGCAAAAATTACCTGTTAAAAATACTAGAAGTAAAAAAAAAAGAAAAGCTACTAAAAGAAGATAAGTGAAAAAATACTTTTATATAATTACTATATTTCTAGTATTCTTTATAAATATATCGAAATCAGATGATCATTCAGATTTAATTGAATTAGCAGATAATGGTGATCCAATAGCACAAAATAACTTAGGTCATTACTATTTATACCGTAGTGATAATAATCCTGAATATCTTGATAAGGCTATTCAGTATTTAAATGCAGCAGCAGAACAAGGACAAGTGAATGCAATGACAACTGTAGGATGGACTTATTTTACTGGTGATCATGGTGCACCAAAAGATAATGAACAAGCGATCTATTGGAATCAAAAAGCTTCTGATGATGGTTTTACTGTTGCAAGTTATAATATTGGTTTTTTTTATTATTCTGGTTTAGCGGGGCTTGAACAAGATCTTACGATGGCTAAAAAATATTGGTTACTTAGCGCATCTCAATGGTTGAATTCAGAAGGTCTTCACGAAGCAACAGCAGAAGGTCTTCTTGAAGAAATCAATGAATACAACCCTAATCCCACTAAGGAAATGATAGAATTAAGAGATTTCTATATTATGTTATTAAAATCATACCCTAGTTAGATGAAAAAAATATTATTTATAATTCAAATTATTTTTCTGTCTGTCAGTTTTCAAGCAATAATTAAAGCTGATGACATTAGAGACTTTGAGATAGAAGGGATGAGCATAGGTGATAGTTTGCTTAAATTTGCAAATGAAGAAAAAATAAGGCTGTCCATTTCAAATCAAAAATATCCTAATGATAAGTTTACTATTTATGAAGCTGACCAATTAGTACTGAACAAAAAATATGACTACTTAACTGTTACAACGAAAAAAAATGATACAAAATATGCGATTACCAGTATATCGGGGAGCATAAATTATCATGAATTAGATGATTGTTTAAAGAAGAAAATATCAATTCAAAATGAAATTGAAAAAATAATTAATTTTAATGAAAAAGAAGAAGTTGAATATCCCGCAAAAAGAGATAAGACAGGAAATTCAATAATATATGGAATTCAGTATTATTTAAAGCCACCTCCATCTAATGAAGCTATATTAATTAATTGTTATCATTATACAGAAGAGTTAGGCGTAAATAGAAATTTAACTATATCAGTTAACAAAGAGGAGTTTTCATATTTTTTAATCAATGAAGCATACAAATGAAAAAATTATTAATAACTATAATTTTACTTTTAAGCTTTCAATCTTTGAGTACAGCTGATGATATTAGAGACTTTGAGATAGAGGGGATAAGTATTGACGGTAGTTTGTTGGATTATTTTACTGAAAAAGAAATAAAAGATAATAGTAGATTAGATGCATTTGATTATCTTAATAAGAAAAAATTATTTTATTATGCTGAATTTTACAAAGAACCTTTTTTTAAAAAATATGAAGCTGTTCAAATTATATTAAAATTTAATGACACAAATTATAAAATTTATGGTGTGAATGCAGGAATTTTTATTGATGGCAAACAATGTCCTCAGGAATTAGAAAAAGGTAAAAAAGAATTATCAGATTTTTTTAAAAATATTCGTGGGGTAGATCAGCCATTTATTAAATTAAAAGCTGATAAGTCAGGCAAAAGTACATATGGAGGTATTGCTTTTTTCTTAGACACTGGCTCTATTTCTCTTAAATGTTATGATTGGTCAGAAAATGTTCGTTCTGATGATAGTTTAAGAATAAGTATTAAAACTGAAGAATATAATAATTTTTTGATTAATTAATCAAGCGCAGGACTCATAAGCCTGAGGTCACTTTCCATAATCCACATCCCACGATCCTTATTTCAACTTTCACTAAATCTTGACACACATACGACACAGTGAGAAAGTGTTCATTATGAAGAGATTATTACTTATCCTTATCTTAACGTTTAGTTTTCAATCATGGGCTAAAGCAAATGATATTAGAGACTTTGAGATAGAAGGGATGAGTGTTGGGGATAGTGCTTTGGATTATTTTACTAAAAATGAAATTGATAATTCAGAAAAAATTTATTTCCCTAATAGTAAAAGATTTTTTCAAACAGAAATGAATGGAAACTTTAAAGAATATGAAAGTATAACTATTGCTTTAGAAGAAATTGATAAAAAATATATTATACATCAAATTACTGGTGTTTTAAACTTTCCTCACAGCATAGAGAAATGTCTAGCTAAACAAAAATTGATTAAAGAAGAAATTTCTTTATCATTTCCAAATATTATTCCTGATAATTATGAATTTATCTATCCTAGAGATAAAACTGGTAATAGTAAATCAACCGTTTCAGATTTTACTTTTGATATAGGAGAAATTAGAGTTTGGTGTTCAGACTGGTCAATAGAAGGTTATAGTGATGTTGTGCAAGTGGCACTTTCCAGTGAAGAATTTAAAAAATTTATTGAAACAGAAGCTTACAAGTATTAACAGCAGGACTCATAAGCCCGCGGTCACTTTCAACAATCTACTTCCCACAACCCTTATTACAACTTACTAGAAATCTTGACACACATACGACACAGTGAGAAAGTATTAAATATGAAAAATTTAATACTAATTCTTATCTTAATGTTTAGTTTCCAGACTTTGAGTAAGGCTGATGATATCAGTGATTTTGAAATAGAAGGAATGAGTATAGGTGATAGTTTGTTAGATCATGTTTCAATACAAGAAATAAAAATTGCTGAAAAAAATTCAACCTATTATAAAGATAATAAATATGTTGTAATTTTTTTAAGTAAATCCTCAGCAATTTATCAGTTTATTCAGGTTACATATAACCCAAATGACAAAAGCTATATATTAGAGGCAGTTGAGGGTTTAAATGATTATCCAAATGATATGGAAACATGTAATCAATCACGATCAATAATCATTAAAGACATTATTAATTTAGTTAAAGATCATGATATTGTTGAAGATGAAGGAGAGCATGAAGGTGATACTTTTGGCAAATCAAATGCCTTCTCAACATGGATATATCCAAAAAGTGGTGGTTATATTACTATAACTTGTACTGATTATAGCGAAGAAGCCAAAAAAGAAAAAGGATGGATTGATCAATTAAGTGTTGTAGTAGGATCTGAAAAATTAAAACAATTTTTAATGAATGAAGCTTACAATTAATCAACCGCAGGACTCATAAGCCCGCAGCCACATTCTACAAACTGTTTCCCACCATCCTTATTTCAACTTACTCTAAATCTTGACACATATACGACACAGTGAGAAAGTGTTTTTTATGAAGAGATTATTAGTAATTCTTATCTTAACGTTTAACTTTCAAACTCTGGCTAAGGCTGATGATATCAGAGACTTTGAAATAGAAGGGATGAGCATAGGGGATAGTTTGCTGGATTATTTTAGTAAGGATGAAATTGAAAAAAATATTGATGAAAATATACATAAAGATCTTGATGGAAAGTTTAAACTGACAGGTTTTTATGGAAAATCCAGTGAATATGATGGATTGCAACTTGCATTCAAAGCGAATGATAAAAAATATATTATTTATGGCATAAATGGGGGAATTTTTTATTCTGACATGCAAAAATGTGAGAAAAAATTAAAATCTATTTCAAATGAATTGTCAAATCTTTTTAAAAATGCAGAAAAAAGTTTTGATGTAAAGCAGATTCATCCTGCTGATAAAACAGGTAAGAGCTATGCTATATCAGATGTTTTCTTTTTGAAAACAGGCTCTGCTTCTGTAAGATGTACTAATTGGTCTAATGAAATTTCATTGAAATATGGATGGAATGACAACCTTAGAGTAGGAATTAAAGCAAAAGAATATAACGATTGGTTACCCTCGGCACAGTGAGAAAGTGTTTAATATGATGAGATTATTACTTATTTTTATCTTAACGTTTGGTTTTCAAACTTTAACTAAGGCTGATGATATAAGAGACTTCGAGATAGAAGGAATGAGCATAGGAGATAGTTTGTTAGATTTTTTTAGTGAAAAGGAGATTAAAAGTAGAAAAAAAGTTACTTATCCTGAGAGTGACAAATATTATGTTATTTCTTTACCTAAGCAGGATTTTTATGAAACTTATGATGTCACTCAATTTATGCTTAAGAAAAATGATAATAAATATATAATTCACTCGGTATCAGGAAAATTAATGTATAGAGATCAATTTCCTGAGTGTAATAAAAAAAAGGACAAAATATCAAATGAAATATCTAGAGAAACTGGCATAAAACCACAAATTGATAATGGAGATGTGCTTCCGTCTGACAATACAGGAAAAAGTATTAGTGATAGCGTATCTTTCTTTTTTGATAATGATGATCAAATTATGATAGACTGTACAGATTGGTCTGATGCAGTGAATTTTGCAGATAATTTAAAAGTTGTTCTTTTACCTGATTATGTAAATAGATGGATTTTAGATGAAGCTTTCAAATAATCAAACACAGGACTCAGAAGCCTGAGGTCACTTTCCACAATCTACTTCCCGCGACCCTTATTACAACTTCCACTAAATCTTGACACACATAAGACACAGTGAGAATGTGTTCATTATGAAGAGATTATTACTAATTCTTATCTTAACGTTTAGTTTTCAATCCATAATTAAAGCTGATGATATCAGTGACTTTATGATAGAAGGGATTAGCTTAGGTGATAGTGCTCTAGATTTTTTTTCTGAAGAAAGGTTATTAGAAAGAAAAAAAGTTGGCTTTATTTATCCTAAAGAAGATTTTTATTCTGCCACAATTTATCGAGACCCTAAATTTAAATTATATAATAATATACAACTTCATATCAAAAAAAATGACAACAACTATATTATTCATTCAATTGGGGGTCAGATAGAATTTCCTAATGATATCAATAGTTGCTATGAAGAATTAGAAAATATTATTTCACAGTTTAAGAATGATTTTACTTATACTGATTTTTATGACTCTGGTGTTGTGAGTCATGCAGATAAAGTTTCTGGGACTGTAAGGAGTGTTTACATTACCCTTAAAAAAAAAGATGAAATAGTAATTGAATGCTATGACTATAATAAAAAGACACAAGAAAAAATGGGACATATAGATAAACTAAATTTAGCGTTAGACTCAAGTGAGTTTTCTCAATGGTTGAATAATGTTTACGAATAATCAAGCGTAGGACCCATAAAAATGAGGTCATAATCCACAATCTACTTCCCATGACTCAAATTACAACTTTCTATAAATCTTGACTCGCATACGACACAGTGAGAAAATGTTTTTAATGAATAGATTATTACTGGTTTTTATTTTAGTGTTTGGCTTTCAATCTTTGATTAAAGCTGAGGGCGTAATTGAATTCGAAATAGAAGGGATAAGTATTGGAGATAGTCTTTTGGATCATTATTCAAAAAAAGAAATAGAATCATGGGTTGTAACAAATTACCCTAGTAGTGATAAGTATTATAAAGTTGAAACGAGGTTAAATGATGGTGAATACGAAGTCATATCATTTCATCTAAAAAAAAATGATCCTAAGTTTATTGTAACTGAATTAAATGGGGGAAAATTTTTTGGTACAAATTTTTCTAAATGTTCTAAATTTCAAAATAAAGTCATTTCAGATATAAGTGGTCACACAAAAAATTTAGAAAAAGATACATATCGTTATTATTATAAAAAAGTTGAAGAGGGCAAAAGCTATGCGGATATTATCGAATTTACTTATCCAAATGGTGACCTTATTAGAACTTGGTGTGTAAATTGGACTAGTATCGTTGAAAAGAAATTAAATTTTGAAGATAATTTTGCAATTTCAATGACACCATCAAGACATATGAAGTGGATAAATACTGAAGCTTACAAATGAAAAAATTATTAATAATTTTTTTATTATCTTTTAGCTATCAATCATTAAGTACAGCTGATGATATCAGCGACTTTGAGTTAGAAGGAGTCAAAATTGGAGATAGTTTGTTAGATTATTTTACAAAAGAAAAAATAGAAGATTCAGTTAAAACAATTTATCCCAACAAAAAGTTCTATGATATTCATATAGATGTACAATCTGATCAATATGATCAATTAAGTTACACAGTCAAAAACAATGATAAAAAATATATAATTAAACAATTAGCTGGTGATAAATTTTATTATAAGCCAGATAGCAATACTAATATTGATAAAATGCATTTAGCTTGCTTAAAGCAAAAAGATTTAATTGCTGAACAATTTGAAGAAATACTTTCTGCCACTAAAAGAAATGATTACAAACATACATATAAAACTGTTGATGATGGAAAAAGTTTTTCTATAGTTACTGACTTTGAATTTAAAGATCTTTCTGCAATAAGAATTTATTGTAATAAATTTACAAAAAAAACAATCAATGAAAGAACTTTTTTTAATGGTTTGTCAGTTTCAATCTCACCCGTTGAAATATTGGATTGGCTCAATAATGAAGCTTATGAATAGTTAGCCGTGCAATTTAAAATCTTTGAAATTATAAACAAAATATTTGACAAAAGCACTGTTGAAAATGATTTGAAATTAAGTTAAGTACAATTGATTATGATGTCTTATATTTTACCCTTTATAGCTTTAATTATTGTGGTGGTGTTTATCCATGAGTATGGGCATTATTATTTTGCTAGACGCTATGGTGTGGGTGTTACTGATTTTTCTATAGGATTTGGTAAAGAATTATTTGGTTGGAATGATAAATCAGGTACACGTTGGA
>Ga0209630_10004594_pt1 | contig 12060 bp, 8 predicted proteins | sample COG_01_FD_184745 | JGI IMG/M metagenome (GOLD analysis project Ga0209630, IMG submission 184745) | Pelagic Microbial community sample from North Sea - COGITO 998_met_01 (SPAdes) (version 2) | ecosystem: Environmental > Aquatic > Marine > Neritic zone/Coastal water | place: Helgoland, sampling... | reverse complement strand
TGTACAACGTTGTAGATACAACAATGATAATAAAGTGATAATAATACCGAATAAATGAAATGAAGGTATTACTGTGTGTACAGTACACGTAGATCAATAGTTGTACACGTAGATCGATAAATAAAAACATGAACTTTACGAAGGTAAGTTGTTTTGGCTACACGTACGTGTACGTGTACACGTAAGGCAAATTCTAGCTAGCTACTACGCTACTTTCGAATGTAGTACAACATTCGAAAGTAGCATATGATGGATAGCTAGTACGAAGGTAGCTAGCTACCTTCGAAGGTAGAAAGTACTTTCGTACTTTCGTACTTTATTTCGTACTTTCGTACGAAAGTACTTTCGTACTTTAGTACCTTCGAAGGAACTACGTTTAACGCGGTGAGAGCTACAATACTGATACAGTACTGTCATACCATTGTCATATCATAGACTACACGTACACTATGATACATAAACATACTGTACTCACACTGATATTATAAAATGGTCCAATACTTCGGAAACGAAGGTTTGTACAAATAAAGTACGTGGAGCTGCTGGTGCTTCGCTGCTTACTGTGAACAGGGTGTCTGGCCTCTGCGCTCGAATCGTGAGCGGCCGCGCTCTTCCTCCTGTGCGGCTTCGGTTTGCCGTTCCATCTGCATTGACGAGGAGAATTTGTTCTGTAGGTATTCGATAGGACGTGACCCTTGCCCTGTGTTTTTCAGCTGTACGGTAAGTTTCCGCCCTGCACTCGTGAGTTTACGCGGAATAGCGAAAGGTGCAGGACACCGCAGATTTTGTTGGCATCAATAGGAACAAGGTTAGTTTGCGAATCGGCCGTGGGTCCTAAACATTATAGGTCGCTACGCTGTGATAACGCCGAAATAAACGGCAGCTCATCTGTTTTCCACATAGTCAGATAGAGGCAATGTTGTCACGGGAAGGTACGAAGACGATTGAGTGTTGCGTTTTCGAAATGATAGTCTATTGTAAACACAGCGAGGGGGGTCAATTTTCCGTCGAGTCAAGCAGGTATAATTGTGCTTTAAACTCCTCCTTCTCTCGAAGTTGGTTTGCTCGACCATTTTCCGTTCCAAACTTTTGAATTTCGATGCCAGCTAGCATTTGCCGCTCTACAAGTACACTTTTGGGGTTTCACAATCTCTGAATTCCTTCTAGGATACAAGTTTTACTCCACACTCTTGATTTTACGACTATCGCTAAGATATGTGGCCCCTCTGAATCTTCTTCAGATAATTTCAGTTCTGGCCACCTAATTTGCACGGGTCAAGGTTGTGGAGCACTGCTCACATATCTGCAGGTATTAAAACTTCCATACTACCCTCAAGGGCCTCTGGATCTTGCAAATTCTTTACCTCGCAGGGCGCAGCCTACGTGCAGTGCGCTCTGTGCCATACTGTCACACCTGCCCCATCATCTGAAGATATAGCTTGGCTAACTTGCGGAAGTTGCCATATTCAACTCATGTACAGATCTGGTGCTGCTAGTGTGTCGTGTACTGTCTGCAACTCAATAACTGCTGCTCCAGTTGCTCCAATTTCAGGTACCATATTTCCTTTCATATACACATTTATGTTCTGTCTGCTGGAAGTGTTCTTGAATAAATTCCAAGAAATTCTGCTCAGATAATCAGGTAAGATACTGTCAGTGCGGAGGCTGCAGGATGATGCTCAAGTATTCAGCCGGTGCACTATCCGTGCAGTGTGCTGCCTGTCAGTATATTACTGTGACGATTTTTACCAGAGGAAAGCGTGGCGCTAACATGGTCGTAGTTGAGAATCCACCCACCCTGGACGAAAATGGACACGTGAAAAATAGCACTTCGGTCGGGTTGGCTGAAGATTCCTGAGCCAAAATGGCTGTTCTATTCCAACATGTGATGCTGTTGCCCCGGCATTTCTCTTGTAAATTTTCTTTCAATCAAGCTGGGATAACCTGCTGGTCACAGTGAAAAATTTAACGATGTCAGTGAGTTTTCTGAGTATGACTTGAAGTGTTGAGTGAGTGTAAGAGCAAGAGCAGTATTTACAGAGGTTCACGCAACTCACTTGAATGATAAACTTAAGTATGTTTTCTTCAAGTTATGAATGACTTCTGGAACGTCTTCATGACAAGGTTCGCGACCTCTTAAAGCTACGAAGTCCCTTCGCCAGTTATCGATCTGGTTGGCAAGAGAACCATGTTTTTCAACGTGGAAAGCTACGTAAAATCCATACTCTTCGCGCCCATACTCCGTTTTCATTTGCTTCGAGGTTTTCCGGAAGTCACACCCCTCACAAAACTGCACTTTTGCTGTCGTGGAAGCACCTCGAAAACGTCCCCTTTTTCTACGACGTGTTCGCCTCATGAGAATTACAGAACCTGTAAGGTCATTATGTGGAGGACGACTTTTATTTCGCGGAGCCCTTCGCATCCACTCTGATCTCTTAGCTGTGAAAATGTATGGAGAATCCGCTATACATGCTGCATCAATCACACACATTGTCAACCAGGCTTACAGGCCGCAATACTTGTGGATGATCTACGCGCGTTTACTGTTTTTAATCGAGGGAATACGGCCACGAGCTTCAAAATATCTATCCACGCAAGATGCCTGCTACCTTCGAGGTACCGCGTGATACTTTGTCTTCCAAAAACCAGTATTTCACGTACACAGGGACTACGTGGACGCAGAGTATTCGTGCACGGGGAGCACGGGGAACGGACGGGGTCAACAGAAAATTTGATAAGCCAACTTGAATGCGCGAAAACATTTGAAAGAATAACTTTCATCGGCGCGGAATTTTTCAAAGGGCGCGTTCTCGCGGGCCAAAAACTCCTTTCAACGAAGCCTTCGAATTGATAGGCGCGAATAACTTCAAAGCGAGCGCCCAAAAGCAAATTTGAAACCGGTTCAGCATCTGGCACACCTCCGCCGGCATGGCGCAGCCGGGACGACGGCAGAAAGGTAATCAAGCCCCGGAAGGCGCACTAGTCATCTCATAACTCTCGTGGGAAGACCCTTACGCAGAAAAACAAGGCATGTTGCACTATATAATCTCACTCGCGAAGCCTCCGAACACGCGCGTCGCGATCGCTTGAATCTGAAGCTGGCACTCGTCGCTCGACAGCTCGGTTTTTTTCGCGGGCCTTCAACTTTTTTTCGTTAGTTCTCACCTCGTCGACTTCGGCGGCGACCCCAGGTAGAGGGAGGCGCTTTCGCGCCAAACGACGATTGGTAAAGTTGCTGGAAATGACTACGAGAAGCGACATAGCTTGTTTAATTGAGATGATTATACTAAAGAATTCGATGAACTCGGCGCTAACGCTCCTTCGCCGAGATCTCGCGCGATCCCACAGATGTCCCCGCGATGCCTCAGCGCGCTACTTCACGGTCAGACTTCGTCAGATTCTTGACAGTAACGATGTAACGTCCTTCTTTGCAATCGCTTTCATCGTAAGTTTTGGGTTTACTCCGCGAGTTTGGAGACTTGGTTCGTCGAAGGGCGTCGTCGCGGCGTCGCGGAGGCTGTCAGCGGCGGAACCTTCCGCGACCTCGCCGGTTGAAAAGTTCCGCGCCGATGAAAGTCGTTCTTTCAAATGTTTTCGCGCTTTCACGGCGGCCTATCAAATGTTTCTGTTGACCCCACTATCCCCGTCCCTATCCCCGTGCTCCCAGTGCACGAATACGTACGCCGACCAGAATGCGGTTTTTCACCCGCATTCAGATCGTCAGATCGACCGACCAAAGACCCGATCAAAGCGATCAGGGATTTTCCGATCAAAACTTTTGAAAAGATATTTTACTCGCAATAGCCGATCAAAAGCTTAACGCGGGTGAAAAACCGCATTCTGGTCTGCGTAGGACTTTAAATACACATGGGGCGCTGAATCAGGCTGTCACGTCGCGCAATTTACTTGTACAACGTACTGTACGTGTACACGTAGTTGTACAGTGTACGAAGATATCTACGTGTACGAAAGTAATCCAGAACGTAGACTTGTATGTATGATAGAATAAAGTACTGTACTTCCGTACTGTATGAAAAGTACGAAAGTACGAAAGTACGAAAGTACTTCCGTACTGTAACAACTTATGACATACTGTAATATGCCATATTTATTACTGTACGTACCTTCAACGTACGGATGTACTTTCGTACTTCCTGAAGTACTTTCGTACTCCTGTAGGCAGGATAACTATCTATCTACTAGCTAGGGCAGTTCTAGGGCTACAACGTACGTGTAATGTATTTTTTTGCAACTTATTCCTGTACACGTAGTCCTATCGCGCATACACTAGTAGGCCACCTTCGTACTATCCTTCATAAATCTTTTATCTACTTATAAATAGTCCTAGATACGAAGGTATCCAGCAGATAGGGCAAGTAAGTCTATTCTTCGAAGATAGATAGCCCTACAGTACGTGTCCACGTACTTCGAGGGAAGAGCTCTTCGAAATAGAATACTTCCGGAAGTACTTCCGTACTTCCGTACCTGCGTACGTGTAGATAGAGCTACGTGTACATGTACATGTACTGACTGCTACGTGTGCGTGTGTGTTCCGGAAGTACGTTGTACTTTCGTACTTTCGTACTTTCGTACAACGTACTTCCGGAATAACGAAAAATAATTAAGTACGAGAAGGTACAAAATAACTAATAACAACTTTTTACAATGAATACGTGTACAACTACAGTACGTGTACACGTACTGTACTACCAAGAAACACAAATAAATCACAAATACGAAAGTACATCATAAATATTCTTTCGCCCGATTTACAGCAGTCCGTAGCGGCTACGTGTCCGCTACAACGGCGTTCATAGCTCGTGGCGGATCTGCTATGATTTGGGAAAAAGAGGTGCATATGTACGTTATTTGAAGAAAACGCGGTATTGTGGATATGAGCAGGGGACGCCGACACCCACACGGAGCTGTGTGCGACTGCGACGATGTGTACTGGAATCTAAGATGTTGAAGAGACATTCTCTTCAAGAAAGTTACTTTGTCTTACTTACTTGCGATCCCAGACAGAATCGGTGGATGGCGCGCTTTCGAAACTACTCGTCGTAGTCAAGTTTATCATATGGTGCATGCCTTCTCGTCGATGTGCTGGACGAAGTCATGGTCAGTAAACTGCACAAAAAAAACTCACATATTTTGTCTGTTCATGACTCTCACAGTTTTCAAAGTGTTCGCATTGCTTGTCTTCTTCTCGGGTTTTTTACTCGCTCGTTTCGAGATATCCGAGAGAAGTTCTTGCGCGGACTTCCCAGCAGAACGGGCAGCAGCCCATGATGATTGCTCTCTGCATGAAATAAAATCTGTTGAGGGTACTTGCTGGATTGAAAGTCCCGTACAGAAGATAGTACTCCTCATAATTGATGGTGCTCGTTTTGACTTCGCTGTATCGAAGAGTCGCACCGATCCATCCCATCACCGTGTTCAAGAACGTTATTCACTTAATTCGATACCCGAGATCATAGATGAAGCCCAGGGAGCCGCAGAGCTTTACAGATTCGTGGCAGATCCTCCTACCACCACTCAACAACGCCTGAAAGGTTTACTTACCGGTGGTCTGCCGACCTTCATAGAAGTTGGTAATAGTTTCGGTGCATCGGAGCTCGTAGAGGATAACATCATAGCTCAGGCCGCTGCGGCTGGTCGTCGAATAGCTTTGTCTGGCGATGACACCTGGCTGGAGCTATTTCGTCCTGAACACTTTGCTGCTGGAATATCGGTTTATCCATCTTTCAATGTTAGAGATTTGGACAGTGTTGACCATGGTGTTAGACAACACTTGACGTCATCGCTCCAGCATCCAGATCAGTGGGATATGCTCATCGGACATTTTCTCGGAGTCGATCATGCCGGGCACACTTTCGGGGTTGAAAGCTCAGCAATGGCTCGCAAACTCGAAGAATACGACGCTGATATCCGGACCATGATTGCTGCTATGAAAGCAGATCAATCTTTTAACAGCACGCTGTTAATTGTAATGGGAGATCATGGTATGACAAAAAATGGGGACCACGGTGGATGCACTGCAGAGGAAACAGACTCTTTTGTTCTTGTGCTTCACCCCTGGGCAAATGCTGATGTCGGGGGCTGGATAGACCACAGTGAACTGTTTTCACCTCGGCGCACTTTTCAAGAGGAATATGAATCCATGCCTCAAGTTAATTTCGCTCCGACCATTGCTCTAATTTTTGGATTGCCCATACCATTTGGTAGTGTTGGCTATGTTCCAAGGCGTTTTTGGGAAATTGCAAATGCAAACCCAATGAATAGTCTTTCTGATAGTAAATCTTGCGCTACCATGGGTTTCACGAATGTCTCAGAGAGGATAGAAGAGCAGTATTATCATGTCTTAAAAGTGACATCTGCTCAGGTTTGGCGTTACCTGCATCACTATGCCGGGGCAACTTCCAATCATTTTAGCATTGCAGACTGGTCACTGCTTTCAGATTTATATGACTCTGCCAATAAAGAAAATATCTCATCACGTGTTGCGACAAAGCACCTTATGAATTTCATGCACACTGCAGCTAAAATTGCTCGAGGACGATGGATACATTTCAGACTGGTGAACATTGTTTTTGGCATAACATTGCTTGCCTTATCCATATCTGTCCAGTCTCTCGCTTTGCGCATATACCGCTCCAACTTTCTGTCACCTTCGTCAGACCTCGTTGGAAGAAGGTGCATAAAAAAGATAGTATCTTTCACCAATTCTCTTGATATTCTCGATCAGGATGAACTTCGTCGAATGCGTTCGTTGGAACCTTTATCAACGTCTTTGCTGATGGCCTTAGGTTTATGTAGCAAATTCTCAAATAGTTTTATAGATGCAGAAGCTGACGTCGCCCACTTCTTTTTTGCTTCATTTGTGTTTCTTCTCACGGTTAAATCCTGCTCTTCTGCAGGGCTACTGTGCTACACCAGATCCGGCAGATTCGGAGGAGCAGTAGCTGCAACAGGGCTAATGCTTTGTAACTTCACTTCTCGCAATTTGTGTGCCTCGTGGGCTAAAAGTGTACATAACGTTGCTGGCAAGCAGTCCCAGATCGAGCTGAACAGAATTTCAGCGTATGTATATCCACACGGCAGTCTCGCCATAGCATGCGTTTTAGCACCGCTAGCACTGCTGCCATTTGTTATACACTGTGCAATAGGTCCGATATATCGAGGGATATTTCGATTTATCATTGCGAATAGTTTAACAGCTGTCGGCGTAAAATACCTTTTTCTTGGAAAGGCACTACAAAATGCTTTTGGATTGCTGTCGAGCAATGCCTACGGTCTTCTTAGTTTGGCGGGTACAACGTTTCCATTCAAGTTTGTCTACATGGCCTCGTTTGTGTTATTTTCGTTCACATTGATAACAGCTTTTCGTGCACGTTCTGTGAATGCTGCGGTTTTTGGCGTGTCAAACAGCACTTTAGTTACCTTGGTTCCTGCGTTGATCATGATTTCTGGTGACCAAGGATTCATTTGGAGTTTTCTTGCTCTCACTGAGTTTGCGTTTTTGTCGCTCGCCCTCCGAAGTGACATTCCGGTCTTCAGCTCTACAGACATACCAAGAGAACTTACTCTTACATGTTTTCTCCTCGTACTGAATATGCAGCTTTTTGCTGCAAGTGGTCACAGGAATGCATTTGATGGACTGCACTTTGATCGTGCTTTTACTGGATTCACGGAGTTCAACCTAATCTTGATGGCTACTATTCTCGCAGTGAACACTTGGTCGTCTGATATCGTTGCTGCCTTTTTCCTCCCTGTTGCAGCTGCTCTTCTCTTAGCTCAGTCCCGTGAAAAAATATCCACTTTCCACATTTCTTTCCGCAAAGCACTTGCTCGATTAGCACTCAGGTACGGTCTGCTGCGCGCTATTGGTATCCTGTCCGGCAGTATATTTGTCGCAGTGGAGCGTCATCACCTGATGCTATGGGCGACCTTTGCACCTATGATTACCATCCAGGCTTTTGGTTTCTTATTTAGCGAGTTCCTTACAATTTTCATACTTTCGATCGGTTTGACTGTTTGTGGATGACTTGCTCCGTCACTATCACAGGAGAATAGCAGTCGGTTATACCAGCGAGTTCTCGTCGAAAGATTATGTTTGGTGAACGTAGCTGCTTCGAGCTAGGGAAATATCGATAAGTAGGGAAGTTTACTTTTGACAAAAAAAACGACTTGGATTTGTCCTGGAGCTCTTTTACGGCCCCCCTCTCTAAGCGCTACGCGCGTATCCGGCCCAATCTCAGGATATGAAACTCTCACTAACAACTTAGCCGTTTTTTCGCCACTCCCGGCCTCAATTTACTGTACACGTACGTGTACGTGTACGTGTTCAAGTTATTCCGAAAATATTACGGAACTAAGTATTATGTAAGTAGGTACTGTATCATAATTATACTTTCGAAAGTATCATACTTTCGAAACTACTTCCGTACGTACGTAGCTAGTCTACATAACCGGTACTTTCGTACATACTATCAGCGCCTCCGGCGCTTCGGCCGTCGGTAGTTGGGAGAAGGGGCCCGGGAGCGTATTTAGTCTGAAGAGTACGAAAGTTCCCGTACAGGACGACTTCATCGTCACGTCCCGAGGTGCAGTTTCCGCGTAGTACGAAATTCGCGTACTCATTTCAGACTAACAGACCAACAGAGGCCGAGTTTTGGATACGGAGCGCCAAACGCATTTGATTGGTTGAAATTTTCGTCCCTAGGTCGGGAAAGGTGCCTAGATGGTGAGAAGGTAAACCTTCTCTCAAACATAGTCTACGTACTTCCGTATTATAAAAGTACGTACGGAAGTACTTTCGTACTTTCGTACGAAAGTACTTTATATTTATTATTTTACTAGTTTATTTGTACGTAGTCTACCTTGGAGGGTAGCTACTATCTAGCTACCTTCGAAGGTAGCTAGCTAGCTAGACTAGCTGCGAAGCGAAGGTACTATTTCCGGAAATCGAATACTTCCGTACTTCCGTAGGGCCCTACACGAGTCCTACACGTACGTGTACACGTACAGTACAACGTACAACGTTACACTCGTACGGAAGTACTTCGTAATTCCATACTTCGTTCCGTACTACATATCTTCGGTACTTCGTTCCGTACTTCGGAAGTACTTCCGTACTTCCGTACAATAAAAAAGATATTATTAAACAACTTGGGCCTACTATCATACAGTACACGTACGTAGCTACGTACTGTATCATATTTCTAGCTAGTTGATTATTGTTTTACTTCCGTATTTTTATTATTTATTAAAAGTAGTTGTTTTAGTGTAGGGCATGTACACGTACTGCACACGTAGTAGTGGTACTGTATGTTTGATATTAATATTATCTTACGTGCACAACGCGTTTATACGTACTGTACATGTACACGTAACCGGTGTACACCAGGGGATAAACTATTTTATTAAAATTTGTACACGTACGTTACACGTACGTGTACGTGTACACGTACGTGACGGATGGGTAGGATAATAGCTCATCAGTCTTTTTGTAATCATCAGATACAATAGAATACAATATAATACCTTCGTACACGCACGTACACACACGTAACGTTACGTGACACGTTGTACGTCTACACGTGTACACGTACTTTCGTACTTTCGTACTTGTCATATATACTTTCGGAAAAAAAGTTTCTAGAATCAACCTCCGAGCTGTGCAGTTTGACAGAGAGGTGTATAATTTCTTCTCCAGGATACTGGGCAACCTTATTGCTGTTACCAATATTAGAATGGATGTGCACTGCGAGAACGTTCGCACTTTGAACGTCAATGTTGGTATCATGGGTCACGTCGACTGTGGTAAAACAAGTCTAGGTGCGTTGTTTCACCCTTTTCTAAATTTCTTGCTCGTTTACTTTCTCTCACGACAGCCGTTTACAGCTCGAGCGATCTCTACGCACTTCTCTACCGCATCTCTTGACAAGCATCCACAGAGCATCGAGCGAGGCATAACAATTGACCTTGGCTTTTCCAGCTTTATGGCTCCAGTTGAAGGGAGCCTCTTCACCTTACCTTATGATCAAATCCAGTTTACAATAGTCGACTGCCCAGGTCATGCCTCTCTTATTAGGACCGTGCTCGGTGGTGCACACATAATCGACATAATGTTGCTGGTTGGACGTATTTTACACGTATTTTGTTTGTTCCTGTTTGTTTCTCTCATGAATCATTTTTTTCACACAATTTTCCTGATGTCTGTCCGTAGGTAATTGATGTGAACAAAGGCATCCAAACTCAAACTGCAGAGTGCCTTGTGGTTGGGGAGCTCACCGCAAACAATCTCATTGTCGTGCTCAACAAAATTGACGTGATTCCTTCCAAATTGCGAGAAGTGGTTGTTTCTAACATGCAGAAGCGTCTTTCAAAAGCAATTAAGACGACTAGATTTGGTGACTGCAAGATGGTCCCAGTCGCAGCGTGTCCTGGTGGTGCGGATAAAATGGATGTGTATGGTTCTCCATTAGGGATCGATATTCTAGTAGCCAACCTCATGGCACTTGTCAGTAGTGCGCAAAAACGACTCCAGGGAGGTGATTTTCTTCTTGCGGCAGATCACTGTTTTCCAGTTAAGGGGCATGGCACTGTGCTGACTGGAACAGTTTTGAAAGGGCAGTGCCGAGTCGGTGATATTGTCGAATTGCCGCACTTGAAGCTCCAAAAGAAGGTGAGGAGTTTGCAAGTGTTCAAGAGACCTGTGCAAACTTGTGCAGTCGGAGACAGAGTTGGTATGTGTATCACGCAGTTTGACTCTAAGTTGTTTGAAAGAGGTATAGTAGCAGCACCAGGTACAGTCCCCAGCTTTATTGCCGCGGTTGTCAGTGCTGAGAAGATCAGATTTTTCAAAGGCATCGTCCATTCCAAGATGAGATATCATGTGACAGTGGGATATACAACAGTTATGGCCACAGCGGTTTTCTTCAAAGCTCCAGGTCATCCAGCTTCTTTAGCCACCTCAGCGAAGTCCTGCGAAGAAGGAATTCTTTTTGGGTCCCAAGACGACAGTCCACTGCAAGCAGACTGTACTAATGATGTTGACATATCACTTAATCGGGAATCGAATATTTCTGCATTCAACGAAGATCTTGAATATGAATATTCAAGTTGCTTGGATAGTGTTCCAGGGGATAATTCGTGCACTGCTGGGGTTGAACACTTTTGTGAATTGAGAGTAGAAGACAAACGTTGTCATCGAGTTATCACTTCGACCTGTAGCACGTGGGCACTTCTTCGATTTGATCGCCCTGTAACCTGCCCTGCTGGATCAAAGTATGTAGCCTCGCGTTTTGACGCTGATATCCACAAAAATTCGTGCCGCCTCGCTTTCCATGGGCGTATTATCCACCCCAGTGTTGAGGATCCAGCTTCAGTGAAGCACATTAAAGTCTTCACAATGAAAAAACGTTTTGGTTCAGTTGATCGGGTGCATGATGTGAAAACTGTCATTGGTAAGGGAATGTTTAAAAAAGAGACCGACATGACGATTTTTCAAGGCTTGCGAGTTTTCACTAGTCGCGGAGAAATAGGAACTATAGCGGGTGCTTTTGGTAAGAGTGGAAAGTTCAAAGTATGTCTTAAGGACGGCGTTTCTCCCTCGGATTTGAAAGGTAACGCATCACGGCTCATTCTCAATTACAAACATTTTCTCTTTGGTAAGGAAGCAGGAAAACAGATGAAACAATGATACTTTTGATAAATGTTCCGTGCTTCAGCAAGTTCTGCGTAAAGTGGTTTTGTTTTATGATCTACAAAAGGAGACTATCTTTGTAAAACGTGTTGCAGAAGGACAGCCACAGCGATAATATGATGGGATTTGGACAGAAAAATCCACGCAAGCACGGTATTTTATGCGAATGATATGCTGATATTGCACTGCTTTTGTTCTCTTCATAATGTATCCAATACGCAGGTATAAATTACGTTCCTAACATTGATAAAAAGCAGCAACTCATTTCACAGCAAAAACAGTCAGTCTAGTGGGACTCTGGCAAAGATGGAATACCTAAACGCTCAACGACCAAGGGCACAACGTACCCACGT
>Ga0209630_10004589_pt1 | contig 12069 bp, 9 predicted proteins | sample COG_01_FD_184745 | JGI IMG/M metagenome (GOLD analysis project Ga0209630, IMG submission 184745) | Pelagic Microbial community sample from North Sea - COGITO 998_met_01 (SPAdes) (version 2) | ecosystem: Environmental > Aquatic > Marine > Neritic zone/Coastal water | place: Helgoland, sampling... | reverse complement strand
CAATTAATTAAGCTATTGTAATTGTCTTTAAATTGTATTTCATGGATGATATTTTCAAGTTTGATCAAATAGTTTTTTCCGAATGGATTTTTCTCCCAAGCTTTTTCAATGGTTGGAATAACATCAATTCCCAAGAAAACCAGTTCATTTTTTACCTGCATGAAAATATCCTCATCAGGGTCTTCTATAAGGTTTAATAATGCTTTTATTTGATTGTTAGGAGTCATTTTATTTTAAAAACGTAATTTCTCCATGTGGGGTTACTCTATTTTAAGGTTTAATTGACGTGAAACCGAATATTTTGGTTAAAACAATAGTGAAGTTTAAGCTGTTAACCTTGTTAGCACAATTTGTATTAGTTTATCGACAGTTAATTTATAATCTTTACTGTATTCTCCTTTAAATCTATTAGCAATAATGGCACAAACGGTACATGCGTTGTGTCCTAACATTCCTGAAAGGGCATACAAAGCGGATGTTTCCATCTCGAAGTTGGTTATTTTAAATCCATTGTGCTTAAATTCATTTAATTGCTCATTTAGGTTTGGGATTTTTGCGGCTAACCTAAGAGACCTTCCTTGAGGTCCGTAAAAGCCGTTGGCAGTTGCCGTAATTCCTTTGTGCATTCCTTTCTCGAGTTTTTGAATTAATTCACTACTTCCTTTCGCGAAGTAAGGTGGGTTAATTTCAGGTCCCCAATTGATCTGATTGTCAAAAGCTTCTTTAAGCAGTAATTCATCTTTTTCAAAAACTCCATCATAAAATCCTGCTAAACCATCAAACCCTAATCCGTATTCCGATATTACAAAGGAGTCGACAGGTATGTCAGCTTGCAACGATCCGCTAGTTCCAAGACGAATAATGTTTAATTGTGTATGTTCTTTTTTAGTGGTTTTTAGATTAAAGTCGATATTAACTAATGCATCCAGTTCGTTAATTACGATATCAATATTGTCACATCCAATACCAGTAGAAAGTACAGTTATTCTCTTTCCATTATACATTCCTGTGTGCGTAACAAACTCTCGGTTTTCTACTTCTATTTCAATAGAATCAAAGTGTTGTGAAATTCGTTTGACTCTGTTTTGATCTCCAACCACAATTATATCATCCGCAATATCATTAGGGTGTAGGTTTAAATGATATATTTTTCCTTCTTCAGTAATTATTAATTCTGAAGGTGCAATTGGTGTATTGTGTTCGATTGTTTTATTCAGCATTTTATAAAAATAAAAAAAAGCTTAGATAAATGAGCTTTTTTGATTAGGTTCTTAATCAATAAAGCTAAATACTTTTTTCAAAATATCAGTAGCTCTGGCAAGCGGGTCTTTACGAATGTTTTTTTCTTCTTTTTCAACTAAGAGAAAAAGACCTTTAATTGCTCGTTCGGTAACAAATGCATTCAAATCTGTATTTATGTCACTTCCTCCTGTCAAAATGTTAGCGCTGTTGTACGCTTTAGTTAAAGGGGTCCAATATTTAGTCAATTGTACTTTATCAATCGCTGCCTTTACTTTGGGAGAAAATGCAGAAACCAATTTACTGGTAGTTTTATCTCTTAAATAATTTGTGGCAGCATTATCCTCTCCTTTTAAAATAGTAAAACCGTCACCAATACTCATGTCTTTAATAGCTTGGATAAAAATTGGACCAGCTTCTTTGGCAGCTTCTTCAGCGGCTCTATTTAAAGTTAATTCAAATTGATCTACTTTATTCTGAAGACCTAAATCAATAGCTTTATCCTTTACCTTTTGAGCATCAGGAGGGAAAGGTAGCATAATTTTAGGATTTTTAAAGAATCCATCAGTAGCAGAGGCAAGGCTTGAACCTTTATTGATTCCTACTGTTAGAGCTTCTTTTAAACCAGCAATTACTTCGTCATTTGTTAATGCAGGAGCAGCAGTTTCTACTCCTCCTCCAACGGCAGAGGTAGCAGTTTCAGCAATGCTTGTTAATTCGTCACAGCTTGCAAAAATCACTGTAATTACTACTACCAAAGTCATTAATTTATTTTTCATGTTATAGTTTGTCTTAATTTGAAGAGTAAACATAACAATTATTTTGCCATCTTTCCATTCGAATGCGTAAGTTTGATTTATTAAAGTTATATAATTGATTATGCATGTAGAAATAATTTCAATTGGAGATGAGTTGTTAATTGGTCAAACCATTAATACGAATAGTTCTTGGATGGGGGAACAGTTAAGCTTAATTGGTGCATCAGTTTATCAAATAACTGCAATAACTGATGATGAAAGTCATATTTTGGAGACATTAGAAAGAGCCTCAGAAAAAGTAAATGTTGTTCTTATTACCGGTGGATTGGGGCCAACTAAAGATGATATAACAAAACACACATTATGTAAGTTTTTTGGTTCTGAGTTGCTTTTTAATAAGGAGGTTTTTTCCAAATTAGAGACATTTTTTAGCTCTCGAGGTCTTGAAATGTTGGATGTAAATAAAGATCAAGCAATGTTGCCAACTAATGCTTTAGTTCTTGAAAATACGAGAGGAACTGCAAGTGGTATGTGGTTTGAAAAGGATGACGTGATTTATGTATCAATGCCCGGGGTTCCTTATGAAATGAAAGGGATTATGAGAGATCATGTGCTTCCTCGACTGCGCAAAGACTATATTAAAAATACGGTTGTACACAGAACAGTAAAAACCATTGGTATTGGAGAGTCCTTTTTAGCAGAAAAGATTGAGCTTTGGGAAAATTCGTTAATAAAAGTAAATATCAAATTGGCTTATTTACCGTCTCCTGGTGTCGTTAAATTGAGATTGTCAGGTTATGGAGAGGATGAAAGTAAGATTCTGGCCTCCATATCAAATAAAATTAACGACCTAACTGCTATAGTTGGTGATTATATTTATGGCTATGAAAAAGAAGAACTTAATCAGCTTGTTGGAGATTTACTTTTAGAAAGTGCCAAGACTTTAAGCACTGCGGAAAGTTGTACGGGAGGTTATATATCCCATTTGATTACATCCGTGCCTGGCAGTTCGGCCTATTTTAAGGGTAGTGTAATAGCTTATAATAATGAGGTTAAAGTTGCCCAGTTGCGGGTGAAACAGACTGATATTAATCGAAACGGTGCTGTAAGCAAGGAAGTTGTAGAACAGATGGCAATTGGCGCAATTGCAGAGCTTCAAACGGATTATTCAATAGCTACTTCAGGGATTTTAGGCCCAGATGGAGGGTCTTATGAAAAACCAGTTGGTACAATTTGGATCGCTGTGGCTTCTGGTTCTGGAGTGATAAGTGAAAAAATTCGTCTGGGGAAAAGTCGCCGTAGAAATGCTAAGATTACTGCATTAACAAGTCTTAATATGCTTCGTAAATATATTTTGAGTCATAAAAAAAGCCCACTATAGATTAAAATTTAGCTCTCACTTTACGTTCTTTATTTTTCTTCGCGCGCTTGAAATTATATGAACTTTTGTAAAATGAATTTTTGCCTCTTATTAGATATCCGTATGAAAAAGTAGTAAACATATAGTTATCTTTATGCATTGGGTCACCTCTTTTTTGTCCAACATCAAAATTTGTTAAAAGTTGTTCGTCTGCATTTGTTAATCCAGATTGATTGCCAATATTACCATCAAGTGGCCCCTGATAGAATACTGTGCTGATATCATCAAGGTAATCTGTAAACGTAATAGTCCATGTCATATCCCATCCTATTCGGTGTTTATTCTTATAAGTAAAAAATAGCCCAACTCCAGCTGGAATTCCTATTTGCCATCTGCTGTAATTTACTCCTTCAGTTTGAAGTGGTTGCAACGCGGTCCAAGAAGAGCCATCAAAGCTTCCTTTAGGATTGTGATTAAATCCAGTAATCCCAAGATGAGCAAAGGTTTTTAGGTCTAGCAAGTATCTCCCTTTACCACCTATATCATTCGCTTCAAAAATATAGTATTCAGCTTTAGCTGAAATCTCTAATATTTTGTTTTTGAATCTTAAATTTCGAGTGTTTCTTCCTTTGTTCGATGATAGCGCATCATCCCCTTGTATACTCCCGTAATTAACGCTCAAATTTCCAGCAATTGATGGGGTGAATTTATAACGAGCGTATCCACCTACAACCCAACGGGTTTGGCTTAACTTCATATCCATTATGAAATCTCTCCCCGCTTTCTCTTGCCCTCCAATATCTCCTAGGTAGTTTGTTGCACCTAACTTAATCCCGTAATCCAAATTGTACTGTGAGCTACCCAATAATACAATAAGGAAAAAAAATGTTGTAAATACTAGTCCGGTATTATTCATCATTACAAATATAAATATACATTACCTAGAAAACAAGTTGAGATTGCGATATTACATCAACAGTTTTTTTTCAGGATATTAATGCGGTTAAAATGTAGATCTCACTTTTCTTTTTTTTAACGGTTGATGATAGCCATCTCAGTTTTTTTGATGTGAACATAGTCTTCTTTAATTACATAACTCATACCAATAGACACAATGAGATAAGAGTCTGCATGTTTTCGGTCTCCTCTTTTTGCCCGCTGTGTAATTATTGCTAATATGTGATGTTGAGGTGTTTGTAATGCCAATACCCAAAACATATTCCGAAGATAGGTAATAAGAAAAGTGCGTTTCTATAACTTCAATCATTAATTGAACTAAAAAAGCATAAAATACCTGAATATTAATATGAACGAAATAGTATAAAGGATAGAATTCTGTATTTTCGTTATTAATTAGAATTGAATTATTAAGTGTTTTAACGTTTTTCGATTTAAACTGGTAGAAATGAATAAAATAACAGAATTGTTTAATGTGAGATACCCTATTGTTCAAGGGGGAATGATATGGTGTAGTGGATGGGAATTAGCAAGTGCAGTAAGTAATGCAGGTGGTCTAGGTATAATTGGATCCGGGTCTATGTACCCTGATGTTCTAAAAGATCATATTGTGAAATGTAAAAACGCTACGGACAAACCTTTTGCAGTAAATTTACCCATGTTATATCCAGATATTGAAAAACATGTTGAAACCATAATCGAATTGAAAGTACCAATTGTTTTTACTTCAGCAGGTAACCCTAAAATTTGGACAAAGCACTTACAAGAACATGGAATTATAGTAGTACACGTTGTTTCAAGTGTAAAGTTTGCATTGAAAGCAGAAGCTGCAGGTGTTGATGCAATAGTGGTAGAAGGTTTTGAAGCAGGAGGACATAACGGAAGGGATGAAACAACCACCCTTTGTTTGATACCAATGGTTGTGGAACAAGTTAATGTCCCGGTAATTGCTGCAGGAGGAGTTGGTTCCGGTCATTCAATGTTAGCCTGTATGGTACTTGGTGCAGATGGTGTTCAAATGGGATCTCGATTTGTTGCATCTGAAGAGTCTTCTGCACACATTGACTTTAAAAATGAAGTAGTAAAAGCACAAGAAGGAGACACCATGTTGACTTTAAAAGAAATAACTCCGGTTCGCTTGATTAAAAATGAATTTTATGCTAGAATTGAAGCAAAATATAATGAAGGTGCTTCAATTGACGATCTGAAAAATTTATTAGGTAGAGGAAGAGCTAAGAAAGGCATGTTTGAAGGAGATTTGAAAGAAGGAGAGTTAGAAATTGGACAGGTTTCCGGAACTGTAAATGAGATAAAACCTGCTGGTGAAATTGTACAAGCAGTTATGCAGGAGTTTTATTTGGCTAAAGAGGAAATAAACGAGAATAATCGTTTTAAAATATAGGAAGAGGAGAATGATAAAATTTAAAAAATTTACCTTAGAGAATGGATTAACAGTTATAGTCCATGAAGATAAAACTACTCCAATTGTAGCTTTTAATATTTTATATGATGTAGGGGCTAGAGATGAAGATGAGAGTAGAACGGGTTTTGCTCATTTATTTGAGCATCTAATGTTTGGAGGGTCGTCGAATATTCCAAATTTTGATAGCCCATTGCAACATGCAGGAGGCAGCAGCAATGCTTTTACTTCGAATGATGTTACGAATTATTATGATACACTTCCAGTTCAAAACCTAGAAACTGCCTTTTGGCTAGAGTCAGATCGGTTAAATAAATTAGCTTTTACGGATAAAAGCCTTGAAGTTCAAAGGAGCGTCGTAATTGAAGAGTTTAAGCAAAACTATTTGAATCAACCTTATGGTGATGTTTGGTTGTTATTAAGACCATTAGCTTATAAAGATCATCCATATAAATGGGCTACTATTGGTAAAGAAATTAAGCACATTGAAGACGCTACAATGGAGGATGTAAAAACATTTTTTTACAAACATTATACACCTCAAAATGGAATCTTATGCTTAGCAGGAAACGTAACTTTCGAGCAAGTAAAAGAACTTTCTCAAAAATGGTTTGGTCCAATTGAGACTAGAGAGAAATATGTTAGAGAATTACCTGTTGAGCCAAAACAGACGGAATTACGAAAGCTAGAGGTAGAACGGGATGTTCCAAGTGATGCTCTGTATATGACTTTTCACATGGCTAGTCGAATGGATAAAAGATTTTATTTGGCCGACATGTTATCGGATTTATTGTCTAGAGGGAAATCTTCTCGATTTACAAAACGATTAGTTTTGGAAAAACATTTGTTTACTGAGTTAGATGCTTTCATATTAGGTAGTTCTGATGCTGGATTATTTGTCGTAAGTGGCAAGCCAAAGGAAGGGGTTTCATTGGAAGAAGCATATGCAGAAGTTCGTTTGGAGCTAGAAATTTTACAAAAAGAATTAGTAACTGAATACGAGCTTCAAAAAATCAAAAATAAAATGGAATCAATAAATATTTTTGGAGAAATGAGTGTTTTAAACAAAGCAATGAACTTATGTTCATTTGAATTGCTAGGAGATGCACAGATGATCAATCAGCAAATGGATAATTATACAAGTATAACACCCAGAGATTTACAAGAAGAGGCAATGGAAATTTTTAAAGAAGAAAACTGTAGTGTATTATTTTATAAAGCGAAGAAATAATGTTAGATAGAATTACAGCACCAGAGATAAAGGAAACACAAAAGGTTTCTTACATCGAACCTGAAATTAGAACGTTAAGTAATGGAATGAAAGTTCTAGGATTTAATATTGGAAGTCAAGAAGTTATTCAATTGGAATTCAATTTTTATTCAGGTTCTAAGTATCAAGAGAAAAGCCTAATAGCTGGATATGTGAGTAAAATGATAGGAGAGGCGTCGTCCAATTATGCCTCTGGAGAAATAATGGATAAGATTGATTATTACGGAGCTTTTTTGCAGTCTGGGTCTGATAGAGATATGTCTCATGTTACGTTGTTTACTATTCAAAAACAATTAAAACATGTATTACCGGTTTTTGCCGAAGCACTTTCGAAACCTACTTTTCCTAAAAGAGAATTGAGCATTCACTTAAAAAATGGCAAGCAAAATTTTAAAGTCGAAAATGAAAAGGTAGGGTACAGGTGTCGTCAACTTTTCACAGAATTACTATTTAAAAATCATGCTTATGGAAAACTTGCTGATGAAGCTGCTTACGATGAGATAAATGCATCAATGTTGATTGACTTTTATAAGAAAATGTATTCTGCAAGTAATGGATTAATTGTAGTTGCAGGAAAATTTGACGATTCTTTATATAGTCAGCTTGAAAAGGAATTTGGGAGACTTCCTGTTGGTGAAAAAAAAAGAAGCTCTCAAATAATAACAACGTCAAAAGCGGAGAAAGTTTATGAAGAAAAGCTAGGAGCGATTCAATCAGGGGTTAGAATTGGAAAAGTATTGGATGTACAATATGGTTCAGATGAGTTTTTCAAACTACAAATTCTAAACACGGTTTTAGGAGGCTATTTTGGATCGCGTTTAATGTCAAATATAAGAGAGGATAAGGGATATACTTATGGTATTGGTTCTGCAATTGCCTCGATGGAGGATGCAATGTTCTTTTTCATTTCTGCAGAAGTTGGAGCAGATGTTACTAATGCTGCACTTGTAGAAGTGTATTTTGAGTTAAATAGGCTTCGAGCTGAATTGGTTTCCGAGGAAGAATTAGTAATGGTAAAAAATTACATGCTAGGATCTATGTTAAAAAGCTCTGATGGGCCTTTTTCAATGGCGGATAAATATAAATCTGTTTATTTTAAAGGTAAAGATTTAAGTTTTTACGATCGCTACATTTCAATGATAAACAATGTGACATCAGAGGAATTACTTGTTGTTGCTAAAAAATATTTTGACCCAAAGGAAATGTTGGAAGTTGTTGTTGGTAAAAAGTAAACAGTGTTCAAACAACCTTTCAGAATCAAAAGTATTTTAATTTATAACATTTACCCTATAACTGCGTTATAGTAGTCACAAATTGTTTTGAGAATAGAAAAACATATTCGTAATAGAGATGCCGAAATGAAAGAATTGAAACGCTTTATTTCGGTAATTTTCTTTCTAGCGGTTTCGTTTATGTCTTTTGGACAGGTGGTCTCTCCTGAAGTAAAGTGTCTTGCAGTTGACGCTGTTGGTGATGTTACTGTTACATGGATTCCAGCTGCCGATCCGACAGGTGTTTTTGTTGAGTACAGAGTTTATGCAGATAATGGAGGAGGTTTTGTTCAGGTAGGAACCGAATCTGTTTTGGGAGTAAGTTCTTTTAATCACCTAGGTGCAAATGCAAATGCCAACTCAATAAAATACGTAGTAACAAGTTTTTCTACAGCAGAATCTGTAACACAAGACACGTTATCAACTATTTTTTTATCGGTTAACAACCCGGGAGATGGAACTGCTTTGCTAATTTGGAATGCAATGTCAACTCCTGCATTAATTACTGCAAGCAATTGGTATATGATTTATCAGGAATATCCGACGAATGTATGGACATTGATTGATTCTACTCAGCATGGTGCCGAAACTTACCGGGATACAATAACATTATGTGATGAAGCAGTAAACTACAGAATTGAATTAGCAGATAATTCGGGTTGTAATTCAGTTTCTAATATTGATGGTGATATATTTCAAGATTTGATACCGCCAGACGCTCCTGTTATTGATTGGGTGACAGTTGATACAGCTACCGGTGACGCTGTGATTAACTGGACTGAAAGTAATTCGATTGATGCTTCTGGCTATATAATTTTAGAATTTATTTCTGGTGGTTGGATAATTATTGATACGGTTTATGGATATAGCAATACGAATTATACCAATCTAAATGCTTTCGTTGATTTTCAATCAGAGAATTATGGAGTCGCTGCTTTTGATAGTTGTTCCAATACGAGTCCAATGGGGGTTCCTCAGAACTCTATATATGCCTCGACATCCTTAGATATTTGTGAAAAAGAAGTCACCATTACTTGGAACGCTTACCAAAATTGGAACACAGGAGTGCTTAGATATGAAGTATACGCATCTAGCGGAGGAGTATATTCTCTAATTAGCTCATTAGGGAGTTCAGTAACATCATATGTTCATACGGGAGTTCTTGCTAATACATTGTATTGCTATGTAATAAGGGCTGTTAATGTAGGTGAGTCATCGAGTTCTATTTCTAATGAGGTATGTCGATTTGTAAATCAACCACCTTTGCCTCAATTTGCATATCTTCAAACAGCTACCGTAGTTAGCGACGATGAAATAGAGGTTCGTTTTCACCCTGATGTTTCTGCGATTGTAAATTCTTACACACTAGAAAGAACTGATAATTTAGCGAATCCGTTTGATGCTGTTTCGGTGTCGACAGGAGGTGGTGATCCAATTGTATTTGCTGACTATGATGTAACTGCTGATAATCAAAGTTATTATTATCAAGTTGTATTGGAGGATAGTTGTGGCAGAAATTCTTTGATTTCTAATATAGGGAGGTCTATTCTATTAACCGTTACCGAAAATAAAACAACTTTAGTGAATCTTTTACAATGGACTAAATACGAAAATTGGGATGGAAGTATTATGGAGTATAGAGTTTATCGCTCCGTAAATGGAGTTTATGATTCAAGCCCAGTTGCAACGGTTCCTTCTAGTCAATCATTTTATCAAGATAATATAGAAGGCTTGTTAACGAACAATATTAGCGGTGAATTTTGCTATTATATAGAAGCAGTCGAAAATAACAATAATTTTGGAATCGCAGAAACTAGCTTTTCTAATAGAACATGTGTAAATCATAATCCTATTGTTTACGTTCCCAATGGACTTTTCATCGGTGGGTTAAACAATACCTGGAAGCCTGTTGTGAGCTTATTAGATTTCAGTTCTTACGATGTTAAAGTGTTTGGTAGACAAGGCCACATTGTTTTTAGTTCTAGTGATGTAAACCAAGAGTGGGATGGAAACTATAAAGGAAAGTATGTCCCAATTGATGTTTATGTTTATCAATTAACCTTTGTCGATGCAGAAGGTCAGTTCTACGAATTTAGTGGGCATGTTACTGTAGTGAGATAGTTACTGCAATGGGTAAGCGAATTTTGGGTTGTCACTCTTCCAAGAAATACAATAAAAATAAATTTCCCTGCATTTATTGTGAGACTACCTAAAAACCGCTACAGATCCAGACTTCATAATTCCATTAATTTCAACTACGAAGAAGTATGTGCCCTCCGGCACAGCTTGACCAACATTTGTATGTCCGTCCCATTTAGTATTCCCTCCTGTAGAAATAAATATTATCTGTCCCCACCGATTGTATATTTTTAGATCTGAACATTTATTCAATTCTCCGGCAACCTCTACGGCAAAAATATCGTTTTCTCCATCTCCATTTGGAGTAAATACGTTTGGAATAAAAATGTCAAAGTAATCATCAAAATCTAAAGCAGTTCCAGAAAATGTAGAGTTGTCAATACATCCATATGTATTGGTTACGGTTAATGTCGCTGTAAAATCTTCTCCGTAAGGGAAAGCATAAGTTGGACTTTCATCAGTAGTTGTTCCACCATCTCCAAATAGCCAATCAAAGCTAAATCCATCAATAGATGTGTTTGTGAATTTTACAACGACACCTTCACAACCCGCTTCAATTTCAGGAGTGAAAGAAGCAATAGGAATACTCAGTACGGTAATTACCACCGAATCTTGGTCCGAACAACCTTGTACATCGGATACAGAGACATAGTAGGTTATATCTTCTTGTGCAGTTGAATAAGGATTTGCAATATTTGGATCTGATAAATAGGTGCTCGGAGTCCAGGTGTAAGCATTTCCAATTGATCCAAAAACATCTAGTTGGACACTGTCTTCTAAGCAAATGATTTGGTCCGATATGGCTTCAATGATAAAAACACTAACGATAACCGAATCCGTATTTACACAGGTGTTGGAATCCGTAACGGTTACAATAAATTCCATAGTGGTATCCGGTGTTGCATTTGGATTAAAAATCAGATTATCATCTAAAAAGACTCCATTTGTCCAGTTGTAAGATTCTCCTCCAGTAGCAGTTAATTGGGTAGTCTCTCCAATACAAATGTTGATGTCATTTCCTGCACTTACATTGGGAAACGGGTTAATAATTACAGAAATCGTGTCAGAGTTAATACAGCTATTAACATCGGTTCCCGTTACAATATACTCTGTAGTGTCATTTATCGTAACAGTTGGATTGGAACTTGTGTCATTTGAAAGTCCCGTTTCTGGAGTCCATAAATACGTATCTCCTCCAGTAACTAGTAATTGAGTTGTATCTCCAATGCAAATTTGAATATCACTTCCTGCACTAATATTAGGTAGATTATTGACGGTTACTAAAACAGTGTCGGTATCCATACATCCGTTAATGTCTGTAATTAATACGGAATAATTTGTTGTTACAATTGAAGTGGCCCAAGGATCTGCAATATTCGGGTCACTTAAGTCGGTGATAGGTGTCCAAACATAAGTGTCGCCACCTGTAGCATTTAATTGTGTAGAATCACCATTACAAATGGTTACATCTGCTACCGCATCACCAATAGGTAATTCGTTAACTGTAATCGCAATAGAGTCTGACTGAATACATCCGTTAGTATCCGTTACAGTTACAATGTATTCTGTAGTTATTATTGGAAACGCTTGTGTAATATCATTTAATGGATTGGATAAGCTATCTGTGGGTGACCAACTATAGTTTAAACCACCGG
>Ga0209630_10004586_pt1 | contig 12072 bp, 11 predicted proteins | sample COG_01_FD_184745 | JGI IMG/M metagenome (GOLD analysis project Ga0209630, IMG submission 184745) | Pelagic Microbial community sample from North Sea - COGITO 998_met_01 (SPAdes) (version 2) | ecosystem: Environmental > Aquatic > Marine > Neritic zone/Coastal water | place: Helgoland, sampling... | reverse complement strand
CCACTTAGTGTGTGAAATCTATTGCTGTACATAGTCATCATTAAAGGTATCGCTGGAAACATCAATGCTGCAACTGTGTAATCTATATCCATATCGAATCAAATTGATTATGAAGATAGTGTTTGGTATTTACAAGTGATATTTCATGCAACATTTTAAAATATTCATACAATTAACTAGACTAAATAAACCAATTGGATTCTTGCTTTTGTTTTGGCCTTGCTCTTGGGGGTTGGCTTATGCTTACTCAATAAATCAAGATGCTAATTTGTTTATTAATTACTTAATTTTATTTTTTCTTGGCTCTGTTCTAATGAGAAGTGCAGGATGCATAGTTAATGACATAGTTGATAAGGAATTTGATAAAAAAGTTAAAAGAACAAAAACAAGGCCAATTGTGGCTGGCAAGATAACTGTAAAACACTCTTTTTTATATGTTTTAATTCTTTGCTCTTTAGCTTTTTTAGTTTTAATACAATTTAATTTTTTAACAATATTGCTCGGAATGGGATCTATGATTTTAGCCTTTACTTATCCATTTATGAAAAGAATTACTTACTGGCCTCAATTATTCTTAGGCATCACTTTCAATTGGGGATTAATAATGGCATGGACATCAATAAATAATAGCATTTCCCTAGAAATAATCACTCTTTACGTATCAGCCATATTTTGGACATTGGGTTATGACACCATTTATGGAGCTCAGGATATGTCTGACGATGAAATAATAGGTCTTAAATCCACTTCTATAAAATTTAAAAAAAATATAAAAATGTTTGTTACAACTTGCTATTTTATAACTCTTTTAATTTTATTTTATTTATTTTATGATTATATTAATTTAAATATTTTCACATTATTTTTAATACTTTTTAGTATGAGTTTAATTTTTCAAGTAAAAAAATTCAGAATTACTAATGCAAAAAGTTGTCTTGACTCATTTAAGGTTAATAATATTTCAGGAATTTTACTTTTTATAACGATCATCCTGATAAATTTTTAAAATGAAATATCAAGAATTAAAATCATTGCTATTAAGGTTATTTAAACAATACGTTAAAAAACATATCAAAAATATTTTAATCGCACTAGTGCTTTCAATCATTGTGGCTGGAAGCACTACTGGCATTGCATGGTTGCTAGATCCAGCCGTAAAAAAAATATTTGTTGAACAAGATAGAACTTTTGCTTGGCTTATTCCTATAATGATTATTGTAGCTTTCTCTAGTAAAGGTTTGTCTTTATATACAGCTAGAATGATCATAATTAGAGTTGGAGAGGAAGTTGCTGGTGAACTAAAAAAACAAATAGCTAAAAATATTTTAACATCTGATGTCCAAACTTTAGATAATAGACACTCAGGAAAATATATTTCAAATATAATGTTTGATACTTCTCAAGTGCAAAATCTTGTAAGCACTGGAGTTTTAAATTTAATGAAAGATAGTTTTTCGGTTGTTGCTTTAGTGTCTTTGATGTTTTATCAGAATTGGAAGTTAGCAACTTTTGCAATTATAATGATTCCATTAGCAGGAGGTTTTGCAAAGTCTTTGGGTAAAAGAATAGGTAAAGCCACAATACAAGCAGGAGAGTCATCAGGAAATTTGGTTACTTTTTTATCAGAAATTTTTAAAGGATCGAGAATGATTAGAATTTATCAAAAAGAAGATGAAGAATCTATAAAAGCAAATCATGTAATCAATGATTTGGTTGAAAAAAATATTAAGATAGGAAGTATAGTTATAAGAGCAACACCTATCATGGAAACTTTAACTGGCTTTATGATTGCTGGATTTATTTTTTTTTCCGGAAAACTTATTGCTACTGGAGAATTGGAAGTGAATAATTTTTTTTCTTTTCTTGCGGCTATGATGTTGGCTTATCAACCCATTAGATCTTTAGCCACAATTAATATGGCTGCCAACCAAGGAGCAGCTGCATTTAAAAGGGTTTCAAGTGTTATTGATAAAGAAATTCAAATAAAAAATGATCCAAATATTAAGAATTTAGTTATAAAAAATTCTGATATTTCATTTAACAATGTAAGTTTTAATTATAAAAACACTGAAGAAAAAGCGATTAAAGGTATAAATCTTGACATAAAAGGAAATTCTATGACTGCATTTGTGGGTCACAGTGGTGCAGGTAAAAGTACCATTATTAATTTACTACCAAGGTTTTATGACCCTCAAGAAGGTTCTATTGAAATTGATAATCAAAACACTAAAGAAGTTTCTTTAAAATCATTAAGAAAAAGTTTGTCATTAGTCAGCCAAGACGTAATTTTATTTGATGATACAATAAAAAACAATATAGCTTATGCGAAAAAAGAGGCTACTCAAGAAGAAATACAAAAAGCATGCAAGTTTGCGGCAGCAGATGAGTTTATTAATAATTTACCAAAAAAATATGACACTTTAATTGGTGAGAACGGAATTAGACTTTCAGGTGGCCAAAAACAAAGGCTGTCAATAGCTAGAGCTATTTTAAAAGAGTCCCCTATAATTTTATTAGATGAAGCAACTTCTTCATTAGACGCAGATTCGGAAGAAGTGGTTCAAAATGCTATTATGAACTTAACTAAAAATAAAACAACATTAGTGATAGCACATAGACTATCAACTATTCATAATGCTGATAAAATATTTGTTTTAAAAAAAGGCAGTATAATTAATTCTGGAAATCATGATTTTTTAATAAAAGAATGTAAAGAATATAAGTCTTTGTATGAAAAACAATTAAAGTAAGATGATTCTTATATATAGAGGCTTAACAAATTTATTTTATCCAATACTACTTATTTTAATTTTTTATAGAAAAATTTTAAAAAAAGAACACAAAACTAGATATAAAGAAAAAATTTTCCCTTCTCATTTCAATATTATAAGAAAGAAAAATACAAAATTAATTTGGTTTCATGCAGCGAGCATTGGAGAATTTCAAAGTATATTACCGATTGTAAAAGAATTAAATAAAAATAAAAATTTAGAATTCTTAATTACAACAGTTACTTTAAGTTCTGGTAATTTAGCAGAAAAGGAAATTCTAAAATTTGATAATATTCATCACAGATTTTTTCCTCTTGATATTGAATTTTTAATAAGTAAATTTTTACATCTGTGGAAACCAAATGCAATTTTTTTAGTTGACTCTGAAATTTGGCCAAATTTAATTTTCAAGGCAAAAGAAAATAACATTCCAATAGCTCTAATAAATGCGAGGATAACTTCAAAAACTTTTAAAAGATGGATTAAGTTTACGAATACTGCCAAAAAAATTTTTAGTCTTTTTGATTTATGTTTAACTTCTAATTTAGAAACAAAAATTTATCTAACAAAATTAAATGCAAAAAATATTTATTTTAATGGAAATATTAAGCTTATAAATCAGGGTAATGAAGATAAAATAAAAAACATAAATGAAAAATTTTTAATAAATAAAAGATTTTGGTTAGCAGCAAGTACACATAAAGGTGAGGATATTTTTTGCTTAAATACGCATTTACAAGTTAAAAAAAAGTACAAAAATATAGTTACAATTATTGCTCCAAGACATATCGAAAGAGTTCGGGATATTGAAATTATATGTAAAAAATTTAATTTGAGTGTCCAAGTTTTAAATAATGATGAAATAATTAAGGATGACAGAGAAATAATAATAATTAATTCTTTTGGAATTTTACAAAATTATTTTAAATACGCAAAAAGCGTATTTATAGGAAAATCTACGATTAAAAAGCTAGAAAATGTTGGTGGGCAAAACCCGATCGAGGCTGCAAAGCTAGGCTGCAAAATTTATCACGGTCCCTTTGTTTATAATTTCAAAGATATTTACGAAATTTTAAGAGAAAATAATATTTCAAAAAAAATAGATAACTATAGCGAGTTAAGTAATAATTTAATTATTGATCTGAAAACAATTCATAAAGAAGATAATAAGATTTCTGATCTAATTAATAATTTGGGACACAAAACTTTTGCTGATACAATGAAAAATATTAATAATTTTCTATTTAATGAAATTAAATAAACCGAAATTTTGGGATAAAAAAAACAATTTTTTTTCAATTATATTATTCCCTATTTCATTAATTGTATTAATACTTATTTTCTTTAAAAAAAAATTTACTAAAACTATTGAATTTAATATTCCGATAATTTGTGTAGGAAATATTTATATAGGAGGAACTGGTAAGACACCCACCTCTATTTTCTTAGCTAATGAACTTTCAAAGATGGGCAAAAATCCGGTAATATTAAGAAAACATTATAATGATCACATAGATGAATATAACTTAATTAAAAAATATTTTAAAAATCTAATAATAAAGCCTAACAGAACTGATGGAATAAAAGAGGCGGTAAAGACAAATCATGACTGTGTAATTTTAGATGATGGTTTTCAAGATTATAAAATTAAAAAAAATATAAACATATTATGTTTTAACCAAAACCAACTAATAGGAAATGGATTAATTTTGCCTTCAGGACCGTTGAGAGAAAGTTTTAGCTCAATAAAAGATGCCAATATAATTTTGATTAACGGGAGGGGGAATAAAGATTTTGAAAAAAAAATTTTTAATATAAATAGTAATATAGAAATTTTTTATTCTTATTACAAACCTATAAATTTAGAAAAATTTAAAAATAAAAAATTATTTGCTATTGCTGGAATTGGAAACCCTGAAAATTTTTTTCAACTAATTGAGGAAAATAATTTATATATTGAAAAAAAATTACCTTTCCCAGATCACTATCAATTTACTAAAACTGAAATGGAGAATATTATAAATGAAGCTAAAAATAAAAATTGTCAAATAATAATGACAGAAAAAGATTATTATAAAATTAAAGATTATAATATTGATGATATAGATTATCTTAACATAGCACTTGAAGTAATTGAAAAAGAAAAATTTATAAAAGTAATCACTAAACTATATGATCAAAAAAATTAATTATATAATACAAGCTTTTTTTGTTTATTTATTTTTTTTTATAGGACGGGTATTGGGAATTAAGATTAGTAGAAAAATATTTGCCTCTTTATTTTGTTTAATTGGACCTTTTTTTAAATCAAAGAAAACTATAGATAAGAATTTTAATATTTTTAAAAAAAATATTTCAGTAGTAGAAAAAAATAGAATTATTCATAATATGTGGAAAAATTATGGAATGACATTTATTGAATATATTTTTCTTAACCATCTTAAAAAAACTAATATTAATATGGAAATTTTAGGTAATAATAATTTAAGAATTCCTCTAAATGAAAATAAACCTGTCATTTTTATATCTGGGCATTTTGCTAATTTTGAATTGATGTCGATGGCAATAACAAAAAAAAATATTAATTTAGCTACTATTTATAGGCCGCTTAATAATTTCTTAATAAATCCACTTATGGAATACCTGAGAAAAAAATATGTTTGCAAAAATCAAATTAAGAAAGGAATTAATGGTGTAAGAGAAACCATCGAATTTATTAAAAAAAAACATAGTATCGCTTTGATGATTGATCAAAGAGTGAGTGAAGGTGAAAGAATTAATTTTTTTGGAAAACCTGCTCTTACAACTACTCTACCAGCCCAAATAGCTTTTAAATATAATTTAAAAATAATACCTGTTTATATAGAAAGATTAAAAAATGATAAATTTAGAATTGAATTTCAAAATAAGATTGACCCCAATAATTTTAAAAATAAATTAGAACTCACAGAAGAATTAAACAAGATTATTGAAAAAATGATTGTTAAAAATCCAAATCAGTGGATATGGACCCACAATAGATGGAAATAATAATTATTTTTTTAGATTTTTAAATCTCTCATTAACCTCTTTAGGTGAAAAGTAGGCTTCTTGTAAATCAACGTTCCAATAATTCAAATTTTGTAATAATATTTCTTTGCCTGAAATAGCACACAAAACATAATCACCTTCTTGCACTATGTCAAAATAATTGTGCTTAAATATAAGTTTAGCTTTTTTTTTAATCATTGATAAATTATACAATATATAAACTAACATGAATATTGGATTAATTGGAAGCGGTGGGAGAGAACATGCCTTATGTAAAAAGATCTATGAGTCCAAAATTGTAAAAAAAATTATATGTTTTCCAGGGAATGCAGGTACTGCTAAATTAGGTACAAATATTAACGTCAATATCTTAGATTTTAAAAAAGTATTAAATTTAATTAAATTTTATAAGATTGATTTAGTAATAATTGGACCAGAAGAGCCCTTGGTTAAGGGCTTAGTTAATTTTTTAAAAAATAATAGAGTAAGAGTTTTTGGGCCAAATAAATATGCAGCAAAACTGGAGGGTTCTAAAGCATTTATGAAAGATTTATGTTTGCAAAACAAAATTCCAACAGCAAAATTTAAGATTTGTACCAAAAAAAGTCAGGTAATTATTTTTCTTAAAAGATCTAAATTACCAATAGTAGTCAAAGCTGATGGTTTAGCTTCGGGAAAAGGAGTTACAATATGTAAAACCAAAAAGGCAGTTATAAATATTTCAAATGAAATATTTAAAGGAAAATTTAAATCATCAAAAAAATTAGTTTTGGAAGAATTTTTAGAAGGCGAAGAAGCAAGCTATTTTCTCATTGTAGATAATCATAGTTATAAATTTTTTGGTACTGCACAAGATCACAAACGTGTTAGAGAAAATGATAAGGGACCTAATACTGGAGGTATGGGAGCCTATTCTCCTGCTCCAATTATAAATAAAACGCTTGAAAAAAAAATAATTGATAAAATTGTAGAACCAACTTTGTTGGCATTAAAAAAAAGAGATAATCCATATAACGGGTTTTTATATGTTGGTTTAATGATTAAGAATAATGAGCCATATCTTATTGAATATAATATTAGAATGGGCGATCCTGAATGTCAGGTAATTCTACCAAGGTTGAAAACTGATTTAGTTAAAATAATAGTTAATAGTGTAGCCAATAAACTAAAAAAGATAAAAATTAAATGGAAAAAAGAGAAAAGTATGACGATTGTTTTGTGCTCAAAAGGCTATCCTGGAAGTTATAAAAAAAATAAGATTATTAGCAATATAAACAAACTCAAGCTATTAAAAAATGAATTTATATATCATGCTGGTACTAAAATTAAAAATGATAGACTTATCTCTAATGGGGGAAGAGTTTTAAATATAACAGCAACAGGAAAAAGTTTTCTAAAAATAAGACATAAGATTATAAAATTAATTAAAAAGTTAAACTGGAAATCAGGTTTCTACAGAAAAGATATTGGGTGGAAAATAATAAATAAATATGCGAATAATTAGTGGAAGATTAAAAGGTAGATCAATTAATTTTATAAAAAATTCGATTACAAGACCTCTGAAAGACTCTGTTAAAGAAAATATTTTTAATATTTTAAAACATTCTAATTTAATTGATGTGGTAATTGAAAATTCCAACATTTTAGATTTATATTCTGGAATAGGTTCTTTTGGCCTGGAGAGTATTTCAAGAGGAGCAAGAAATGTTACCTTTGTTGAACAGGATAAGAATGCTGCAAATATTTTAGAAAAAAATATAATTCATTTAGATGTATCGAGTAATGTAACAACCATTAATTCTAAAGTAGAAAATTTTTTAAAAAATAATAAAAAAGAAAAATTTAATATTTTTTTTTTAGACCCTCCTTTTTCTGAAAAAAAATTTCTCCAAGATCTAAATTTAATAAAAAAATGTAAAATTTATGAAGTCAAACATATTATTATCATTCATAGAGAACGAGAGACTGAAGATAATTTCCATAATTTTTTTAAAATAATCACCACTAAACAATATGGGAGATCTAAAATAATATTTGGAATGTTTAACTAAGCAGTCTTTTAGTGATTACTTTTACCTGTTCAACAGCTGGTTGATCATACGGATTAACTTTAATTAGTCTCGCAATAATTACTGTTTCAAGCATAAAATAAGAAAATAGCTTACCAAGAACCTCTTCTTTAATTGTCTTGATTTTAAATTCTCTAAAAGGAATATTATGTTTTTTAAAAGATTCAACTAAAGCATCTTTTTGGGCAAGTTTTACTTTGCTTAAGCTTTTTTTATTTAAAAAATTTTTAATATTTAATTCTTTTTTAATATTTATTTTTTCTTTTGATTTATCATCAATACTAAAAATATGAAATATTTTATTTTTAGGACCATCTAAGTAAAGTTGTAATAAGCTATGATGATCTTTGGGGGCGCTTGATATCATTGGAAGAAAACCTTTATTTTTTTTTCCTAAACTTTCTGCAATTAATTGCTGGCACCAAAAAAGGAATTTTTCTAGTTCTTGAGAATAACAAAGAAAAATTAAATTATTAATTTTTTTTGAATTTAATAAATTAGCAAGTTTAGTAGTGCTATCTCTTAAGTGCAGCATTTCTTTGCCATTCAAAAATTTGAGATTGTTAGATCTTAGCTTTAAAATATTAATTCCCATTAGGTATGCTGGGATAGCGCCTACTTCTGAGAGAACTGAATACCTGCCACCTATGTAATTTTTATGTTCTACGTAAAAGAGATTAAATTTTTTTGATATAGAAAAAAGTAAATTATTTTTTTTTTCTGAAATTATAATAATATTTTTTGAATTTTTTTTAATTATATCTAATGCAAATGTATTTGATAAAGTTTCAATTGTATTCCCCGACTTTGATATAATTAAAAAAAGTACTTTCTTTAAATCTTCTTTTTTTTTGAAATTTGATATTTTATTTGAGTCTAAATTATCAAAAAAATAAATTTTCTTTTTTATTTTTATTTTTAGAAAATCATGTATAGCTTCTGCTCCTAAAATAGAACCTCCCATACCTATTATTGCAATTGTTTTAAACTTTTTAAATTTTTTAAGGTCTTTAATTTTAAAATTAAATTCAAACTTATCGTTTAGTACATTTAAAGTTTTTTTTGTATTATAAATATCACGTTTTATGTTTAATATTATCTTTTTAAATTTTTTAGATAATATTTTTAAGGAATTATTATTTAAGTAATTTTTCTGAATATTATTTTTGATAAACAAGTTACTTTTAATCACTTACGAATTTTTTTTAGTATTGAGTCTTCAATTGAGGAAGATTTATTTTTGATTGTTTCTTCCTCAGATACCTTTAATAATTTTTTTATTTTATCTTCATCAATCAACTTTTTTTCTTTAATTGATCCTGGTTTAGGTATTTCTTCGTAGTTTGGAGGTAATATTAAAGGTTGTTTTTTTTCTACAAGAAATTCATCTGTGGTATTAATTTTTTCATTTCTTAACATTTTGCCTGCTTCTTTAAATGTTCCACATGATACCAGTATAAATGATAATATTATTAAAATATTTATTTTTCTCATTTTTTAATTTTCATTTTTTACAAAATAATTTTTCATAAGAAGAGAGATTATACCAAAAGTTATAAAAATATCTGCCACATTAAATGAGAACCAATGAAAGCCATTATAATGTAAGTCGATAAAGTCTGGTACCGCATTATATGTTAACCTATCATAAAAGTTGCCAATTGCTCCACCAATTATAGTTGAAAAAATTAATTTTTCAGCATTGGTTGAAGTAATAGCTAAATAAATTAAAAATAAAATTATCACGCCAATAAAAAGAGTAATTGAGTTATAAACTAACGACGAGTCGAAACTCAATAATCCAAACCCTATACCAGTGTTCCAAATTAAATCAAAATTTATAAAATTGTTAATTAAATAAACTCTTTCACTAAAATTAGTTATTATTTGTATTTTTGATACTCTATCTAACGAAAAAAATAATATAACAAGTATAATGAAGATGATATTTCCTTTTCTTATAAATAAATTTTTTTTTAAATTAAAATTATCTGTTATATTCATTTAATTCGATAAAGTTGCTTCTTCACATCTAATACATTTTTTTTTCAGAATTTTCCAACATCTCGGACATTTACTTCCGTCAGTTTTTTTGACTTCTATTTTAATTTCTTCTTTTTTAGATGATTTTATTTTTTCTGCCTTAGAGGTAATAAAATATTCCGCTAAATCCAAACCCTCTAATAAAGTAAAATTTTCATCACCAGCTGTTATCTTTATTTCTGCTTCTAAACTAGAACCGATTTCTTTGTTTGATCTTTTTTCTTCTATCGCTATGTTCGCCTCCTGCTTAATTTTAAATAATTTTGTCCACTTATCATTTAAGTCATTATTTTTCCAGTTAGCCGGTATTTGTGCAAAAGAATTTTCGTGAATACTTTCTTCTTTTTTTTTTATCAAAGTATAAATTTCTTCAGTAGTAAAAACTAAAATAGGAGCAAACCATTTTAATAAGCTCTCTAAAATGATATTTAATATAACTACACAATTTTCTCGTTTTTTTGAATTTAAAGCATCACAATAAAGAACGTCTTTCCTTATATCAAAATAAAATGAAGATAAGTCTAATGTACAAAAATTTAATAATTCCCTAGAAAGTTTATGAAAATTATAATTTTTTAAATTATCTTTTACAGATTTATCTATGACATAAAGTTTGTGAAGAATATATTGTTCGAGTTCATCAAATTTTTTAAAATCTACTTTGATAAAATTTTTTTTTTGATGATTATCTTTAAGATTTCCCAATATAAATCTAAATGTATTTCTTATTTTTCTATACGACTCAGCGTGCTGTGTTAAAATACTTTTATCAATTCTAAGGTCTTCCGCATAATCAGAAGAAGCAACCCATATTCTTAAAATATCTGCTCCATAATTTTTTAAAATATCATCTGGTGAAATCACATTACCCAATGATTTTGACATTTTTAATCCTTTTCCATCAACCACAAAGCCATGAGAAAGAATGCTTTTAAATGGAGCTTTGCCTCTTGTTCCACAAGATTCTAATAATGAGGAATGAAACCATCCTCTATGTTGATCTGAGCCCTCTAAATACATGTCAGCTGGCCACTTTAAATCTTTTCGTTTTTCTAAAACAAAACTATGTGTTGACCCACTATCAAACCACACCTCAACAATATCATTTAATTTTTCATAGTCATCAGCGTTATAATCATTGCCCAGAAAAACTTCTGAGTCATCTGTAAACCAACAATCTGATCCTTGTTTTTCGTAAATTGAAGCTATTCGTTCTATGACTTTTTTATCTCTTAAAGGTTCTTTAGTGACTTTATTGATAAATATAGGAAGTGGAACGCCCCAAACTCTCTGCCTGGAGACACACCAATCAGGTCTTCCTTCAACCATTGATAGTAATCTTTCTTTTCCTTTTTCGGGATAAAAAATTGTATCGTTTATTGCTTTAATAGCTTTTGTTCGTAAGTCATTTTTTTGCATAGATATAAACCATTGCGGTGTAGCTCTATAAATTAAAGGAGCTTTAGATCTCCATGAATGTGGATAGCTATGACTTAATTTGTTATTTTTTAATAATTTATTTTGTTCCTTTAATTTTTCTATAACAATAGGATCTGCTTTAAAAATATGAGTATCAGTAAAATATGGAATTTCTTTCGTATAAAGACCAGCGCTATCGACAGTGTAAAGTGAAGGTATATTATTCTTTAAACATAAATTGAAGTCATCTGGACCATGACTAGGTGCACAATGAACAATTCCAGTTCCTTGTTCTAAATTAACAAATTGTGCATCTAACATGGGAACATCGTAATCAAAATCCATTTTTATAAATGGATGAGAGCAAACAGTTTCTGAAAGCTCTTTTCCTCTAAAATTCTTTAAAATCTTATAGTTTTTAATTTCGCAATCTTTAATGATCGATTCGATTAAATTAGTAGCTACAATAATTTTTTTTTCTTTAAAATGATCTAATTCACTTATTTCAATCACTGAGTATTCAATATTGCTATTAAATGCTAATGCTTTATTTGCTGGGATTGTCCAAGGTGTAGTAGTCCAAATGATAGCGCTAGCGTCCTTTAAAAAATCTTGATTAGTTTTTTTAACTTTAAATGCAACATAAATGGTATTGGATGTGTGATCCATATACTCAACTTCTGCATCAGCAAGAGCAGTTTTTTCAACTGTAGACCAAAACACTGGCTTAAAGCCTTGGT
>Ga0209630_10004585_pt1 | contig 12075 bp, 9 predicted proteins | sample COG_01_FD_184745 | JGI IMG/M metagenome (GOLD analysis project Ga0209630, IMG submission 184745) | Pelagic Microbial community sample from North Sea - COGITO 998_met_01 (SPAdes) (version 2) | ecosystem: Environmental > Aquatic > Marine > Neritic zone/Coastal water | place: Helgoland, sampling... | reverse complement strand
AGGTGAACTTTTTAAACGGACCGATGATTTGTTTCCCTTTGTACGACTTGAAATTCTCGAGCTCGATTCGCGACAGATGGCCAATCGGAGCGGCGTTGTTTTTCTCATCATCGTTATTCTTATTTAAACCAACATTACCATTTCCAGGCGTGTTCGGTGGCATCAGCGGTAAAACCATTATTGTAAGTAGTACTCTTTATATATCGTCTCTCTCTCTTTGCCCTAAGTGCTGTTGTTGTTGTTGTTGTTGTTCGTGGTGCGCTTATTCGTTTCAAAAGTGTGGTTGTTCAAAAGAGTTGAGAAAAATTCAAATTTTGGCGGGCTCAAAAAAAAATTAGTTTAGGGTTTTAAAAATGGTTTAAGAGGACAACTGGATTTTGACTCTCGAGTTCTTTCTCTCTTAATTGATTACTCTGCGCGCTGCTGTTTTGTGTCTCGAAGAAGAAGAGAAAGAAGACGAGAAATATGAAGAGAAGCAACTTTGTCGTCCCCGGTGGTGGTGGTGGTGGTACGAGTACTACGACTAAAATGTCTTCTATAAAATGGGACAAAGAAAAAGTCTCATCGTTGACCAACAAACAACTCCAAATGGAAAAGTGCGAAGAGATGATGAAACGTTTGAGAAAGAACAACAACGCGTGTTTCACCTGCGCAGGGCCGGGATCTTTAGCCCCGCAATACGCGTGCGTGACATTTTCAACCTTCATATGCACGAGATGCGCGGGTATCTATCGCGAGTTTGGGTTTCGAGTGAAAAGCGTGAGCGCGAGCACGTTTACGCCGGAAGAGGTAAACGTGTTCGTTTGCAACGGTGGGAACGAAACGGCGAGACGAAGATATTTCGCCAAAGGTAAGTACGACGAGAATAAGTATCCGAAACCGGAAAGCAGCGAGACGAATAAGATAAAAGGGTTCGTGAAAGCAGCTTTGGTGGATAAGATTTGGATGAGTGATGGTGTTGATGAAGGTGGAAAAGGAGGGGATGATGGGTCGACGACGACGCCCGCGCCGCCGGATGCGAAACCAAAGTTGTTTAGAGAGAAATCGCCGGATTTATTCGGCGGTTTGTTTGAAGATGAAAATACTGAGAAAAAGCAACAAGAACAACACCAAGAAGAACAAAAAGGGAATAGCTCGGCGAACTGGAGCTCCTTCGCGTCGCCGCCGTCGTTTCCAACCCCTGGGAATGAGACTGTTTTTAACGCGTTGGAACAAATCAACAATCCTACGAAATCGCCGACGAAGAAAATTACCTCCTCGCTCTTCGACGCCGCGGAGCAGGTACAAACCGGTGGATCTGGTTTTAGCCAAGGGTTCGCGTTGAAACCACCGCCGAGAGTGGCAAATGCGGTGTCTTTTCAACAACAGCAGCAGCAACAACAACAACAGCAACAACAACAACAAGAAAACGGTACGACGGTGGGAGAAAGCGTGGGCGTGGGCAGCGGACGTGCAATGTTGGACGACGATTTTTGGTCCCAACCAGCGATACCAACTGCTGCAGCAGCGCCGGTGATTAGTATGCCTGCAATGCCTGGCATGCCGCAAATTTCTGGATTAGGCATTTCATCGCAGCAGCAAAGCGCGCCTCCTCCTCCTCCTCCTCCTCAGCAACCACTACCAGAAACACAACAGGCGGACCCGTTCGCTATGTTTGGCGGCATGACTGGCGTGTCGGCGCCTCCAAAACAGCCAGCTGCACAACCTCTAATGCCAGCTATGCCAACTATGCCAAACATGCCGGCGATGCCAAACATGCCAAACATGCCGGCAATGCCAAACATGCCGGCGATGCCCAGCACAATGCAAAAGACTTCTCCAAGACCTTCTCAAAATTCAGCGGCGTATAATCCGTTCGCGTAAATTAGATTTTTAGATAGCAGCACGCACGCGCAGAAAAGTGTACATATAACTTACAAATACTAATAAGCTAAAGTATAATGACTGATGATAATTATTTGCCCGCCACTGTGGGCGCTTGATTCTTCGCCTCTTCTAAACTCTTTTCGTAGTTTTCAATGCTCTTGAACAACTCGGCAAAGTTACCTTTCCCGAATCCCCCGCACCCAGCCGCTTGTTCCTTCTTCTCTTCTTTCGGATATTCGCAACCGATGCGTTGAATAATCTCGATGAATATCGTCGGTCTATCCGTGAGTGGTTTTGTAAAAATCTGAATCAGCACGCCTTGGTCGTCTTTATCTACCAACAAACCTAAGCGTTCGCACTCTTTCAAAGTTTCGTCGGACAACGCGTCGCCAACTTTGGCTTTCAAGTTTTGGTAATACTTCTCACTCGCGGGCGGTTGAAAATCAAAGCCACCAAACATGCCAGAATATTTTTTCATTTCCGTGACGGTGTGAATAATGTCGTCTGTTTTCAACGCCAAATGTTGAACGCCCGCGCCGTTGTTGGCTTCTAAATACGTCTGAATTTGCGATTTGCGTCGCGTTCCAAACGTCGGTTCGTTTACCGGAAGCAAGACAAACTCGTCGTTATTCGCTAAAACCATGGAGTTTAACCCAGAGTCGACAGTTCCAACATCCGCGGCGACAAATTCGGCAAACTCGTGGAATCCTAACATCTTTTCGATGTATTCCACGGTTTCGATCAAATCGCTCACGTTCCCGACGCAATGGTCCAAACGTTTCAAACCGTAATTCCTCTTCTCACTTTTACAGCTCTGTTCTTCTTGTTCTTGTTCGACTGCATCGTAATCTAAATACCTATACGTCTCATCGTCGTCCAAATGCGTCGTCGCATCTTCCACGAACCTCAACTCCACGTCTCCGTACAGCGCGACTTCCGCCACCGTCGCTTCGCGTCCGTCTTTCCTATTCCTCAGCGTTCTCGGCGCGCGAACACTCACGCCACCATTTTTCGTGCTCACTGCGTACGCCTCTTTGCAATCATTCACTCTCACGCACACGCGTTTCACCGCTAAGCCGTGTTTCTCGACGAACTGTTTCGCTAAAGCTTTTTCTTCCTCGATTGCTTTCGTCGTTTCATCGTCGCTCACATTTTTCTCCTCCTTCTCGCCTTCTAAGTCTCTCCCGTACCCTTTTTCCTCCGTCATCACCGGCGCGGTAAACACAAACACCAGCTCGTTACTTTTCATCGCGTACGAGTTATAAATCACATTCCCGGTCGTCGTTTGATCGCTCAGACCGATGACGTTCATCCCGAGCGCGATGGCGAATCGATTCGCGGTCGTTTTCGCGTCTTGACAGAAAAACTCAATCGAGTGGAAACGCGTGACGGGGAACAAATCCGAATGCGGATTCGCGCGTTTAAAGTTTGAGTACCCGACCAGTTTTCGTTTCTTTTGTTGATTCGGTACCGTTTTTGTCGTCGTCATCGTTGACGATGTTTTTGGTGGTGGTGCATCGTCCTCGTTCGCAGGCGCAGCGGTTTTAGGTTTCATGTTCGCTCTTTGCGAGTGGATAAAATGACGACGTCAACACAGAGAGAGGGAGAAAATGTTCTAAAAATAGCGCATATTTGGCGTGTTTAATTGTTGTTTGATTCGCTCGATACGTCACGTAAATGTATACGTGTGTATATGTAGGACTATAAAAGAGCTAATGTTGAGTGCGCTTGTGCCTTTTCAAATCACCAGATTGACGAAAAGCTTTCTCGCACACATCACATTCATACGGTTTCTCCTTCGTGTGAATACGCATGTGGTTTTTCAAATGAGCAGATTCACGAAAAGCTTTATCGCACACATCGCATTCGTACGGTTTCTCGTTCGTGTGAATACGCATGTGCGTTTTCAAATTACTAGATTGAGTAAAACGCTTCTCGCACACATCACATTCGTACGGTTTCTCGTTCGTGTGCGTACGCATGTGATCTTTCAAATCACCAGATTGACGAAAAGCTTTCTCGCACACATCGCATTCGTACGGTTTCTCTTTCGTGTGAATACGCATGTGCGTTTTCAAAGTACCAGATTCACGAAAACGCTTCTCGCACACATCGCATTCATACGGCTTCTCGTTCGTGTGAATACGCATGTGGTTTTTCAAATTACCAAGTTGACGAAAAGCTTTATCGCACACATCACATTCGTATGGATTCTCGTTCGTGTGAATACGCATGTGTATGGCCAAATTGGATGCGCTAACAAACACCTTCTCGCAAACATCGCACTCGTGTTGCGTTCTCTTTCTCTTCGTTCCTTTCCTAAAAGCAGTCTCTTCTTCTCGTATCTGTTCGTCCATCTTATCATCATCATCATCATCATCATCATCATCATCATCATCATCATCATCGTCATCATCATCATCATCGTCATCATCATCATCATCTTCATCGTCATCAATATCATCATCAACAACAACAAAAACATCATCATCATCCTCGTCAGGTGGTATTTGTAAACACAACACCAACGGTTCTTCTCCTCCTCCTTCTTCTTCTTCATCATCATCACCCACAACCACCGTCTTTACGTTTACCGCGCGCTGCGGATGTGGATTCTTTCGCCGGCTCATTCTTCTTCTTGTTCTTCTTGTAGTATCGCAAACCACGCGCGCAGCAGAAAACTATTCGCGAGAGGGAATGCAGTGAAGTGATTTCGTTTCGATTTCCACACACAACTGCCCCCTAACAAACCTTCGAATTTTACCTAATACTACTAACAACTCAAACCTTCTTCGTGCGTTTAGTTGCGAAAAAGGAGGAAAAGACGAGAGAGAGAGAGAGAGAGAGATGAGAACGACGACGACCAAAAAGAAGAATGACGATGATGCGATGAGAACACATAACGAAGAACTGAAAGCGAACGTGGCAAAGATGGATGCGTTCTTGGACGCGATGGAAAAAGCGATTGCGAATGCGAACGAGGAGGACGAGGACGCAGACGACAAGAAGCGCATCACTTCTCCTTCCTCTGCTTCGAGCAAAATGGTGTCTTTGCAAAAAGCGGAAAAGTTACTGGAACGCACGAGACTCGGCTTGCTCGCGTTCGCGGTTTTACTCAAAACCAACGGCGTCAATTCGGACGAACACGAAGGTTTACGACTTGAGAGGAAACGGGTCGAGGCGTATTCCAGGAAAATAGAGGAGACGAAGAAACGAATAACGAAGAAGAACGAAGAAGAAGAAGAAGAAGAAGAAGAAATAGGAGAGATTAAAGAGGAGAGTAGAAAGAATAATACTCGTCATCGCGAAGACGGGGAGATCCCGCGCGCGAACGGTCGCGTGGCGTCTCGCTTTGTCTTCAACGCGCTCGGCGGATCGAAAACGGCGGAGAAGAACCGGTTGAAGCAAGAAGCGCAGGCAAAGTTAAGACGGAGCATAGAAGAGGACGTGAAGAGTAAGTTCGAGGAGAGAGTGAACGAGAGGTATAGAGAAAAGGACAAAAGCAGAGGGACGGGTGAGAAGCAAAAGACGAAGAAAAAGAAGACAAACGACCACGCCGAGCCGGAAATCGAAGACGGCGAGTACAGCGACTGATGATGACTATTCAAAACTAAAGCGCACAAACACAAAATTCATCACTTATACAAAGGTGCTTCAACTGGCGGCGGTCCGATGATTAAATACAGCGCCAATAACCCGACCGTCACCCCTAACATCGCTTTCGTAAACTCCGCGCTCGTCACCGCGTTCAAAGCTCTTTGCTCGTCCTCTCGTATTTGATTTTTCGCGGCGTTGTTTTCTTTGCCTCCGGTAAAGAGTCCTCCTCCTTGTTTCATGTCCACGAAATCGTTCGGGTCGGTGATGTTCATCTCTCTCGCGAAAGACTTGAGTTTGGCTTTCAAATTTTCGTCGTCGTTTTTGTTGCTGTTGTTTTCGTTGTCGTTGTTGTTGGAGGAGGAGGCGTGCGTTCGATGAAGCGTCGTCGTCCTCGATGATGATGATGATGATGATGATGACGATGGAAAATGTCGTCGATGATGATGATGATGATGATGATGATGATGTGATGACGACGACGGCAAAGCAGAGCTCGTCCAAAATCTCAAAGAAGAAGAAGAAGAAGAGGACAACATTATTATTCTTAGCTATATATCAGAGAGTAGTATCACTGCGACGCGATGTGTTTTTGCGTCTGTCTGTCTACCTGTCTGTCTGCAAGAGCGCTTTTATAATACGTGCGTCTCCTTGGTCATTGGTCTGGTGAAAGATTTTTTGGGGGGAGAAACTTCTTCTGCAACCACTTTTTTTGTTGCTCTTAATTGGGCAGAAAAAGAGATCACACGTTCCAACACTTTTGTGTCTCTCTCTCTCGTGTAGAACACATATACATACCTCTTTTGCTTGAAAAGAGAGACAAAGAGAGAGAGAGTGTGTGTGTGCGTGTAAACGACGACGACGACGAGAAAAAAGTATCATGAGCCCCGAGTTGTTCAAAAACAAAGGGGACGACATGGATGGGAAAATCTTGCCCTTGCATTCGCCTCGAACACCGACGACGACGAATACGAATAATAACGGGTCGTACAACAACTCGAATAAGAAAATAGCAACCTTATGCGTGGGCTACTGTTTCAGTTCAGCGTTTTTAGCCATCGTGAACAAATGGGCGTTGATGTTGTTCCCGTTTCCATCGATATTAACGTTCCTGCAATATTCGAGCAGCGCAATCGCGGTGACTATATTAGGGCACTTTGGAGTCGTGGAACGAGTTCGATTGGATTGGCAAAAAGCGAGGCAGTTCACGCCCGCGGTGGTGCTGTTTTACGTCTCGATATTTACGAATTCGAAGCTTCTGCAACACGCGAACGTGGATACGTTCATCGTGTTTCGATCGTGCTGCCCTTTACTGGTGTTACCGTTGGAGTACTTGTTTTTGCTCAAAGGAAACAAGAGTAGTAGTAGTAGTAATAATAATAGGAATAGTAATACGAGCGACGACGGAGAGATGATGAGTACGAATAGTAGTAAGAGCGGGAATGCGAGCGTGGAAAGAGGGGAAACGACGTTAAAACCAAAACTGTCGAGTTTAGTCACCATTCGACAACTCGTATCTTTAATAGCCATCTTTCTAGGTGCGATTGGGTTTGTCCTCGTGGATAAAAAGTTCAAACTCCACAGCTACTTTTGGGGAGTCGCTTACGTCGTATCCATGACCGTCGATATGGTTCTGATCAAGAAAATAGTCACCAACGTCGATTTGAGCACGTGGGGGTTGGTGTATTACAACAACGTCTTGGCGATGTTTTTGTTTCCAATAGCGTATTTCATTTCCGGCGATTACGCGCGGTATCCAGAAATGATAGCCTCACTTTCCGACGAATCCAACTCGGCCGTATTAGCCATCTCCACCAGCTGCCTCATGGGCCTCTCCATCTCTTACTTTGGCCTCGGCGCGAGGAGATCCGTCGGCGCGACCACGTTTACCGTCTTAGGCGTCGTCAACAAAATCGGTACCGTGATCATAAATACCGTCATCTGGTCGCACCACGCCTCGCCCATGGGTCTCACGTTCCTCATGGTGTGCGTTTTCGGTGGGGTTGTCTACCAACAAGAAGCCTCGAAGACGAAGAAAAGTCAAAGACTGTTGCACAAGAAAAGACAATTTTTGCAGCACCAAGCGGGCGGGAGCGCCGCCGCCCAACAAAAGATGTAGTAAAAAGTATTAACAATAGAATAGAAGAGAGTCACTTAGTATATTCCGCGAGACTTTGCGCGATTAATTATAAAGAGAGAATGTTTTAAAGTCACGCGTAACAGAAGAACAAGAACAAGAAGTGATCGATCCAGATCATCATCCTCTCTCTCTTTTTCTTTCTTTTCGTCTTCACTTTTTCTCCTCCTCCTCCTCTTTACTCTCACACACATAAAAGCATATAATATGTTCGACGACGATCATCCTCGCGCGATACTCATAAAACAACAACAATCTCAACATCAACACCACTCTCTCGTCGATTACCAGGTCCTCAAAAAGCGTTTGAAAGAGTGCAAGCAAGCGAACGTGGATCTCGCGCGAGAGATTTCAAAGGTGGTGATCACATTTCGTTCGTCTTTGTCTCGTATTTTTTACGAAGCGTCGTTTTAATAAACTCTCGCCTCTGTTGCGCTCTCGTCGTCGTCATTGGTCGTCGTGAGAAACAACGACGCGCGGAAACGAAAGTCGACGATAAGGACGACGATGCGAGAGAGAGAGAGAGAGAAATGCGTGCTTCTATGCAACTCTTTTTACTCGCAAAAGTTCTCTCGTTCCTTTTCCGGTCTGACCTTTCTCTCTGAACAATACTAACAACGTGGACAACAGATAAGAGGCGAATCGAAAGAAGCGAGAGACTTGGCCCACCGCGCGTCGATATCGGAATCTATGATGCGAGTCGCGCATAACTGCGAACGCGCGGAGTTTGCTCGACTCAGGAGAGAAGATTCGAAGAAGATGAAACACATGCGGGAGGAGATCTTAAGGTTGAAAATCCAGCTGAACGACCACCACCATAACCACCACGCGACACAAACGACGATACAAACGACTTCGAGAACAAGAGAAAGGGAAGAGGAGGTGGAGCAGCAGCAGTTGTTGGCACCGGCGGGAGCAGCGATAACGGCGGTATCGTCGCCACCGCCGCCGAGATCGTATTTGCAATTGAAGAAGCGAGAGACTGCGGCTCCGGCGGCGAGGAAAGGAGGCGAAGGAGAGTTTGCGGATACGAAGGAGTACTTTGAGAGTTTTTCTTCGGAGGAAGAAGAAGAAGAAGAAGAAGAGAGCAGTTCCTCGTGGTCCGCTTCCGACGAAAGTGGCTCTTTTATGAGCGTCTCTAAGAGTAAGCGGCAAGTTGGATTGAAGAAGAGAGACGAGAACAAAGAAGAGAAGCAACCGCTGTTGTCTCTCGGTAAGAAGGACGAAACGACGACGGAGAAGAAGAAGACATTTTCGAAGACAAAGAAAACTACCACCACCGCGCAACCAGAAAACGAAAGCGAGCATCCGCTTCTCGTTCGCAGCCTCCTCAAAGGTAAAGAAGGAGGAAAACCACCCTTACCGCCGCCCACTTCCAAGAAGGAACAACAAAGGACTTCTAAAAAGAAGAACGAAAAAGGCGAGGTTTCGGGCGCCGACGACGAGCGAAGAAAAGGAGAACAAGAACAAGAACAACAAGAACACGACGACGAAGAACAAAAAAACCTCCTCGGCAAAAACAGCGGCCACCAAACTCTCGCCATGCGAATGGGATTCACGCGAAATGCCGCAAACGTCGACACCGAACACCGCCAAGAACAACAAAAACGAGGACGGCCGTCTCGCGACGTCGCCAAAAAAGTGGTCTCTTATAAAGAGCCCAGTTTGTTGACGAAAATGCGCCGACCGTCGTCGTAACTCCACAGAAGAAGAAGAAGAACAACAACAACTTTCGAGAGAGCGTTTATTAAAAAGATATATACCCGAGTATTTAAGAGAGGACGACTGAAAAAAGAGAGAAGACATTTTTGCTCCTCTGTCTAATGAAATGAATATTATTGAGTACGAGTACGACGCAAAAAAAAGCATCAACACAAGCAAAAAAAAACACAAGAAAGAGAGAAAAATTTTAACCGAAAAATAAGGTTTTCACCGACGCGTTCGTTCGCACAAAAAACACAGACAAAAGAACAACTACTTTTTCTCTTCTGTTTATAATAAGATGGCGTCTCTTCATCGCTCTCTGATGTCCTCGTCGATCAAAATCTGCACTTCGTCGTCGTCTTCTTTATCGAAAAGAGCGCAACAACAACGAGGAAGAGCGTTTGTCTCGCTCGACCAATCTTTGGTGAGTTCTTCGGATTCTTCTTCTCGTGATGATGATGAGGATTTTTTCTCATCTCGGCGGCGGAATCGGCTCGTAGGGAAAAAAGAGGATTTTGTTTCGAGGAGGAGGAGGATAAAGACGCGAGCGATGTCATCGTCGTCATCAAATAATAACGTTCGAAATCCGCACCGAGCGAAACCAAACGTCCAATATTCCACGGTCGAGTTGACCTCAGAGTACGTTTTAGAGAAGAACTTTCACCCGAGTTACGACCACAGAAACGACCCTTTACGAGAAAACGACAGTCGATTAAACTCGCTGGCGTTTCACCATAAAAATTTGGAGGATGTGATTGCGTTATCAGAGACGAGAGGGAAGAACATGGTGGCGCCGATGACGACGCGGGTGATTTTCCCGGATTCGTACGACGAGACGAGGGCGACGCCGTACCCGATGGTGATTTGCGTTCCGGGCGATCCGGGGTACGGCGTGGATTACGAGGACGGGTATTATCACGCTTCGACAGAAGATATCGCCAGAGAAGGGATGGTTATGGCCTTGAGAGATTTAGAGTATCACAATAAGAACGATTGCATCATCGTTGATTTGTGTTTCAACACGTACACGTGGATGAACGACAGCTGTTCGAGAAACCACGAATCGTATCTCATGAATGTCGTTTTACCGGAATTGTTAGGGTACGAGGCGACAAACGTCGGAAAGATTTCCTTGATTGGGTACGGGACGAGCGGGTATGGCGTTTTATCGTTGTTGTACAGACACCCGGACGTGTTTCACCGAGCTGTGAGCGCGGACGCGCCTATTTGGGGCGGCGCCAACGAAGGTCGAGAAGTCGTCAGGAAAGAATATTTAGAGAGCTCGACGTACTCGTCCCCGAAAGGCTCGGAGATGGAAGAGATAACACCACCCGGGGAGAAACCAAAGAGTAAACAAACGAAAGATCAAGAGGATGAAGAAGACGAAGAGGCGAAAGAGGAGAAGAAGCGACGACGAAGTTTGCGGTATTACGACGCGTTTCCAGATTGCGGCGAGTCCTTCCCGGACGAACACAAAGTGTTGTTATTAGCGCACGCGGATAAGAACATCGAAGCGTTTTCTGGAGACCCGCGAGTGGAACAGTACCCGCGGTTAGCTTTAATCCCTATGGTTGAGTACGGCAGAGAAGTCGAGTGGTTTTCCGATGCCATCTCCAACGTCACCACGCACGACGTGCTCACCGGCCACGAGGAGGAAGAAGCGTGCCACGTCGGCCCGTGGTTAGCCACCGCGTTGGATTGGTTGAGAGAAGATTTAGGAGGAGGAGGATGAAAAGTTTTTCGACGACGATAATATTAATAATGATGTTTTGTGGAATCACAACAACAACTCGTCGTTTTGCAAATATTCTTCGATTACAATGTTAAAAGTGTGTTATCTTTTCATCGTCTTCTCGTCGTCGTCGCTTTCTCTCGTCATCCTCTTTCCCACAAAGGGGAACAATATAATAAAAATTTTCATGTCTTGATACATATCATCTCTCTGTTTCTCTCTCTCTGTTCTCTTCTTTCCGTATACACGCAACCCTCTTCTTCTTCTTCTTCTTAAGTCTGTCCTTCTTTTAAATTCCTCAAAAAAAGCTTATCGTCTTCTGCTCGACGCTCTCGTCTTCGCCCCTTGCGACGCGGTGTACGCCACGTACGTCATAACCGAGTGGATAACCGTTTGCGCCTTCCACATCGGTTGCGCGTACGTCGTTGCATCCGGACCAAAACCGGCGATAACCATCAACGGTAACATCAGAGCTTGGGCAAAACATGTCATTTTCAACGCCGTCTTATCTTTCGGACCGGCGGTGAGTAACCCGTACGCGAAGCCGCAGAGGAGGCAAGCAAACATACGGAAGGCCATCTTTTTTTTTGAAAATATTTTTTTTTTAATTCAATTCACGGAAAAAAAGACAAATAAACATACCATGGCGACCGCGCCTTCGGTTTTCAAAAAGTACGGCGCGATACCTTTCGGGCCGTAGTACTTCACCCAGTTGTGGTATAAAGTCACACCTGTTGTTGTGTTTTAGATTATTACCCCATTTGAAAGAGAGAGAGAGAATTGATTGGAAACAATAATTCAGTTAAACGATGATGACAAAATTTGCTTTCGGGGAAAAATGATGTAATAAAAAATGGCCCGCCGCGCGCAACAACCAACTCAAAACCAAACGAAGAACAGAGAGAGCAAACGTCGTACCGTACAAGCCGTTGTACGCGGCGAGGATTTTTTGTTGAGTCGTCGGAGCCATTTTTGTTCTTGCGTATAAATATGTATTTATGTGTGTTAAAAAGTGAGGCATAAAATGTGAGTTTTTTATTCC
>Ga0209630_10004578_pt1 | contig 12084 bp, 13 predicted proteins | sample COG_01_FD_184745 | JGI IMG/M metagenome (GOLD analysis project Ga0209630, IMG submission 184745) | Pelagic Microbial community sample from North Sea - COGITO 998_met_01 (SPAdes) (version 2) | ecosystem: Environmental > Aquatic > Marine > Neritic zone/Coastal water | place: Helgoland, sampling... | reverse complement strand
ACTTATGCTACAGCCTAGATATTCGGCAGCAGAGTCAATATTAAAATGTCTTCGCTCAGGGAGAGCCATCTTTGCGTACCATACTCGTTACGTAGTCAGCCCAAATATTCACCATATCAAACCGTTTTGCCAGCATATCTCCTCTGGCATAAGCCCTTTCAGTTGCGTCTCCTACCCTATGAGCTAGGCAATGCTCTGCTAAGACAGGATTTAACTGCGTTTCCTCGCCAACATAATCCCGAAAAGTGCTCCTAAAGCCGTGAACCGTTGCGCCAGTTACCTCCATTCTCTTGAGAACAGAGGACATCCCAGCATCGCTCAGTGGTTTGCCAATCTTGCCTCCCGGGAAAATATAATCATCTACCTGTGTTAGGTCCTTGAGCAACGATATTGCCCTTTCAGACAACGCCACCCGGAACTCAATACCAGCCTTCATATGACTAGAAGGGACCGTCCAGACACCCTTAGCTAAATCCACCTGCTCCCATTGAGCAAACCTAATTGATTTCGTCCGAGTTAGCGTGAGAATGCAAAACTGAAGAGCTAAGCTCCCTATTCCTTCTTTCTGAACCAGCCTTGAGTAAAACTCAGGAAGCGCCTCATAAGACATTGCAGCATGATGCTCACTTGTACCCAGAAGCTCATGTCGCCTCTTTTTAAGCTTTTCAGGCTGCGGATAAATCTGATCCAACTGCCCTCTCCACGTAGCCGGATTCCCTTTATCCCTGTCTCTGTAGCCACTGGTCATGGCATAGCTCAAAACACCTTCAAGGCGCGACCTAACCCTTGAAGCCGTTTCGGTCTTTTTGTCCCAGATAGGGTCCAAACACTTTTTTATATCTGTCAGCGAGATTTCTGATACTGCTCTTGTTCCAAAATAAGGAAAGGCGTACTGAATCAGCGTGTTGATGTTCTGATTGGAGTGCTTGTCGTTACGCCACTGAGCCTTCTTACGGCCATGCCACTCATGAGCACAGCGTTCAAACGTCATATCCTTCTGTAGTGCAACTTGCTCAGCTGCATTGGCCTCGCTTTCCGCTACCTCAGCAAGCCGCTTCTTCTCCTCAGCTGGATTAATACCGTTAGCAACCAACCTTTTCTTTTCCAGAAGAGACTTGCGAGCGTTAGACAATGAGTTCGTTTTCTTATCGTAACGTCCTAAACCAAGCGTAGTGCGCTTCCCATTCAACTGAAATCTATACAACCAACTCTTGTTACCAGCGCTGTCTACTTGGAGATAAAGACCATCACCATCAGCATAACGACCCAACTTGGACAGTGATTCAACTTCTAATGCAGTTAGCTTTGGCATGTGGTACATTCCTTTCGTTGTACCACTTATTGTACCACTTTAAGACGGGCTGCGCCTGATATGACAGGGACTTATGAGGACACTAATCTAACTAAATACTAATATATAAGCTTTAAAACTGGGGAATTTGGACTTACCAGAACCTAACAGGACTTAAGTTAGACGGACTCTCTCTCCGCCAGATAGTTACCGTTGTTTACTTTTCAATGACTTACGAGCGCCCCTAGAGGCCATTACGCACCAAATTACGCACCTATATTTACCGTTGTTTACCGTTGTTTACTTTTGAAGTGCGTAATTTACGCACTAATTACGCAGTCTCCATCAAAACCCAAGCTATCCTCTGGTATCCCGAGAAAATCTAACCAAACAATTAGGTGTCGGAAATACGCGATCAGAACCCACAGACTACGAAACCGAATTCCGGGAAATCGCGGATGCGCGTCAAGAATCAGGACAGGGACTATCTGGACCAGGCGGACTTGCACTCGAGCGAAGAGCAGGAGGCCTTCAACGAGAGCCTACCTCAATGACCGAAACACAAATCAAGATGGCGACCAGCAGAATGAAGACCCTAGTAAAACAGCGCAAGGGCTAGAAGCACGACCAGCTCAGACTAGAGATCAAGCACTTCAACTACTACAGAGTCTCGCATCAAATGGCTTTTGCCTGTGCAGTTCCAGATTTGCTTGAGAGCTATCTCCGTTTTCCTGTGCCGTTAGCGCCTCCTCCACTAAGCAGTTTTGGCCTGAGCTTTGATCCCCATTGAGGAGTACCCTCCGGCATGCCGTGCGGGAACACCTCGCTTTTTTTCTTTCTTTTCTTCTGCTTGCTGGCTAATTTTTCATTATCTACCGTTTTTCGTTTCAGTATTCTCTTTCTGTGTTGATCCTTAACCTTTGCCTTACTGGACCGGACTCGGTTAGTTAGGAACTGACGAGTGTCCTCTTCAAAAATCTCTTGAAGCTTCTCTCGCTGGGTAACTATCGATTCCCCTCCAACACTTGCCATGCCCTCTAGGGATTGCCAAAAAAATAAGCGCCCTTCTGGCGTCAACGCCTCAAAATTTCTAACAATTAGCTCGAAGGATTTTATCTTTTTTTTATTAGATTTTTTCTTGGTTAGTTTTTTCATCTAAATATGCGACTCACCTAATAGATCAAACCCTCTGCGTTTAGATAGCTTCAACTTGCTCAAGAAAATTGGGGAAGCCTACATCCCCCTTTCGGAAGCCGGCGGTGATTTTTCGCAGCTAATTAATCACCGTCTCGCAAACTATAACAGCAGTTAACCTAGGAGCTAGCGAAGACTGATGATGAGCAAGACCGGGATAAGTACGATGTGCCACCGAACATGCGGTGATGCTATTTGCGAAGCACTCGACCTGCGTTGATTTCTTTTTTCCAGATATCGTAAGCCGCTAACACTTGTTCAATCTGACATTCCGAATCAATTTTACCCATCTCGCCGCTTACCATCTCGTGCAAATCAGAATGTTCTTTACCCGCCGCTTCTGCGTTTAGTAGTTTCATATAAAGCTCGCGGTCAGATTTATACCGAGCCTTAGTCTCGGCAAAACTTGGTGTTTCCGAACCAAAAAAGGATTCTTCCAGCGACATGACTCCTTCAGACGCCAAATATTGCTTCCACTGGCTTAATGCGCGCTTAGATATAATGTGAGGGACGGGTTTGTCTTGCTCTAGGTAGTTGAACAACACATCAAGGGCACTACCCTCCAATCGGTAAATATCTTTTGGCATACAAGAAACCTGATTCGATAAATGAGTTTGAGCTATTCTTGAACTGCTAAAGTATCACAAGCCGCCTCTAACGCTTCGATAGCCTTACCAGTCTCGTAATAACCCGGGGAGTCTTTTAGCTGTTGATGATAAATTCCTACTTGTAGAGCAAGTCGTTTCAACTCAGCATGCGCAACCGCTTCCCAACCATCACCTAAAAGTAACTCTCCGTGAATTCGAGTATCAAGCGTTCTGCGTGACTCTACAATTCGCCCTTCTCTATCTCTTCTAATCATAGTATTTATTTGTAATTAAATATAATACGAAATATAGTTCTTTGCATCGTCAATGACAAGAGCAAAGAATGGCAAAAGTATTAGATAGTCCACGTAGAGGGCGACCAAAAAAAGAAACAACGATGGAAGCCTTGCCTCTCCGAATTTCGGACGAACTCTCAAAACAAATAGATGAGTATCACCAGCGCTTACAGCGCCAGTTGCCCGGGTTAAACATTTCTAAAGCAGATGCTGTTAGACAGCTAATTACTGTAGGCCTAAAATATGAGAGCAAACCATCCTGCATTTGAGACGCACCACCCACCATCCACTTTCGACACACCAGCACCCCACCCCCGGGCCACCCCCCGCTTTACCAGATGGGACTCCTACTGTTGGTATGTATTACTAATGTGGACGAACCATGGAGATGTAACCCATTTCCCATTGAGCGGCTGTATTTTGCTTTACAGCACTACCCAGCAAGATAAGCTTTAAATCATGCAATGCATCTACTCAGCAAACTATTTCGACGACAGACAAGGTCTCCGCTATTACGTTCGCGATTTAGATATTGATTCCGCCACGGCACTTAGAGATGACATTCACCATGCGGGCAAGGAGTTGATTCAGGATAAAGCCTACGAACAAGGGATCGAATTATTGATGATTGCTGCCCATTGCGGTGACATCGAAGCGCAGCGAGCCATAGTTTTGTACTACGCAGCAGGCAAACCCATTTCTTGCCTGTCACTGACTTTGGATTATTGGGATGAATATTGGCTCTTTAGCATTGACTTAACAGGCTTAGAGGACGAATTATTTCTTAGTGCTATCTCTACAGCCTACAAGTGCATGAGTGAATCACCAGCAGCTAAAAGATGCGTAAAAATCTATGAGGCATTAGCTAACACTGGCTATCAACCTGCTTTGTACGAATTGTCTCTATCGCTTTACGGTGGACTCGGGGTTGAAACCAATAAAGCTCTTGCTCTCGCATGGGCGAAGGTTGCAGCCAAATTAGGCTTCTCCAAAGGCCGTAGACTGTACCAGAGTCTTTTAGATCGTATCGATGGCGCCACTAAAAAAGAAAGTTCAAGGTACTACGCAGAGATCCTTGAGAATTATATGGCGGCAGGAATACGACTGAAGACCGTTGATCCAATCGAAAAACAATCACATGAAACCTAGCGAACCCACCTGAAAACTTGAGAAAGAGTCGCACTTGGAAGGAATTCGCCTTAGTTTACTTTTAATTTACCGGTCAATCAGACAAACCCTATAAAACCTATCTACTTGCCAGCACAGATGATTGATCAATTAATTACGAATGCGGGAGGCGAAACGCCATCTCAAAACCGGCTCTAAAAACACCAGCACCGCTACAGAAGTATTAATTAATGTTGAGGCCAATTTAAAAATGAAGTTTATACACACCTCGGACTGGCATATTGGCCGTCAGTTTCACAATGTATCTTTGTTAGAAGATCAACGTCATGTCCTCAATCAGATAGTTACTTATATTGAAGAAGAGAAAGTCGACGCCCTTGTGATTGCAGGGGACATTTATGATCGTTCAGTGCCATCCGCTGCAGCGGTTGATTTGCTAGATGAGTTTATCAATCGCATCTGTGCTGATATCAATGTACCGGTAATTATGATCCCTGGTAACCATGATGGCGCTGAGAGGCTGCGCTTTGGTTCGCGCCAGTTACATTCTTCTGGGCTGCACATATTGGGTGATATTACTAAGATTGATCAGCCGGTGGTTCTAAGTGGCGCTGCGGGTAAGGTAGCATTTTACGGCATCCCCTATAACGATCCGGAGACTGTCCGTAATTTGTTTGAGACCGATGTTGCCAGCTATGACGAGGCACATACCTTTTTAGTCGAAAGAATAAAGGCAAAAAGAGAGCAACGGCAGCAGAGCGTGTTAATCAGCCACTGCTTTTTGGATGGAGCGCAAGAGTCCGAGTCAGAGCGACCGTTGTCGATTGGCGGGGCTGACCGAGTTAGTTACGAGCCCTGCGTCGATTTTGATTATGTTGCACTAGGGCATCTGCACAGTCCCCAGCATAAGGGTAAGGAGTATATTCGTTACTCTGGCTCCATCCTTAAATACAGTTTCTCTGAGCAGAACCAGAATAAAGGCGTTACCCTGGTGGAGCTCGATACCACTGGATTAAAGGCTACCAAGCATCTACCGCTGACGGCCTTACGCGATATGCGGCTAATGGAGGGTGAGATGCAGGATATTCTTGAGCAGGGCAAAGTTGACCCGTGTAATGATGACTATTTGCTTGTGCGCTTGACCGATCGGCACGCCATCCTTGACCCCATGGGTAAGCTAAGGGCGGTTTACCCAAATGTGCTGCACCTTGAAAAACCAGGCATGCTTGAAACCGGTGAGCAGACCCTAAATCCGGAACTACTCAAGCGCGGTGAGCTAGAAATGTTCCATGATTTCTTTAAGCAAATAACCGGGCAAGAGCTGAGTGAAGAGCAAGACACGGCGATTCAGGCTACGCTCCGTGAGGTGAAGCAACAGGAGGCTGAGTCATGAAGCCACTGTTGCTGAAGCTGCAAGCCTTTGGCCCTTTTGCCGGCAAGGAGCAAGTGGATTTTACTCGGCTTGGTAGCAATCCCCTGTTTTTGATTAATGGGCCTACCGGCGCTGGTAAAAGTTCTATTTTAGATGCGATTTGTTTTGCACTGTATGGCCAGACCACGGGCGCAGAGCGTGACCCGACCCAGATGCGCTGTGATTATGCGGAGCCCACCCTAATAACGGAGATTACTCTGGACTTTGCTCTGGGTGCCAAGCAGTACCGTATTCGTCGTGTTCCCCAACAAGAGAAGTCTAAAACACGTGGCGAAGGCATGACTAACCTCTCCGCGGAAGCACAAGTTTGGGAGCTAGATGGCACTAAAGCGAGCAAGTTGTTAGTGCCTAAAAAAGTAAACGAAGCCACCGCAATGGTTGAACGCTTGATGGGGTTGGATGTTGAACAGTTTCGCCAGGTTATGGTGTTGCCTCAGGGTAAATTCAGAGACCTGTTACTGGCGGACTCAAAGGATCGGGAAAAAATCTTCAGCCAATTATTTCAGACTCGCATTTATAAGCGCATTGAAGAACTTTTGAGGAGTAAAGCGTCTGGAATCAAGCTAGCGGTAGAAAATCACCAGAACCAGATCCGAGGCATTTTACAGGCGGCTGAGGTAAACACCGAGCAGGAAGTTGCTGAATCAATAGCGGAACTAACGCCAGAGCTTACTGCAACTAAAGCTGCCAGAGGCAAAGCGGAAAAAGAGAAACTGGCCGCTGAACTCACCAAAGAGCAGGCTCTTCAGCTCAACAAACAACTTGAAGAGAGAACGCTAAGGCAAGCTGAATTAGAAGGTGTCCAGGCGCAAGAACCAGCAATAAAACAGCAGCAGCGGGCGCGGGATCAGTCGCTCAGTGCTCGATCTATTCAAGCCGTTTACTTTAATGCCGAGTCTGAGGCAGCAGCATTAACACAGCTGAGGCAGGAGCAGGCAGAGAGTGCCGAGCAGGTTACATTAACAACGGAATCACTCAAGGCAGCAGAGCAGGCTCTTGCGGATGCAAGGACCAATGCGAAAGGCTTGGGGGCATTAAATAAGCAAAGACTGGAGCTTGACCAGTTGCAGTCACAAAATCAAATGCTTGAATCTGCAAGAACTGAATTGAATGCTGCCGACATAACTCTAGCGGCAAGTACCGAGCTTCTGCAAAAACAGCAAAAAAACCTTAGGGAATTAGACAAGGAGCTGGCAGAGGCAGATAGCATCATTAAAACTTTGCAGAAGCAGCTTGGTAGTTTAGCGCCCCTGCAAGTAGCACTGAGCAAGCTCGCTACAGGGCTGGAGCTGCGCAGAGAATTAGAGGAAGCGAGAAAAAAGGAGGCCGCTGATGTCGAAGCTGAAGCCTCCAGCCAACAAGCTTTTGAGTCTGCGGAGAAAGCATTCACTGAAGCTGCTACCGCTGCGACTCGAACTGAACTGGCCTGGCATGCGGGCCAAGCAGCTTTGTTGGCCCGGCAACTCGAAGACGGCCAGCCTTGCCCGGTTTGTGGTAGTAAGGATCATCCGGTGCTAGCACAAACCACTAATTTGGTGGATAAAGAGGCAGTGGATGATAAACGGCGATTGGAAGCTGCCGCCAGGCAAGTCATAGATAGTGCCGGAAAAACACTAGTTACAGCTGTCAGTACACTAGCTCAATCTCGCAAAGACGGACAGCGGCTTATTTCACAGCTCGGCCCGCTTTCAGAGCAATCACTCAAAGCAGTTGAAGAGAACTATGTTAAGGACAAAGAAGCCGCTGACCAACTTGAAGCTAAACAGGAGCAATCACAGCAACTGATTGAGCGAGTTGAGGCCATTAACGCCGAGCAGAGTGAAATCAAAGCAGGGGTCGAGGCGCTTACCAAGCAGGTTAATGAAGATAAACAGCAGCAAGTAAAAGTAAATACTCGTGTTGAGCAATTGTTGGCTGCGATACCTGAAGCATTACGTGAGCCTGATGCGCTTGATCAACAAGTTGACCAGGTCAATTTGCAGATTAGCCAACTAACTACTGCTCTCGAATCCGCTGAAAAACAGCAGAGCAATGCACGTTCCGAATGGGATAAGGCATCAACACACTCTAAATTCTTGGAAAAGCAGTTCGCTGAGCAAGAAGAGCAAACACAAGTCCTTGCTGATGCCTGGACTAAAGCCATCGATAAGAGCCCATTTGCTAACGAGCAAGAGTTTAAACAAGCCATCATCGGGGAAGAAGAGCAGGACGCGATTAAGGCCAGCATCCAGCAGTGGCAATCTAACCTGGACGCACTGAAAGGCGCAATTAAACAGTTGGATGAAAGTATCGGCGATCAATCAGCGCCCGATTTCAATGCCATAGAGGAAGTGCTCGAAGAAAAGCTTGCTGCTTATCAACTAGCCGATGAAAGTTGGCACAAACTAGATGCCCGCAACCAACAGCTTCAAGAAATACAAAAGAAACTCGACAAAGCCCACAAAAGGAATGACGAACTAGGAGCTGAGTATAAGATTATCGGTACGCTCAGTGATGTGGCCAATGGCCAGACAGGGAATAAAATCAGCTTACAGCGATTTGTGTTGAGTGTAATACTCGATGATGTCTTGATTCAGGCTTCTCAAAGACTTACTCATATGAGTAAGGGCCGCTATCAGTTGGTTAGAAAGGAGGACCGTACCAAAGGCAACAAGGCGTCTGGCCTTGAGCTTGAAGTTGAGGACGGCTACAGCGGTAAAGCACGCGCTGTGGCAACGCTTTCAGGTGGTGAATCTTTTATGGCAGCACTCTCTCTTGCTCTGGGGTTGTCAGACGTGGTGCAATCATTGGCTGGTGGCATTAAGCTCGATACGCTGTTTATAGACGAGGGCTTTGGCAGTCTGGACACTGAATCACTGGACCTGGCGGTAAGAACTTTGATCGACCTTCAAGCATCAGGTCGGACGATAGGTATTATCTCCCATGTCAGCGAATTGAAGGAGCAAATGGCGCTCAGGTTGGATGTGATGAGTGATCGGGGCGGAAGTCATATAGCTACTGTAGCTGCGTAATGAACACGTTTGCCAACTACATTAAGTTCTGGGGTACTGATCAAGATCAGACTATGAGCAAGATCACTCTAGCCCAGTATTTTGATCCTAAAACCGATTTGAGAAGACGGCGAACTGCTGACATCCCGAAAAAAATCGCGCGCACCGGAGCAGTCCTAGATAACGAGCCTACTGACGGTCAGTGGCTGCAGGAAGAGCTTGTCCGCCAAGAAGAACGCCTAAAGCAAAAGCTGGGACTAATCCCTTATCTAAAAGCTTCCGAACCCCTGCAATTTTTCGAGAGTTCGGAAAAAAATCAATAATGGATCTCAGCAGCTTTCTTCTCAGCGGTCTCGTCCTTTGCCTATCCGCTTTTGTTATATGGCTATGTGTCAAAGCAGTGTTTGTTGCGGCTTGGATAGGCGACAACCTACATATTCCTCTTTTACGAGAAATATTAATAATTTTCATGCACCTCTTCGCCTGGGTGTTAGGCCCAATAATCTCGCTTTGGATGGTGCTATTCTTAATATGGTCAGGCCTTAGCATGATTGGGTTCGCGGACTTTGTCCTTCCAGGTTTCCCCTGGCGCTCAATTGGTCAGTTCTTATGGAAAACCATCATCTTGCTTCTTTGGCTTCACCTCTTTCTTCCTATAAATTTCGCCTGGAGCCGCTCGTATCTTTCTCCACTGTTTCCCACACTCACGAAACATTTCGGGTTTTCACTTCTCAGCGGCCCAAAATTGAGAACATATTATGAGGTTGCTATAACCTTCGACCGATATCAATTGGGCCGCCTTCGACCCGAACACTTCGCAAAGGATGGTGATTACTCACAAGTCGTTTTACCCAGGCGAGAACTTTTTTCCCATCTTTTAGTCTATTGGACTGTCTCGGTCGCAGCAGTGCTCATCTGGAGTTACTCGTTAGTCACACATTGAAAATAGTTTCCTTCTGCGCTGGATTATTGCTTGTGCTAACTCTGGTGATTACTTCAAAGGAAACCGTTCCCAAAAAGAACGAGATTCGCGTTCATCCGAGCGAAGAGAAGTCTATAAGGATCGCAGTTATCGCAGACCTCCATATAGATTCGAGTTCTGAACTTGAGCAACTCAAATCTTTTCTTCCCCAGATCGTAAAGTCTGACCCTGATTTGATTGCTCTGCTAGGGGATTATTCTTCGGTGAACCAAGCGGGCAAATTTAGAGAATCGATTCGCGATACACTGGCAACCCTTGCGAGTCGACCTGTAGTAGCTGTCCTAGGAAATCATGATAATTTAAGCGATCGAGATGCGTGGCTTACTGCTTTTAGAAGAACTGGTATCAAAACCTTGGAAAATCAATCGGCAGTAATTGCTACACATGCTGGCATTATTTGCGTGCGTGGCTTAGGTGATTATTATTCGGGACAACTGCGGAGCACACCATGGCTTGGAGAATGCGGAGGCCTCCCGAGAGTTACTATAACCCACGATCCCGCCGGCGCTTTAGAACTGAGAGAACCTGGCTTTTATCTGGCAGGTCACACGCACTGCGGGCAAGTTAAGCTCCCAATATTTGGGGCTTTGTTTATTCCTTCAGATGCACCGGGGGAGGCCTCTTGCGGGCTATATGAAACGGATGGGTTTACCCTCTGGGTAAGCTCAGGAATCGGCACTAGCATCATTAACTTCAGACTTGGAACAAACTCTGAATGGGATCTGTTGGAGATCCCTCTTTCCCGACTTATCGATCGGCAATAGAGTCCAGTGTTGACGTGCACCGAGTCATGATTGGCCCCTTCGCTCAAAAGCATGAAGCAGAACTGGAAATCGATTGGGCAAGTGGTAAAAAGTTTTCAGGGCTGTGCGGGCTGCATTCCGACGAAATTCGGCAGGTTTTGGTCACGCCCGGTATCGGCACCAGCGTGCTGCCTGTAAGACTTGGCACGCAGGCGGAATTGGAGCTGATAACGCTGTACCGGTAAGGTTTAGCTTGCTGTCCTAGCTAGCCAACGTAGGCAAAATGTTCGTTGCGCAGCACCGCCTCACCCGACCAACGATACGCTACCAGCTTACCCTGCTTAGCAACCGAATAGTCCAGGCACGCCACGTTGTGCGTTCGGGGGGCAGGTTCACCGCGAAGCCAGTAATGACCGACAAAGCAGGGTTTCTCCTCTACCCCATAACGCGGCATATCAGAAGGAATTGCGTCATTAGCAGCAGCCCCAAGATCCAGGTCCGCAGGCAAGGCGATCTCTTGCAAGCAAGTTGCCTCATGCTGCCACCACTGCGTTCGCATATTCGTGCGCTCAAAGCCGCGTTCATCCTTGAAGCTCACACCAGGTGGTAAGGGCACCTCATAACCCTTCAACAAGGTCTCAACAGCGCCATACTCCGTCGAGCCCGCTTGTGAGGCTTTAACCAGTAACTCGGGCGTGAGTTGCGCGCCATAGCCCAAGGCGGTGAGTGCCTGTATTGATCTGGCATCCCAACACGCGTGCACCACGCGTAACTCATCCAGTTCTAACCAAAGCGGCAACTCGTAAAAAAAATCGAGCACCTGCTGCTTGGCTTCCGGATCCTCGCCATACTCGTTCAAGAATGCTTGGTGCTGCTCGTTATTCTTTTTAGTGTGCGACCGTAAGTACAAACCGTCGTGACGCGTGTGATAGGCCAGCGCATTGAACTCGTGATTGCCCATTACCGCCAGGGCATGGCCATTGCGCACCATTGCCATCACGACCCCCAGCAGCGCCCGGTGCTGCGCTAAATCCTCTCCTCTATCGATAAAGTCCCCGAGAAAAATAACTTTCCGGCTTGGATGCTGATACCCAGTTTGGCCGTTGGCGTACCCCAGATGCGTTAGCAGCTTAACCAATTCATCCGCATGGCCATGAATATCCCCTATTAGGTCGTACACCGTGTTTCCTTTTAATTGTTTACTGTGTCCCGTTACATCGGAAATCTGACTAATTAGCGGCGGGGCTTTCCTCTTAGGTTGGGCGGCGCGTCATAGGACTCCCAATCAATCTCAACGGAACCCTGATCTAGTTTCTTCTTAATCCGGCGTTCTTCCAGCGTCATACCGAAGGCCTTCATATGCTCGTCATCGATTACCGCCTGAAGCGCCTCTTTGGTTATCATTTTCATCAAGATTGCGGCTTCAAAGTAACCATCGATT
>Ga0209630_10004568_pt1 | contig 12095 bp, 10 predicted proteins | sample COG_01_FD_184745 | JGI IMG/M metagenome (GOLD analysis project Ga0209630, IMG submission 184745) | Pelagic Microbial community sample from North Sea - COGITO 998_met_01 (SPAdes) (version 2) | ecosystem: Environmental > Aquatic > Marine > Neritic zone/Coastal water | place: Helgoland, sampling... | reverse complement strand
CCCTTCGGTGATATCCACGAAAACCTAGGGTTGTTGATTCCGCGAAAACCTAGGGTTGACAAATTTTGAGTGAAACCGAGCAGGATTCTTTCTATGGGCAGCAAGCACTCACTGCTGAACTCCTTTTTTTGCGTTTTCAGGTCAAGAATATGATCAAATTTCGCCGGCAGTTGCCCGAAGGTGCGCACCTTCTAGTTACGAAGAACACCCTTATGGTGAAGGCAACAGAGGGAACGAAATGGGAAGCCATCTCTGAGTGTGCAACTGGTATGAATGCCTGGCTCTTCGTCGACGAGAATATCGCCCCTGCGATCAAGTCTGTAAAAGGCCTTCAAAAAGACTGGAAGAAAGATGGAATCGAAGTGGATTTTAGCGGTGCGATCCTAGATGGAAAGTTCATTGACCCCAAAGGCATCTCGGCCCTTGAGAAACTTCCCACCAAAAAGGACCTCATCACCATGGTTGCAGTTGGCATCAAACAGGTTCCAACGAAGCTTGCACGGGCATCTAATGGTGTTCCCCTGAAACTTGCGTATGGCGTGAAGGCCATCGCCGAGGGAGAGTCTACCATTATTACGGCTTAAAATGAGCAACTCATATTTTTGATATTTAAGTCAGCTACATAGAAGTACAAATAGTCTCTTCCTTACTTGACCTTTCCTCGCTTTCAACCAGCAGAAAGTGTGAGTTACACGTTCAACAAAAACCTTATAAAAGTAACCAACCGAGTCCCAGCGCTGCGGTGGCGAACGCGCCTCCCCCCCAAAAGGCGCCAGAGGAACCAAAAAGATCACAAAGTCGACCAGCCATGTAGTTCCCAGCACCAAGAGCAATCCCCTGTGATAAAGCTGAGATGGCGAATCCAGTACCACGCACGTTGGGAGGCATCGTGGCTGACAATACGGCTTTCATGTTCGCTTGAGTCATGGCCATGTGCACTCCAACAGCTAAGTATCCTACGAAAACCTGCCAGGGCGTTTTTGCCAGCACCAAGACAAAATCTGCCACGATCATCATTCCGAACCCGCCCAAAAGCATGAACTTTCGACCGTTTCCATAAACTCCATTCTGATCCACTCGGTCTGCTACAACGCCCAATGGGTATGTAAGCAACGACTGTATAAGGTTTGTCGCGACCATAAGCATAGGAAGATATGCGGCCTTAAGCCCTACTGCATTCGCGTGAAGGGTGACAAATGCCTCACTAAAACGAGCAACCTTTAGAACGGTAAAAACAAGCAGTGCTCTCCAATACGGCCACGGGAGATTGACAGCCTCGCGATACGACCAGCGCCACGATCCCCACACAACTTTCTGCTCTTCTGTGTGCTCGAAATCCAGAGAAGATGTAGACCAATCAGTAGAACTGAAAGGATTTGACTGCAAGTTATTTGAGTTTCTTGCTACGTTAGGACCAATACAGACATCCGTTCTGCTATTCAGCTGCACTCGGGCGCCATCCAAATTACGCATGTTTCCTCTATACCTTTTCACTGAAAACATAGAAGCACCAGATGACTGAAGAGGACCAGCAACTGTTGGAGCACTTCTCTTGTCTGAACTGTGTTTGATTAAACTATGGGCAGTGAAGTTAGAATCATGAATCTCCACAACATCCATCCTAGGCACAGAGCTTCGGACAAAACTTCCATGCGCATAAGTATCAGGATTTGTTTTCGTTCCCAGACTTTGTCGATGTCGGAAAGTTCGTTCCTCTTCAGTTGATAAGTATTCTGCTTCCCACTCGCGCTGTCGGATTTGCCACATCTCCTCAGATTCCCCATGATAGCGGCTAAGCTGTGGGAATGATAACTCGCCAGGACGCTTCTCCTTGACCTCTTGTGCACGATTTTTCATATCTTCGAGGTGCTCTGTAAGCCATTCACTCACGAGCCGCCATGTGCGTTTCCCTCGATGCCAGGCCATATCTCTGCCTGAATCTTTGCAACGGGATCGACGCCAGCGCACTGGCTCATACATCATAGCAAGTGGACCGCGACCATGCCGCCGTTTCGAGGGCGCGTGACGTTCCGGATATTTGGGCATACCGTAGTGTTTTGACTGCAAACGAACCGGTTTGCGCACAAAATAGAGCAACATGAAAATTGCAAACAGGGACGGCAGTGCAGCGAGTCTAAAAGTCAAACGATAGTTATTTTGCGTGATTGTCATGCATATGACGGCACACATCGATCCAAATACACCACCAAGGGTGGTGAGCGACTGGTGTAAGCTATATGTGGTGCTGCGTTTCTGCCGGGGAGAGAGGTCTGCTATGAGTGCATCAGTAGGTGCCGCTCTTACACCCTTTCCAAATCTGTCGAGCAGCTTTGCAGAAACCACCCACTGCGAAGTGACAGCAGATGCAAGAACTAGTTTCATTGCCGCTGTCATAGCGGAACCAAGGGCTATTACCTTAACACGTGACTTTATAACATCACTCATCACACCAGATATAATTCGCGATAGGTTTGACATAAGCAGTGCTGCCCCTTCAATTGCACCGATTCGCGTGTTTGAATATCCGAGTTCAGTCTTCAGGAAAACTGGTAGCAGGGAGAACACCATACATGTAGATGATGTCCAGAGGAATCCGCAAAACGCCTGTGATAAAAAAGAATCATAAATGAAAAATGCAGTTTTGAGGGCGGTAAACAAGTTGAACAAGTGGGACAAGACTTAGAATTGAGGGAGAGATTGAGGAACTCACGAGCGCCCAACAGCTCCGATTATCAGTCTCGTTGAAGACGATGCCGGGAAGCTTTTGTCGTGCCTGGCCCGGCATTCTGTGAACAAGCCAGTTGAATAAACTCGTGTGTAATCCAACCTTCTGCAACCTCTCATCTTTTTGCTCATCGCCTTCCTCCTCATCATACTCACTTGAACTGGAGACAATTAAGTCCGTTTTACACTCATCTTCTTCGCACTCTTTGATCGTTTTTTTCAGAAGACCACGTCGAAAATCTTCGCCCGCATCACCGCCACCCGTACTCGTCATCGACCTCAGTAAAAAAATGTGACGACAAGAACTTCGGCTCTGAAACGAACATTTGCATGTTGGGCAAGTTTCGTGTGTGGAGAGCAGCGAAGCAGAAGTCGTAGCCCATTTAAGCGATGCGCTTGAGTGAACGTGAGCATGTAGGTATCTAAAAAAAAAGAATAGATGTCGGCATGCGCAACAGGATAAACGTCTTCAAACGAAGGCACGGTAAAGTAGAACATCAAGTGGGCGAAAAAACGCGCACCGGAAGTTTGCTGCAAAGGGGCGCTCTGGTTGACTTGAGGACATCCACGATACTCGCGTTTGGCATCTACAAGAAAAAAAAGATGTCGATGGTACGCAGCAGGATAAAAAACTTCACAGAAAAGGGCACGGTATAAGAACATCGAGTGGGTGCAAAGTTGAGCACCTGAAGTACGCCGCACCGCGACGGCCGGCTTGACTCGAAGGTGTCCTAGTTATACGCACACGGCGAGTCGAGACTGAGTGGTTGCCCGCAGAATATGCATTGCCAGCATACCACGTCAAAACGAGCGAATCCATCTCGAAGTCAAACCGACAGAAAGGAGCGGTTTCACCTCAGTCGCGACCTGCACATGGATATCTTTCCCCAGCTCGTACAATTCCACGACTGGTGCACGTGGACAAGTCCCGAGTGCTCCAAAGTCACCCTCGCTGGACACGTGCGAAGCTACGAACCCTAGCTAGCTAGACTTTAATTACAACAAGCGTTGTAAAATAAACGAACGTACTGTGCGTACGAAGGTACCTTCGTAGGATACTGTAGTGTGATATGATACGAAGGTATGTGTACAGTGTACACGTGTACGTGTACACGTACATGTACCTTCGAAAGTCCTTCGAAGGTACACGTACACGTACACGTACGTGTACAGTACGTGTACACGTATTTATTTCTTAATTTTTATTGATATTCTTCGTACTTCCTCCCGTATAGATTCTATACACGTGTACGTGTACCTTCGCACGGAAGTACACTACGGAAGTATGATACTTCCGGAAGTACTTCCGGAAGTACTTCCGGAAGTATGTACGACGTGTTACTTCCGTCGTACGGAAGTACTTTCGTAAGTTCTTATCTATCTTCGAAGGTACGAAAGTACTTCCGGAAGTACTTTCGTACGAAAGTACGAAAGTACTTCAGTATTTCCGTCCGTACACTTTTGTATGTGTTTTTGTCACGAGTACGTGTGCACGTACACGTACAACACAATTAAAGCATATCCTTTCGCTGATAGCCACTATTTTTATACAATAGCTAGCTAGCTAGCTAGCTAGCTAGCTAGAGGACTAAGCGTGAATTGACGGAGCAATGATTGTGACACTATTGTGACTACACGTACTGTACACGTGCGTACACGTGCACGTACCTTCGAAGATATTTTCGAAAGTACGCGAAAGTATTTCGAAAGTACTCTCGAAAGTACTTTCGTAGCCCTAGTTGTACTTTCGTACGAAGGTACGAAATAAAGTACACGTACACGTGTACAACGTTGTACTTTCGAAAGTTTCAATGTAGTTGTACGTGTACTTTCAAAAGTACGAAAGTACGTTGTACTTTCGTACGAAATAAAGTACACTACTGTAGTTGTACTTTCGAAAAGTACAAGTAAGCAAGTAAGGTAAATAAGGAAAGTACAAGCAAGTAAGGTAAATAAAGTACCTTCGAAGGTACGAAAGTACCTTCGTACTGTATGATATCTACGAAAGTATTTTCGCACGAAGGTACAACGTTGTACAGTACACGTACAACGCGTTGTACTCGTACGAGGATACTGTACACAAACTACTTTCGTACGAAAGTATCATATTATCTTCGAAGATAGAATACACGTACGAGTACGAGTACAGTACACGTACACGTACGTGTAACCACGCGTGTTCTGGTAAAATCGAACCATTCGAGGGCTAGCTACCTTCTGAAGGTAGCTGGCTACCTCCGTTGGACTGAAGGTGAAATGTTGTTCGTGCGCCGTGCCGCGATCCACAGCGCCTGCCGTTCTCCAGTTGTGCGAACTCTTTCGCACAGATATACAGGTATCAAGGCATTGTCGTTTAGAGCTCCGCAGGAACCCGTCGTAATTGGCGAAGAAGTGGACGTTGAGTGCACTGCTGTTGCTTTCGGAGGGCGTGGGGTGTGCAAATTTCCAGGAGGTTTTGTCATTCTATGCGAGCGAGCTGTGCCCGGAGAGAAGGTCCACGCGCGAATTACGGCCATAAAAAAAGGTGGACGCTACGCCGAGGCTGTCAAGATTCAGAGATTGCGACCAACCCCGTACCATGTCAACGCTCCGTGCCCGCATTTCGATCGTTGCGGTGGTTGCACTTGGCTTGACGTTGCTTACGATCAACAGCTTGCTTTCAAGCGTGATCAAGTGGTGGACGTCATGACCAGAATCGCTAGAATAAATGATGCGGATCGGATTGTGAATGCGATATCACCTAGTCAGCAGAGATTGCGCTATCGTAACAAGATGGAGTTCGCGTTTGCTCAAGTAGGGGACAACAGCAGTGGTCGCCCTGCGTTCGGCTTGAGACCAGCTGGTGACCACACTGGACTGGTTGAAGTTTTCACATCAGGCTGTGTGTTGCAGCAAGTGGTCGCAGACAAAGTTCTCGCACGATGTGCAGCACACCTGCATGCAATGGCAGACGTATCTGCATTGTTACCAGTGTTCAATCGGCGGACTGGTTGTGGGGTACTACGAAGCCTGACACTACGTACAGCTCCTCTTGCAGGCAGGTGCAGTGGTGAAACTGCAGTGATGGTAATCATAGCAGCAGCGTTGGACCGTCAAGGAAAAGAGACAAAGAAGGCATTTGCAGCCCTAGCTGCAGACTTAGCTACCATTGATTGTGTGCAATCGGTGGTTCATGAGCGCGTGTTATCGCAGCCAGAGCTACGCAGAGCAGAGGGGCGCAGGCAGGTCTGGGTTAAGAACGGACGTGGGATTCGCGGGCGAGAACACGAAAATGGAAGTAGTACCGCACTCGTGAGTGGTGACAACAATGAAAATCAGATCACGGTGTTACATGGCCCAGCTACCATCTCCATTACCCTTCGCGGAGTTGTATTTGCCTTATCCGTGAAATCGTTTTTCCAGACCAACACTAAACAGGCAGAAATTCTAGTGGAGAGCGTGGAAGAAGCCTGCGCCCTTACTGGGGAAAATACGGAGACAATCCTCGATTTATTTTGTGGTGTCGGGACCTTCGGCCTTTGCTTAGCGTCCAAAGCTCGCCATGTTTACGGTTGCGAAATTGTCCCCGAAGCCGTTGAAGACGCGAAACGAAACGCTGTGGCCAACAGAATAGAGAACGCAACCTTTTGGCAGGCCGATTTAGCACAGCTCTCCGAATCCATGCTATGTGCAGACAGCAAAAGTATGAGCAAGAGCATTGTTTTTGGTAAAGATGTGGTACGTCCAGATGTAGTGATTGTAGATCCTGCGCGCTCTGGGATGGATGTAACACTAGTGGCGATTCTCCGCAGTCTTGGCATCCCACGTATAGTGTATGTGTCATGCAACCCGGCCACACAGGCTAGAGACGTTGCATTATTGTGTGACGTGAGCGACAACACACAATCCGGAGATCTGCTTGCAAAGTACCGGCTCATTTCCTGCATTCCAGTTGACTTGTTTCCACACACACCTCACGTAGAAAATATCGTGGTGTTGGAAAGAGTGCCGAGCACGCGTGGTTACGAAGTATATTCTTGACTGAGAACGTCGACGGTTGATGAGAATGTCCTGTCAAAACCAAGGAGAAAGGTTAGTGAACTGCATGGCAGTTTGACACAAGGTTATCTGCGCACTTATGCAATAAAATCTGCAACATAATATGGCAATCAGGTACAGGTGAAGTTGTTGTAATTGAACGGACCTTGTTGAACAATTTTATTTTATAAATGGGAAGAACAAATTAGTGTATTTCCTCCTTCGTTCTCTCACTTTTGTTTTTTTCTCTTGTCCGAGAGACTGGTCCCCAAGGACCCCAATAACGAGCAGATAAAGTGGCTGCTCTTCCGAGCTGCAGCAAAGCCATTGAGCGCCATATAGTGTTAAGGTCATGCTGCGATCTAAATCCCTCCAGTCCTAGGGAAACCACAGCTGGTACTGCAGAAAACAACATTGCGAAGGCCAGGAAACCGAAGTCAGCTGCACCTTGAAACACGCCATCACCGACAAAGATAGCCGCGTTAAGCGGTTGAAGCACTGCAATAAGATACATCGGATACTCCACAGCATCGACAACATTTGTATCTGTAGTAAAAAATGAGGGCAGCAAAGGACCTGCTGCAAGGATGCTGATCCCAACAGAAGTGCCTGCAATCACTGCAAGTTGCAGTGTCCGATTTGCAGCTTCTCGCGCAGCCTTCACGTCTTCCATACCAAGTGTCACTGCTACAAGACTTTGAGCAGCAACAGCGAGGGCATCCAAAGCAAAGAGCGTCACCCACCAGACCTGTATGCAAATTTGATGCGAACCTGCGACGCCCATTTTAGCAGCTTCTGCAGTAGCACTCACCAGTACAATTTGCAGGAAGAGCGTTCGAACAAGCTGTGAAATAGAACCTGCAGCAAAAGGCTTCAACCAAGGAGCCGATCGGGAAACGAAACTTGATGTTGAATGAGGTCGATATGGGCGTTCGGCACTGAGATCAGGGATCAAAATAGAACCCAATTTGACACGGTCTGCAAAAAGCAATCCTTCTTCTTTTAGCAAAAAACAAAATACCACTGCGCTAACCCACTCTGCAGCAGTGGTTGCAGCAGCAGCTCCTGCGACCCCAAGAGGCGGTAAAGGGCCAACACCAAAAATCAAAATTGGATCGAGTACTAAATTTAGCATGTTGGCAGACAAACTCACGAGTAAAGGAGTGCGCGTATTCAACAATCCACGATATGCTCCAACAGCAACACTGCAAATGAGAACAGCGGGAGCGCTCAATGCCCTGATACGGAGATATGCTTCTGCATTGCCAATCATCGAATTCACATCCAGACCTTGGGGCAACAACTCCCCTTCAACAGTTGTCAAAATTTTTGCGGTGTTCACCGGGTCTTCAACGTCTGCGCCGGCCCATGAAAGGATAACGTCACTGCCTATTTCAAGGGAAAGGAGGACGAAGACTCCGAGAACCGTTGCCAGAACCATTGCACCAGCAACCGTTTCGGCGGCAGCTTCTCTGCCATACACTTTCTCCGACTTTAACTCTATCACTGGTCCTACTTCCTGTGGATACGGAATCGACCTTTCCCCAAAAGTGTCCCCTGTGCTTATTTGGCTAGCCACTAGCGGCCCTGTGACAACAGCAAGGAAGTTAAAGATTTTGAAGAAGAAGTTGAAAACTGTTGTTGAAATCGCAAGGCCACCCAAGGCAGCTTCAGCGCTGTTGCCATCGATGCGGCCGACGAATGCTGTATCGACCACCCCGAGAATAGGGTCAAGTAGTAAAGATGCCACCGCCGGCATCGCAAGGTTCCATATTCTTGAGTCCAGGCTCTTCGTCTCTTCATGCTTTTTACCTCTCCTATTTTGTATGTTGGCAAGGGTTTTCGGCTCATGTCGAGAGCATGCACGTAGACAGTACGCGTGTGCATATGCTCTACTTTTGTTCAGCACGCGGCAGGGCTGCAGAAAACGCGCGTGCATTCGACCAACCCAGAAGTCCGCTCTGGTTACTCGTAGCATATTTGTATTGCTGAACTTCAGGGCAGCTCTGCAGCAGGCATCAATCGAGATGACTGCGGCTCATGTCTCCATCAACCATGTTCGGATCGCACCCTCTCACCGATTGAATAAGAAAACTTCGGCCTGACAGTGGACAGCTGATACTGTAGATAGCTAGATACCTTCGAAGGTAGAATACTCGGGAAGAAATTAGCTGAAATGGAGCTGGAAAATTCACTGTTAGCGAAAAAAGGCAGTTTGCCCGCGGCGTTAAGTATTCCGGAAGTACTTCCGGAAGTACAACGCGTTACACGAGGGGAGGGCAATACGAACCCTAAATCCGGGGTATAACCTCGGTAACTAAATACTCATACAGTGGGAACCCGGGGTTCTTTTTTGGATAATAGATTTTATTGTACAGTACGAAAGTATAATATCCGTAGATCCATATGGCTACGTACGATAGATAGTACGAAAGTACCTTCGAAGGTACTTTCGTACTTTCGTACTAGCTACGTTGTGCGGAAGTACGTGTACACGTACGTTGTACGAAAGTACGAAGGTACTTTCGTACTTTCGAAAGTACTTTCGTACTTTCAAAGTACGAAAGTACGAAAGTACTTTCGTACGAAAGTACTTTCGTACTTTCGTACAATGTTCCGGAAATACATTTGTTGACAACTTATCTTGCATATTCCTTCGAAGGTACGGAAGTACAGTACGCGGTCGTGTCCACGAACAACACTGTTTATACAGTACAACGTTGTACAGGATAAGAACAAAACCCGTTGAGAGTTCGGCTTTTACCCTGAGCACGAAAGCCCAAAGACACAGACTTGACCACAATGAGCCGCGTCGCCTCGCCGTGTTCTCCGAGAATTCCAATCCGCTTGAAATTTAATACTCTCGTTCGCGCATCTTCCGCGAAATCTGATGCCTCCCTTGCACCACCTACGACGCGCAAACCTGCCAAGGTTCCGGAAGGTTGGTGTGGCCGTTCCCGACCATACTTCAGATTTACATTCCGTTCATAAACGATGTGATTTGATTTTAACCTGCATCCGGATCTCGTTCATCCAACCTGCAGGTACCCCTTTTATCCCTCCACAAGACCTCGCCTCTCGTCCTCGCCGCAACCGCCGAAGTAGCAACGTACGTGAGGCATTTGGTTTTTAACCAGCAACCGGATATCGTTCAACCAACTTGCAGGTACCCCTGTTATTCCTCCTCAAGACCTCGCCTCTCGCCCTCGCCGCAACCGGCGAAGTAGCACCGTGCGTGATGCATTTCGGGAGGTACGTGACAGAGTCATCGTCTAGAAAAAAAATCGTTATTCAACTTCATCGCTCACCAGTGTCGGGGTGAAAATGTTTTATTTCACTGAACTGAGTCAAGTTATCCCACCCCCTTGAAGAACAGACTATTTTGACCCCGTCAAACTTCATCTATCCAATCTTCGTCCACGACGGGGACGATGATATTCCAATCGGTTCGATGCCCGGGCAATCCCGCCTTGGCTGGAAGACAGGCATGATAAACAAGGTCCGCGAGGCTCGTGCAGCTGGGGTAAATCAAGTTGTGGTTTTTCCGAAAACACCAGATAACCTCAAAACCCCAACAGCTGAGGAGTGTTACAATCCAAATGGACTTGCCCAGCGCTCTATTTCTCTACTCAAAGATACGTTTCCTGATCTTGAAGTTTATACTGACGTTGCTTTGGATCCATACAACACCATGGGCCACGATGGCATGGTGCGCTCGGATGGTGTGATAATGAATGACGAGACCGTATACTATCTCTGCAAGCAAGCTGTTTCTCAAGCTCGAGCAGGTGCAGATGTTATATCTCCTTCTGATATGATGGATGGGCGGGTGGGTGCTATCAGAGAAGCACTTGACTCAGAAGGATTCACGAATGTCGCAATTATGTCATACACTGCGAAGTATGAAACAAATCTTCCTTATCTAATGCCTTTGAAAACTTTATGCTGCTTTTTTACTTACTCCCCTTCTTGTTCAGGTACAACTCTGCATACTATGGTCCTTTCCGGGATGCCCTCGCAAGTGCACCCCGCCCAGGTAACGAAGATTGGAAAATACCCTTGGACAAGGCAGAATACCAGATGGATCCAGCCAACTTCCGCGAGTGTCTCCGAGAAGCTGCACTTGATGAAGCCGAGGGTGCTGACATCTTAATGGTGAAGCCTGCTGGTGCTTATCTTGACATAATTCGTGCACTGAAAGATAGCACCACGCTACCCATCAGCGCGTACCAGGTCTCTGGAGAATACTCCATGCTCAAGGCGGCCGCAGCAGCTGGATATTTGAATGAAGAGGAAGCTGTGCTTGAAAGTCTTATCTCCATAAAGCGGGCAGGCGCTGATTTGACTCTTACCTATTATGCTGTGGATGCCGCAAAGTGGATCCAGGAGTTGTGAATCAACTTATGGTAAACTTAACAAACACATATGAAGGTATACATTATTGAGTGTACAGTGTACCATCGATATTGTTTGTCGTTGATAAACAAGAGCGACTGCGGAAGAGGTTAACCTGGATGTTGCAGGTGCAGAGCAGTAATCCTTGATAAGAAAGTATATCTCTAAATTTCTGTTGAACTCTGCACTAATCAATCAAATACACACGAACACGGTGCAAAAGTTCCGTTCAACTAAGTTTCTTACAAAATGCTCTACATCAACTTTTCATAGGCTCACTTTTATTTCTTGAGGAGCACGATGCATATTTCAAGTCAGTAGAAGAAACCAAATCATAGGGACCCCGCAAATGTTGATTTCTTAGAGGAAGCGTCCATTTCGTGAAGTGTGACAGAACAAGTGATGTCCGGGAAGTATATCCCCTACCAAGCACCTTGCCACCAACTTTCTTGCGGCGAGCTTCCTCATGATCGAGGATCCCGTTGGCAGTAGTGAGCACAATTACACCAAACTGCAGCATTTCGTTTTTAGATACTCATGCTCAGGGGAGTTTAATGTAATTGACGAGTTCAAAGAGGAATGTGTGATTTTGACTACACAGCAACGTACCAGTCGAGAAGGAAGGAGACGTCCAACCCAGTCTTCAACGTCCGTGTGAGAAAGATCATATCGAGGGCTACTCAAAAATAGTTAAGAAGAAAGTTTCCTTAAGAATTACGAAAAGAAAACCTGATAACGCCGCATTTATTGATGCGCCCATTAAGTTCCACCACAATCTTCCCGGATCTGTGATCATCGATGTATTCAAACTCGTTAATGTAACCTGAAGAAGAAGAGAACTCTTTTTCAAACCTCACTTGCAAATCAAAATGGACACTGAACTACAGGAATAGAGTTCGTCTATTACAGGAATAAAGTTTGTCTTTATCACGATACATAGCCTCACCATGCTTCTGCAT
>Ga0209630_10004567_pt1 | contig 12095 bp, 11 predicted proteins | sample COG_01_FD_184745 | JGI IMG/M metagenome (GOLD analysis project Ga0209630, IMG submission 184745) | Pelagic Microbial community sample from North Sea - COGITO 998_met_01 (SPAdes) (version 2) | ecosystem: Environmental > Aquatic > Marine > Neritic zone/Coastal water | place: Helgoland, sampling... | reverse complement strand
ACCGGCATGGTCCAGTGGTCCGACGAGGTCTTCCGCATTCACGGCGTCACGCGCGAGGACTTCGATCCCAACCTGGCCGGCGCCGTCGGCTTCTACCATCCCGACGCGGTCGCGACCCTGACCGGGATGATCGAGAACTCCATCCTGACCGGCGAGGGCTATGAGGCGCAACTGAAGCTGATCCGCGCCGACGGCTGCCTGCGCCACGTCCTGACCCAGGCCGGGACCGAGCGCGACGAGCTGGGCAAGGTCTCGGCCCTGTTCGGCGTGTTTCAGGACGTCACCGAACAGCATGAGCTGCTGGAAACCGCGCGCCGCAACGAAAGCCGCTATCGCCTGCTGGCCGAGAACGTCGACGACGTCATCACCCGCGTCCGGCTGGACGGCACCAGCAAATACATCTCCCCGGCCATCAAGACCCTGCTGGGCTGGACGCTGGAGGAGATGAGCGGCCACGCTTCCGAATACGTCCACCCCGACGACCTGCCCGCCGTCACCGCCGCCGTGCTGGAATCCGTCGCCACCGGCAAGTCGACGCGGCTCGAGCACCGGGCCCTGCACCGCGACGGCTCCATCGTCTGGGTCGAATGCACCTTCAAGGCCGTGGTCAGCGACCGCGGCGTGCCCGAAGCCGTCATCGTCATCCGCGGCATCGACGACCGCAAGGCGCTGGAGGCCGAGGTCATCGAGGCCCGCGACCGCGCCGAGGCCGCCGCCGCCGCCAAGTCCGAATTCCTGGCCAATATGAGCCATGAGCTCCGCACGCCCCTGACCAGCGTCGTCGGCTTCTCCACCCTGTTGCAGCAGAGCGAGGCCCTGGGCGCGACCGAGCGCGGCTATGTCGACCGGATCGCCACGGCCAGCGACGCCCTGCTGGCCGTGATCAACGACATCCTCGACTATTCCAAGCTGGAGGCCGGCGCCATCGAGATGGAGCCCCGCCCCTTCAGTCCCAGGATCCTCGCCGAAGGCGCCGCCGCCATCGTCGAGACCCAGTGCCGCCTCAAGGGGCTGACGCTGGACGTCCGCATCGACCCCGACCTTCCCAACAGCCTGACCGGCGACGAGGGCCGGCTGCGTCAGGTGGTGCTCAACTTCCTGTCCAACGCGGCCAAGTTCACGGCGAAGGGCGGCGTCACCCTGACGATGGGCGGCGCGCATTCGACTGACGGGGCCTTGCGCCTGCGCGTGGCGGTGACCGACACCGGCATCGGCATTCCGGCGGAGAAGCTGGCCCAGGTCTTCGACCGCTTCAGCCAGGCCGACGCCTCGACCACCCGCGTCTATGGCGGCACGGGCCTGGGCCTGGCTATCTCGCGGCGCCTGATCGGCTGCATGGGCGGCGAACTGGGCGTCGACAGCGAGCCGGGCAAGGGCTCGACCTTCTGGTTCGAGGTCGATCTGGCCGCGAGCGCCGGGGCCGCTGTCGAGACGGCCGCTGGAGAGGCGAGTGAAGCCCTGACCGGCCGCATCCTCGTCGCCGACGACGCCCCGGCCAACCGCGAACTGGTCACGGCCATCCTCGGCGGTCTGGGCCTGACGGTCGACGCGGTTTGCGACGGCGCCGAGGCCGTGCAGGCGATGCAGACCGGCGCCTATGACCTCGTCCTGATGGACGTCCACATGCCGGTCATGGACGGCCTGACCGCGACGCGCGAGATTCGCCGCATGCAGGCGGGAGCCGGCGACCGCACCCCCATCCTCGCCCTGACCGCCAACGTCCAGTCCGATCAGGTCGAGCGTTGCCGCGAAGCCGGGATGGACGACCATCTGGCCAAACCGATCCAGATCCCGGCCCTGATCGCGGCCCTGTCCCTGTGGCTGTCGCCTGAGGAGCCCGAGGCCCTGGCGGGCTGAGGTTCGGGGCGTTTTGTCCGCCCCCCCGTCTCGGCATTGTCACTCGACGAACAACCTCAGGTCCGGCAGGGTGGGACCGTAGCTTCACTGTCTGTCGGAGACCCGCAATGCGCCGCCTGATCGCCATCGGAACCCTCGGCCTCGCCGCCCTGCTGTCCGCCTGCGCCTCGGCGACGACCCCGCCGGCTCCGATCCGCGACCTCTCCGATCGTCTGAAGTTGGTCGAGCGCGGCTATCCGCAGCCGGGCGGCCCGTGCTGGTTGCTGGGTGAGACCTACAAGACCACGGAACTGTTCGACGACAGCGCCGACCTTCTGGCCTGCCCACGCGAGTCCGTGCGCGATCCGCGCGTCACCTCCGTCGGCCGCCGCGTCGGCGAGTTCGAGGGCGTGATCATCTTCTCCGTGCCCCGGTCGGCGACCGCAGCGCACTGAGGGTCAGCGCCGCCTGAATCTGGCCCAGACGACGGCGGCCGCCGAGGTCACCAGCAGGGCCGCGCCCAGCCCGTCCCACAGGCCGTTCTCCAGCAGCGCCCCCACCAGCCCGATGAGGGCCAGAACGCCGAGGATCAGCGGGACGCCGAACACGGCCCGGAGGCTCAGATCCTTGCCGCGCTTCACGCCTTGCGCCCCCTCTTCTTCGCCAGCCACAGATAGAGGCCGGACCCGAGGATGACGATCGTCGCGAGGTCCAGCAGGCCCCAGACGATCTTCAGCCCCAGTCCGCCGTAGTCGCCGAAATGCAGCGGCTGCGACAGGCTCAGCGCCTTCACATACCAGGGCGTCGGAGCCACGGCCGCCAGCTCCCCGGTCCGCACATCGATCAGGGCCGGCGTCGTCAGATGGGCGGTCAGCGGCGTGTCGCCGTGGAAGAAGACCGCATAGTGGTGATCCGTCGAATAGTCGGTGCCGGGAAAGGCCACGAACTGCAGCGTCTTGCCCGGCAGGGCCTGCTTCGCCCGCGCCACCGCCTGATCCAGCGAGGCCCGCTCGCCGGTCGCGACGGGCGCTGCATATTCCGCCGTCAGTTCCTTCAGCGCCGTGTTCTTCCAGACCGTCAGGATGGGCGTGGCCAGGGTGTTCACCACCCCTGTCAGCCCGACCACCGTCACCCAGGCCACGGTGACGATGCCCAGAAGATTGTGCCAGTCCAGCCATCGCGTCCGCGCCGCCTTCTCCAGCCTCAGCGTCCCGAACGGCAGCCTGCGCATGAAGGGGGCGTAGAGAACCACCCCCGAAACGACGGCCGCGATCAGCAACAGACCCATGACCCCCAGGAACAGCATCCCGGACAGACCCAGAAACATGTCCGTATGAAGCTGCAGCAGGAACTCCAGCAGCGGATGGCCCGCGACCGGCGGAGCGGGATCGCCGGTCGTCTGGTCGATCGGCTGGAAGTGGAAGGCGGTCGCCGGACCATCCGCGGGCCGGCTGGTGACGTTCACCACCGGCCGGTCTTCGTCGAAGCTCATGAAGGCGGGCACATCGCCCGGCTCCCGCGCCAGCGCCGTGGCCAGAACCTCGTCGAGGTTCTTCTTCGGCGCATTGGGGTCGGCCGCCTGCCAGCTCTGGTCGAGCAACAGATGGTTCAGCTCATGCGTAAAGACCAGCGGCAGGCCGGTCAGACACAGCATCAGCAGAAAGGCGGTCGAGACCAGGCTCGACCATTTGTGAACCCAGGACCAGGCGCGGATCGTGCCGGGTTTCATCCGCCTCAGAAGTCCGTCGAGATCGAGACCCGCAGGGTGCGCGGCGCGCCCAGCGTCAGATAGTTGGCGCCCGGATAGCCGCCGACGGCGACCCACTGATCCTTGTCGGCCAGGTTTTCGACCCGGGCGCGCAGGGTGACCGGCTGGTCGGCGACGCTCATCTCATAACGGACGCCGGCGTCGAAACGGGTCCAGCTGTCCAGCTGGACGGTGTTGGCCGCATTGACCTCCTGCTCGCCGGTATAGACGGCGCGGCCTTCCAGCGTCAGGCCGGTGACCTGGGGCACATCCCACTCGACATTGACGTTGCCCTGGAAGTCCGGAACCCCGATCGGACGGGCGCCGCCCTCGACCTCGGCGTCCAGCCAGGTCAGGCCGCCCAGAAGGCGCAGGCCCTCGACCGGCTCACCGAAGACGCTGAGCTCGACGCCCTGGTTCTGCTGCTCGCCGCCCGCGCCATAGGTCCCCGCCGTCGCGCTGGTCGCGGTGAAGAGTTCGGTCTGGAGCGTGGTGCGGAACAGGCTGATCGAACCGCCGAAGGTCCCGGCGTCATATTTGGCGCCGACCTCGACCTGTTCGCCGACGAACGGATCCAGCACCTCGCCGGCGTTCGTGACTGTCAGGCCGTTGACCACGGCGGGGGCGATTTTCCCGGGGATCAGGGCCTCGGCGTAGTTGGCGTAGAGGGAGACCCGATCGACCGGCTTGTACACCACCGCCAAGGCCGGGGTGACAGCGTCGCCGTCATAGGACGAGCCCAGGGCGCCGGTGTTGTAGTCGTAGGTGCGGGTTTTGATGCTCTGATAGCGGACGCCGGCCGTGACCAGCAGCTTGCCGTCCAGGAAGGACAGCATGTCGGCCAAGGCCAGGCTGGAGTTGTCGACACGCTCGGTCACATGCGGGTTCGACGGGTCGCCGCCGACGAAGAAGTCAGCCGCCGGCTGGGCCACGGCGACTGGGTTGGACAGGGTCCCGGCGGAGAAGCCCGCGAAGCTGGAGAAGGCATAGGCGTTCCTCGACTTCGACTGCACCTGCGAGGCCGAGGCCACGATCCGGTGCCCGACGGAGCCGGTGGTTAGCTCGGCGCGCAGGCCGACGTCACCGGACCAGACGGTGTCCTCACGCGTATTGTCGAAACGGTAGGCGGTCAGATTGCCGCTGGCGTCGACATTGGGGTTGGCCAGGACATTGGCCTCCTTGCCCTGACGGCCGCCGAAGGCCGCCCAGGCGGTGACGCTGTCGGTCAGGTCGAACTCGCCACGGGCCACGCCGAAGACCTGCTTCTCGTCCGTATAGGTCCAGGGCTGGGCGTAGTTGACGTCGGCCGAGGGCGCGGCCGGAACGGCGCCGGACGGCGTCACGGTCGGACGCGGAGCGTCGATGTGGTGGTCCTGATAACCGATGTCGGCTGAGAAGCGGGCGCGGTCGCCGCGGCGGTCCAGACCCAGGCCGATGGCGGTCAGCTGGCGGTCCTCGCCGTCCACCGTGCTCTCGCCGTCGCGGCGGACCAGGTTCAGACGGGCGCCGTATTCATTGTCGGCGCCGAAACGGCGGGCGACATCGCCGGCCAGATAGAGTTCGCCGCCGCCCTCGACCCCGGCCGTCAACCGCGTCAGGGGCTCGTTCCCGGCCCGCTTGGGCATCAGGTTGAAGGCGCCGCCGACGCCCGAGCCGCCCGGCGCCGCGCCGTTCAGGAAGGCGGTCGCGCCGTGGAAGACCTCGACCCGCTCCAGGAACTCCGACGCCACGAACTGGCGCGGCAGGATGCCGTAGAGACCGTTATAGGTCATGTCGTCCGAATAGACCGGGAAGCCGCGGATGACGTACAGCTCCTGGAAATTCCCGAAGCCCTTGGACACCCGCACCGCCGGATCGTTCTGCAGCACGTCGCCGACGCTGCGGCTCTGCTGGTTGCGCGACAGCTCTTCCGTATAGGCGGTGGTGGCGAACGGTGTGTCCATCACCCCCAGCGAGCCGAACAGACCGACCCGGCCGCCCCGCGCCACCTGCCCGCCGGCATAGGGAGAGGTCAGGGTGACCTGCGAGCCCGTGACGATGACCTCTTCCAGCTCGGTCGTCTCTTGCGTCGCGGTCTGGGCCAGGGCGGGACCGGCGAGGCCGAGAGCACAGCAGGAGGCGAGGAGCACGGAACGGAACATGGAGGCGACTTTCTGCAGGTCGGGGGAGGACCAATAATGAGAATGTGTCGCAGTATCCGAACAGCCTGCGCCATTCAAGGCCGCCACGGCGTCGCGGGGCGTATTCAACCTTCGGAGGCGGGCGCTTTCGGGGCCCGATAGTTGTGGGTCGCCGTCCCGTCCATGACTTCGAGCATGTATTCGGTGTCGGACCGGCCGGCGAACCAGTCCGCGACCCGGGTCCGGGCGCGGGCGACGAAGGCCTCGCCGGCGGGACTCAGGGGACGGTTCCGATCGTCTTCCCCGTCCCACCCCGCGACGGGGTCCAGTCCCCGGGCATGAGAGATCACCAGCCCCCGGGCGAACTCCATGATCCGCGCCCGGCCGCGCGGATTGTCGTCCCCATCCATGCAGAGCTCAAGATAGCGCTGGAACGGCCCGGCCAGCACAGCGTCTGAACTGAGCCAGCCGCAGTCCCAGGCGGCACGACACAGGTCCGTATAGGTGTTGATGGCCGACCAATCGGGCTCGACCGGAACCGGCTTGTGCGGCCAGAACCAGTATTTCAGCCAGGCCACAAAGCGTGCCCCCGGGTTCATTCGGGATCCTTGTCCCAGACCTGCACCGTCTCGGGCAGGGACACCCACGGATGGCGCCGGCTGTCGTAGACGCTGTCCGACGGCGGCGGGAAGGTCGGGTCGGCGAAGGCCCCGACGGAGATGCTCACCGACCGGTCCTCGAACCCCTCCTCCGTATGGAAGACGTTGGAGCCGCAGACGGGGCAGAAGCGGAAGCGGAACCTCGCCCCCTGATCCCCCGTCCGCACATATTCGGTGGCCCGTCCGCTCATCGACCAGGAGCCGCGAAACCCGGCCAGTGTGGCGAAGACGCTGCCCGTCCGTCGCTGGCAGGACAGACAGTGACACACCCCCACCCCGCGAGGCTCGCCCTCGACGGTGATGCTGAGCTGTCCGCAGTCGCAGGAGGCGGTTCGGCTGGTCATGCCGTCGATATAGGACGCCTTTCCCGAACCGCCTCCCCTCAGACTGGAATCAACGGTCGATCATCTTCTGCTGGGCCGGCGCATAGCGGTCGCCGGTCACCTGAAGCGTCGCCGAGGCGGTGTTCAGGGCCTCGACATCCTCCGCCGTCATCTCGACGGTCGCGCCGCCGAGGTTCTCCTCCAGCCGGTGGAGTTTGGTCGTGCCCGGGATCGGGACAATCGACGGCTCCTGGGCCAGCAGCCAGGCCAGGGCGATCTGGGCGGGAGTGGCGCCCTTCTGTCTGGCGAAGGCCTCGACGAGATCGAGAAGAGCCTGGTTGGCGTCACGGTTTTCAGGCTGGAACCGGGGCAGTGTGCTGCGGAAATCGCCCTTGTCGAAGGTCTCGTCGGCCTTGATCGCCCCGGTCAGGAAACCCTTTCCGAGCGGGCTGAAGGGCACGAAGCCGATGCCCAGTTCCGCCAGCGCCGGCAGGATCTCCGCCTCCGGCTCGCGCCACCACAGGGAGTATTCGCTCTGCAGGGCCGCGACCGGCTGGACCGCATGGGCACGCCGGATCGTCTGAACGCCGGCCTCCGACAGGCCGAACGCCTTGACCTTGCCCTCGGCGATCAGGTCGCGGACGGTTCCGGCGACGTCCTCGATCGGAACCTCGGGATCGACGCGGTGCTGATAGAGCAGGTCGATGGTCTCGATTCCCAGCCGCGACAGGGACCCTTCGACGGCCTTGCGGATATGGTCCGGGCGACTGTTCAGCCCGCCGGTCGGGGCCGAACCAGGCTCCAGGGCGAAACCGAACTTGGTGGCGATCACGACCTGATCGCGGAACGGCGCCAGGGCCTCGCCGACCACGCTCTCGTTGACGAAGGGGCCATAGACCTCGGCCGTGTCGAAGAAGGTCACGCCGCGCTCGGCCGCCGCGCGGATCAGGGCGATGGCCTCCTTCGTCTCCGTCGCCGGGCCGAAGCCGAAGCTCAGCCCCATACAGCCGAGGCCGAGGGCCGAGACTTCCAGATCGCCGAGTTTGCGTGTGGGGAGGGTGGTCATTGGGAAACTCCGATCAACGGTTGGTCATGGCCAGGACGGCCTCGGGCAGGCGGGCGCCCTGGATGTTGATTTGCGCGGCCGCGGCGCCGATGGCGGTCAGGTCTTCGGGCGTCAGTTCGATCTCCGCCGCCCCGAGGTTTTCCTTCAGCCGGTGCAGTTTGGACGTGCCCGGGATCGGGACGATCCACGGCTTCCTCGCCAGCAGCCAGGCCAGGGCGATCTGGGCGGGGGTCGCGCCGTGGGCCTCGGCCGTCCGGGTCAGGAGCTCGACCATGGCCGTATTGGCGGCCCGGGCCTCGGCGGTGAAGCGCGGCGAGATCGACCGGAAATCCCCCGGCGCGAAGGCCGTCTCCGCATCGATCTTCCCGGTCAGGAAGCCGGCGCCCAGAGGGCTGAAGGGTACGAAGCCGATGCCGAGCTGTTCGCACAGGTCGAGCACCCCATTGGCCTCCACATCCCGCGTCCACAGGGAATATTCGTTCTGCAGCGCCGCCACCGGCTGCACCGTATGGGCGCGGCGGATCGAGTCGAGGCTCGCCTCCGACAGGCCGAAATGCAGCACCTTGCCCGCGTCGATCAGACCTTTCACGGCCCCTGCGACCTCCTCCATCGGCACGGCCGGATCGACGCGGTGCTGATACAGAAGGTCGATGTGGTCGGTCCTCAGCCGCTTCAGCATGGCCTCGACCACGGCGACGATATGCTCGGGGCGGCTGTTGGTCCCGCCGCGGCGTTCGCCGGTCGCCTGATCGATGTCGAAGCCGAACTTGGTGGCGATCACCACCTTGTCGCGGATCGGCTCCAGCGCCTCGCCCACCACCGTCTCATTGACGAAGGGCCCATAGGCCTCGGCGGTATCGAAGAAGGTCACCCCCAGATCGAAGGCGTCGCGGATCAGGCCCACGGCCTCCGTCGTCTCCGTCGCCGGACCATAGGCGGCGCTCAGCCCCATACAGCCCAGACCGAGGGCGGAGACCTCAAGCCCGGAAGAACCGAGAGTTCGGGTTTTCATGGCGTCTGTCCTTTATGCAGCGGAGGCGAGGTCGCCGTACCACCAGGCGGCGGTGACCCCGCCGTCCATGAGAAAATCGGAGCCGGTGATGAAGGCGCCGTCGGCTCCCATCAGCAGGGCGGCCAGTCCGGCGATCTCGTCGGGCGTCCCGGCGCGACGGGCGGGCGAGCCCTCGATCATGCGGCGATAGCCCTCGCCGCGCGGGCCGTTCAGCTCGTCCCGGGCCAGCGGCGTCATGACGATGCCCGGGCTGATGCAGTTGATCCGGGCGCCGCGCCGGCCCCAGCGCACGGCCTCGGCCGCGACCCGAAGCGCATTGCCGCGTTTGGACAGCTGATAGGCGTTCAGCGGATCGGTGACCCGATCGGGCGACAGGAAGTCGAGACCCAACAGGTCCTCGACCGGGGTCATGGCCAGAGCCTTGTTCTGTTCGACGGACAGGGGCGGCAGGCGATGCCCTGACTGGGAGGCGATGACCACGCCTGAACCGCCGGCGGCGATCACCGCCCCGAACAGGTCGAGCACCAGGGCGGTTCCGTACAGATCGACCTTCAGGATCACCCCGGGCGGCGCCTGGCTGGGCGAGACGCCCGCGGCATGGATCAGGCCGGTGACCGCGCCGATGCCGGTCGCCGTCCGGACCAGGGCCTCGACCGAGGCGCGATCCGACACATCGACCGTCGCGGTCGAGACGACATAGCCGGCGTTGGCGAACACCTCGGCCGCGGCACGGGCGTTTTCGATCCGGTTGTCGGCCAGCAGCACATGTTTGCCGGTCCCGACGCGGCGGGCGATGGCCTGGCCGATCTGGCCGGCGCCGATGAGAACGACGACGTCGGTCATCGGGCGGGTCCCGCGAGATACTGTTCGTCGGTCACCGGCTCCATCCACTCCACGACCTTGCCGTCGAGGGCTTCCTGAACGGCCCAGTGGCTCATCCCGACCGTGGCGCTGGCGCCGTGCCAGTGGCGGTGGTTGGCGCCGCACTGGACCACGTCGCCGGCGCGGATCTCCTCGACCGGCCCGCCCTCGCACTGGTGCCAGCCCACGCCCGAGGCGACGATCAGGGTCTGGCCCAGCGGATGGGTGTGCCAGTTGGACCGGGCGCCGGGCTCGAAGATGACCAGCGCGCCCTGAACATTGCCCGGCGCCGGCGCCTTGAACCCGTTCTCGATGCGGACGCGGCCGGTGAAGTATTCCGCCGGGCCGAAGGCAGCCGGGTTCGTTCCGTTGCGCTGAACGGTCATTGCAGGCTCCTGAATGAAAATGAGAAGGGCGGCGAGAAACGCCGCCCCCATCACGCGGCCTCGGCGGCCGGGGCCTCCAGCGACGCCATGTCGATGACGAAGCGGTAGCGGACGTCGGACTTCTCCATCCGCTCGAAGGCGTGGTTGATCTCGTCCATGCGGATCATCTCGACGTCGGGCAGGATTCCCTTCTCGCCGCAGAAGTCGAGCATCTCCTGGGTCTCGCGGATGCCGCCGATGGGCGAGCCCGAGACACGGCGCCGCGCCAGCAGAAGCGGCAGGGTCGACATCTCCTCCATCGGGCCCAGCTGGCCGACGATGACCAGGGTGCCGTCGATGTCGAGCAGCGGCATATAGGGGTTGAGGTCATGCTTGACCGGCACGGTATCGATGATCAGGTCCAGGCTGTTGGCCGCAGCCTTCATCGCCGCCTTGTCCGACGACACCAGCAGGGCGTGGGCGCCCAGCTCCTTCGCATCGGCTTCCTTGTCGGCGGTGCGGCTCAGCACCGTGACATGGGCGCCGAGACCGGCGGCCAGCTTGACCGCCATATGGCCCAGACCGCCCAGGCCGATGACCCCGACGCGGGTCCCTTCCTTGACGCCCCAGGTCTTGAGCGGCGACCAGGTGGTGATGCCGGCGCACAGCAGGGGCGCGGCTTTCGAGATATCGAGGCTGTCGGGCACCGACAGGACGAACTCCTCGCGCACAACCAGATGCTTGGAATAGCCGCCGTAGGTCGGGTCGCCCGTGATCCGGTCGCGACCGTTATAGGTCTGGGTGTTGCCGTGGCGGCAGAGCTGCTCCTCGCCCTTGTGGCACTGGTCGCAGTGCTGGCAGCTGTCGACCATACAGCCGACGGCGACGCGGTCGCCTTCCTTGTACTTCTTCACTTCCGGGCCGACGGCGGTGACGACGCCGACGATCTCGTGGCCCGGCACCACCGGATAGGACGACCAGCCCCAGTCATTGCGCGACTGGTGCAGGTCCGAATGGCAGACGCCGCAGTAGAGGATCTCCATCTGCACGTCGTTGGCGCGCAGCTCGCGCCGTTCGAAGGTCCAGGGCTCAAGCTCCGCGGTGGTCGAATGGGCGGCGTAACCGATGGTCTTCATGGGGGCGCTCCAGCAGGCGAAGAGGGCGCCGTCCGGACGGTCCCTCTCTGATTTCGGTACGGGCAATCTAGGACTGGTTCGGCCCTTCGATTAGGCGCAGATATCGGCATGCACCCATGTCGAGGATTCATGAATGAAGCGCGATGAGCTGGGCGACCTCTCCACCTTCATGGTCGTGGCGGAGGAACGCAGCTTCACCCGGGCAGCAGCCAAGCTCGGCACCTCCCAGTCGGCGGTCAGCCATACGGTGCGGCGGCTGGAGACGCGTCTGGGCCTGCGCCTGCTGGTCCGCACCACGCGCAACGTCGCCCCGACCGAGGCCGGCGAACGGCTGCTGGAGACCCTGCGTCCGGCCTTCGACGATATCGAACAGCGGGTCGCGGCGCTGGGCGACCTGCGCGACCGCCCGGCCGGGACCATCCGCATCACCGCCGGCGAACATGCGGCGCGCAAGGTGCTGTGGCCGGTGCTCGAGCGCCTCCTGCCCGCCTATCCCGACATCAAGGTCGAGATCTCGGTCGACGACAGCCTGGCCGATCTGGTCGAGGGCCGCTTCGACGCCGGCATCCGTCTGGGCGAACGGCTGGGCAAGGATATGATCGCCGTTCCCATTGGGCCTGACCTGCGCATGGTCGTCATCGCCTCGCCCGACTATCTGGCCCGCCACGGCGCCCCGCAGACCCCGCACGACCTCGCCGACCACGCCTGTATCAACTACCGCCTGCCAACCCTGGGCGGCCTCTATGCCTGGGAGTTCGAGAAGGACGGTCAGGCCGCCAATATCCGCGTCGCCGGCCGGCTGATCTTCAACAGCATGGCCCTGGTCCGGAGCGCCGTCCTCGCCGGCATGGGTCTGGCCGTCATGATGCACGACGAGGTCGCGCCCCTGATCGCCGAAGGCCGCCTGACCACCGTCCTCGACGACTGGACCCCGCCGTTCTCGGGGGACCACCTCTACTACCCCAGCCGC
>Ga0209630_10004561_pt1 | contig 12101 bp, 12 predicted proteins | sample COG_01_FD_184745 | JGI IMG/M metagenome (GOLD analysis project Ga0209630, IMG submission 184745) | Pelagic Microbial community sample from North Sea - COGITO 998_met_01 (SPAdes) (version 2) | ecosystem: Environmental > Aquatic > Marine > Neritic zone/Coastal water | place: Helgoland, sampling... | reverse complement strand
GTGCTTTTGTCAGGGCATTTTACCGAAATCGAAAAGTGGAATGACGAAATGGCTTTGAAACGAACGGAAGAACGTCGGCCCGATTTGCTTAAGGACTAGACCTTAGTTGATAGTTGATAGTTGATAGTTGATAATTGATAATTGATAATTTTCGTCGCTTAGGCTTATCAGCCTTTGATCTGTCTTCGATTAGGCTTATCAGCCTACCCTTCTTCGATTAGCTTATCAGTCCGCCAGTAGTCGGACAAGCTCTATAACCGATTTTCATTTTTGAGACCAAAAACGAAACAAAAAGTCTTACCAAAAATATGCTCCCAATCCACCGGCCAGCGCGTCCCCCGCATTTTTGGTGGACCAACGCTCAAGAACTTCGTCAGACAAATACTGCAACAATGCGAAGCGCGGGAGGCCAAAAATAATCGGCGGTGTGCGATGTGGGGTTTTGGTGGCCTAGATGAGGTGGAGGGTTGAGCGTGCCAAAACGAAGGGCTTATTATTTTTAAGGCTTTTCTTGTTTCGTTCTTTTGCCTAAAAAGAATGAAATCGGGTTATAGGGCGGAAGCCCTAAGCAAAGAAAAAATCAATAAAAGATCATAGACAACAAACCCGTTGCCATAATATACTTCGCCAAGGCACTCATTTGAGTGTAATCAGACTTTACTCTAGATTTATACGTCAGATACAATAAAATAATCATCGGTGTTACAACGCATAGAATGTGATATCCCATAACTACACCAAGAATCGGCATTTTGAATTGACTCATAATCCATTCTAGCAATAGGTTGCCATAAGAAATCAAAACAAACACAGTGGTAATCATAGCAATGGTTTTGCTTTGACCCAGCCCAGCCAAAACTGGAAAGGTCTTATAACCAGCGCTCGAATCTCCATCAACATCTTCCATGTCTTTAAGTATCTCTCTGATATAGGTTACCAATGCAGCAAACCCCGTATAAAAAAGTATCAGTTTATAGTCTTGTGATCCAAAAGTTAAATACACGACATAAACGCTAAAAGCGGCCAAAAGGCTTATCGTAAAGTTGCCAACCAGCGGAAGTCGTTTTAACCACAAGCTGTATAGAACCAGCACCACTACCACGTTTAGATAATAATAAAAAAGATGAACTGAAACGATAAGACTCAAAGCCAGCCCTAGGCTTGTTATAATGATATAGGTTGTCCAAAAACTAAGGTTAGACCAACTTGACACAAATTGTTTTTCCGGCTTGTTAATCAAATCCGCAGATTGATCCATCCAATCATTAAAAAGATAACCGGCGGCCGTGATGCAAAGCGATGCTGCGATTAATAAGATAATTGCTCTACCGATTGGTGGATGGCTGAAATCAATATAATGATAGGTCACTAATTGAAGTATTGCAACAATTAGCAGGTTTACAGGTCGAAAAACCAAAAGTGATTTCAAGGCTTATTTTTTAGGAAATTTCATCCTGTAATCAACGGATATATTACCCTTACTAATATCTGTTAGTTTGCCTTTAATTAACCGTCGCTTTAAAGCAGAAATATGGTCAATAAATAACACGCCTTCAATGTGGTCATACTCATGCTGGATTACACGGGCCGTCATTCCATCAAAGGTTTCTTCATAGGTATGAAAATCAAGATCTTGGAACCTAATTTTTATGGTTGCGTTACGGTCAACATTTTCTCTGATGTGGGGAATACTTAGGCAACCCTCCCCGAACGTCCACGCATCGTCGTATTCGTCTAACATTTCAGCGTTTATAAACACCCTACGCTGTCCTACAGATTCATCGTCATACATGTGCGTGCTGTCAATAACAAACAAACGAATATCTTTTCCAATTTGCGGAGCTGCTAAACCAACTCCGTTAGACGCATCCATGGTTTCCATCATGTTTTCAACCAATAGACCCAAATCAGGGTAATCGCTGTCGATGGGCTTACACATTTTTCGTAAAACGCCGTCTCCAAAAGCACGAATGGGTAGAATCATATTCTATTCTCTAAATAATCCTGCAAAATTAAGCCTGCACTCGTGGAATCCAATAATGATTTGTCGCGCCTTTGTTTCTTTTTAACCCCACTATCAATTAGCGCTTGCATGGCCATTTTAGAAGTATAACGCTCATCGCATCTCGCAAAAGGCATGTCGGGTAGTTTCTCTTTAAGCTTGTCGATAAATTTCAAGATTACAGTTTCTACGTCCGACAATTCACCTGACATGCGAAAAGGTTGTCCAACCACAATCGTTTCTACTTCTTCCCGCTTACAATAGTCCGTAATAAACGCAACGGCTTCTTTGTTGGTTACAGTCGTTAAAGGACTTGCAATAATCTGAAGGGGGTCCGTAGAGGCGATCCCTACCCGTTTCATTCCAAAGTCTATTGCGATTATTCTTGCCATTGGTGCAAAGAAACGCAAATATGCCCGAGTATGGCGTATGGAGAATATACGTTTATGTAAATGTCAACCGAACAAATATTGAGACTAACCTCTATTCTGAACCTAATCACATGGTGCAATTGGAATGATTACTTGACCGTTAAGCCATCAATTGCATTAAGTTAGTAAACTACACAATGATTCAAATGTCTGCACTGCATGCTAGAACCAGTCGTTGATTAGTCGTGCGTGACCAAAATTCGCTGAATAACAACTTCATCACCGATACTCATTTTACAAACGTATATACCCGAATTCAGTGTAGAAACGTCTAAATCAGATTGGTGTGCTCCAACATTTTGTAATGAATTCAGAACAACTTGTATTTCTTTTCCTGACAAATCATACAGGCCTATATGTGTAAAATGTCAGCCTAATGTTTACCACTTAAGAGATAAAGTTAAGTAACAGTTTATTATCTTGAAAGACGTCTTTCAAGGCTTTATCAAATCTTAAAAAGTAAATAATAATGGGAAAAGTAGGAAGACCAAGAAAAAGAACAGCCGAATCAGTTGTAAAAGACATCAGAAGACAAACCAGAAGAAAGTTCAACTCTGAAGAAAAAATCAGAATCGTCCTTGAAGGATTAAAAGGAGAAGAATCTATTTCAGAAATCTGTCGTAAAGAAGGCATAGCACCAGCACTTTATTATCGTTGGAGCAAGGACTTTATTGAAGCGGGTAAAAAGCGTTTAAATGGAGACACAGAGCGTAATGCCAATACCGGAGAAGTTAAAGACCTCAAGGATGAATCACAGAACCTTAAACTCGTTGTAGCAGAGCAAGCTCTTGAAATCAGAGTACTCAAAAAAAGCTTGCGTGGTCTAGAATAAAGTTCAAAAAGTATATGCGCTTTACTCAAAACGAAAAATACGAGATCATCCGATTGGTTGAAGACTCAGAACTTGGTGTGAACAGAACACTTGGTGAGCTTGACATACCAAAGAGGACGTTTTATAACTGGTATGGAAAATACACCAAGCATGGCTATGATGGTCTTGCTCCTAAAAAACGTAACGCCAATAGTCAGTGGAACCGAATACCTGACCAAGTTCGAAATGAAGTGGTTGAGCTTGCTTTAGAGGTTCCAGAACTATCTCCAAGGGAACTTGCCCACAGAATGATTGACCAAAAGCAATACTTTATCTCTGAGAGCAGTGTGTATCGGATCCTTAAATCAAGAGGGCTTATCACTTCTCCAGCATATATTGTAATGAGAGCTGCGGATGAGTTCAAGGATAAAACTACTCATGTAAACCAAATGTGGCAAACTGATTTTACATACTTTAAAATAGTTGGATGGGGTTGGTATTACCTATCCACCATTTTAGACGATTATAGCCGATATATTGTACACTGGGAGTTATGTTCTAATATGAAGACAGATGATGTGACCAGATCACTTGACAGTGCTTTAGAAAAAGCTGGCCTAGACAAGAACAATAGTCCGAGACTGCTGAGTGATAACGGTTCTTGCTACATCAGTTCAGAACTTGCTAAATATATTCAAGACAAAGGAATGAGTCATGTTCGCGGAAGACCAATGCATCCGCAGACTCAGGGGAAGATAGAACGTTGGCACAGGTCAATGAAAAATGTGGTGAAACTTGAAAATTATTATTTACCTGGTGATTTGACAAACAGACTTGAAGAGTTTGTTGAGTATTACAACAATGAACGGTATCATGAATCACTGCAAAACCTAACACCAGCAGACGTGTACTTTGGACGCAGCCAAGAGATATTAGATCAAAGACATTTAATTAAACTAAAAACAATGAAAAAAAGAAGAAAGCAACACCTGTTGCAAAGATTAAATTTATGACTCAATTTTGACTATCTCTGGTAAACATTAGTTTGAAGACTTACATATTACTACTTAAAAATTGTTGATCATGAGCACAACGAAAATTTCCGTTCTGTACCTCGATGACGAGGTTGAAAATCTAAATTCTTTTAACGCTAATTTCCGAAGAGAGTACAATGTACATCTAGCTAACAGCATTGATGAAGCTTACGCTATTATTGAATCTAAGGAAATCCATGTTGTTTTGTCTGACCACAAGATGCCACACATTACGGGTATCGAGTTTTTTGAAACATTGTGTACGACTCACCCTTCTATCACCCGAATCTTGTTGACAGGATGTTCTGAACTGAACGTTGTCGTTGACGGAATAAATCGCGGTCAAATCTTCAAATACCTGTACAAGCCAATGAATGTTGATTTGGTTCGTAAAACGGTTCAAGCAGCTTACCAGAAATTCTTAGAAGGCAAAAAGAATCAAATGGATGTTATTGAGTTGATAGAAACCAACGAGAAACTTGAATTTATGTTGAGACAAAAGCTAATTAGCTAGTCTTTCATCATTCGATATTCTTAAATAACAACTGTCCTTTGCGAATCCCAATGTATTTTTGTGTCTTAATCACACGCATTGGATTTTAAAGAAACAAAGTTAGGGTTTACAATAGGAGATGCCAATGGAATAGGTATGGAGACTATGCTTCAGGCCTTTTCGAATCCGTATCTCTTTAACCACTGTACTCCAGTTTTATACGGGAGCGCTGCAGTTTTTAAACATTACTGCAAGGTCCTTGATTTGCCAGACCTTAGGTATAATTTGATCTCTGACACAAAAGATTGTGTTGAAGGTCAGATTAACTTAAAAGAGGTGGGTGATGCATCTATAGAGATAAAGCCAGGAGAGGCAAGTCCGGAAACTGGGGCATTGGCACTTCAAGCTTTAAATGCTGCTGTCGAAGATATTAAGTCTGGACAGATTCACAATTTGGTAACACTACCTATTGATAAGAATACCATTCAATCAGAGAGTTTTGACTTTGCAGGTCATACTGATTTTCTGGCGAAGACTTTTGAGGTAGATAACTATATGATGATTCTGACCAGTGACGACTTAAAAGTTGGCGTCGTAACGGGTCATATTCCTATTACTGAAGTGGCTAAAAGTCTTTCACAACAACTGATTGAAGAGAAAATTCAAATTCTACTGGATTCATTGAAATTTGACTTCGGTCAGCGTAAACCAAAAATTGCTGTTCTTGGTTTAAATCCGCACTGTGGAGACAATGGTTTGATTGGTAAAGAAGAAAACGAAATTATAAAACCAGCGATTAATACGTTCATCGAGCAAGGTCAATTGGTTTATGGACCTTATGCTGCCGATGGATTTTTTGGCACCAAGGCATATGAGCAATTTGACGCAGTGCTTGCCATGTATCACGATCAGGGTTTAATTCCATTCAAACAGATCTCATTTCACAATGGTGTTAACTATACTGCTGGGTTACCAATTGTTCGAACTTCACCAGACCATGGAACAGCCTATGACATTGCAGGGAAAGGAAAAGCAGACATTACATCGTTGGTTAGTGCAATCTTTGAAGCAAAAAAAATCTATCTAAACAGACTGGAATCCAATGAGTTAAATAAGTCACCTTTGGCCTATAAATCACACCGAAGAGAAAAATTCAGTATAGGTGTTCCCAATCTAAAATAAAGTTCTTTTTTTCCACAAATTATACTAATTTTGCCGACCCTTTTGGGAGTGGAGATGGCACGTAAAGATTTCACGGTACAATTTGGTTCGTTAAAGGAAGGTTTACACGAATTTAAGTATCAACTAACCGATGACTTTTTTGCACTGATAGATCAAGAGTTAATCCAAAAAGGGGAGGTTAATGTTCATTTACATTTAGAGCGATCAGAACGACACATCGTTTGTGATTTTACCCTTTCAGGGTGGGTTACTAAAAATTGTGATGTGTGTTTGAGCGAACTTCAATACCCTGTTGAAAGTGTACAACACCTTCACGTCAAAATAACGGACAAGGAAATTGAAGCAGAGTCTGATTTGATTAGCGTAGACAGCAATGCATACGAAATTGATTTAACAAATCATATGTATGATTATGTTGCCCTATCCTTACCAATGAAGCTAGAATGCAAAAACGCGATAAATAGAGATGAATGTGACGAGAGTGTGTTAGAAATGTTGACCACAACAAAGGATAAGACGGATAACTCCAATCATCCAGAGTGGCAAAAACTAAAAGAAATATTTAAAAACTGATAGTATGGCTCATCCAAAACGAAAAATCTCCAGAACTAGGAGAGACAAGAGAAGAACCCATGACAAGCTTGGTTACAAGCAACTTATCAAAGATCCTAAGACAGGAGAAGTTTCTCAATATCACAGATTGAACCTTGAGACAGGAATGTACCGAGGCATTAAGGTAATTGACGTTAACGAAGACGCTTAGGAACTTATTCCAAAAACAATTTTATGAAGATTGGGATAGACGTGATGGGAGGGGATTTTGCCCCAAATGAAACACTGAAAGGTGTTATCAGCGCACTTTCTGAGCCCGATTTAAGTGATGTCCAGCTTACGTTGATTGGTGATAAAGCTATCATCGAAAATCAACTACAAGGAACTGACGTCACTAACAGAGTGGAAATTGTACATGCCGAAGAAACCATTGGCATGGCCGAGCACCCAACTAGAGCCATTTCTCAAAAAAGAAATTCGAGCATCAATATTGGCCTTAAGCTTCTAGCCGATGGACAACTTGATGGTTTTGCCGGAGCCGGTAATACTGGCGCCATGATGGTTGGTGCACTATATACCGTTAAAGCTATTGATGGTATATTAAGACCTTCATTAACATCTCTTGTGCCTAAAATTGATGGGGGCACTGGGTTAATCTTAGACGTCGGTGCAAACGCAGACGTTAAACCAGATGTTATGGGTCAGTTTGGTATTCTTGGTTCTTTGTACGCCCAACATGTTTTAGGAATAGATACACCGCGAGTAGGGCTACTCAGCATCGGAGAAGAAAAAGAAAAGGGGAATATGCTTAACCAAGCCGTTTACCCAATTCTCGAAGAAACCCGAGGTATTAATTTTATTGGGAACATTGAAGGTCGAGATTTATTCTCAGACACCGCCGACGTAATTGTTTGTGATGGATTTACTGGAAACATTGTTTTAAAGACATGTGAAGGATTCTTTTACAAATTAAAAAAGCGCGGTATTGAAGATGATTTTCTAGATAGATTCAATTTTGAATCTTATGGAGGGACCGCTATCCTTGGGGTTAACAAGCCAATTATCATAGGACACGGTATATCTAAAGCCAATACTTTTGTGAATATGATTAGACTTACCAAACAAGTTGTGCTTTCGAATCTTATCCAAAAGATCAAAGCAAGTCTGTAATTTTTATATTTTTACCCCTTAATTTTTTACAATGAGTAAAATACAAGCCGCAATTACAGCAGTTAATGGATACGTGCCAGATCATGTTGTCACCAACTTTGATTTAGAAAAGATGGTTGACACCACTGATGAATGGATAAGATCAAGAACGGGTATAATTGAAAGACGAAAGTTAACAGGTGAAGGAAACGGATCTTCAGCTATGGCAGTTCCTGCTGTAGAAGGACTTTTAGAGAAAAGAGGTATTGATGCAGCTGAAATCGATTTGTTGGTTTGCGCTTCTGTAACCCCTGATTATGTTTTCCCTGCAACCTCTAACGTAATCTGCGACAAAATTGGTGCTGTGAATGCTTGGGGGTATGATCTCGCAGCAGCTTGTTCCGGTTTTTTGTTTGCCATGGAAACTGGACGACGATTTGTCGAATCTGGTCAATACAAAAAAGTTGTGGTGGTTGGCGTTGATAAAATGTCATCTATTCTGGATTACGAAGACAGAAATACATGCATCATTTTTGGAGATGGCGCTGGTGCAGTGCTATTGGAGCCGACTGAAGAAGAGGTAGGAATCATGGACAGCATTTTAAGGGTGGATGGAGCAGGTAGAGAGTTCTTGCATCAAAAAGCCGGTGGATCTGTTTTACCTCCTTCGCACGATACCATTGATGCACGACAACATTTTGTTTATCAAGAGGGCAAAACAGTATTTAAGTTTGCTGTGACCAATATGGCCGAAGTAAGCTATGACATTATGGAACGAAACGATTTAACGTCGGATGATGTTGCATGGTTGGTGCCTCACCAAGCCAATAAAAGAATTATAGACGCTACCGCAAACAGAATGGGCTTGCCTGCCGAGAAGGTTATGTTAAACATTCAACGTTACGGTAATACCACGTCTGCTACTTTACCCCTATGCTTATGGGATTACGAAAAGCAATTGAAAAAGGGTGACAACATTATACTAGCCGCATTTGGAGGCGGTTTCACATGGGGAGCCATCTATGTCAAGTGGGCATACGATCCCTCTTAAAAACGCATTACATTTTATCGAATAATTTAGCTTAATTTGAATTATGGACTTAAAAGAAATTCAATCACTTGTAAAACTGGTTTCCAGTTCAAAGGTTGACCATTTAGAAATTGACAAAAACGATTTCAGCATAAAGATCAAAAAGAACTCCGGGAAAACTGAAGTTCTTTCAGTTGCTCAAGCACCGGTTATGTCCGCTCCTGCTGTGACTGCTCCAGCAGCTCCTGCTGCAGCACCAGAGGCTTCAGCATCAGCTGAACAACCTGCTGCCGAAACAGTTTCAGGAACAGAAATCAAATCACCAATGATTGGGACATTCTATAGAAGCCCAACACCTGATAAACCTTACTTTGTTGAAGTGGGTGACGAGGTAAGAGTTGGTCAAACAATTTGCATCGTTGAAGCGATGAAATTATTTAACGAAATAGAATCAGAAGTAGCTGGACGTGTTGTTAAGGTATGTGTTGATGATGCATCCCCAGTTGAATATGATCAACCATTATTTATTGTAGAACCTATCTAGGGCTCATTTTCTTTCACTAACGTAACAAGAAATGTTTAATAAAATTCTGATTGCAAACAGAGGTGAAATAGCTTTACGTGTTATTAGAACCTGTAAAGAAATGGGTATAAAAACGGTAGCTGTTTATTCAACCGCCGATAAAGACAGTATTCATTTAAAATTTGCTGACGAAGCAGTGTGCATCGGGCCACCACCAAGTGCGGATTCGTATTTGAATATGGCTAATATTATGGCTGCTGCTGAGATTACAAACGCAGATGCTATTCATCCAGGATATGGATTCTTGTCAGAAAATGCCAAATTTTCTGAGTTATGTCGTGAAAGCGGTGTAAAATTTATTGGTGCATCTCCAGAGATGATTAATGGAATGGGTGACAAGGCAAATGCTAAAGCAACAATGATTGCTGCTGGTGTGCCATGTATTCCTGGGTCTGAAGGATTACTCGACAGCGTTGAGCAAGGAATTCAGTTAGCCAACGACGAAATTGGTTATCCTGTTATCATGAAAGCCACAGCTGGTGGAGGTGGACGAGGTATGCGTATCGTTTGGAGCGATGACGAGTTTGAAGAAGCTTGGGACAGTGCGCGTAAAGAATCTGCTGCCGCGTTTGGTAATGACGGGATGTACTTAGAGAAATTTGTACAAGAACCGCGTCACATTGAAATTCAAATTGCTGGCGACCAATATGGTAAAGTATGCCATCTTAGTGAGCGTGACTGTTCTATACAAAGAAGACATCAAAAACTGATTGAAGAAGCACCTTCTCCTTTCGTAGACGATGAGTTAAGGGAAAAAATGGGTGAAGCAGCGATTAAAGCGGCATCAGCTATCAAATATGAAGGGGTAGGAACAGTGGAATTCCTTGTCGATAAAGACAAGAACTTCTACTTCATGGAAATGAATACACGTATTCAGGTAGAGCACCCTGTAACGGAAGAAGTGATCAACCATGACTTAATCATGGAGCAAATTAAACTTGCTGCAGGTATTCCAATTACAGGGAAAAACTACCTACCACAAGGCCATAGCATTGAGTGTAGAATTAATGCGGAAGATCCATACAACAACTTTAGACCAAGTCCTGGAACAATAACCGTCCTTCACAAACCTGGAGGTCATGGTGTTCGGGTAGACAGTCATATATATGCCGGATATAAAATTCCACCTAATTATGACTCGATGGTAGCCAAATTGATTGTTAAAGCAAATACCCGTAAAGAAGCGATAACAAAAATGCATCGTGCGTTAAATGAGTTTATCATTGACGGTGTAAAAACAACAATACCGCTGCAGATTAAGCTAATGGAGGATGAAACTTTCCAATCGGGGAATTTCACCACAAAGTTTATGGAAGACTTTAAATTTTAAGTCGAAATATTACCTTTTCAATTTCTTCCTGAATAAAAACCGTTCTATTTTTACGGCTTTTGTAGTTTCTATTTTTATATGAAAATACCTGCATCAGCGCGATATGAACTGGTTTATTCCGTTTCAAGTCATCCTCATTTAGGATCGACCATAGAAGCGTATGTCGTGCAGCTAACGTCTGCAGGCAATATGTCTATGGTGCATCAACGCATACATGCCAGAAATGCTGATTTTTACCATAAGAAGATGGCGGCTCGTGATTACGAGGCACTAACCATATTAGATGAATGTCTGCCAGAATATATAGTTAAGCGATTCTCGAAAGTCAAAAAGATTAGACCATCAGAATACTTTTCTAAGCATTTTGACAAGGTGGTGTATGAAAAGCAAATAAGACCACATATCGAAAAACGTTTGGCCAAGGTTATGGAGCTAATAAAGGGAAGACAATTGTTCCTTAAAAAGCTAAAAAACGTCATTGCCGAACCAATAGAATGGTGCCAAGAACCAGCTACAGCGTTATTTCATTTACGACGAAATCCGGACAACACCCATTATTTCGCTACGATTAAACATGATAACCATAGAGTGCCTTTTGCTCAGAACCATGCAATTTTATTAACGCGGTTTCCGTGCTACTTAATTGCTGGTGGAAGAGTGTTGTATTTTGAAGAAGGGTTTAATGGTCAAAAACTACAGCCCTTTATCAATAAGCGTTTTATCGAAATTCCGAAGCGAACTGAGGAGTCCTATTTCAAAAAAGTAATTGTTCCTTTAATAGAAGAGCATAACGTATATGCCGTTGGTTTTGATATTAGAAGTGAAAAGCATCAGGCCAGGCCTGTAATTCAATTACAACGCTTGATGAATAACCAATTTGGTTTTACCCTAGGGTTTCAATACGATCAGTATGTTTTTCCGTATCATTCTGACAAGTATGTCTCGGTTCGAATGGAAAAGGAAAATGATTCGTATGTTTTCAAACGTATCAAAAGGTCAAAACCATGGGAAGAGATTAAAAAGCAAACGCTTGAGGTGATGGGAATTCAGCATGTGGAGGGATCTGAGTTTGGCTTTGATTATCCAATCGAAATAACGGGTTTAGTTGATTGGGTGAGCCAACACAAACATGACTTGGATAAAGCTGGATTTATTGTCAATCAAAAATTTGACAAAGAGTACAGTCTTGAGTCTTCCAGTATCGAATTGGTGGCGACGGAATCTGGAGATTGGTTTGACGTGAAAGCCAAGGTCATCTTGGGTGGTGTTGAAATTGAAATTAAGACCCTAAGACAAGCTATATTAAACGAACAAGAATCGATACTCCTACCCAACGGAAAAACAGCTTTAATACCAGAGAAATGGCGTGAGCAAATAAAGGGGTTGGCTGTATTCTCAACATCTGAATCCGACTTCCGGTTAAAAAAACATCACGTCGGATTGGTTAAACCGTTTTTAACCGATAACAAAATATCTAGCGTTGATACCATAGCCGACTTTGACG